>ENA-OYWZ01000011-OYWZ01000011.1-human-gut-metagenome-genome-assembly--contig:-NODE-11-length-145657-cov-18.527541_pt1 | contig 145657 bp, 122 predicted proteins | sample MGYA00244841_ERZ653414 | MGnify/ENA primary metagenome ERZ653414 (study PRJEB26926, sample SAMN06164894) | human gut metagenome | biome: ENVO:00009003; feature: ENVO:2100002; material: ENVO:00002003... | reverse complement strand
ATAATGGTTTCATTAATTTGCCGCAAAAGTAGCAAAAAAGAACGTGAATAAAGAGTAAAAAAGAAAGGAATTACGGAGAAATTTCCGTAATCCCTTTCGTTAACGAACACGAGAACAAGGATTAGGGGTTAAGGATTAGGGATTAATACCCTGCGGAATCATAGTGCAGCCCACTAATCCTTAATCCCTAACCCCTAATCCTTATCATCACTTTTCTTCAGCGAACATCGGGTCCCATGCCGGCAGGCGGACGGGCTTTTGTTTAAACAGTTCCATCACTTTGGCGGGAACATACTTTGTCTCCACTACCAGACGGAACATGTATTCATTGAACCACTCGTCGGTCATGATGAGATGTCCCTGATAACCGGAAGCGGCTCCCCAACTGTTCTCTACCATCCACTTTACGGGCTTTCCGTCTTTGTTCAAGTCAACGGCCATCAAGGTCATGGCGTGGGAAGAGCCACTGGAGAAAGTCTGGATACGTTGCTTCTTGTCCATCCCGAAGGTGGTGCCCATCAGTGATTCGTAGTCATAGTTTTTCACATCGAGCAGACCGCGTTCGGAGTTCAGGAACTTGCCCACATCGCAAGAGAAGTACATCATGGTGCTGTCCTTCAAGGAGGCAATGGCCATCTCTTTGATGTCCTCTACGGGCAGGTTGACATAAGTCCAGTTCTTGCCGTCGTAACGGTGGCGGTCATAGTCTATTTCATAGCACTTGTAATACTCGCGACTGGGGTCGTTCATCAGCATTACGTAGTTGGTCAGCAGTTGTTTGTCTCCATATTTCTCAAGGAAAGACATGGGAGTGTGATGCTCTGTCTCCACAGGATTACCCTTGGCATCGTGGCGGACATAGTCGAACTCCGTGGGAGGTACACCGAGGTTCAGCACCAGCATGCGGTAGATGGTTCCGAGCATCGTAGTTTTCTCCTTCTCCAGAGCTTCGGGCTTGGCACCGGCGGCAGCCATGTCACGCAGTTGCAGACCATACTCTTTCAGCTTCAGAGAGATGAGGTTGGCCATGCGGGAGGTATTTTCACTGCTGTTTGTTTCGGGCATGGCATCTTTGGGAACAAGGCCGTATTTGGAAACAATGTCGGCCACACCGGTAAAGGTACCCCCATCGCTCAGCGGATGCTGGAAGAGCCATTCTACGGTCTTATCAGTCAGGGGACTCTTGGAGGTGTCGATGATGCCTTGCAAGAAGAGGTTTGCCTTCTCCAACTGGTCCCAGAAGAAGGGATAGACTTCGGAGAACTCGAAAGACTGAAAACCGTATTCGGCAAGAGTCTTGGCACGCATCACATTCAGCCCCGTAAACAGCCAGCAGCGGCCAGACGACTTCTGGTCAGTGATGCCTTTGGATTCTACCTTGATGGAGAAGTGGGTATCCATGCCCTGCATATTCTCCTGGTTGAGTGCCAGTTTACGGATGTCATTATTGCCTATGGCATTGCGGAGCGCCTTGTCGGCAGCCGTGCCTTGATAACTTTGCTTGATTTGTCCAAGCATTTCGGGGCTGATACCCCCTTTTCCCTCTTGTGCCTGCACAGAGAACAGTGCGGCACTCAGAACAATTACAGATAAAAATCGTTTCTTCATTCAGATTATGTGTTTTTAGTTATTGATGTCTTGCTTCGTGAAGCAGACAAAAGTAATGTCTTTTTTGATAATTTTAGTGACATCTTTAGATTTATTATCTATTACAGTGAAAACTATTCGGGATAAAATAGTTTCCTTTGCACCCACATTTCGTACGACATGAAAAGATATATACTAAGCATTATCGCACTGGTGCTGTTCGCCACCACCTTTTATGCCCAGGAACAGACTGCGGCCGCCACAAACGACAGCGTTCCTGCACTGACCAAAAAAGAACTACGCAAGCAAAAGGTAGCGCGTCGGAATCTGCATTACAATATTCTGGGCGGACCCAGCTACACCCCCGACTTCGGTGCCGTGCTGGGAGGAAGCGCCCTGATGACCTTCCGCATGAACCCCAGCGACACCACGCAGCTGCGCTCCGTAGTGCCCATGGCCATCGCCTTCATGTTCAACGGTGGCATCAATCTCTTCTCCAAACCGCAACTCTTCTTTAAGGGCGACCGTTTCCGTATCTTCGGAAAGTTCAGCTATAAAAATACGGAAGAAAACTTTTACGGCATCGGCTATAATACCAATAAAGATTATGTACGAAGCGACAGTACCAGCAAATACCGGTACAGCGGCGTGCAAATCAACCCCTGGTTCCTTTTCCGACTGGGTAACAGCAATATCTTTGCCGGACCTCAAATCGACATCAATTACGACCACTTGACGGAGCCCGGCAAGTTCTTGGTGGACGAACCCTCGTACAAAGAGGCAGGCGGTACGGTCAATGGCTATAACAACTTCAACTCCGGCCTCGGTTTCCTGCTGACATACGACAGCCGTGACGTCCCTGCCAACGCCTACCGTGGCATGTATCTGGATTTCCGCGGCATGATGTACGCCAAGTTCATCGGCAGCGACCAGACCTTCTACCGCCTGGAGATAGACTACCGCCAATACAAATCACTGGGCAAGCGCAGGGTACTTGCGTGGACGGCACAGACCAAGAACGTGTTCGGCGACGTCCCTCTGACGCAATATGCCCTCACCGGAACGCCTTTCGACCTGCGCGGCTACTACATGGGGCAATATCGCGACAAGTCCTCGCATGTGGTCATGGCGGAGTACAGACAGATGCTCAATACCGACCGCAGCACTTGGTTGAAGCGGATGCTCAACCACATAGGGTTTGTAGCCTGGACCGGCTGCGGCTTCATGGGCCCCACTCCCGGCAAGATAGAGGGTGTACTGCCCAACTATGGTGTAGGTCTGCGCATTGAGGTACAGCCACGCATGAACGTCCGCCTGGATTTAGGCAAAAACACGGTAAACAACCAGATGTTGTTTTACTTCAATATGACAGAAGCGTTTTGAGTAACGCCCTGCCTACCTGCCCATCCCTTTCCTATGGAGAATGATGATTGAAAGCCTTTAATCTCCTCTCACTCAAAATGTTATTCAAACTCACCTCTATAGGAAGCCCACTTCCTTATAACATCGAAACACCTTGAGAAACAAACATTACCCCTTGAGAAACAAACATTTTATTTTTCTTTTCTTTTTCTTGCATCGGTAAAAGATTATCCATACTTTTGGCAATCACATTTCTTTTTATCAAAAAAGAAAGCAAACGAGCGGATACATGGAAGCCCTTGAAGTACTCTTCTGGATAAGTTTATTCATAGTATTCTATACTTATATAGGATATGGTATATTATTATATATCCTGGTCAAGATAAAAGAATGTTTCCGCAAGCCTGCGCCCCGTCCGATGCCTGCCGACGATGCTTTACCCCCATTGACGCTGTTTATCGCCGCCTACAACGAAGAAGATGTAGTGGATGAAAAAATGCGCAACTGCCTGGAGCTGGATTATCCCGCCGACAAGCTACGCATCCTCTGGGTGACCGACGGCAGCAACGACCATACCAACGAACGCCTCTCCCACTGGCCGCAAGCCATCGTCCTCCACCAACCCCAACGCCAAGGCAAGACAGCCGCCTTGAACCGCGGTATACATTTCGTAGAAACGCCCCTTGTCGTGTTCACCGATGCCAATACTCACCTCAACCGCGAAGCCCTGCGGGAGATAGTGCACGCCTTCACCGACCCTAAAGTGGGATGCGTGGCAGGCGAAAAACGTATCGCCGTGCAAAGCAAGGACAATGCTGCCTCGGGGGGAGAAGGACTATACTGGAAATACGAATCCACCCTCAAAGCGCTCGACGCACGCCTCTATTCGGCAGTAGGCGCAGCGGGTGAACTGTTTGCCGTGCGCCGCGAGCTGTTCGAGGAAATGCAGACAGATACGCTGCTCGACGACTTCATACTCTCCCTGCGCATCGTCATGCAGGGACACACCATTGCCTATTGTGCCAATGCCTATGCCGTAGAAAGCGGCTCGGCAGACATGCGCGAGGAAGAAAAGCGCAAGGTGCGCATCGCTGCCGGGGGCTTGCAGTCCATCTGGCGGCTGCGTCCGCTGCTCAACCCATTCCGTTACGGCACATTCTGTTTCCAATATATTTCCCACCGGGTGCTGCGCTGGTCGCTCACTCCCATCCTATTGTTTCTATTGCTTCCCCTCAACACAATTCTCATCTTTACGACAAGCACGCCATTACTGTATGCCATCATCTGGCTATTACAAGCTCTTTTCTACTTCATGGGAAGTTGGGGGCATTACCTTTCAACGAAGCATATAAAAAACAAGATACTTTTCATCCCCTACTATTTCCTCTTCATGAACGTCAACGTCATACGAGGATTCAACTACCTGCGCAAGCGCAAAGACAATGCAAGTGGCGCATGGGAGAAGGCCAGAAGAGCATGAAACTAATACTGTAAGAATGAAAAACATTTTAAAACAAGCTGAAAACGCCGAGAGACTGTTGAAGCTAACGTCCGACACCATGATTCTTCTGGACAAAGACGGTATTTGTGTCGATATTGCGGTTTACAACATCAACCTCTGGTTCTTGAAGGAAGACCGTCTACTGGGCAAGAATCTGTTCCAACTAATTCCCTTGTCCACTTATAACCAAATCTATCCGGACTTTAAAAAAGTGCTGACGCACAAAATACGCTCTACCCACAACTACGAAATGGCCCTGAACGGCACCACTTATTTCTTCAAGTGCATTATGTCCCCCTTTGACGGAATGGTGCTCTGCCAGTACCGCGACATCACGGAACGCAGCCAGCGCAAGCTGGAACTTGAAAGAAAAAACCAGGAGCTGAATGAAATCCAAAAAGCCGCGCTTATCGGAAGCTGGCAATATGACTCCGACACCAAGAGCTTCAAATATGCCGGACACACCGGCATCCTATGCACAGAGGAGACACAGGAAATCGATCTGGACGACTACCTGAAACTGATACTTCCCGAAGACCGAAAATCTTTTACAAACTGGCTGGATGAGAACCTGAAAGGGAAAATGGAAAACAGTGTGGACTACCGCATCCTGCTCCAGGAAAAGATTTTCTATATACGCCTCAAAGCCTTTGCACGCGAATATCATAAAAACAAAAATACCATCCTGGAAGGATATATACAGAACATCACCGATATACAGCAACGACGCAACGACATCAACCTGCTGACACATGCCATCAACAACTCCACCGAAGATATTTATTCGGCACACGAAGACGGTACACTGATATTCGGCAACCGCTGCTTCAAGGAGCGACATGGCATCGGCAATACCCAAGACATCACGAAACTGAAAATATACGACTTGCCTTCATACGGAAGAGACGAAAAATCGTGGAAAGAATTTGCAGAAAGTGTCAAACGCGGAGAGACCTCCCAAGGCTACATTGTTCACAATCCGTTGCCGCTGCGTCCGGAAGTGCTTGCCATAGAAGGAAATGCCTATTGGGTGACCAGTGACAAAGGTGAAGGGACGGTCTGGACTTTCGGAAGAGATGTGTCCACACGCATCCGGCATGAGCAACAAATCAAACAATTCAACCAGATTCTGGACAAAATCATCGAAAATCTCCCGGCAGGCATTGTCGTGAAAGACATCAACAACAACTTCAAATACCTCTACCGCAACCGCGAATCATATAACCGCGAAATCCCTATACAAGAGGCATTGGGAAAAGACGACTTTGACTTTTACTCCTTAGAAACAGCCAAAGAAAAGAGGGAGCAAGACATCGAAATAGCCAGAACCGACAAAGAGATGCACTGGATTGCGGAAGAACGCGACGGAAACGGTAACTCCATCTATCTGGACAAGCGAAAGATGAAGATTGAAAGCAACGACTTCTCTCCTATCCTGCTGAACATCGAATGGGACATCACAGAAATGGAACGGATGAAACGAGAACTACTCGTGGCCAAGGAGAAAGCCGAAACCTCCGACCAGCTCAAATCCGCTTTCCTCGCCAATATGAGCCATGAGATACGCACACCGCTCAATGCCATTGTAGGCTTCTCGCGTATCATTGCCGAAAGCACCGACAAGGAGGAACGGCTAGGCTATTACGAAATAGTAGAATCGAACAACGAACGCCTGCTCCAGCTCATTAACGAAATTCTCGACTTATCAAAAATCGAATCGGGTATCGTGGAGTTCACCATCACGCCCGTACGTCTCCATCCACTCTGCAAGGAGATACACGACGCACATATTTTCCGCTGTCCCGAAGGAGTGGAGCTGATATACGAACCCTCGGACGAGAATATCGTGATTGATGGAGACAAGAACCGGATTTTCCAGGTCATTTCCAATCTGATAAGCAATGCCTTCAAGTTCACCACCACCGGGCACATCAGTTACGGGTATCGCCGGGAAGGCAAGTATGTAGCATTCCACGTCACCGATACGGGTATGGGCATTGCACCGGACAAGGTGGACCGGGTATTCGAACGTTTCGTCAAGGTCAACAACTTTGCCCAAGGCACCGGATTAGGACTCTCCATCTGCAAAACCATCATCGAACGTTTAGGCGGCAATATATCCGTCACTTCGGAATTGGGCAAAGGCACCACATTTACTTTTGTTCTCCCGCTGGAATCCGCCAGCAAAACAGAGGCGGAAAAGAAAGAAGAGGACAACCAGGAAACGACAGCAGAGACACACTCCACAGAGCAGAGGAGCAAAAATGCAGCCCCCGGAGCTTCCCCGAAGAATGAAGAGGCCGGAGCACTCCCTACCCCTCCTTCCAAGACCATCCTGATTGCCGAAGATACAGAAAGCAACTTCATCCTAATTAACGCCATTTTAGGCCGACTCTATCGGCTGAAACACGCCAAAGACGGTATGGAAGCCGTAACGATGTTCGAGGAAGTCCACCCCGACCTCATCTTGATGGACATGAAAATGCCCAACCTTGGTGGAATCGACGCCACTCGCATCATCCGTGAACTGGTACCGGACGTCCCTATCATCGCCCTTACAGCCTATGCCTACGAGCACGACAAGCAAGCTGCCCTGGAAGCAGGTTGCAACGACTTCCTTACCAAACCCTTCACTCAAGAAGTGCTGAAGGAAACCATCAAGAAATGGCTGGATGATAAAGGATGACTGAAAAAAACAGTCATCCCCCACTTTATGCAAAAATATCACTTCGCTGGATATAAGCTATCACATCCCCTTTATTGACCACATCCCCTTGCTTGGCACAGACTTCCACCACACGTCCGGTAAATCCGGTCCATATCTTCTCGTATTCGCCCCACGGCGTAGAGATGTAGCAGAACACCTCATCATGCTGGTACTTGCGTCCGATGAAAGGAGCAGAAGAAGGACCTTCGACGGAAACCTCCCAAAGCACTTGCCCCTTGGAAGGCGCGATTATCGGGTCTGCCTTGGCACGCTTCAGCTTCTTGATTTCCTCTTCCGAGTATCCGTTTTTGGCCATCGCCGCATCCTTGGCACGCTGCAGGTCATCCTCAAAACGTTTCTTGGCAACGCCGGATTTATAGTCGCGATACTGCCGGTCATGCATGGCAAGCTCGAAGAGTTCCTCGTCATCATCGCCATATTCCCAACCGTTTTCGTCCATCTCTTTCCGGTATGTATCCAGAGCATCCGGATAGTTCAGCTGCGGGTCCGTATCCACGAACTCAAAGCCTTTGGACTTGGCCAGTTCCACTATCTCGGGCGCTAAAGTACCGGGGAGGCGTCCGCTCTTGCCCAGAATCATGTCCCACGTATGGTTGTCTATCATCGTCCAACGCTCCTCTCCCTTTACTTGCTGCATGAGGTTCATCAAAGCCACATTCTTCACATACTGGCTGAAAGGAGTCACCAAAGGAGGATAACCCAGCTTGGGCCATACATATTCCACTTCGTCGAACAGCATGACGAGCAGGTCGTCCAGACTGAGTTCCGGCTCGTTCTTACCGCGCAGTATCATGTTGATGCCGGAATGCACTCCCTTCAAGTCGGCCATCATGGAGCCCATCATGCCACCCGGCAAACCGCACTTCAGCAAGAGTGAGGACATATGTTTATTGGTGGGGTCCATGAAATAACCCAAGAAATCGTCAATGAACTCCTGCGTCATGGCACGGGCTTTCATGTAGGCTTTCATGTTTATGTCGGGCACTTGGAAACCCAGGTCTTTCAGCATGGCCTGAACGGAGATGATGTCCGGATGAACCTTGCCCCACGACATGGGTTCCATCGCCACATCAATGATGTCGGCACCGTTCTCACAGACTTCGAGAATGGAAGCCATGGAAAGTCCGGGACCGCTATGCCCGTGGTATTGTATCAGCACATCGGGGTGCTTCTCCTTAATGGTTCTGACAAGCTGTCCCAGCATACCCGGACGTCCGATGCCCGCCATATCCTTCAAGCAGATTTCAGGTGCCCCGGCTTCAATCAACCGGTCGGCAATACCGGCATAGTATTCCACCGTATGGACGGGAGAATACGTGATGCAGAGCGTGCCCTGCGGTATCATGCCCGCTTCCAGGGCATATTTGATAGAAGGAATTATATTCCGCGTCTCGTTTAATCCGCAGAAGATACGGGTAATGTCCACACCCTGGGCATGCTTCACCTTGTACATCAGCCGGCGCACATCTGCCGGAACGGGATACATGCGCAGTGCATTCAGCCCGCGGTCGAGCATATGCGTCTGTATGCCTGCTTCCCTGAAAGGTGCGGTAAAGGTGCGTACAGCCTTGTTGGGATTTTCACCATACAGAAGGTTTACCTGCTCAAAAGCTCCTCCGTTTGTTTCAACGCGTGCAAAACAACCCATTTCAACTATCAACGGAGCAATGCGTACCAACTGGTCTACCCGGGGTTGATACTTACCGGACGACTGCCACATGTCCCGGTAAACAAGACTGAATTTAATTTCCTTTTTCATCATAGTCAATAATAAGAGATTTTCCTTCGGTTAACTTAACATATACAAATATAAAGGATTATTCTGACATATAGTCAATAATAATCCTTAAAAATTCATCACTGGCAATATGTTATATATCATATTGCTACTATCAAATTATTATCAGATAAAATCTTTCAGTTCATCCTGCAACTTCTGGCGCGTAAAGAAGATGCGGCTTTTCACCGTTCCGAGCGGAAGGCCGAGGCGTTCGGCAATCTCGCGGTACTTGAAACCGGACACATGCATGGAGAAAGGGACTTTATAGTCGCGTGGAAGGGCATTGACGATGCGATGCATTTCTTTCAGGTCGTAGGCGCCTTCGGTACTGGCAAAACCGGAATCTTGGGGCATGCTGAGGTGATACTGGTTGTCTGTCTGGTCTACAAAAGTTTGTTCGCGAACTATTTTACGGTAATTATTAATAAAGATGTTACGCATAATGGTATACATCCAACCTCTGAAATTGGTCTCGGGTTCAAATTTTGTCTTCGTTATCCAAAGCCTTGAGAGACGTCTCTTGCAACAAATCATTCGCTTCTTCCCGGTCGGCTGTCAACTTGTATGCAAAGCGAAGCAGTTCTTCTTGCACTGCAAGTAAATCTTTTCTAAAACTGTAAGTATTCATACTTTGCTCAATTTTTAAATAGTTAATAATGGTTTAGGTTTTACGGTTGCAAGTATAAGGAAGATTTGAAGCTCTGGGGGACGGAATACGGTTTTTATTAGGGGTGAAAACTATCATTTGACAGTTTATACCCCCCTCGCTGATAGTTTACGGGTGATATTATGTACTGAATGCCATCATTTTTCCGAAGATTTCGTAAATGTTACGTGATTTTTTTATAGCTTTGCCTACATATAGGAAAACACTTTTATTACATAAAAACACTTTATTTTATGAAATCATTTCAATTTAAGTCACTTCTTCTACTGGCTGCCCTCATCATTTCCCTGCCCTCCTTTGGACAAGGACTGAAGGCTTTCAAGCTGAAGAACGGTCTTTCCGTATATATATGGGAAGACAACACGAAATCAGACGTGTTTGGTATTGTCGGCGTACGCACGGGCTCAGTGAACGACCCTCAGGAATACACCGGACTCGCCCACTATCTGGAGCATGTCATGTTCAAGGGTACCGACAAAATCGGAGCATTGGACTGGGCTGCCGAGAAACCCATCTATCAGCAAATCATCGCCAAATATGACGAGATGGCCGTAGAAGCAGACCCTGCCAAGAAAGAGGCCATCAGCAAAGAAATCAACGAACTGACGGTAGAAGCCGGCAAGCTTAGCATGCCCACCGAGTTCTCCAACCTGATGGAAAGCATCGGAGGAAAGAATGTAAACGCAGGAACCAGCTTCGACCTCACTTACTATCACAACTCCTTTCCCGCATACCAAATCAACAAATGGCTGGAGATATCCTCACAGCGCTTTATGCATCCGGTATTCCGTTCCTTCCAGTCCGAGCTGGAGAATGTATACGAGGAATATAACATGTATCAGGACAACCCCAGCAGCGTGAAAAGTAACTTCATCCGCAGCAAGGCATTCGAGGGACACCCCTATTCACGTGACATCATCGGGCTGCCGGAACATTTGAAGAACCCGCGCCTCAGCAAGCTCATCGAGTTCTACGACAGCTGGTATACGCCGGAAAACATGGTACTGATTCTCGTGGGCAACGTAAATGCGCAGCAAATCAGCGGGCGCATCAACGCCGCTTTCGGACGTTTGCCCAAGAAAGCCACTCCTGCCCGCAAAACGTATCCGGACCTCGACATCAAAGGACGTACCCAATATACAGCCAAAATCGGTTACTATCCCAGCGTAGTGCTGGTATATAAAGGTGTACCTGCCGGTCATGCCGACGAAAAGCCATTGGAAATCGCCATGTCCCTCTTGAGTAATGGCAGCCACACCGGTACGCTGGACAAGCTGACCCTGGACGGTGAACTGACCGACGGCGGAGCCTCTTCACAGAATTTCCGCGAGCAGGGCCGCAACATCGTGGAGGTCATCCCGTTGTACGACGAGAACCAGCGCCGCTTCGAGTCCAACAAAAGCGCCGAGAAGAAGGCGCTGAAAGCTATCGAGAAGATTGCCAACGGTGAATTCGAAGACTGGCAAATCAATGCCATCAAGACGAACATGTGCCGCGACTTCGACCTGCAGATGGAATCGAACCGCTACAAGGGTATGGTCCTGATGGACGCCTTCATGAACGAGGAAGACTTGGGTAAGGTGCTCAACTATAAGGAAGAGGTGATGGCCATCACCAACGAAGACGTGAAACGCGTGGCCAAAGAATACCTCAACAACAACTATCTAGCCCTCTATGTAGAGAAAGGCAAGCTGGACAAGGGCAGCAAGATACAGAAACCGGGTTACAAACCCATCGAACCGCCCGTCGGCAAACAGTCACTCTACGCCACACAGTTCAAGACGATGCCCTTCGGACATGTGGACGAGAAGTTCATAGACTTCAGCGACGTGAAAATAAAATCGCTGAACGACCGTTCCAAGATGTACTACACACAGAATCCCGAGAACAACGTATTCAGCCTCACGCTGCGCTACGGAGTGGGTGAACGTGAATTCCCGAAACTGGGCATAGCCGCCGACTTAATGAACAGCGCCGGTATCATGGGAACCTATGAGCCGCAACAACTGAAGGAGGAACTCAGCAAGCTGAACGCCGCCTGCCAGGTTTGGGCCAGCGACGACTACCTCTACATTATGATGAGGGGATACGAAGAAACCTTACCGCAGGCCTGCCAGCTTCTCTCCCGCCAGATATTGATGCCGAAGCTCGACGAAAAGCAGTTGAGCCGCATCAAAGGCTCGCTGATGGGTACACGCCAGCAACGCAAAGACAATGTGAACACGCTTGCCAATGCCTTGTCGCAGTACATCCGCTACCAGGACAAGTCTTCCTACATCGACGAGCTGACGGACAAGCAACTGTATGAGCTCCAGATTTCCGAACTGACCGGCGACATCAACCGCGCCTCCAACTATGAAGCCGAAATCTTCTACTGCGGCACCATGCCGTTCGACAATGCCTACGACATCCTCAGCAAGAACCTTCCGCTGGTGGCCAACGAACGCCCGTCCTCCTCTCCGCAGGACAAGCCGATGGCTGCCGTCAGCGAGAACACCATCTACTTCCTCCCCAATTCGGATGCCGAGCAGGCACAGATATTCCTATATCTGCCTATGGACAAGTATGACAAGCAGGACGATGTGCTGCGCGATGCCTTCGACCAGTACTTCTCCGGTAGCTTCAACGGACTTATGATTAACGAAATACGCGAGAAACGCTCCATGGCCTATTATGCAGGCGCCTACATCATGACGCCCTCCCTGCCGGGCAACCAGACCTATCTGTACGGACACCTGGGCACGCAAAACGATAAGGTGAACGATGCCATGGACGTCTTCATGGGCCTGCTGACAGACATGCCGAAAAACCCCGAACGTATAGACAACATCAAGAGTTACCTGCGCCAAGAGGCCTTGAGCAGTCATCCGGACTTCCGCGACAAAGCCCAGTATCTTAAAATCTTCGAACGCATGGGCTACAAGGGAGACCCTGCACAAGAAAACCTGCCGAAGATTGACGCACTGACCTTTGATGACATCGTAAAATTCTACGAACAGCACATCAAGGGAAAGAAATACAGCATAGGTATCATCGGCAATCCCAAAAGCATCGATACCGAAAAGCTGGGCAAATACGGCAAGGTAGTGAAGCTGAACGAACGCAAGATTTTCAATACCAAAGATACGTTGTTCTAACCGTCCGTTTCGTCAGAGACGGTTCATTGAACGGATGAATCCTCATCCCGAGAAACGGATACAATAAAATTCCCCGGCATTCACGACTGAAATGCCGGGGAATCTTATTTAAAACACCTGGAATGCTTCTCCGGAATGTCTCGAGGTTTGCCAGAGAATCCCGGAGGTTCTCAGGCAACGGATAACGGACTACCCTTCCTGCTCCTCTTCATTGCCCGAAAGGATAGGCAGGCAAATCCTATACTTCACCGCCAGTATGCGGGTAACGAACACCGTCACACCGCCCACAATCTGACACACGAAAGACTCCATCCCCAGAAGATGGCACATCCAGTAGAAGGTTCCTCCCACCACACAAGCCATCGCATAAATCTCCTTCCGGAATATCAGCGGAATTTCGTTAATGAATACGTCACGTATCACACCTCCCGCAGCCCCGGTGATGCTGCCCATAATGATGGCCACCCAGAAGGGATAGCCCAGCGCGATGCTCTTGCCCACGCCGACCACCGTGAACAGTGCCAGGCCGATACTGTCGAATATGAAGAACGTATTGTGCAGATGGATGAGATGTTTACCGAAGAGGATGACCCACAACAAGGCCAGTCCGGTACAAATCAAGTAAATGGGATCCGTCATCCAGCCCGGGGTGACGTCCAGCAACAGGTCGCGTATCGTACCGCCACCAATGGCCGTCACAAAACCCACCACATACGCTCCAAACCAGTCGAACCGCTTGGCCGAGGCCAGGCGTATGCCACTGATGGCAAAGGCAAATGTGCCAATGAAATCGAGTATCTGAACAAATGTTGGCATTATCACTTTGAGAATTAAAAATTATAAATTATAAATTAAACATTGAATAAGTGTGTATTTTCAACAGACACTCTGAAAATAATAGGCAAAGTAACAAATAATTTCCCTAAGAAAACGTATTTTTGTCGTATCATTTTTCACCAACTACGACAATGAGAATAACAATCGTATCGGGCGCACGCCCCAACTTCATGAAAATAGCCCCCATCTGCCGCGCCATCGACGCCGCCAGAGAGGCAGGAAAGAACATCTCCTACCGCATCGTCTACACCGGTCCGCAGGATGACACCAGCCTGGATGCCTCGCTCTTCTCCGACCTTTCCATGAGGAAACCGGATGCCTACCTCGGTGTCACCGGACACAACCATTCGCAGGTGGCAGCCTCCATCATGCTCGCCTTCGAGCGGGAGTTGGACGGGCATCCGGCACAAGTCGTACTGGTGGTAGATGACATGACCGCCACTATGAGCTGCTCCATCGTCGCCAAGAAGCGCGGACTGAAGGTGGCGCACGTCATAGCCGGCACACGCTCTTTCGACATGAACATGCCCCGCGAGGTGAACCGCACCATCGTGGACGCCATTTCCGACTATCTCTTCACCGCCGGCATGGTGGCCAACCGCAACCTCAACCAGGAGGGCATGATACCCGAATATATCCACTACGTGGGCAACATACTGATTGACACCATCCGTTTCAACCGCCACCGCCTGGTGCAGCCCATGTGGTTCTCCAGCCTCGGCCTGCGGAAAGGGAACTACCTGCTGCTCACCCTCAACCGCCGCGACCTGCTGGAGAAGAAAGCCGTACTGCACTCCCTGCTCCAGACCGTCATCGAGAAGGCCGGCGGCATGCCTATCGTCGCCCCGCTACACCCCTACGTGCAAAAGGCGGTGAAGTCGCTGGAAGTGAATGCTCCCAACCTGCACATCCTGCCTCCGCAGAGTTACCTGCACTTCGGATTCCTCATCAACCAGGCACGGGGCATCGTCACCGACTCGGGAAACATCGCCGAAGAAGCTACCTTCCTCGACGTCCCCTGCATCACCCTCAATACCTATGCCGAGCATCCCGAAACCTGGCGCATCGGTACCAACGAGCTGGTAGGCGAAAATTCCTTCGCTCTCTCCGCCTCGCTCGACAAGCTGCTGCACGGAGAATGGAAGCACACCACCCTGCCCGACCGCTGGGACGGACGAACGGCGGAACGCATCGTACAGACACTACTGAACGGCAACAATTCATAATCCTCCATAAATTCTATCCCAAGCTTGCAAACGTCTATCCCAAACCTACGGACGCTTATCCCAAGCTTGGGTCTTTCTATCCCAAGGCTTGGGATAGAACTTTCTCCATACGTTGTGCAACTTTATCCTTTATATCCGGCAACTTTTCTATAAGGATTCTGTACGTTTTTTATCTGTATCCGGCAAACAAGACATACGACTTTCACGTTCATTTAACCATATCTCCCGTTTCTTTAGTCTATATTTGCTTCTTGATTAACCTTAATTTGTTAACTTTGCGCCCGAATTATCTGTAACTTATGAAGCAAAGATATACAATTTACGCCCTTTTCCTGCTGTCACTGTTCGTCTCCATCAGCGCATCCGCCCAGATAAAGGGTGTCATCACAGACTCCCTCACGAACGAACCGCTGATGTATATCACCGTACAGTATGAAGGGAAAGGTGTAGGCGGCATCTCCAACGCAAACGGTGAATACCAGGTTGAAACCCACAAAGGCTGGGATGAGCTGACATTCTCCGCTGTAGGTTATATCACCAAGAAAGTGAAACTGAATCCCGGTACCCGGGTGCTGAACGTCAAGTTGCAACCGGACGACATCATGCTCTCCGAGGTCGTCGTGAAGCCCAAGAAGGAGAAATATTCCCGCAAGAACAACCCCGCCGTGGAGTTTATGAAGAAGGTCATCGAGAACAAGAAGGCCCTGAAACTGGAAGAGAACGACTACTATCAGTATCAGAAATATGAAAAGATGAAGATGTCGCTCAACGATGTCACCCCCGACAAAATGGAGAAAGGTATTTACAAGAAATTCTCCTTCTTCAAAGACCAGGTGGAGGTATCGCCCAAGACCAACAAGATGATTCTACCCATCTCCATCAAGGAGACGGCGAGCAAGACCATTTTCCGTAAAAGCCCCAAGAGCGAAAAGACCATCATCGAAGGCATGAACTCCACTGGTATCGAAGAGTTCTTCAACACCGGAGACATGCTGGGGACCATCCTTACGGACGTATTCTCCGACATCAACATCTACGACGACGACATCCGGCTGCTGCAACGCCGCTTCGTCAGCCCCATCGGTCGCGGAGCCATCAGCTTCTACAAGTACTATCTGATGGACACACTCATGGTGGACAAGCAGGAGTGCGTGCATCTGACTTTCGTTCCGCAGAACCCGCAGGACTTCGGTTTCACGGGGCACCTCTACGTGGTGAAGGACTCCACCTATGCCGTGAAGAAATGTACCATGAACCTACCCAAGAAGACGGGTGTCAACTTCGTGGAAAACCTCGACATCGTGCAGCAGTTCGAACAACTGCCCGACGGAAACTGGGTGCTGACCGATGACGACATGACCGTGGAACTGCACTTTGTGAAAGGCATCCAAGGCCTGGAAGTACAGCGGACCACCAAGTACAGCGACTATCAGTTCACAGAGATAGAACCCCGCCTCTTCCGCCTGAAAGGAAATGTCATCAAGGAGGCGAACATGCTTGCCAAGAGCGACGAGTATTGGGCGAAAGTGCGCCAAGTGCCTCTCACCAAGAAGGAGAGCACGATGGACGTATTCATGAACCGTATCGAACAGATTCCCGGCTTCAAGTACGTCATCTTCGGAGCGAAAGCCTTGATTGAGAACTTCGTGGAAACGGGCAGCAAGAAACATCCCAGTAAGTTCGACTTCGGTCCTATCAATACAATGATAACCAGCAACTACGTCAACGGCACCCGTTTCCGTCTGAGCGGTATGACAACCGGTAACCTCGACCCGCATTGGAGCCTGAGCGGTTACGGCGCCTACGGAACCAAGGACAAGAAATGGTTCTACTCCGGGCAGGTGGCCTACTCCTTCAACAAACGCGAATACGTATTGTGGGAGTTCCCGAAGCACTACATCGCCTTCAAGTACACCTACGACGTGATGTCTCCCATGGACAAGTACCTCGCCACGGACAAGGACAACTTATTTGTCGGCTGGAAATGGACCACGGTAGACCAGATGTCCTACATGCGCGATGCCACGCTGACCTACGAGCTGGAAACCAATACCGGCTTCTCCGTACAGGCCATGGCACGCCACCGCAACGACCAGCCTGCGGGGCAACTGCAATACTGGAAGAACAACGGAGAAACACCCGGACAGTGGGATGAAAAGAATACGCTGGTGCACGACATCACCACTACCGAGCTGGGTGTGACCCTGCGTTACGCTCCCGGCGAAACCTTCGTCAACACCAAACAGCGCCGCGTGCCCGTATCGTTGGATGCGCCCACCTTCACCCTCTCCCACACCGCCGGATTCAAGGGCGTGCTGGGTGGAGAGTACAACTTCAACCTGACGGAAGCCAGCATCCGGAAGCGCTTCTGGCTCGGCTCGTGGGGCAAGCTGGACGTAACGGCACGTGCCGGTGCGCAATGGAACACCGTTCCCTTCCCCCTGCTGAACCTACCGATGGCAAACCTCTCGTACATCACGCAGAACAACGAGTCCTTCAACCTCATCAACAACATGGAGTTCCTGAACGACCGTTACGCCTCCCTCAACCTAAGCTACGACATGAACGGAAAACTCTTCAACCGCATCCCGCTCATCAAGAAGCTGAAGTGGCGTGAGATGTTCCGCATCCGTGGTCTGTGGGGCACGCTGACGGACAAGAACAACCCATACAAGAGCAACAATCCCGACTTGTTCCTCTTCCCCATGCGCGACGGTGTACCCACCAGCCACGTCATGGGCAAGACTCCCTATGTGGAAGCCAGTGTAGGTATCTACAATATCTTCAAGCTGCTCCACATAGAATATGTACGCCGACTGACCTATACGGATATACCGGGAGTGAAGAAGGGCGGTATACGCTTCATGATATTAATGATTTTTTAAGAGTTACATACTATGCAACCATTAGCAGAACGGCTTAGACCAAGAACATTAGATGAATATATCGGTCAGAAACATTTAGTGGGACCGGGTGCAGTGCTGCGTAAGATGATTGATGCAGGACGTATCTCTTCGTTTATCTTATGGGGCCCTCCGGGAGTGGGAAAGACAACCCTGGCACAGATTATCGCCAACAAGCTGGAAACCCCTTTCTATACACTTAGTGCCGTGACCAGCGGTGTGAAGGATGTACGCGACGTGATAGAGCGTGCCAAGAGCAACCGCTTCTTCTCGCAAGCCAGTCCCATCCTCTTCATCGACGAGATACACCGCTTCAGCAAATCGCAGCAAGACTCACTGCTGGGAGCCGTGGAGCAAGGCACCGTGACACTGATAGGCGCCACCACGGAGAACCCTTCGTTCGAGGTCATCCGCCCGCTGCTGTCCCGCTGCCAGCTCTATACCTTGAAGTCACTGGAGAAGGACGACCTGCTGGAACTGCTGCAACGCGCCATCACCACAGACACCGTGCTGAAGGAACGGAAGATAGAACTGAAAGAGACCACTGCCATGCTCCGCTTCAGCGGAGGAGACGCCCGCAAGCTACTCAACATCCTCGAGCTGGTGGTAGACTCCGAAGCCGCAGACCCTGTCCTCATCACCGACGACATGGTGACCGAACGCCTGCAACAGAACCCTCTTGCCTACGATAAGGACGGCGAGATGCACTACGACATCATCTCCGCCTTCATCAAATCCATTCGCGGCAGCGACCCGGACGGTGCCATCTACTGGCTGGCGCGCATGGTCGAAGGAGGTGAAGACCCTGCCTTCATAGCCCGCCGCCTCGTCATCTCCGCCTCCGAAGACATCGGACTGGCCAACCCCAACGCACTGCTGCTTGCCAACGCCTGCTTCGACACGCTGATGAAAGTGGGATGGCCCGAAGGACGCATCCCCCTGGCAGAAGCCACCATATACCTTGCCACAAGCCCCAAGAGCAATTCAGCCTACATGGCCATCAACAATGCCCTGGAACTGGTACGCGAAACGGGCAACCTCCCCGTCCCCCTGCACCTGCGCAACGCCCCTACCAAGCTGATGAAGCAGTTGGGCTACGGCGAGAAGTACAAGTACGCTCACGACTACCCCGGCAACTTCGTCAAGCAGCAATTCCTGCCCGACGAACTGAAAGACCGCCGCATCTGGGAACCACAACTCAACCCTGCCGAGCAGAAGCACAAGGAACGGATGCAGCAACTCTGGGGAGAGGAAAAGAAATGGTAAACTATCAATTAAAATTAAAAATTAAAAGTTAGAGATTAAAAGTCGGATACAGAAAATCCCCACAACAAATAACTTATAACTCATAACTCCATGAATATAGTAGTATTAGACGGCTATGCCGCCAACCCCGGCGACCTCTGCTGGGACGAATTGCAAGCCTTGGGCGAGTGCACCATCTACGACCGCACCGCCCCTGCGGAAGTATTGGAACGCGCTGCTGGTGCAGAAATCCTGCTGACCAACAAAACTGTACTCACCGCTGAACACATGGCGGCACTGCCCGAACTGAAGTATATCGGTGTGCTGGCCACCGGATATAACATCGTAGACACCACTGCCGCCAAAGAACGCGGAATCATCGTCACCAATATTCCCGCCTACAGCACCGACTCCGTAGCCCAAATGGTCTTTGCCCACATCCTAAACATCACCCAGCAAGTGCAACACCACTCCGAAGAGGTGCACCGGGGCCGCTGGACAGCAAGCAAGGACTTCTGTTTCTGGGACACGCCGCTCATCGAACTGCGCGAAAAGAAGCTCGGAATCGTAGGCCTGGGCCACACCGGTTTCACCACCGCCCGCATCGCCATCGGCTTCGGTATGAAGGTATGTGCCTACACCTCCAAGACCAACTTCCAGCTTCCTCCCGAAATCCGCAAGATGGAGCTGGACGAGCTGTTCCGCGAATGTGACATCATCAGCCTGCACTGTCCCCTCACCGACTCCACCCGCGAGATGGTAAATGCAGAACGGCTCCGACTGATGAAGCCCACCGCCATCCTCATCAATACCGGACGCGGCCCGCTCATCAACGAACAAGACCTTGCCAATGCACTTAACAACGGCACCATCTATGCCGCCGGCGTAGACGTACTCTCGCAAGAACCTCCCCGTGCCGACAATCCGTTGCTCTCTGCCCGCAACTGCTACATCACTCCGCACATTGCCTGGGCAAGCACCGCCGCGCGCGAACGCCTCATGCAGATTATGCTCGAGAACATCAAGGCCTACCAAGACGGCAAGCCGGTGAACGTAGTGAATAAATAAGCAAACAACATGGGAAAGTCCGCCGTAAAAGGTCTGTTCTACATCTGTCTGATAGCAGCGACATTCGTCTTGGCCACCATCACCATAGTGGCAGCCTTCTCAGGAAATGTAGCTCCGGTCGATTCCGTCATCATGCCATTACTGGGGCTGGCAGTGCCCGTACTCCTGATTGTCAATCTGATAACGGCACTCTGCTGGGCATTGGCCCGTAAGCGCTGGGCACTGGTTCCGCTGGTGGCATTCTTCTGCAACTGGGGATATCTGACGTCTGTCTTCCAGCTCCACCTGCCGAAAGACAAGACCCCGGCAGGCAAGTATCTGAAGATAGCCACCTACAACATACACAACTTTGGAGGTGAGATTACCGGTTATTCCTGCAAGGAGATAGCCCGGTACATGCAGCAGGAAGGCGTGGATGTGCTGTGCTTCCAGGAGTTCGGAGACAACAGCGACTTCCCCACGGACAGCATACGGCGCATACTCTCGCATTGGTCACACGCGCTCATCCCTTCCGAAGACTCCAAGGGCGTACTGCCTATCGCCGTATTCAGCCGCTATCCATTGGCGAACCACCGTTTCATCACTTACCAGCAAAGCTCCAACTGTAGCATGATGTGCGATGTAGTGATGGGTACGGATACCATACGTCTGATAAACAACCACCTGCAGACCACCAGCGTTAGCCAGAAGCGCAGGAAGTGGGAACGCGAGCTGGCCACCGACGACACCCGCCGCGAAGTCCAGGCAGCCAAAGATGCCGCAGGCACCCTGCACGAAAACTTCATGAAGCGGGCCACGCAGACTTACGTCATCAGCCACTACGCCAAGACCAGCCCCTATCCCGTGCTGCTATGCGGCGACTTCAACTCAATACCTTCCTCCTACACCTACCATCATTTGAGGAAAACCCTCAAAGACGGATTCCGCACTGCCGGAAACGGATACATGTACACCTACCGCTATGCCAAACGCATGTTGCGTATTGATTACATCTTCCACTCCCCTAGCCTGAAGGGTATCGAATACTACTCTCCGGACCTGGATTTGTGCAGCGACCACAATCCAGTGATTATGGAGGTTGAAATACAATAAAGTAAAGAAAGCCAAAAATAATAAGGGCTGTCCCAGAAATCCCGGAACAGCCCTTGCCTTATCATATTCTGCCATTCAACGGAGGTTATCTGCACCCGATTAGTTGAACACGTAACGGATACCGACTTGCAACTTCCAGCATTCGCTGTAGTTCTGATAGGTGTCGTAAGTCTTGGTAGGATATTCACCGTTCACCTTATACATGGAGAATACCGGAGTCAGGTCAGTGGCGCTCTTCACCCCTTCATACTTCAGGATTCGGTTGCTGTTGGAAACGGTATTGGTCTTGGAAATACCCCATTTGGAGTTGATGAGGTTACCCACGTTCATGATGTCGAAACTCAACTGGAAGCAATGCTTGGTCTTGCCAATCTTGAATTCGAAATCCTCCAGCAAACGGAAGTCAAAGCGGTGCACCCACGGAGCGCGGGCAGCATAAGCCTCGGCATACTGTCCTTTGTGATTCTTCAAGTACGAATCCTGCTCTACGAATTTCCAGAAGGCAACGCGGTCTTCCTCTGTCTTGAAGTTGATTTCACTATCGTCCTTCGGAATGTACATCAAGTCGTTGTTGATACCGTCGCCGTTCATGTCGTTGGTGTAGCAGAAGCTGTAACCGCCGGAAGAATAGCCGGAATAGAACAGATTCAGGTGTGTACCGCGAAGCAGGCCTTTGTGTCTGAAGGGAATGTAGTAGCCCACAGAAGCAATCACCTTGTCGGGAACCACATACTGTGAACGTTGTGCATCCACATAATTGGAACCGTCAATCGTGTTCAGTCCCTGCCAAGTAGAGATGGGGTCGCTGCCCGGAAGACCGGAAACTTCTTTGGACTCCGTGTGCGTATAGGCCAGCATCAGCATCAGGTCGTCCACCGGCTGGGCATTCACCGTAATGTTTGCCGTATAGCCGTAGCCTTTGGATGTATTGTCGAGCACCACGGCATTCTTGCCATTGTAATGCACGAAGTCGCCTGCATATTTCACATTCTTGTCGGGGTTGTCATAAAGAGAATAAGAGTACACCATGCGGTTATCCGCACCATTGAAACGTTGCATACCCGTATGCAGCAGTTCCGTAGTTGTCACGTCTTTTCCATCAGCGCCCTTGACGGTGGTCAGCTTATTGTATTTCCATTCGTCGGGGTTCTTGATATTGATATTGTTGATGGTAACGGCATTCACATTCTTCGTAAACATGAACTCTCCCGTCACGGTCAAGGGGAAAGATACGGGTACCTGATAGTCCACCGCGATAGACGACTTCCACACCTGCGGCATCTTGAAGTCCTGAGCCACACCGGAAATCTTGCTTCCCGCCACGTGTTTCTCAATCGTGGTGGGGAGGTTGAACTTGTCGATTATCTGGTTCATGTCCGTAATCATGCCGCCTGCCAACTGGTCCAGACGGGAATCATGACCCACCACCTTTCCATTGTCATATTGGGTCTTAAAGGTAACGGAGTTCTGTACCATAGAAGCATTGGTCGGCATATTGGTGAAGAAAACCAACGGCAGACGTCCGGTAAACACACCCGTACCTCCACGTACTTTCAGCGACTTGTCCTTGAACACGTCCCAAACGAAACCTATACGGGGAGAAATCTGCCATCTGGAATCCGGCCACTTGCCAGTGTCGATGTGCTGCCCGTCGAAGTCAAGCTCATAGATGGCATCGTTTCTCTGGAGGTCGTCGTTGTCGAACATCAAGTTGTCGAAACGGATACCGTAGGTCAGTTTCAGACTGTTGCCGAGGTTCCATTCATCCTGGGCATAGAAACCAAGCTGGTTGAAGGTAACCTGAGCATTGGGGTTGGCCACACCGTTGAAGCCATAAGTCAAAGCGAATGATTCGGGAGCTGCGCCACTCAGGAAATCTTCCAGACTGTTATAGCGGTAATATCCCGTACCGTTACGCATATAGGCGTTGTTGGCAAACTGGTGCTCATAGCTAAGACCTGCCGTCAGCTTGTGGTTACCGGTGAAGAAGGTGAAGTTATCGGTAATGTTCGTAATCTTGTTCTTCACACCGTTGTTGTAGGTGAACAACTCGTAACCGGCGCTCATGTACGGTTCCAGAATCTGGTTTCCATTCTCGTCCTTGCCTGCCATGATGTCGATGAAGGGGAAAGGAGAAGAATTGGTGCCGCGCATGTCCTCTATATTGGTGTAGGTGAACAGCAACTGATTGGAAATCTTATCGGTGAAGCGGCTGTTCAAATCTGCCGCCCAAGACTGCACCTTGTTGTCCATGGAATACATGCTGTTGGCAAACGCCATAGACTGTGTACCTACGCGGTAAGTATTGTTCAGGCGATATCCCGTATCGGAAGAGTTGCCGTTCGGGGCATTCCAAGCCGTATTCTTCGTATTGTTGTAGCGGAGGCTCAAGCGATGGCGGTCCGTGATGTTCCAGTCGATGCGGGCCAGCAGCTTGGTGTTCTCCTCGTCGGCAGGGAAATTGGTGTAGGAGCCTGCATCATAGCCGTATTTGTCCTTCAGATGGTTGTACACCTTCTCCATGTCCGACTTCAGTGTACGGGACACCATACCTTTCGCATCTTCACCGTCCTCGCGCGCGCGATACTTTATAACCTCTCCCGGAGTCTTCTCTTTTTCGTAGTTCACAAAGAAGAACAACTTGTTCTTGATGATGGGACCACCCAGCGTGAAGCCGTAGGTAGTCTTGGACTCATCGGAACGTGCTCCCAGGTCCTCACCGTTGATGCGGTTACCGCGCATGTCCTGGTTGCGGTAATAGGTATAGGCAGTACCTCTGAACGTGTTCGTACCACTCTTGGTAATGGCGTTGATGCCGCCGCCTATGAAGTTCGTCTGGCGCACGTCGAAGGGAGCCACCACTACCTGCACCTCTTCGATGGCATCCATGGAGATAGGGTTGCCGCCGCCGGGAAGGTTGGAGCTAAGTCCGAAGTTATTGTTGAAGTTGGCACCGTCGATAGTGAAGTTCGTGGAACGTCCGTCACCGCCGGCAAAACTCATGCCGTTAGCATAGGGAGAAAGGCGGGCAATGTCACTGATGCTGCGGTTCACGGTGGGAAGCTGCGTCATCTGTGCAGACGAGATATTGGTAGTGGCACCCGTCTTTTCAGCGGTGAACTTGGTCTTGGCAGCCGTCACAATCACTTCGTTCAGCAACTCGGAAGATTCACTCATCTCTACGTTCAGGTTGTATACCTCACCCAGCTGAAGGGTGATGTCCTTATAAATAACCGTCTGATAGCCGATGTAGGAAATCTCCACCCGGTAGGGACCACCGGTGCGCATACCCTGGATGGAATAGCGTCCGTCAACGTTGGTCACGGTTCCGTAGCGCGAACCGGAAGGCTGGTGAACAGCCTGGACAGTGGCGCCGATAATGGGCTCATTACTTGCATCCGTCACCTTACCTGCCATAGAGGCAGTGGTGACCTGCGCATCTACACCCACGGTGGCCAGTAACAGCAGCACCGTCAGTATAATTCTTACTCTCTTTAACATAATGTCTTTTAAATTAGTTTCTTAAAACGTTATATTTCTTAAAACATTGGCAAAGATACGCAAAATTATATATAAAGGCATTACAACGCGATTACATTTTTTAAGGATTTATTCAATACAAGGCAGTACCACTGTGAAACGGCTTCCACGGCCTTCCTCGGACTGGAGTTCGATGCGTCCTCCCATCTTTTCGACGATGAGCACACAGATGGACAAGCCTAGCCCGACGCCTTGGGAAAACTCGCTACGCTTGTAGAAACGCTCAAAAATCATCTTCTGCTCGCTGTGCGGAATGCCTATGCCGGTATCTTCCACATAAAGATGTACCTCGCTCATGCCGGACGGACAGCAATACCCCAGCCGGATGCTGCCTCCTTTCGTAAACTTGTTGGCATTGTTCAGGAAGTTGGTGAGTACCTGTGTCAGTCGCATGGGGTCTACATTCACCTGCACATCTTCGGGAGGGAAATCCTTGAGGAACTGCAACGGCGGCCGGATAAGCAGGCTATGCGTCTGATAGACGTCATCGAGCAACCGGCACACGCTCTCCCGCTGAAAGGTGAACGAGAGGTTACCCGACTCGATGCGCGACAGTTCCAGCACATCGCCCACCAGCTTCAGCAGCAGTTTGGTATTGGTGTTGATAATGTTCACAAACTCCTGCCGCTCTTCGTTTGAAAACTCCGGCTCATTGGCCAGCATATCCGAGAAGCCGACAATGGCATTGAGCGGAGTGCGGATCTCGTGGCTCATGTTGTTGAGGAACGACTGTTTCAGTTCGGCCTGCTCCGCCAGCTCGCGGGATTCTATCAGCTCCTGCTCGTGGTCTTTCAGTTCCTGGATATTCTGCAGCAATCCGGCTATGATGGGTGCGTGTCCGGGGGTGTGGATGGTATTGTAGCTGAACTCCCACCACTGGAACTCACCGGTGAAGTTACAGCGATACTGCCCCTTGTGGTGCGTGCGTTCATGCCTTGCCGCTATGTTCTTGCGGAAGGCGGGTAAGTCGTCGGGATGGATGTAGGGAGTGATTTCATCGAGCAGAAGACGGCCGGGGCGATGATGAATAAGCTCGCAAAACTGCGAGTCGCAGGACACGGAATCTCCCTCCAGTCGCCAGGCGTAGGTAGAATTTCCTTCGATGGCCAGGCAGAGGGTCTCATGCTCGTAGAGGAGGTTTCGCAATGCCTCACGCTTGCGCCTGCGTTCGCGCAGCAGGCTGAAGGAGAGCAAGACTATCACCGTCAGCACGAAGACTGCGCCCAAGATGGAACCGATAAGTATAGGATAGCGGTAGCGCTCCGAAAAAGGGATATACATCACAGTGTACTCTGCCGGAATGCTCTCGAGCGGGATGCCATACTTCTGCAGCACATGCCAGTTCAGCACGTACTGCTTGGCGCATTCCGTCACCTGCTGCCGGGGCATCCGCCCTTCGAGGCGTTCCTTGATACCGGTCGCCATGTATCTTATCTGGCTTTCCAGTGGAGTGAAATATCCTCCCAGCAAGTAGTCGGCAAAGCCGAAGCCCTCGTTGATGGTCTGAAACGTGGGATTGTCGAAGAGCATGCCCACACGCTTGGTGGTATAGTCTCGCTTGGTGTAGAGCAGCAACGTATTGTCGCCGCGTCCCAGCCACATCAGATGGCGTATCGCTATGGAGTCGCTCGTCATGCGCACAATCTTCGTGGTGTCCAGCAACACGTCTATGTTCTGCCGTTTCAGTATAGGGCTGATAGTCTCCCTCTCGCGCACACGGTGATAGGAGGAACCGGCAAAGTAAGCACCCTCGGTAGAGGTCACGATGGCGAACCCCTGCCCACGACACTGCTCATTCAACGCATGCCATATCTTGCGGTCCAGAAACACTTGTCCGTTCATCAGGCAGATGCGCGACTTTCCCATGATACTCTCTATCATGCGTATGGTACGCAAGTAATCGGGCGTGTCGGCATAGCCCGTGATGTTGGGGTATTGCAGGAGCAGAGATATGTTGGGATAGTTCACACCGCTGAACACAACGGGTATTTCATGCGCCAACGGGTGTCTGCATGCCATCAGCGCATAGGCAGCCTGGTCGTCGAGCACGGCTATCAACTCGGCTCCCCAGGCAGAGAGGTCGTCCACGAAACCGGCCATACGGAGGTTTTCTGCCTCCTCCATGTAGCGGTCGCAGTCCAGATAGTATTCGCGTACATCGCAGTCCAAGCCGAGAAGGCTGAACTCTTTTTGCAACAGTTCCAGAGCCTTCGCAGCAGGCGGATAGCCCGGCTCGAAAGAGTGTATCAGCGCAATACGCCGTGTCTCCGCATGGGCAGGGTGTGCACACACGAGGCAGAGAGAAAGAATCAATATGTATCCGGCAACTGCCTTTATGGGCTTCATATCCGGAAGGTCCTTTTCGACTTGTACCAGCAAAGATACGAATGTTTTTTAAGAATAATGGACTATTTCTTCTGTTTCTGTAACAAAGAATACGTTTTCTTAAATCATTGACACATCCCAACTTATCTTTCAGAGGATTTACCGAATATCCCTAAAGAACCGATTCTTCGTCCAGTATTCCAAAGTGGAGGTCTATTTGTCCTTGACCTTCGGCAACACCGCATTCAGTACCATATATCCCAACATACCGGCAACAATCGTTCCCAGCAATACACCAAACTTCGCCTGGTTCAGCAGATCCGGATATTCTCCTGCAAAAGAAAGGTTGGCTATAAATAAAGATACCGTAAAACCAATCCCCCCCAACAAGGATACTCCGGCAACACTTCTCCAATTCATTCCCGGAGGCATTGAGGACAAACCACTCTTGACCGCCAGCCAGGTAAACAGAAAAATACCGATAAACTTGCCAAGAAGCAATCCTGCAGCCACCGCTATACTAACAGCTCCAACAACGCCACCGCCTCCACTGAACACCACACCGGCATTGGCAAAGGCAAAGAGCGGCAATATCACAAAGTTTACCGCACCATGCAAATTGTCTTCCAGGGATTGCAAAGGACTAATTACATGATCAGAAGCGCGCTCCACTTGTTTTAGAGTGGCAATCTGCTCATTGGTCAATATAATATTATCTGATTTGGTAACCGGAAAATCACCGATAATGTCGCGGATGCGTTTAATGTATTTCCCGGCATCCAAACGGGGACGGGCCGGTATTACAAAGGCCAGTATCACTCCGGAAATAGTGCTGTGAATGCCCGACTGAAGGAACAAATACCAAATAATTACCCCGATAAGCAGGAAGAATATCTTCTGTGTCATACCGAATTTCCCCATATAGTAAAGGAAGAAATAAAGGACAGCAGCTACAATAAGATATCCGTATGCCACTTCGGAACTATAGAAAATGGCAATAACCAGAATGCCGCCAATATCATCGACCACTGCAAATGCCGTCAGGAAAATTTTCAGGCTCAAAGGCACCCGTTTACCCAGCAGACTGAGTACACCCAATGAAAAAGCAATATCCGTAGCCATCGGTATAGCCATACCGCGCGTTTCCGGAGTACCCTGAACGACCAAAAGTGAATAGACAATGACCGGCACCAGCATACCGCCACATGCCGCTACAAAGGGTAAAGAGGCCTTACGAAAGGAAGAAAGTTCACCCACCAGCAGTTCCCGCTTTATCTCCAACCCCACGGCCAGAAAGAAAACAGTCATCAGGCAGTCGTTTATAAACTCAATCATTTTCAACGGATGACCGCCATGGGAGAACAAATTAAAGTCTCCGATGCGCAGATGCAGTTCCTGCAAAAGAAAGCCCTGATACAACGGAGCCATCGGCGAATTAGCAATAACGGCCGCCAAAATAGCCATCAAAAACAGCAAGATGCTCGCCGCTATATTCAGCGACGAGAAGTTTTTCACAGTACGTAAAATAATCATAAAGAAGTATATTTGATTTAAGATTTCATCCTTTCGACATCAATCCAACTTCAAGACTGCCAGGAACGCTTTCTGAGGTACCTCCACATTACCAATCTGTTTCATACGCTTCTTACCTCTCTTCTGTTTCTCAAGCAATTTTCGTTTACGGCTCACGTCACCTCCATAACATTTGGCCGTTACGTCCTTACGCACAGCCTTAATCGTTTCCCGGGAAATAATCTTGGCACCGATAGCAGCCTGAATGGCGATATCGAACTGCTGTCTCGGAATCAGGTCTTTCAACTTCTCGCACATCCGGCGTCCCAATTCGTAGGCATTGTCAAAGTGTGTCAAGGTAGAAAGAGCATCCACCGGCTCACCGTTCAGCAAAATATCCAGCTTCACCAGTTTGGAAGGACGAAAACCGTTGGGATGATAGTCAAAAGAGGCATATCCCTTAGAGATACTCTTCAATTTATCATAGAAATCGATAACTATTTCGCCAAGAGGCATGTCATAGTATATTTCTACGCGGTTACCTGAAATATATTCCTGCTTCACCAGCTCGCCACGCTTGCCCAGACAAAGAGTCATGATAGGGCCGATGTAATCAGTGGTGGTAATCACCGAGGCACGGATATAGGGCTCCTCAATACGGTCTATCATAGTAGGGTCGGGCATGCTGCCGGGGTTATGCACTTCAGTCATATTTCCCTGCTTGTCATAGATATTGTAGGAAACGTTGGGCACGGTGGTGATAACGTTCATGTCAAATTCACGGTCAAGGCGCTCCTGCACAATCTCCATATGGAGCAGCCCAAGGAAACCGCAACGGAAACCAAAGCCCAAAGCTAATGAAGACTCAGGCTGGAAAGTCAGCGAAGCATCATTCAACTGCAACTTCTCCAAAGAAGAACGCAAGTCCTCGAAATCTTCTGCCTCGATGGGGTACACACCGGCAAAAACCATCGGCTTCACCTCCTCAAAACCGGCGATGGCCTCTTCGCAAGGACGGGCAATATGCGTAATCGTATCACCTACTTTCACTTCCTTAGAGGTTTTGATACCCGAGATGATATAGCCCACATCCCCCGTACGCAACTCCGGACGTGGCATCATTTCCATTTTGAGCACTCCGATTTCATCCGCATCATATTCCTTGCCTGTATTGAAGAATTTCACTTTATCCCCTTTACGAATCACACCGTTCACTATCTTGAAATATGCAATGATACCACGGAAAGAATTGAAGACAGAATCGAAAATCAACGCCTGCAACGGAGCTTCCTCGTCACCCTCCGGATGAGGGATACGCTCAATGACCGCAGCCAGAATCTCTTCCACTCCCATGCCTGTTTTGCCGGAAGCACGGATAATCTCATCACGCTTGCAGCCCAACAGTTCAACGATTTCGTCCTCCACTTCCTCGGGCATGGCGCTTGCCATGTCACATTTGTTGATGACGGGGATAATCTCCAAATCATGCTCAATCGCCATATAGAGGTTTGAAATGGTCTGCGCCTGCACTCCTTGCGAAGCATCTACAATAAGCAAGGCTCCTTCACAAGCGGCGATGGAACGTGACACCTCGTACGAGAAGTCAACGTGTCCCGGAGTGTCTATCAAGTTCAGAATATACTTTTCGCCTTTATAGGTATACTCCATTTGTATGGCATGGCTCTTGATGGTGATACCTCTTTCCTTCTCAAGGTCCATGTCATCCAGCATCTGTCCGTTAGTTACTTGTATAGTATTGGTAAATTCCAGCAGACGGTCTGCCAAGGTTGATTTACCGTGGTCGATATGGGCAATAATGCAAAAATTTCGTATATTCTTCATTGTCAATAACTATCTATTAATTGGGTGCGCAAAGATAATGAAAACAGAGCAAATAAAAAAAATGCGTTGATAACATATTCATGTACCAACGCATCTTTTTATAACATTCCAATCAATTCCTCGCTTAGTTCAGCTTTACAAACAATTCGCCTTCCACTTCAGAAGTAGAGACCTTGTCTTCTCTTAACAACCAGCCCAATCCCAGGAAGAAGTCCTTGTCGATCAGTTTAGTTGCTTTCTTGATTTGCTTGTGAGTCAAGCCATCTGTGCCATTCAGTGCAGTCCAAATCTGTCCTGCAACATTACCAGCTTTTTCTTTTAACATTTCTATTTGCTTTTAGTTAAACGTTATCCTCATCTCCAAAGATAGAGATGTCGGTGTTTTTATATCGCTGCAAAGATAGGTATATTTATGTTATACAACACGTTATTAGGCACTTTTTTTCTTACTAAGGGGTAAAAAAGTTCTTTTTTCTTACTTTGAGGACGTTTTTTCCAGGTATTCGGTCCAAATTTGGGCAGCTACCTCTACCATCTTGGCACACGGGCGTTTAGCATAATACTGCTCGGTACGGGCTTCCGGAACGGACGAACCTTCCGGTTTTCTCAATCCCAACAGTTCAGCACATATCAAAGAGCCGTTCCGTTTCTTGAACTCAGCAGCCAGCTCCTGCACCAACGCATAGTTTGCCGCCTTACCTTCACGGTCCTTGCCTTCCACAGCTCCTTTTTCCAATCCGGCTAATAGGAACATGCCGCATGCAGCACCGCATGTCTGCCTCATACGACCTATGCCACCACCAAAAGAAGCGGACATCCGGAAAGCCTGCTCTTCTGTAAAACCATACATATCTGCAAAAGCTCCCACTACCGATTGCGAACAGTTATAGCCACTCTTGAAAAGCTCCACAGCTTTTTCGATTCTGTCTTTTGTTTCCATAATCATTCTGTAATTTCCAACAACATCGGGCAATGGTCCGAGTGGACAACGTCACCCAATATTCTCGCCTCCTTCAACATCGGGCGCACCGGTTCACTCACCATGCAATAATCAATGCGCCACCCTTTGTTCTTGGCACGTGAATTAAAGCGATAGCTCCACCACGTATATTCCTGCTTGTCGGGATGAAGCCAACGGAAGGAATCTATGAATCCCGCATTGAGAAAGCGCGTCATCCACTCCCGCTCTTCAGGCAGGAAGCCACTGTTAGTGGCATTCCTGATAGGGTCGTGAATGTCTATTGCCTCATGGCAGATATTATAATCGCCGCAAAGAATGAGTTTAGGACGCGTACGTTCCAGCTCCAATACATATTCCTGGAATTTCTCCAACCAGACCATCTTAAAGGCCTGGCGTTCATCACCGCTGGTACCGGAAGGATGATAAACACTCACAACAGACACATCACCGAAGTCGGCACGGATAAAGCGCCCTTCGTTATCATATTCTTCAATGCCCATGCCGTACTCCACATGGTCCGGTTCTTGCTTGCTCAAAATAGCGACTCCGCTATACCCCTTCTTCTGTGCAGAATATAGGTAATGCTTATACCCCAAAGCATCCAGCGCCTCTGCCGGATACTGTTCCGGTTGCAGCTTTGTTTCCTGCAAACAAAGCACATCCGGCTGCTCTTGTGCCAGCCACTCGGGAAAACCTTTTGTCACGGCAGCCCTCAGCCCATTTACGTTATATGTAATAATCTTCATACTACTTATTTGATTTCTTAAAAATGAATTATTCAAGATGTCAACTCGGATACCAGCAGCATGATATTCAGCACAGTGACCACCGCAGCAATGGCATAAAGTACAAATGTACTCCATTTGCTGTTTACATACTGCCCCATCACTTTGCGCGAAGAAGTCAGTCCTACTTGCAGGAAAACCGTGAACGGCAGCTGGATGCTCAGTATCATCTGTGAAATCAGCAGTCCTTTGAACGGGTCTCCGATAAAGAAAATCAGCAGCAGTGCAATGCCCAGCGACAGAATCACACCCACCTGCGAGTGACTGTCTTTGATATGATAGGATTCTCCGAAAATACCGGCAAAGATAGAACCTGCCGCCATACCGCTGGTTATCGTGGAAGATATACCCGCCATCAGTAATGCCAATGCAAAAACCACGGCAGCACTGTTTCCCAGCAACGGCTCCAGCAAGGATTTGGCCTGCTGCAACTCTTCCACCTGAATACCGCTTTTAAAGAAAGTTGCCGCAGCCAGCAGTATCATGGCACTGTTGATGGCCCATCCCACAATCATAGAGAACAGCGTGTCGAACAATTCATATTTCAACACCTTACGGATGGATGCATCATCTTTCTTATTATATTCATGGCTCTGTATCACTTCCGAGTGCAGAAACAGATTATGCGGCATCACCACCGCACCGAGTACACTCATGATAATCAACATGCTCCCATGCGGGAACGAAGGTGTCACCCACCCTTGTGCAGCCAGCGGCCAATCTATCTTCACCAGAAACAGCTCATAGATAAAGGAGAGCCCGATGACCGAAACAAAAGCAATGATGGAACGTTCTATCTTCTTGTAGGAATTAGTGAAAAGCATGATGACTACAAATACGGTAGTCAAGACAGAGCCCCATATGATGGGAATGTCAAACAGCATCTGCAAAGCGATGGCACCTCCCAATATCTCTGCCAGCGAAGTAGATATGGAAGCCAATACCGCTGTGCCCAATATGGGACGCGACACCCAGGAAGGAGTATATTTGGTAGCGGCCTCGGACAAGCACAAGCCGGTTACAATTCCCAGATGCGCCACATTATGCTGCAATACAATCAGCATGATAGTGGATAAAGTCACGACCCACAGCAATGAATAGCCAAATTCAGACCCTGCCGCAAAATTAGACGCCCAGTTCCCCGGGTCAATAAAGCCCACAGTCACCAGCAGTCCGGGACCTATATATTTAAAAACGTCCAGACCGCCCAGATAGCGTTTGTGGTCTCTCCGTTTCAAGTCTTTAAAAATATTCTTCATTGTGTCTGTTCAATTAAGAGCGTAAAAATACTCAAATAATAACAAATACCTCCATGTTAGGTTCAAAAAAAGCCCCTGGCATCTTTCAATGTCAGGGGCTCTCATCCATTCTTTCAGGCAGGAGGCTCAATACCCCATCTCGTGCAATGCCTTGCACAATTGGTCGGGGCAGGAAGTGGAACGTCTTCCGCAGCGAATTCCTTCCAAACGGGCAATCACCGCATCTACCGGCATGCCTTTCACCAAACGTGAAAGTCCTTGCAGGTTTCCATTACATCCACCCCAAAATGCCACTTCTTTCACAATACCATCTTCCACATTCAGTTCGATGTTACTGCTACACGTACCTTGCGTCTTGTATGTATATGTCATTATTCTCCGCCTTCTTCCGGTTTCATGTTAGTATAAACCGTCTGTACATCATCAAACTCTTCGAGACGCTCTATCATCTTGTCGATGGTTTCGCGTTGCTCGGGAGTCACATCCTTCATATCGTTCGGGATATAAGTAAACTCACCGCCGACATCTTCGAAGCCGCATTCTTCCAAATGCTTCTGGATGGCCGCATAGCTTTTCGGATCACCATAAATAGTGATAGTACCTTCTTCTTCATCCTCTTCGTAGTCTTCCTCCACGTCATAGTCTATCAAGTCAAGAATGAGTTCCTCCATATCGATACCGTCTTTCTTCTTGAAAGTGAACACACACTTGTGGTCAAACAAGAAAGCCAGTGAACCCATTGTTCCCAAGTTACCGCCGAACTTGTTGAACACAGAACGCACATCGGCTACTGTACGGGTAGTGTTATCGGTCAGTGTATCCACAAAAACAGCTACACCGTGAGGACCGTATCCTTCATAAGTCATACCCTTATAGTCGCTCTGGTCCTTACCCATCGCATTCTTGATAGCACGTTCAATATTATCCTTCGGCATGTTTTCACGCTTACAAGTAGCGATTACCGAACGCAGTGTCGGGTTGTTTTCCGGCTCCGGACCACCGGCCTTCACCGCAATAGCAATTTGTTTACCCAGTCTTGTAAAGGTCTTTGCCATGTGACCCCATCTTTTCAATTTGGCAGCTTTTCTATATTCAAACGCTCTTCCCATTGGAACTGTATTTTAAATTATGAATTATAAATTCTAAATAATGAATCAACGCAGCTTGGCATTCAACTTGTCCTCCAGGTTCTTCACCAGTTTGGACATAATCTTGTCAATCTGCTTATCGTTCAACGTGGCATTCTCATCCTGCAGCAAGAAGCTCACCGCGTAACTCTTCTTACCGGCTTCCAGATTCTTACCCTCGTAAACGTCGAAGAGAGAGACCTCCTTCAGCAGCTTTTTCTCCGTCTCGTAGGCAATCTTCTCGATTTCCGCAAATTGCACTTTCTTGTCGAGCAGCAGTGCCAAGTCACGTTTCACGGCAGGGAACTTGGAGATTTCCGTATAGCTCACCTTCACATTGCGGATGGCCTTCAACAATTCTTTCCAGTTGAAATCGGCATAGTAAACCTCGTTGTCAATATCGAATGCCTTCAGCAGCTTCTTTGTTACAATACCGAAAGTAGCCAACCGCTTTCCACCCCTTGTCTGTACAGATAAACCGGCAGCATAGATGTCATCAGTCAGATTGCCGACAACCAAATCATGCATGTGCAGCCCCAATCTGGCAAAGACATTCTCAACGTATGCCTTCAGCTCATATACCGAGCTGTTCTCGTCCGGATGAGCCCATGAGTTGGTCACCCTCTTGCCAGTCACCCACAAACCAAGATGATAGTCTTCGGAATAAGCGGCAAGCACTTTCTCCGGATTCTTCTTTTCCTCGTTGAAGTGATAACAATTACCGAATTCAAAGAATTTCAAGTCTGCATTCTTACGGTTGGCGTTGTGCGAGATGCTTTCCAATCCACCGAAAAGCAGTGTCTGACGCATGGCATTCAAGTCTGCACTCAACGGATTCAGCAACATTACCAGATTCTTCGACGGATAAGACTCCAAGTTGTCATAGTAAGCGGCACGCGTCAACGAGTTGTTCAGAATCTCATTGAAACCACAGCCCACCAGCTGCTCGGCAACCAGGTTTTGCAGTTTGTTGGATTTATCATATTCACCCTTGGTAGTCAGACAAGACTTCAAGGTAGTCGGAATCTCCACATTATTATATCCGTAGATACGCAGGATATCCTCTATTACATCGCAATCGCGCTGCACGTCCACACGGTAAGGAGGAACATCCAGTGTAAGCCCTTCGGCTGTCTCGTCTACAATCTTCATTTCCAGACTTGTCACGATGCTCTTGATGGTATCCACCGGAATAACTTTACCAATCAGTGAGTTCACTTTCTCATAGGCAAGTTCCACACGGAAATCCTTGGCAGGAGCGGCGCACACATCTTTTATTTCAGAAGAAATGGTACCTCCGGCAAGTTCCTTTACCATCAAAGCAGCCAGCTTCAGGCAGTAAATAGTGGCATTCGGGTCAATACCTCTTTCAAAACGGAAAGAAGCGTCTGTGTTCAACGCATGGCGACGGGCTGTCTTGCGCACCCATGTGGGATGGAAGTAAGCACTTTCAAGGAATACATCTTTGGTGGTTTCCGTAGAACCGGAATCCAGACCGCCGAACACACCGGCAATACACATCGCCTCTTCCTTGTTGCAAATCATCAGGTCGCGTTCGTTCAATTTACGCTCCACGCCATCAAGAGTTACAAACGGAGTACCTTCCGGCATGGTTTTTACAATCACCTCACCGCCTTTAATCTTATCCGCATCGAAGCAGTGCAGCGGCTGGCCGAAAGCGTGAACGATATAGTTGGTAATATCCACCACATTATTGATAGGACGCAGGCCGATAATACGCAACTTGTTCTGCAACCATTCGGGGCTTTCTTTCACTGTAACCCCTTTCACCGTAACGCCGGCATATCGGGGACATGCCTCGCTGTTCTCTACAGTTACTTTAATATCCAAGTCGTGATTTTCTACCGCAAAAGCGTCTACCGAAGGTTTCTTCAAGGTAGCCTGCTTACCGTTCTGTATCAAGTAGGCGTACAAGTCGCGTGCCACCCCATAATGTGAGCAAGCATCGGCACGGTTGGGAGTGATGTCCACTTCCAGCACGTAATCGCTCTTGATGTTATAGTAGTCCTTGGCAAGCGTACCCGGAACAGCTGTTTCCGGCAGTACGATGATGCCTGCGTGGTCCGTACCGATACCGATTTCATCTTCAGCACAAATCATGCCGACAGATTCCACGCCACGAAGTTTTGATTTCTTGATGGTAAAGCACTCGTCACCGTCATACAGTTTTGTACCCAACGTGGCTACTACCACTTTCTGTCCGGCAGCTACATTCGGAGCGCCGCATACAATCTGCACGGGTTCACCTTGTCCCAGGTTCACCGTAGTGATGTGCATATGGTCTGAGTTAGGATGAGCTTCGCATGTCAGCACTTCGCCGATGACCAGTCCTTCCAGTCCGCCTTTAATGGTTTGCACCTCTTCCACACTTCCCGTTTCCAGTCCGATGGAGGTCAGTGCCGCAGCAACTTCATCCGGTGTCAAATCGAAATCGACATACTCTTTCAACCAATTATAAGAGATATTCATATCATTATATTTTTATTGTTTCCAAAAGTGACCTGCAAAGGTAATAAGATTTTTTGGTTGGCAGGGAATTATAAATGAAGAAAATAACAAAAAGGCGATGAAGTGCTTTTCCTTCACCGCCTTTCTCCTAATATTCTATATAAATCTACAATTTATACATTCATTGCATTGGCGCCTAAAGCTCCCAATATGGCGGAAGCAACAGCTATCACTACCTTCAAAATCTTGTCCCAAACGTTCTTTTTCATAGTCTTAATCTTTCAAAATTAGTAAATACATCTTATCCTAACGGGTTCTCTCCCTGGTCACCGTCGGAACCGCCACCGGAATTACCACCATCACCGGCATCATCCTTACCATCAGTAACCACTCCCGTCCATTTCTCAAACTCCACACCCTGGAGCAGGGCACGCGTAGTGCCGATGGCAGCCGGGCGCGTGTATTCCGGAGTAAACTGGCAGCGCAAAGCAGTCACCTGATTGGGATTCACGTCTTCAGATTTGGCCACTCCCTTACCTCGCGTACGGGCCTTCATGGTGAATGTGCCCAGGCCATCCAGACGCACCGTACGGCTGTTCAGCAACTGGCTCCTCATTACCGTCATCAGGTTACGGATTACATTATGTACGTCACCCGGAGTCAGGGAAGACTTCTCGGCAATCACCTCAGCCAGCTGTTGTGCATCCACGGCTCTTCCCACTTTCTTCAAACTCAGATGCCAAAGTTTGGCACCCTCTTTTGTCGCCAGAGACGACTGTCTTGCATAATAAAATAAAGGCATAGTTTCTTTCTCCTTTTTACATTTTTAATTCAACATGGTTTTTAATCTCGTTTTGTTGATCAACAATGCAAAGGTGAGGATATATTTGCCTGTAAACAAAGAAAACAGCCTCGCTGAAGCTGTTTTCTGAGATAAGTTCATAAAGTATTGATTTACAAGATGACAGATTAGGCAAGCCAACTTAATCAAGATATCCTACGATGATGATTGCCTGTACTGCCATATAGGTCAAAGATACTATGACATGGGGAATCTTCAGCTCATTCGCCATAATCTGATAAGATGTTTGCGATGCGGTAGTCCGATATTCTCATGAAGCATCAGGCGGTGAATATTTGGCACGCTTGCAGAAATTGAAGAAGCAGAAGACTAGAACGGAACAGACAACGGTATAGATGAAATCCGCATTGACAAACGTATTGGCAACCGACAGCGTTGTCAAGGTCGTAGTTAAAAAAAGCTGTATTTTCATCTATTATTTTACTATGGCCTCTTTTATACACTCCACGATATAATATACATCTTCATCAGTCACCCACGGCCCGGCAGGAAGGCACATACCGATTTTAAAAATAGCTTCGGATACCCCATTGATATAAGCCGGAGCATCCTTATAGACCGGCTGCTTGTGCATCGGTTTCCAAACCGGGCGTGCCTCTATTTTTTTGCCAAGCATAAAAGCACGCAAAGCCTCCACATTCTCGTTGGGCTGGCAATCTGTTGTAGCACAATCTACGGCATGAATCACAGCTGCAGCACCACCTACGGCAGTCCTGACAACATCCTTATAAGCATTTTCCTGCCCTTTGATGCGAAGTGAAGAATCCAGAGTGATTGTACAAAGCCAGAAATTAGAGTCACAATCAGCCGAAGGAGCTTCATGCAGCAATACCCCCTCCACATCCTTAAGCAGTTCCTTATAGAGAGCCTGCACATGTCGGTGATGTGCAATATGCTTATCGGCAACGGTCATTTGACCACGACCAATACCTGCACATATATTACTCATGCGATAGTTATACCCTATCGCCTCATGCTGGTAATAAGGATAAGCCTCACGGGCCTGCGTGGCATACCACATGATTTGATTCTTGCTTTCGGCATCTTTACAAATCAACGCACCACCGCCACTGGTAGTAATCATCTTGTTACCGTTAAAGCTCAGCACCCCGAACTTGCCGAACGTCCCCAGTACCTGTCCCTTAAAACGGGAGCCAAAACCTTCGGCAGCATCTTCCACCACTGGAATAGCATACCTATCGGCTATCTCCATGATACGTGTACAGTCATAGGGCATGCCGTACAATGCCACAGGAACAATAGCTTTTGGCTTTTTGCCAGTCTTGGCAATGCGGTCCTTGATGGCTTCTTCCAACAGTTCCGGAGACATGTTCCAAGTTTCTTTCTCAGAATCCACAAATACCGGAACAGCCCCCAGATAAGTGACCGGATGCGAAGACGCACAGAATGTGAAGCTTTGTACAATCACTTCGTCACCCTGTCCCACTCCACAAGCCAACAGAGCCAAATGTACTGCCGCCGTACCGGCCGAAAGTGCCACCACTTCCTTACCTTCGCCTACAAAACGTTTCAAATCCTCTTCAAAAGCATTCACATTAGGACCAAGAGGAACCACCCAGTTCGTATCGAAGGCTTCTTTTACATATTTCTGTTCAATACCCTCCTCGCTCATATGGGCAAGGCAGAGATAAATAGTTTTATCCATAAATATATATGTGATTATTTAATGATCAGACTTCGAGCTCCTTACGTAGTGGGGAATAAAAAGAAAGGGAACGGCTTTATAAATCCTTTCCAGATATCTGGACAATTTACTCATAAATGTTTCCATGACCGGGATACAGACTGCAGTCCTTTGTTAATTCCATGATACGTTCTTTCGAGATCCGTGCATCTTCCCTATCGCTATTAGGGAATGAGGCAATGACTTTAACACCCGGGATATATGAATCACCCGAAAAAACATTGTTCTCGACTTTATAGGTAAGGCAGCTTTTATCATGTCCGGGAGTTTCAAACACTTCCACGAAAATTCCCGGAAATATTTCCACTTTATCATTCTCATGTAAAACCGTCACATTATCTCCCATCCATATTACAGGATCATTGTGATAACGGGAAAAATTAAGTTTATCCGAACCTAAAGCCTCCTTACCGAAAGAGGAAGTGTAAACTGTGCAATCAGGATACAATCGTAATAAATCTTTTATACCATAAATATGGTCGTAATGAGTATGAGTCAGAAACAAAGCTTGTACCGTTCCGCACTTTTCCTGAACAAACTGCTTTATAGGGGTAATATCTCCAATATCTATCAATACATGCCCATCTTTCCCCTCAACAGACAGTATATAAGCATTGGAGGTGAAAACAGAATTGACAATCTGATGGATGTTCATTTCAGTTATGACCGTTGAAAGCCTCAGTGGTAGCATTACCTTCCTTATTGATCCCTTCTCTAACGAACACTTTCTTTATGGTTAGCATAATAATCTTCACGTCCAGCCAGAAAGAAATATGATCCACGTACCACACATCCAGTTCAAACTTACGTTTCCAACTGATATCATTCCGTCCGTTTACCTGTGCCCACCCCGTAATTCCCGGACGTACTTCATGGCGACGGAACTGTTCCTCTGAATATAAAGGAAGATACTTCGGCAATAAAGGACGGGGACCAACTAATGCCATATCCCCCTTTAATACATTTATTAGTTGTGGCAATTCATCTATGGAAAGAGAACGGACTATTTTCCCAATCTTTGTCAGACGTTCAGCATCCGGCAACAAATTTCCCTCTGAATCCCGCTCATCTGTCATTGTCTTAAACTTTATGGCTTTGAATATCCGGGCATTTTTTCCAGGGCGCTCCTGGGTGAAAAAGACACCGGCACCCTTATTGGTGAAATGGAGGAAAATTATCAGAAGAAGTAAGATTGGCCAAATAACAAGCAATGCACACAATACAATAAGAAAATCTATCGCACGTTTTAATCCGTTCTTATACATAATCTACAATTCAATTAACGGTTGTTTATTCCAATCTATTGACTCAGCAGCCTGCTGTACATTACAGAATGAATAATTTCCCAATAAAGTATCCAATTTATTCAACGCTCCTCCTTTACCAATGTTTGTCTTTACATAACGGATTATACGGTTCTTTAATGTACCAGGTTCTCTATAATATTCTTCAAACTCCTGTTTAGTCATGAACTTTGAACTCTGCTCAATTAAATCATTGATATGAAAATAGAACATCACATAATCCATGCGACTAATAAGTTCCTTATGTAACCACAATGGCACTAGTCTGAAATAGCCGCCACCCGAAAACGGCACCGCTTTTCCCATTAATCTGGCAGGACAAACTGGCAACTCCTTAATCGTATAATTGTTCTTTTTAACCAACGAAGGTATAATCGAACTAAACTGGGGAAATCCTCCCAAATCCCGACTAGCTGGGAAAACAGAACAATCATATTCTATCCCATTTTCTGCCAATACTTCAAATGCCCAGTCATTATTTTTCCCTATTGAGAAAGCCGGCGCACGGAAACTGCTTACTTTTTTGCCTATCAGATTCTCGATTTCTTGCACAGCAATACGTGTATCTTCTGCAAATTCCTGTCTAGTCATCTTGTTTATCCACAGATGCCGATTTGAATGACTACCTACTTCGTGACCATTATCAGAAATTCTTTTCAATACCTCTGGAAACTCTACAGCTAATTGACCCACACAGAAGAATGTTGCTTTGGAATTACTTTTATCAAGTATATTCAAAATCCAATCAAACAACTTATCATACTGACGATATTTCTCTTTTCGTCCACCCTTAAAGTGCCTTTCAATATACCATTCTTCAATATCAAAAGATAATATATTCATTTTATCATCTTAATTATATTAAATCATAATCAGCAAGGCTTACTTCCCAATTTTCAACATCAAATATCCTCTCATCTATCAAATCGTAATCAAATATAGTACCTACAAAATGAAACTTTTTAGGTTCTAATTTCTCCGGCACCTTTATCAGAGTCATTGGTGTAAAAGGAAGATACCCGACATACATGATCATATCAAGGAATTGTGTACTACAATGTTTGTATACAGTTCTCACAGCCCAATCGAAGTTTTTCTTCGACAAAGGATATACATCCAATAAAAAAGCTGTTTTTATCCCTTCATAATCCATTACACGATAGACTCCATGCATTCCTTTATTCTCTATAAAAGAATATTTAGGGGTTTTCCCCTTCTTTTCTAAATATCTGAACTTATTGAAAGACATTCGCTCTTTATGAACAAGAGGTCTGCTGACTTTAGTTGAGAAAGAAAGCACAGAGAAGTACAGCCACAATTCTGCAAAAAATACAGATAGAAAATTTAATTGTCGAAATTGCTTTTTAATACTACCAATTCTAATTGGTAATATATAAGTAGATAGATTTCCAATATCCTTTCTTTTTAGTCCTTTTTTCTGAATCGGATAAGCGTTAGCATTGGGAAAACCCATCAAAAAGGAACATTTCTCATTTTCTACAATATATTTTTGACTTTCTCTGATTAAGCGTTCATATGTAAAAAAATTACGATATTCTTTCTTAATCATAGTACCAGCCCCATAAGCAAATAATGTTTTTATCCCATTAAAAACATAATAATAAGGAACCAGATTATGACTACCAATTACTACATTGTTCTCATCTTTCAATAAAGCATGAATAGAATAACCTAAAGGAGTTTGAATATATCGATTCCGAAAAGACTCAACAGTCATTGAATGCTTAGGGAATATTTCATGAAACAAGATACAAACTTGTTCCATTTCATTTTCCGCCAGTTCTGTTGTTTTTTTTAAAATGATTTGGTTCATTACAATTATTATTGTATAGTGTAACCGCCATCTACCACAATGTTTTGCCCTGTAATCCAACGGGCAGCATTACTCAACAGAAAGGTACAAACATTAGACACATCATTTACCGTACCTACTCCCAAAGGAAAACCAGACAGTCTTTTTTGTTTGTTTTCCTCTGACAAAGAACTTAAATATTTGTTCATCATTGGAGTTAAAACTGTACCAGGTGAAACACAATTAACAGTCATCTGTTTAGCCGCCAATTCAAGAGCTATCGGCTTCACTGCAGCAACCATAGCACCTTTCGAAGCTGCATATGCAGTTACTCCTAATCTTCCGATGACAGATGCAATAGAAGATATCAGAACAAAATGGCAACCTGTATTTTTATATTTTATAGAGGATATACATTTTATCAGTTCAAAAGCACTCAAAGCATTTATTCGCCATACTTCCTCATAATCCTGTGGTAGCAAAAATTTCAAAGGTATAGTCTTCTCAATCCCTGCCCCATGAATCAGCCCATCAATATGTATATAACTATTATGGATTTGTTCAACCAACTCTGCAATACCATTCAGATTTCCTAAATCATAGCAGATAGCAGTATGAGCATCCCCTGTCATTTGAATTAAAGTTTCATTTAATCTTGTTTCATTTCTGCCAACAAGAATAACACGAGCTCCCATATTACTACAATCTATAGCACATTGAGCTCCAATTCCTGACGAGGCACCGGTGACAAGAACTACTTTTCCTTCTAAAGAAAATGGACTATGTTTCATAACAAATCAAATTTCCACAATATCACTTATATAACAATCACTCATTGATACAATACCAGTAGCCCAAGTCATTCCAACTCCAAAAGCACTCAGTAATATTGTATGATTTCCTATAAGTTTATCTTTCAATTCAGAAACAATAGTCAGCGGCACAGACACAGATGAAACATTTCCAAACTTACTAATAGTTGAAGGAACCTTATTAACATCAATTTTCAATTTGCTTACAAGATAAGAATTCATAAAATTATTTGCCTGATGAAATATATAATAATCCATAGCTTGAATATTCATCTCAGCAAATTCTAATGTTGCCTTAATATCATTAGGTATTTCACGAATAACAAAATTAAATACATCCCCTCCCTTCATGTATCCTTGTTCATCTGTTCTGATATTACCATATTCGTCCACAACTTTCTCTTTTACAGTTTCCGAAGAACTAGGAATTCGATAACCACCCGCATTTATCTTTATTAAAGATTCACGAGAACCATCAGAATTTAAAGAAAAAAATGATTTACCATATTTCTCACCTTTTTCTATTATTGCTGCAACTCCACCATCACCAAATAAGAACGCTGTTTTCCGGTCTTTAGGAGAGTAAACTTTCGACCTAGTCTCACCATCTAACAATAGCACTTTACGTATATTAGGTTGCTGTGCATATGAATAAGCCACTGTCAAACCATATATAAATGCAGAGCAACCTAAACTTATATCAAATGCAATTGTCTTATGCGACAATCCCAAACGTTCCTGCAATATTACTGAAGTGGCTGGCATACGATAATCCGGAGTCTGAGAAATAAATATCAACATATCAATCTCTGATTTATCAATATTCATGTCGCTTATCAAACGTTCTGCCGCAGCAAAACATAAATCTGAGCTACAAGTCTTATCATCAACAAAGCGACGTTCCACAATACCAATCTTATCAACAACCTCTTTTACTTCTGCCTGTGAGAAAAACTCAGTATATTCATAGTTGTGAATAATACGTCGAGGGACGCAAGCAGACATACCGGAAACACCGACTCCCTCAAATTGCAAAAAGCCCATAATTACTTATTTATATAATTAAATATATCTTCTACAGTTTCCAACTTATTGAAATCATCTTCATCAATAGCAGCATCATACTCTCTATCCAACATCATGATTATTGACAAATGGACTAAAGAACTCCATTCTTCAATATCTCTAAAACGAGTCTCATAAGTTATTTTTCCAGGTTCTGTTTCTTCAAACTGTTCCGCAAACTTTACTATAAAATCATTCCTATCCATAATATGTTTATAAAATAATTAATATATACTTTCATATTTTCAATACAAAACAATGTGCACCATCATATTACCAAGTCTACATCGACTTAAAATCAGCATTTTTACCATTTATTATCATAGTATTAGGTACACACATTGGCTTTGTCTTCATCCACATGGTTCCCCATGTTAATCCTAAACCAAATGAAGACATTAATAATGTAGTCTCTTTCGACATTAATTGTTCCCGAAGTCGTGTCACCATTAATGAAGGAATCGAAGCACCTCCCAAATTACCAAATTCTTCCAAGTTATAAGGAACCTTTTCCTGAGGAAGTTTTAGCTTCTTAACAATACGGTCAACAATCATTTTATTAGCTTGGTGAATCAAGAAATAATCAATATCCGTATCGCGATTAATATTATAATCTATCAAAAATTTCTCTACAGATTTGGGAGGACGGGATATTGCAAACGAGAAGACATTCATCCCATTTATCAGAGTATGAATAGGAGCACGAACAATACCATTACCGAAATCCTCGTATTCAAAGGAAGCAGGTGTAGCCGGATGGCGAAAACCACCGTGAGGGGTCATCAAAGCTTCATATCCCTTACCGTAGGTATGAAAATCAACTACAATATCATTGGCAGTCTCATCATATTCCAAAGCTATGGCTGTACCACAGTCACCGAATAAAGGTACACGGCTTTTGTCTTTCATAGACCCCATCCGCAAAGCCGTATCACCTACAAGCAACAAGGCACGCTTTACATTACCTGTCGCCAACAAGTTACCGGCAACTGTTATGGCATACATACACCCACAACAACCCATTGGAATATCCATACAAAAACAATTTTCCGACAAGCCAAGCCTGTCTTGCAATATGCAGGAAGTAGGAGGAGTACGATAATCACCCGTAACAGACTCAAACAGCAATACATCAATACTGTCCTTCTCCCAACCCAGCTCTTCAAGCAGTTTTTCGGCAGCAGCTTGGCACATATCCGAGGCACACATTGTGTCCGGAGCGATATGCCTTTCTTTTATACCGACTGTATTATCGAATACATCAGCTTCCTCTTGGGAAAGAAGTCCCAGTTCTGAAGTTTTTACCACATTCTCAGGAACAGCCATAGCCACTCCCTTCATCCCGACATTCTTAATTTCCCATCTTGCCATAGTGAAACCCGTTAGAGTTCAACATCATACTTTTTCAAGATTTCACGTCCCTTACCATAGGAAGTGAATTCCATAATATCTTCCGGATCGAACATCACATCAAAAGACTCTTCCAACAAAGCAATGATATTCAACTGGTGAACAGAGTCCCATGATTCAACGTTCTCTTTCGAAAAATCATCATTCAGTACAGAGCTATCCACACCAAACACCTCAACAAAAGCATCATTGTATTTTTCAATATTCGTCATTACATTCTCTATTTTTATAAATTCAACTTACTATATAATATCTTTCCGGCTTCATTCTTAGGAATACTATCTATTATTCTTACTTCAAAAGCCGACGCCACAAGTCTGGTCTTTTCTACCAATATTTCCTTTACCGCAGTCACATATTTATCATCGGTCAGGTAAACAATCATCTTTTCATCCGTACCCACACAGGCACACTCTATCGGGCATTTACCTCTAATTATCTGTTCACACTCATCCAATCCGATACGCATTCCATACAGTTTTAAGAAGCGTCCCATACGACCTACAATGAAATAACACCCGTCTTCATCCCGATAGGCAAGGTCACCTGTACGCATAAAACCGTTACGCTCATCACCCAGCAATAAATCCTCGCGCTTACGAGCATACCCCATCGTTACATTTTTGCCGCGATAACACATCTCACCCTCCATATTCGGCAATTCTATTACAGAACCATCACTGTCTATCAATGACAATTCTGCATTCGGAACCGCACGTCCTATACTACCACACTTTGAAATCGCATACTCCGGTGGAAGATAAGCCATACGGGCAGTACCTTCCGACTGTCCATAAGTGGCAATCCAACGTTTCCCGTTATCACGGCAATATTCTGCAAATTTCAAATTCAACTGACGTGGCATTTTTCCGCCTCCTTGAGTAAGCAGTGTCAAATCAGGAAAGTCCATACGGAAAAAACGCATCAGATTTAATATCTCAAAACTATAAGGAACACCCGTAAAACTGGTGGCATGCTGTTCTTTCATAAAAATCCAGAAAGCTTTGTCGGTCATACTTTGATTAGTTATCAACACAGTAGCTCCAACATAAAGATGACTGAATACCACTGATAGCCCCATAGTATAATATAATGGAAGGACAAGCAAAGGGCGATCATTGGAAGTCAGGCCAAAGAAAGTAGAGATATTTAAGGCCGCTGCTTCTATATTGCTATATTTATGCCGCACCAACTTAGGACTACCTGTTGAACCGGAAGTAGGTAGAAGATGAGATAGATCAGGATGCATCGCACAATATTCCATTCCTGTACGCAAGAGGATATAGCCATAATATTCACACACCATTTCATAATGCAGGTCAACTGCCATCAACGAGGGCACACAAACATAAGAAGGACGATAAATATCAAGTAGATTATGAAGAAGTTCCTTTTCAATATGCGCATTCAATATTAAAGGGACATTGCCGGAATTAATACAACCTATACTCCAGGCTATACCCCCGACATTATTTTCTGTCAATAAGAATAATAAAGAACGACAGGGAAGAACGGCAGATATGTTCTCGGAAAAATCCAACAACTCACCATACTTCAAAGTATTCCCCAAAGCATCAACTGCAGCAAACGCATCCTGCGGTTGCTTATTTAAATTCAATATCATTTGATTTGTTTTATTCTAAATGGAAGCACAACCATCGACTCCCAATATCTGACCTGAAATATAAGAAGAACGGTCTGAAGCAAGAAAAGCACAAGCATTAGCAACATCTTCAGGAGTTCCCAAGCGTCCTAAAGCAATCTTTTGAATACGAGTATCGATTTTTTCACCGCTTTCTTCATAAAGCTCTGAAAAGCGTTCCGTTTTGACAATACCCGGTGCAACAGCATTCACACGAATACCCAAAGGAGCCAATTCTTTAGCTGCAGATTTAGTAAAAGACATGATTGCTCCTTTGGTTGCAGAGTAAGCAGACTGTCCCGGCGAACCTAGTACAGCCGTTACCGATGCTATGTTTACAATAGAGCCGCGGTGATTGCGAGCCATCAAACGAGAAACCAGCTGAATCATTTCAATTACAGCTATTACATTAACACGGAACATCAATTCTGTTTCCGGACGCAATATCATACCGATTTTCTTATTAAATACCACACCCGCATTGTTAATCAATACATCAATACGACCTTCTTGTTTGAATACGGACATAAAGGCTGATTTTACAGCTGTAGCATCCGTCACATCAAAATATAAAGGAAGCACACGGGTATTATTATCTTCTGAGCAAGCCCTCGCCCATTCATCCATAACTCCTTCAGCACGGTCACAAGCATAAACTGTTGCACCATCCGAAGCAAAACATTCAGCTATAGATTTACCGATACCTTGTGCGGCACCGGTAACAATACATATCTTATTATATAAAAGCCTTTCCATACAAATTATTTCAGACTACGGCCACCATCAATTACCAAGTTAGTACCAGTAACCCATGCAGAAGCATCGGAAAGCAAATAAATTATGGCATAAGCCACTTCTTCCGGCTTGCCATAGCGCTTCATTGGATATTGTTCAATGTCTTTAGTTACATCTTCCTCTGATAGCAAACGATTAGAAATCAAAGAAGTATTGATTCTTCCTGGCTGTACAGCATTACATCGAATCCCTTTCCCTGCCAATTCCAAGGCAGCATATCTCATATAAGTGCTCAAAGCACTCTTTGAAGTTCCATAAATACCATTTGCAGGTGCCACATTATTATAACCAGAAATTGATGCAGTAAAGACCACTGAAGATGAATTTCTCAGTTTTTTTTTCTTCACCAACAATTTCAGTAACAACATAGGAACAAAACAATTCATCTGAAATACTTCGTTTAGTACATCCAAAGAATAGAACTGCAATGGTAACATTTTCCCTATTCCCGCATTGCAAACAAAACCATCCAATACGGGTAATTGAGCCACCAATTTCTCACAGGATTCTTCTATTCTTAAATCAGCAACCAGCATTAAATGTTCTTTATTTGAATCAGATAGCAATTCTTTAGTTTCTTGCAAAGCAGTCTCATTCCTACCTGTCAGAACTAAAGTTGCTCCCAGCTTCGAACATTCAATGGCAGTAGCTCGTCCGATACCGGATGAAGCTCCTGTAATTAGTACAGTCTTCCCTTCTAAAGAAAAAGGATTACACATTACAAACGGGAAGATACCAAATTATACAAATCACCAATAGTTACCTGCTGTTTCATATCATCACCAGTAACAATGACATCATATTCCTCATCAATCATTGTAATAATCAATAAAGCAATCAGCGATGTGTAACCATCTAACTCGCGAAATTTAGTTGCAAAATTTAGTTGTTCTACATCCACATCATCAAATTGCTCAGCAAATTTTTCAATAAAGTCTACCAATTCCATTTTATTTTTTATTTATATTAATCTTTTAGCGGGATTCCCCATAACAGTAGTACCAGCTTTAACTCTGCGTATAACAAAACTACAAGCGCCAACATGAGCATTATCTTCTACAACAACTCCATGATTTAACACGGAAGAAGTATAAATATCTACCTCATTTCCAACAACCGTACCACCTACACAAGTGACATGTGTATCAATACGATTCCAATCACCCAAACGAACATCATGCCCCACTACTGTATAAGATTGTATCATATTATAATCACCTATCACAGCATCGGCACCAATGCTTGTATAAGCACCGATAATATTTCCTTCACCCAATCTTACATTAGAACCAATTCTAGCTGTATGATGGATTAAGGAAATAAAATGCCCTCCTCTATTAATAATTTCACTCATACATTTTTTACGGGCATTTCCACCTATAGAGCAGACAAAAACATCATCGTTCTGTGGTATATAAGTACTTATTTTGTCTATTACCGGAGGATAATTCTGAAAGTCATCCAATGCGGATAAATTGTCATCAATAAAACCTTTAACGACAAATTCTGTTGCAAAGCCTAAGCTTTCACGCGCCATATCATATAGAGTACGGCCCATACCACCGGCAGCAATGATAATCAATTGTCTCATAATGAATGTTTTTCTATGGCACACTCAAACACATCTATTAATTGAGTAGCAATTACAGAAGGAGAAAATCTATCAAAACAGTCTTGAGAAATTTTCTGATTGTCATATTCACCTATTGTATAATACATTTTTTTCATTGCATCAGACAAGGAGTTTACATCTTCAATAGGTACTAATAAGCCATTGTTATCATCAATACATTCTTTTATCCCGCCACATAAAGTTGCTATTACAGGTAAACCAACAGCTAAGGCTTCTAATACAGAAACCGAAAAATTCTCACTTCGTGAAGGAAGGATAAATGCTGAGCTATTATTTAATAGTTGAACTATCTCACTTTTTGTTTTCCGACCAACCAAAAAAATATTATTAGAAAGGCCTAACTGGTCTATTCTATCTTGTAACCTTCCTCTTTCTTCTCCTTCTCCAATTATTGTTAAATATATTTTCTCATCAATATTATGCATTATAGAAAAAGCTTCTATCAATAAATCAAATCCTTTTCCATATACAAGACTACCTATAGAAGAAAAATTAAAAACTTCAGTTTTTTTTCTATTCTGAGTAGCTTGAAAAAAAATACTATTGACTAAATTATGCACAACAAAACTATCTCTTTCAAAATGATATAATATTCTTTGCTTTAGCGTTTGTGACACTGTGATAATTTCCTCTGCGTTAGAATAAGCATAAAGAGCCATCTTTCTTGTTATAGAATCAAGCTTATCTGCATTGAAACGTCCAGCATGTTCTATCCCGACTAATGGAATATCATATTTTCTTTGTAAACAAACCGCAATAGCTGTATTAAAAAAGAATTGCCCATATATTACATCCGGCCTACCGTGTATTTTTTCTATTTTCTTATATAGTCGTTGCATCTGCATTTCTTTGACAAATAGGTTGTAATGTCCAAAAATCAAACGTGTAATAGCACCAGGAATCCAAAAAATATTATAATAATCAATTCCAGCTTTTCGATAGTGTGTAATCCCTATTTTTCTTTTCCTCCATAAAAAACGATTATCAACACTTAGTACAACAACTTTATTCCCATTATTACACAATGCTTCCGCTTGATCTTGTTCAAAACACCCCCATTGTGGGTCTTCTTTAGTAGGATATCCACGAGCAATCATCAATATATACATAATCTTAAAATATTTTGATTATAGATTGATATTGTTTCCACAAACCACGATTGTGCAATTGCTGAAAATCATGATCAGCATTATCATTGCCTTCTATCAATAAAAAGCGACCTCCACTTTGTATTACAATATCCCAACCTATATATCGAACACTTGGAATATGTCTTGCCGCACGTTCAACAAAAGTTTTACACTCCTCCCAATATGGAATTCGAGCACCTATTATTTGCTTTCCTGTAATCGGATGTACTATATAAGTATTATTATGTGCATCATAACCAATTGTATCTATAATTCCTGTTTCTATATTTATATTTGCACCAATCCCACCAAAATGAAAATTATCAATATTGTTTTTTTTATTTCCCATTCGTAAACGAGCATTCATAATATAAACTTTATCATTTATCGTATCATAAACCGTTACTATACGTATTGTATTAATCGACCAAGGATGAAAGTTTGCAAGTTCACTAATTTGGGTTATTTGCTCTTCTGCAATATAATGAGAATCTGTATCTGAAATCAGTTTATTATACAAATCTTTTGCATTCAATTTCTCCGTCTCTATTTTACGAGTACCTATCCCCCTATATCCATTAATTTCTTTAATAAAAATAACAGGATATTTATGACAAAATGAAACAAACTGCGTCTCATCAACATTATTTATATCAATCCAATCACGTCCCAAAAACTCTTTAAATAATTTATTAAATTTATTTTTTTCCCGACACAAACATCTATCCGAAACTTTATTGCATTTATTTTGTATGACATGATAACGCCTATAAGTTATATACTCTTTTCTTCCATTATATCTAAGCTTGTAAAAGTTATAAGCAAAATAATCACTAATAGAAGCTCCATGAATTATGAAAGCAAAAACATAATCGGTCATATAAAAAAGTTTCTGTACAAAAGAGATTTCCGTTCCGACATAAATTAATCTCATTTCGCGAAATCGTGTACTGATTTTCTTTAGATTCATAATATTCAATTACTCTATAATTATTATTAGCACTCAATTTAGGGTATCCCCCTTTGTCTAGGCGCTTCTGCGAGTGCCCATATTTTGAGTTGTCAAATTTTCAGCTTATTCATTAACTATTAGCATGTTGCCAATCCTATTTTGTCTGGTCGCAGACTGAAAAAGCCCTGCAACCATTAAAGATATTAACAAAAAAATCCCAAGATAATCCCATTTCGGCCGACCTTGCATCTTCACAGTACTAATGATGCTGTGGTAAGTGGCAGCCATCTTCGCTCCTTCATCACTGCCCAAATGAAGCATTGAATTTCTCTGTGTTGTGAAAGGATGGACTGCACGCTCGGCAACATTGTGTCTATCGGATAACCGCCATCCTTTGTGTAAGCAAAGATATTGTTCCAAAATGTATCCAGATAAATGTAACATTTTTTATAGCAGTCATACTTGCGCACCTTACACCACGTCTCGTCGCAATTCACGATGGAGTCTTTCTCCAAAGCAACTTCCTTCAATGACTCCACAAGCTGGTCAAGATAAACCTTGCCTTTCTCACATAATGAACTATCTCGAAGCGTTTCTCAACAAGGCTCATCTCCAAATGAAAAACTGAGACCATCTTCCTACCAAGAATACGTCCAAGTACTTTCGCATCATCTGACTTATACACTTCAGCCAGTCCATTAACACCCATAGTCCTATAGGTCTCAGGACGGTTGGACAAGTCACGTTCTTTCTTTGGAGAATCTTCTTCCTTCGAAGATGTCTGATTCTTGGATACGGAATTGTCGGAAGTGAGTCGGATGTAGCGTCAAAATCCTCCTCGTCCTTACCACGGTCCGACTCTTCGCCTTTTGCCGATTCTTTCTTCCTGACACTCTATTTCTTGTCACCAAAGCGGTTCTTATCGGCAAACTGCAACTTCGCTGTAAGGTCTGACACTTTACACTTCTAGACTTCTGAAGCCAATTTCCTTTTAAGCTCTTCAACGCATGACAACACTTCATCCAGTTTGGACAAGCGTTCGGCATTGCCCCCGTCTAGTACTGGAAATAGAATCTTTCCAAATCTTCGCTGCTGTACATAAATCTCAAATTTTAGTTCAGTCGTGAAAATATACATTTCTAAGTTAAGCCCTAATTTGAGTGCTTACGTTTTGACGCTCGTTGAACTACCAATGCATAACTCCTAAGCAGTATGTAGATAAAGATTGAACTTGAAATACCTGAAAGCAATGAGCCACGCGGGGCAAAAAACACCGTTGACAGATAACTAAAGACTAAAATGAACAGCAATAAACTGAACTGCCCATGTTTTTCAAGAAATGCAGTATCCAACTTTCGAAGCAATATTCCTATCAAGAAAAACAACAATAATGTAACCGAAAAACCCACATCGCACAGCAACTCACCTACACACGAAGATCCCAATCCCCTATCAGCTGCATCATAGTCCGTCACGATTTTCGCTAAATAGTAATAATTCAAATCTATCCCTATCATCTGAGACAACACTGGGGTCAATCCAGGAATAGCACCTACGATAGAGAGCAACAGGAACAAACCTCCATAGACATTGCCAGTATTCCACCAATAATAATAAATATCGTAGGTATACATGCTGAATGACAGTTCACGGGTTGGAACAAACAAAGATGCATTTTCATTATACGATTGATAGAAATCATATCCCCGAGAAATGGCCTCCATTATATTCACACCTTCATAATGACTAAAAGTCAATCCCCCCATAATCTTGAATAGACTAAAAAACAATCCGCCTACGATAACCAATATAAAAGCATAGAAAAACGGAATATCCTTCTTGGAGAGAATAAAATATCCACAAAAAAAGAATAAAATCAAAGTAATGGAAACCGCTCTGCCTCCTGCTGTAAACCAAAGGATAACAATGGAGAAATAAAGAATAACAAAAGACAAAGGAAACAGGTTGAGATAGGACTTAATACTGTCAATCCGCTTTTCATCCTTAAAATGATTCCAAACCACCATTACTGTTACTATCTTTAGGCATAACTGAAGATAATTGAAAAAACGAGCTCCAGAATCATCATCAATTGTCGACCCATCTCCTTCGGCTCCATATCCCCCCATAAAAAATGAGAATCCCATCCGCAGTATAAAAAGAAAAAAACAGACCCAAGCTAAGACGACAAACGGCCATACATACGGAAAGCAGACTCTATTAGTCAAGGTAGGCAACCGCTTAGGGACAGATAGCAGAGAGTACCCCAACAAAAACAGCGACAGGCATAAAGCTGAAAAATTAAGTGCTCCACAGAATATATCTGTCCTATATATCCAAGTCATGCTCACATTGTAACCCAAAAGGTAGTCTAATGGATATTGGAAATATACAATGACATAGAACACCACGAATAAGTTTCGAATAGAAACTACCCGTCTATCAAACTTTGTAATATAACATCCATAATAGTGAACAGACAGCAGGCCAAGCACTCCGACCAATACACTACATATATATCCTATGTCCAGATAGTCTGGGGCAAAGAACTGAAGCAATAAAAAATAAAGAGAAAAACAAGCTTGTAAATATGTATAAACAGAAACTATTCCCATTCTCCAAGTTATTTACGCAACTTATCAAACAACGAAATCCACTGTTTGGCCACACTGGAAGCGTCAAAACGCTTGATAGAGATTAATGCTTCACTACTGAGTTCCTTACGCAAAGTTTCATTATCCATCAAATTATCTAAAGATGAAGCCATTGATTGGATATCACCATCAGGTATTATTATGCCATCCTTACCATTTGATATAATTTCACTAACCACGCCTCTAATGTTGAAGGAAACACATGCACACCCTTGAGACATCGCCTCCATCAGCGACATAGGGAATCCCTCAATCCTTGATGACAGCACAAATATTGAGGTCTCCTGTAAAGCCCTTTGTACATCACTGATAAATCCTAAAAAATGAACTGAATCGGAAACGCCCTTATCAATAGCCATTTTCTTCAGTTTTTCCAATGATTCATACGAGCCAGTTCCTGCAATCTGCAATGTCCAATCCGGGTGTTTTGAAGCAATTAATGCCCACGCTTCTATCAACAAGTCAAATCCTTTTACTTGCCACACATCCAACCGCCCCATAGCGGTTATCGTCTTTTTTCTCAGCTTCTTCTCGCTCAGCACATCAAAGGTTAGGGGATTGTACATCACCACTTTATTGGGGTATTTATTCCCCAATAAGCGATAATCCATTTGGGTGAGAATGGTCAGCACATCGGCAAAGCCATATAGATGATGTCGGATAAAGTTAAAGCGCATCAAGTCGTTAGGCCCAAAAGAAGTGTGGTCGGATGCCACAAAATGCACTCCAGTACCCCATGTTGCCATACGAGCAAGCAAATAGAATGGGGGCATTACAGCTACTGCAACATCTGGCTTCTCTTTTCTAACAAATTTCCTTGCCGTCCGCCACACATAGAGTTGGCGCAATCCCCATGGCAACTTTTTATATCTCCCCCCGTAAATATTCAAAATTTCAACCTCCTCTTCCAAGGGGTAGCTACCCTTGGCTGGATTTGTTGCAACCAACACAGTATGTCCCAGTTTAACAAATTCATTGCATAGGATAGCCGTAACGCGTTCGGCACCGCCACCTATCATGGCAGGAATATAAAATAATATCTTCATCTAAATTTCTTTCTTAGCAACCTATACACTTTGGCCTTTTCCTCGCTACTAAAGCCCAACATAAAGATAGTAGTCCCTATCACAGAAAGTTGTATCAATATTTGGATAATAAAATTCATGTCACCTAATATCTTCAACAGGAATAGAGATTCACACACAACAACAATAGAAGCCAGCAATACAACGGATAAGACACATTTACAGTATAGATAGATATCCATTAAAGAACTTCGTTTTAAAAGCCAAAGTATATTGATGTAATTGACAATCTCCACAACGAACATGATAATAAAAACTGATGTAACGGAGAACCCCATGCATAAAGCAATATAAGAAATTAGCAAAGTTAAAATCAATATGACAAACTCAATCAGTTGGTATGATTTCAACTTTCCTGAAGCTTTGAACACCAAATTTACGGGAAAGTGCAATGCCCTGAAAAACATATAAAGTAGAATCCATTGCAAAAAGAGAACTGCATATTCAGGCACTTGTCCCAGCCAAAATCCTATAACATCACTGGTATAAAAAAATAAAGGAATAGCCATCATCAAATAAATGAAAGTCACAATGCGTGTGTACAGGCTCATCAGATAAGAAAAATCCTCTTTTTTCCCCTCCGAATACAAAGTGATGCCTTGTGGATCAACTGCAACGACAATATTCCTCAAAATAGTATTCAACGCATTCTTTACTTGATATACAATGCCGCGCGCTGCATTAACGCTTGTACCACCAAACATATTCAACAATATATTGACACCTTCGTGAGAGATGGAATATGCAAAATTGCCTAAGAAATTCCAGGCAGCAAAAGATGACATTTCCTTCACCAATCTAAAGTCTGATATTTTCACAATCTTGCACTCTGGAAAACTCTTTTTACAATATGCCATATTAATAAAGCGCATGATTAAGGAAACGATAAAAATCAGAACTACATAAAGTTTCAATTTATCACAATCCCAATAAATCAAGAAAAATACGACCAGCAAACGAAGAATTCCGTCAAGCACAGATACATAAGCATAAAAATTCATTTTTTCGTTTGCTATAATGAGCGCATCGTAAGGAACGGTCATTATCAACGCAATAGACGATAAAACGGAAAAATGTAGCACCCAATATGCAACACTAATACGCTCTGGCTCGACCACCAACTTTTCGGAGATGAACCATATTCCAATCAATTCTACAAGTATAATAAACAAGAGAGAGATAGCCAGATGAATATATACTCCAATAGTAAATATTTCCTGAATTCTTTTTAACCCTTCACTTACCTTCTCATAATTAATAAAACGCTGAATAGCGGTAGAGAAGAGAGTCCTTAATGAGGAGAACAAAAGCACAAACCCTCCAATTACATTGTATAGGCCATAATCATTCACCCCCAATTCAGATAATAACACCCTTGATGTATAAAACATTACAACAAGCAGAACCAGCATACGAACATATAAGAACAATACGTTTTTCGACAATCTTTTCAGATTCATAACAAAAAGAGAGAATTAATGGAAGAACCATTTGATTTTACAAAGCAAGCACTCTGGAAGTCAAAAAACAAATGATATTCTTAGGAATCAGTGGTAATACTGGGTGAGATTAATCACTAGTCTTGGATTTTTCTTCATGACCTATTTCAGGAGCACCATTAATCTGGACTTCAACTACTTTTTTCCGAGTATCTTTGAACCATTTCAGAAAGATGTTATAAGGAACTTTGTTCTTAACACAAAATGATTGGAGGGATTCTCCATGAGGCAAAGCCTCAGTCTGGTATTGAAAGCAAAACTTTTCAAAATCTTCACTGCTATACATAAATCCTAATTTTTTTGTTCGCAGCGAAGATAGAGGTTTCAATCAATAGCCATTTTTTGACGGCTTACAGTCATACGTCCTGTTTTATCTTTTATCCCACCAAATATCTCTCTACACTCCTTGTTTCCTTATTGAAATTCACCCCTATCTTCACCAAACGTTTCCCGTCCAGCGTATAAGGAATCAGATAACCTTTCTCATCAATCTGCTGCAACGCCTCCTCGGCACTTCCATTCAGTTTAAACTCAAAAATATAAATGGTATCTTTCGTCTTTACCACGGCATCGGCACGACCGCGCGCACTGCGCACTTCCGTTTCAACAAATTGTCCCATCAAAGTGAAAACCACATAAAAAACAGCTTGATAATGACGTTCGGTATTATCACTTAAATCGTATGGCATACCGGCAAAGAACATACCAGAAAAATCAAGAAACTATAGCGTACTTCATCATTTGGAAAACCCAAAGTGTACAACAAAACATCCCTATCATAATCTTTGATGGTCAGATAACCGCTCTGGTAAATCATGGGAAGCGGATTCTTTACTTCTGACGATATTCAAAAAAAGCGAAAGTCGTCCCCCCTCAATCAGAAGGCACAAATCATAATAACTCTCTTTCAACGGTTCAGAAAATAAGGAGTGGAATTGAATGCTATCTTATAGAGTATTGCAGTTTTATTCACATAAAGATAATTTTCTTCAAAGAGAAATTCTATTTACACATTATCTATTCCACTTCCTCCCACGGATAAGGATTCTCCATCACATTCTGAAACTCATCAACAGCCTCCTGCTGCTCTGTAGTAAGTGACGCAGCATTCCAAGAGGCAATGATGGAGTGAGCTTCATCTGCCAAAGGCTCATCGAAAACCTCTCCATAGCAAGCAGTGAGCAGACGAAGTTTCAACAAGGAAGCGGGAAGAGTATCAAGAACATCCCAACAACGGTTCAGAACCTCCTGAACATGCTGCTGTTTCTCACCGTGGTCGACAAACGAGGCGCTGTAACCCATCAAAAGAGCGAGACAAACATTGGCCTGTTCCTCCACTGTAGTGCCCCAGGTGCCGGAATTATACAAAGTTGTGGTCAAGCGATAGACTTCGCCATTACGACGTGACAAGTCGTCACTATAGATAGGACTACCGTCCATGCCCAAATACATCAAGTCGTGCGCGGCACGCTGAAGAACGATTGTTTCTTCTAAAAGAGACATATTATTTCAGATTTATGATTTTAGATTCTAAAGAGGAAAAAAAGATACTTCGCCACATCCTACATAGTAATCGTTATTTGATCACTTCTATAAGGTCCGGATGGATGGTGGCCATGGCTACGGCAATGACGCCTTGTATCTCTATAACCACACGGCGGTCACGTGCACCCTTCACTTTCAGAAAAACGCCCTCCTGACCTGCAAAGTCACCACCCGTAATACGGACTCTAGTTCCTTTCGACAGATTCAACTCTTCGGGCTGGAAGTAAAGCAAATGGTCGTTATAGGTTCCGGCAACGGCGATGAAGCGTTGCATCTCATGGTCGGGGACGACTATCTTCTGACCACTGCGGGTATCGGTGATATATTGCAAATAAGTAATTTGAGACTTTACACGCTGTACGTCGGAAGGACGTGCATGGACAAAGACCAGATTACGGATGACGGGAACCAAAGCACGGACTTTCTTACCCTTACGGATACTTACCTTATATTGCATGGGGACAAAACAGCCGAGGTTCTCCTTCTCGAGAAGATGCACCGCATCAAGCTCCCTGCGGTATGTGGCACGCATGGCATGCCAGACTTCAACCTCGTTATCCGTTTCCATTTTCGTTATTTTGTTCACAAAAGGGTGTTCCTCTGGGGCTTTGAATACTCGGTATATACCTGGTATCCAATCACTTGCGAGCACCTTATGTAAAATACGGCAAGCATTGTGCCCTTCTTGCCAACAGATTTTTTGCAGTTCTTCATTACCTTCCGGTAAAAAACTATAAACGAACGGATTACAAGAAAAAAGCGTTTTTTAAACGTTCGTTTAATGGACGTCAAATTTCAGGAAATGCAATAGGGAATGAGTTAATAAAAGGGAATGGAAATTTTAAATATTAAATAAGATACTTAATATACTGAATTACTGTAGATTAAACTGAGATACGATGGGTTTCCAAAATATTTTTATTAAACATTTTGAGGATATAAAAAACAGTCTTATCTTTGCGTCCATTAAACGAACGTTTAAAAAACACTTCCAAGTCAAAGTCATTTCCATTTATATATCAACGCATTAACCCATCATAAGGATAAAACCCAGTTTTTTATCTCCATCCTTACTCCACAAAAACAAAAAACTTGATATACCTTTGCATTTATTTTACAAACTACAGTAATTTTAATTATTAACCCAAAAACATTAGAAAAATGAAAGCAAAAGAGACACTCCAAAGTAAGGAAAAAAAACAAAAAGAGACCCCCTAGAAACGAATGTAAAGCACGGCATATCAGCTCCGAAAGCGGGAGTAGGACGTCCCTCAAGTGGGGAGGTTATAGGAATACTGCCACAATATAGGAAAGAAGTCATTAAAGACATCATCCTATGGAAAAAATCAAGATACTTTATAGAAGAAAAGCCGACAAGCAACAAGGCATTGGCACAATGGGCATACTCACATTTCGACTTCAGAACGCCAGACTATAAAAGACTGTCAGAAAACACTATAATACAAGAGTTCGGTGAAGTGTGGCGGGAAATGAAGGTAGCAGGAGAGATATAGGGAATAAAACAAAAAAGGGCAGAAACCACGAAACTTATTGACAATAATTAAATATAAACAACTTAAGGAATAAACCACTTATCTTTGCCGCCACTTTGGTAAGGATGAAGCCACACCGCCTGCAGATGCCGCCTTCTCAATGAATGCGGCATCTTTTTTATATACAAGCGTACCGCCTGTCAAACCAATACAATTATTAATTCTAAAGACTACAAAATGAGAAAGTCAACAAAGAACGCTTCACTTCACGAAGCACTGAGAAACCTATGGAAAATACGTATCATGCTGGAAAAGAATTACACGGAAACATGCGCCACATGGATGGCCCGACGGATAGAAAGCCTGATAGACCACATGCAATACGGACACGCACTCATAGCCTACCACAAGCAGGACGGGACATTCAGGCTGGCGAAAGCCACCCTACTGCCCTACAAGGCAGACTTCAGAAAAGATTATGACATCACAAGAGTCACAAGCACCATAGCCTTCTGGGACGTGGAACTGCAGGTATGGAAAACCTTCCAGCTGGAAAACTTCCTCGAATGGAGTCCCGTATGCTAACCATTAATCATTAATCACTAATCATTAAACACTAAAAACAATGGCCATGATGTATGGGGGAATGCTATATTTCCCCCTCAAAGTAAATCTATTCGAAGAGATAGCAGTGGAACTGGTGGAAGCCAAGTTCGGACTGAAAGGAACCGCAGCGGTAATGAAACTGCTGTGCAAGATACATAAGGAAAACGGATATTACCTGAAATGGAACGCGGAGCAATGCACACTGTTCACCAACAAGGCAGGAAGGGACATCAATGAACAGGAGATGCAGGGAGTCGTGGACATCCTGGTGGAGAAAGTCTTTTTCGACCCCAAAACCTATAAGGAACAAGGGGTGCTGACCTCTACCGAAATACAGAAGGTATGGCTGGAAGCCACCAAACGAAGAAAAAGGGACCTCACCACCCTGCCCTATCTGCTGGTAGAGACGGAGGAAGATAAACCGGACAAGGACAAGACTTGTACGCAAAACCGAGAAAATTGCACGCAGGATGCGGACATTTTCCCCGAAAATGCATGCAATTCCAAACAAAGCAAAGAAAGCAAAGTAGAAGAAAGCAAAGCAAAAGAAAGTAAAGCACTTCCCCCTCTTACTCCCCCGGGGGAAAGCGGAGGAGCGCAGGGAAATCCTGATCTGGACATTCCCGGATATGCCTACAACAGGAATACGCACAACCTGGAATGCCTCATGCTGAATCTGGAAAAGCTCTACATCACCGACCGGGAGGAAATCAGGAAGATTCTGAAGTTATCGGACTACGGCAGGCTGGGAAACTACGTCTGGAAAATATTCAATGGAACAAACTGGAACAAGGTGAACAGCAAGGAAGGGTACATCATCTCGGTACTGGCAAGGGAGAAGCGGAGTACGGGAAGCTGATTCCACAGGGCACAAGCTATCAATAACATGTCATGCAGGAAATCAACAACGTGTGATACAAAAAACAAATATCGTGTCGGCAGGATATTAATTCCTTGCCGACACGATATTCATTCCTTCTTCGTCCTTAAAATTGTGACTTATAATTATGCTGATATTCAGCGCAAAACCTCTGCAATTCAATAAAAAATGGCTGGAACACAGCAAACAGTTCCTCATCGTGCTCTTCAAGGTATCGAATTGCCTTATCTACGGATATATCAATATGATGATATTCCACCATGATGTTCAAAGACTCTCTTATTCCGTTCAGAGTGGCGTATTTCCGCAAACGGTCGGTCAAGATAAAATGCCAGATGAAACGTTTGAACCGTACCGGAAGATAGCGGTAATTGATAAGGAGGGAAAGATAAAAATTCCGGGTATACTTCCTCAAGGAGCCCCCGGAGAACGACTCGAAACGGGAAGCCAGCAAATAATCGAAACAAATATCCAACAATACCCCCGAATACCGTCCGAATTCAGGTTGAAGCCTATGCACCACCTCGCAGACAGCCGGATGATGGTCGGTATAGTCGTCAATAGCGCGGTGAAGCTGAATACCCTTGGCTATATCCGACGGATAATTCTTATAGGAGCTTCCCTTTACGGCATCGCCTACAAAATTACCCAACTGTACTTTTCTGTTCGGACCGGAAAGGAATATATGTGCCAGATAGTTCATGACAAAAGACTTACCAGCTCCTTACAAAGACGCTCCTTCACCTCTTCCATCGGCACTTCATGTCCCAGTTCTTTCTGCAAAGAAGTGACCCCCTTGTCGATGAATCCGCAGGGATTGATATAGCTGAAATAACGTAAATCGGTATTCACATTCAGTGCCAGCCCATGCATGGTAACAAAATGGCTGCTGCGCACGCCGATGGCACAAATCTTACGGGCACGGGGAGTATCGCCCTCCAGCCATACGCCCGTTGCCTTCTCCAGGCGTCCGGCAGCGATGCCAAACGAAGCACAAACGCGAATTACCGCCTCTTCCAGCAGATGCACATACTCCTTCAACCCCAAAGAAAAGTCCTCGAGGTTCAGAATAGGATAACAGACCAACTGTCCCGGACCATGATACGTAATGTCTCCACCACGGTCAATATGATAGAGCGTAGCCCCTATCCTGCGCAGTTGTTCTTCTCCCAGCAGCATATTCCCTTCTTTCCCGCTACGCCCCAATGTATAGACATGGGGATGCTCGCAGAGCACAATATGATTGACATAGCACTCTCCTGCCTGCTTGGCGTGTACAAGTGCGTCAAACCATTCCGTCTGCCGGCTCCATGCCCCGGCATAAGGAATCATGTCCCAATCTGATATTTCCAGTTTCATGCAAGCAAATATAGCACTTTTTTGAATTCTAAAAAGAACATTTCATTTTAAAAACAGAATGTCTTCCGTTACTTTTTCCCGGAAAAGAATTACCTTTGTGCGAACTCTAAACGACAAAGCGTATGGAATTTCCTCAAGTCGACCTGCCAGTAGACATGATTGCATGGACTGAAGTAACGGAAGACATTCTAAACATATACAAACAGTCGTGCCGCCTGAAAGCATGCATCTTTGCACTATGCATAGAAGGTTCCATCACGGTATCCATCAACTTGATGGATACGGAAATCAAGCAAGGGGATTTTATCACCCTGCTTCCCGGAACCATCATACAGTTTTACGAACAAAAGGAAAAAGTGTGCCTGGGATTCGTGGGGTTTTCTTCCCATTGCCTCAATGGAGTCAACCTCATCCAGTCTACATTGAGCTCCTTCTCCAACATACTGGAGTATCCGGTACTGGCTGTCAACCCTACCGTCGCCTCCTATTTCAAGGACTATTTTGCCTTATGGGCACGCATCACGACCGGTCCCTATCCTCCCGATACAAAAATGGCTCAAAGCACATTGAACTTGCTCCTCAGCGGCATAGACAGAATGTATTGCCACCGTCCGCAGATGCAAAAAGGGAACAAGAGCCGGAAAGAGGAAATATGCCGCGAACTGGTGCAGCTCGTCATCGAAAACTATACCCGCGAACGCCGCGCGCAATTCTATGCCGACAAACTGGGCATCTCCCTGCAACACCTCAGCACCACCGTGAGGCAGGTGACCGGCAGAAATGTATTGGACATCATCGCCCACGTCGTCATCGTAGACGTGAAAGCCAAGCTGAAATCAACCAACATGACCATTCAGGAGATTGCCTATTCCCTGAACTTCCCCAGTGCTTCCTTCTTTGGAAAATACTTCAAGAGGCACATGGGCATGAGTCCGCTGGAGTATAGGAACAGCTGAGAATACAGCCGTCAGAACCTGGAACTCAGACGAAGGCTGCTCAAAGCCACGGATACACAGGAAAGAGCCATGGCAGCACCTGCCAGCGCAGGACTCAGCAGGATGTCATAGACGGGATAGAGTACTCCGGCCGCGACAAAGATACCCACTGTATTATAGATGAAAGCCCAGAACAGATTCCGGTACATGAGGCTCACAGTCTGGCGAGACAACCGGAAAACTTTGGGCAACAGCAGCAGGTCTGAAGTCCTGAGAGTAATCATGGCGGTGTCCATCAACGTATCGGTCCCCTTTCCCATGGCAATGCTTACATCAGCACAGCTCAAGGCTTGCGCATCGTTCACGCCGTCACCTACCATGGCGACCGTTTTACCCTGAAGCTGCAGCTTATGGATGAAATCCTCTTTGTCGTCGGGCATGGCATCGGCCACAAAACGCATGATACCCAAACTGCCGGCCACGGAAGAAGCTGTACGCTCACCGTCTCCCGTAAGCATGCATATCTCGATGTCCTGGATACGCAGTTCCCGGATAGCTTCCATAGAAGTCACCCGCAACTGGTCCTTGATGGCAATAACGGCAAGTAAATCGTTCTCACGCCCAAAGTAGACAATACTGTTTCCGTCCGATTCATATTGTGTCAGCATATCGGCCAGGATATCCGACAAATTGGCTTGATAATCTTTCAGCAGTTTATGGCTTCCTACCCAATATTCCGCACCCTGATAGGCCACTCTGACACCTTTTCCGGTAATGTTTTCAAAACCGTCCAGGTGGGCAGGGATAACCTGCTCCTCCCCTTCCAGGGCCGTAACGATTGCTTCTGCCAGAGGATGGTCCGAAGTAGACTCGGCAGCAAGCAGTACATCTTTATAATGCTCCTCCTGCCCTCGCGCCCACAGCCAGCCTATTACCGTAGGATGTCCTTCTGTCAGGGTCCCGGTCTTGTCGAATACCACCACATCCACATTGCGCATCTGCTCTAAAGCGGAAGTGTCCCTGATAAGGATATGATTGCGGGCAGCTTTATTAAGGCCCGCCGCCAAAGCTACTGGAGTGGCCAGCCCTACCGCACACGGACAAGCCACCACCAATACGGACAAAGCGGCAAACAGACCGTGTGACACTACATCTATGCCTCCGAAGAACACCCATATAAAAAAGGTCAGCAGGGAAATGATGAGAATGACCGGGACAAAAAGCTCGGCAACGCGGTCGTCAATGCGTTGCTTCTCCGGCAGTACGCGGGCTGCGTTATGCTGCCAGCCTCCCAACCGGCAGATAGCCGCCGACACATTTCGCCGGGCACGTTCCTCCATAAACTCGCCGGTCAGGGAAAAGGCGATGATGACGGCGGCAACCCCATAATAGACATGCGGTTCCAGCCCGATGCCCAGCCAATAATCCGGGAAGAAAGTGTTGAACACACTGAACAGAAAAGCCACAGAGGTGGTAAGCGCCACCAGACGGTCTATATTGTTGCGGCCCGACCGGGTTCCCTTCCAGGCACCGGCATAAAAAGGAGCGCCGAAAAACAGCAGTACCGGAATTGCCAGTACCATCTGTATTTCACGGGTATAGGGTACATGCACAAAGACTGTAGAAAACGGTATCAGTACGATGGCAAAAAGCCATGCACCGACGACGCGCAATCCCGTGCTGTGCATATCCGGCACGGGATGTGCCTTAGTAATTATATTGCTCATTCGATTTATTTTTTAGATGGTTGTTGTTCCGCTTTAATAAAGCAACAACCGGAATGAGCAGTTTGTTCAATTACTTCTTATCGTCCTGCTTGGTTTCCTTGACAAACTCCGCTTCATAATGGAACTTTTGGAAACCTTCTTTCAACTTTTCCACATTGGTCTTGTCGGCATCATACGTGATGGTTACCGTCTTTGTCTTCAGGTCTGTGTGGAAGTCCTTCAGTCCCTTCTCAAAACGGATGTTATTGTTTATCTTCCTTACACAGTTCTCACACTTCATCTGTGCTACCTTGAACACGGCTGTACGGATGTCTTTCGCCATTGCGGCAGATGCACAGAAGAGTACAACTGCCAAAGTCATTAAAAATCTTCTTGTTTTCATTGTTTCGCTATTGATTTAATAAATAATATTATATTCTCGGCAAGTTAAAACGGACACCTACATAGGCTTTTGCCCCATGCATGGGTCCCCAAACCATCGTAGCATCAAAGTTGCTTCCCCAGGGATTGGAAGCATCGATGATGGGGTTTTTCTGCTTGAAGTTTGTCAGATTCTCGCCACCGACGTATATAGACCAGCGACGGAAATAGCGCGTCACCTGGGCACTCAACTGCTCGAAGCCGCCATAGCGCCTTTCCCACGACCAGTTGCCGTCTGTCAGTTCGTATGGAGCCGGCATGCGCCCGCCACCGTTCAACTGCAAAGTCACATCAAACTGCCACAATCCCAAAGGTGTCTGATAAGAAGCCGTCAGCAAACCTTTATACTTGCTGGTAAGGGGTTTCTCCATCAGCTCTCCGTTGTAATTCGTTTTGGCATCCGTCCAACGGTAAGCCGCGGTAAAGGTGAAACCCGGGAAGAACGGATAGCTTGCCTCCACCTGCACTACCTGCGAATAGGAACGGCCGTGAAGGTTGTAAAACAGAACGGCATGCGGGTCCGTATCCATATCCACCACCACCTGCTTGCGGAAATCCGTGTAATAGTATTCCGCATTCAGGTTCAAGGTTTTGCCGAACAAGGGAATATAGGTGGAAGTGCTTGCGCCATAGTTCCAGGCCTCATCCTGGTCAAGACGTTTGGCGATGTCTATCCGGCGGCTGCTTGCCAGCAGGTAGTTATTCTCGGCCAGCACATGGTTCGTGCGGTATCCCTTTCCTGCCGAAAGACGGAAATGTACATACTCGTTGGGATTGTACTTCACATGGAAACGCGGAGTGACGAAATAGCCGTACTCACTGCTATGGTCGCCGCGGATACCACCCATCAGCACCAGTTTATCGTCCCAGTTGTAGGTGTACTGCACGTAGGCGCCGGGGACGGCTTCTTTGGTGAATTTCTTCGTCAAAGGCTGTGCGGCGTCATTGTCCAGGCGATAGTGCTGGTCGTAGGAGTCATAGTTGAAGCTCAGTCCGGCAGAAAGGCTTTGACGCTTGGTCAGTTCCGTCTCGAACAGCAAGGAGGCATAAGCGTTGTGCTGGTCCACATCGTAGATTTTCCGTCCGTACAAGGCATCCTGCTTGTGCAGGGAGCCGGAAAGGATCAATGCCAGGTTGGTGTTCTTCTCCTTATTGAATATATAGGCGTTCTTGGTGAAGGCTTCGTAGCGGTCGGTACCTATACTTATCTTATAAGGGTCTGCCAGGGACGTTTTGCCATGGCTGACTTGCCCGCTGTTGCGGTCTTCTGTAAGCACTTTGATGCCTGCCTGGAAGACGTAGCGGTCGCCCATGTATGCCCAGCGGTTCCAGAGGTTGTACTGCTCCACACGGGGGATGTCGGCAAAGCCGTCGTCGTTGCTGTCGTGAGCTTTGGTCTCATTCTCGTAATGCGCCAGCAAAGAGGTGCTCCAGCGTTTGGAGAGTTTCACCGTGGCATCGGCATTGGCTTCATAACGGTTAGTACTGCTGGCAAAGAGATTGGCGGAAAACCAATCGGCTTCGGGCAACTGGGGTTTCTTGAATTCCACATTGATTTGTCCCGTGATGGCCTCATAGCCGTTCTTCACGGATGAACTGCCCTTGCTCACCTGAATACTCTGCATCCATGGCCCGGGTACATAACCCAGTCCGTAGGGGGCGGCAGAGCCACGGTAGTTGGGGATATTCTCCGTCATCATTTGCACATACGTACCGGACAAGCCGAGAAGCTTGATTTGCTTGGCACCGGTGGCGGCGTCAGAGTAAGTGACGTCCACCGAAGGATTGGTCACAAAACTTTCTCCCAGGTTACAGCAGGCGGCACGGCTCAACTCGGCGCTGCTTATCATATCTTCGTTCATCACACTGTTACGCAGCTTCATGGTGCCCAACTTACGGCTGACCACATTCACCTCGCTCAGTTCCACCCCTTCGCGCAAGACAATGTCGAGCGTCTCATTGCGGTTACTGACGTGTATCGTATCGTTCTCAAAACCGATAAAGCTGACTACAAGCATATGCTTGTCATTGGGTTTGGACAAGGAGAAAGTACCGTCCGCCGAAGTGGTGGTACCTTGGGTGGTTCCCTGCCAGAAGAGGTTGGCACCCGCAATCGGGTCGCCCAAATTATCCTTTACCGTTCCCTTTACCTGCGCCTGCAAGGCGGTGAAAGAGAACAGAAGAATGGCTATCAAACTATATTTCATTTCTGTTTTATACTTAAAGAAGTGATTAAAAAACAAACAGTTCCCTCCGGGCAATCCAGGTCATTGCCCCGTATAAAACAACACTAAATGAGAAGCGTGGAATAGAGCGCCAGATAATGACGCGAGCCGACGACATATGGCGGTGCTCCTGAAACAACTCTCGGAGTACAAGCCACCTGCGGCAAGGAGTGATCAAACAGCGGCAGTTGCTCGCAAAACAGTATAAGGAATGGCACGAACGAAACAGACTCGTGTGCATGCTTCACGAAATCCACCTTGTAGTAGACGGCTGTACAGCCGGTATCCTTGCATGTTTTTTGTGAACCACGATGTGCATGATGGCATTTGGAACAGCCGGAGGTGCAGCAACTTTGTGTCGTCTCGCATACGGCACAGCAATACTGAACTACAGAAATCCCCACTCCGCTTATAATGATAAGGGAGGAAAAGAGTACAGCCAGTATGTAACGGAGTTCCTTCATAAGCGCTGCAAAGATAGAAAGTTTTAACCGTTTGCCGGAATTAATTTTTCCTTTTTTATGTGTGCAGTTCGTTAATAAGTTCTATATTTGTCGATAAAGTTTTTTGATTGATATGTTGATTTATAAACGAAATTCAATATGAAAAAGCAAACTGTCAGCCTACTTGTCCTTCTGCTTGCGGCAAGCGGCTTTTTCTTTTCCTGCGGTAACACCGTGAACAAAAACGCATACGCGTTGGAGTTCGACAGTATACAAGTAAACGAAACCGTACATCTCTTCGGAGACACAGCCAAGCCGGCCTGCAACCTCATCCTCAACTTTGCCTACGCCAGCCAGTCATCCGACGTAAGGCTGAAAGACAGTCTGAACACCTTCTTCCTCTCTGCCTGCTTCGGCGACAAGTACATGGCGATGACACCCGAAGAAGCTGTCAAGAAATATACGGAGAAATATGTCGGCGACTACCGCAATGACCTGGAGCCGATGTACAAGAAAGACGAGGAGGACAAGCAGGACGAGCAGAGCATAGGAGCCTGGTATTCCTATTATAAAGGAATCGAAAGCCATGTGCAGTTGTGCAATACCTTGATGCTGACCTACCGTATAGATTACAACGAATATACCGGCGGCGCACACGGCATCTATATGTCCACCTTCCTCAACCTCGACCTAAAGACCCTAAGCCCCATCCGCCTGGACGACCTCTTTGAAGGCGACTATAAGGAAGCGCTGACCGACTTGCTTTGGAAACAGCTGATGGCAGACAACAACGTCAGCACCCGCCAAGAGCTGGAGGACATGGGTTACGCCACCACCGGCGATCTGGAGCCCATCGAGAATTTCTATCTGGACCCAACGGGAATCACCTTCTATTATAATGTATATGAAATTGCCCCATACGTAATGGGAGCAACCAAAATCACGTTGTCTTATGAGGACATAGCCCATCTGATGAACGGTGAATTCATCACATTGAGCAGTGCTATAAAGGCAGACGGTGAATAGGAACTGTAATCAATTGTCTATCAACATAAAATTCACAATGGATTTAATACTCAAATATTTCCCGGACCTGACGGAAGAACAGAAACGGCAGTTTGCCGCACTCTACGACCTCTATCTGGACTGGAACTCTAAGATTAATGTCATTTCACGCAAAGATATAGAGAACTTGTACGAACACCATGTGCTGCACTCTCTGGGCATAGCCAAGGTAATCAGGTTCAGACCGGGGACACAAATTATGGACCTCGGCACGGGAGGAGGCTTTCCGGGAATCCCGCTTGCCATCCTTTTCCCCGAAGTACAATTCCATCTGGTGGACAGCATCGGAAAGAAAGTACGCGTAGCCTCCGAAATAGCCAACAGCATCGGGCTGAAAAACGTCACCTTCCGCCATGCCCGCGCAGAAGAGGAAAAAGGGAAGTTCGACTTTGTGGTGAGCCGTGCCGTGATGCCACTGACAGACCTACTGAAGATTATCCGCAAGAACATCTCCTCCAAACAGCAGAATGCATTGCCCAACGGACTGATTTGCCTCAAGGGGGGCGAATTGGGAAACGAAACCATGCCCGTCAAGAACAAGACCACGTTGTGGGACTTGAAGGAGTTCTTTGAAGAGGAGTTCTTCGAGACAAAGAAAGTAGTATATGTAGGGGGATAAATCTAAATACATAATATGAAAATAAAGAGATTCGAATTTAATATGTTCCCGGAGAACTGTTATGTGCTTTGGGACGAAACCAATGAAGCGGTCGTCATTGACCCGGGCTGTTTTTATGAGGAAGAAAAGCAGACCTTGAAAAACTTCATCATCAAGAATGGGCTGAATGTGAAACATCTGCTGAATACCCATCTGCATCTGGACCATATCTTCGGCAATCCTTTCATGCTGAAAGAGTTCGGTCTGAAGGCCGAAGCCAACCAGGCCGATGAGTTCTGGATTGACGAAGCGCCGAAACAAAGCCGCATGTTCGGCTTCCAACTGCAGGAAGCCCCCGTGCCCCTGGGCACTTATCTGCACGATGGAGACATCATCACCTTCGGCAATACAGAACTGGAAGCCATCCATGTGCCGGGACACTCGCCAGGCAGCCTGGTGTACTATTGCGCGGCAGACCACTGCATGTTCTCGGGGGATGTGCTGTTTCAAGGCAGCATCGGCCGTGCCGACCTTACCGGCGGCAACTTCGACGAACTGATAGAGCATATTTGCAGCCGTCTGTTCATCCTGCCCAACGACACGATTGTCTATCCCGGACACGGAGCACCGACTACCATAGGAATAGAGAAAGCGGAGAATCCGTTCTTCCGGTAAATATACAGCAAACTTTTAAATCATTACAGCCATGAAAAACGACCTATTGGCCTACCGCCACATCGGCATCAGCGAAAAAGACGAGGAGAAGATGCTCCAAAAAATAGGAGTGAAAAGCCTGGACGAGCTGATTGATAAAACCATTCCTGCCAACATCCGCCTGAAAGAACCGCTGGCTCTGCCCAAGACAATGACAGAGTATGAATTCGGACAGCACATTGCAGGGCTGGCTGCCAAAAACAAACTCTACACAACCTATATCGGTATGGGATGGTACAACACCATCACTCCTGCCGTTATCCAACGGAACGTATTCGAGAACCCCGTTTGGTACACTTCCTATACCCCCTATCAGACCGAAGTCTCACAAGGACGCCTGGAAGCCTTGATGAACTTCCAGACTGCCGTATGCGACCTCACCGGCATGCCCCTTGCCAACTGCTCCCTGCTGGACGAAGCGACTGCCGCAGCCGAAGCCGTGACGATGATGTATGCCCTGCGTCCGCGCGACATGCAGAAATCGGGCGCCAACGTGGTATTTGTTGACGAAGCCGTCTTCCCGCAGACGCTGGCAGTAATGACTACCCGTGCCATTCCGCAAGGTATCGAGCTGCGTATAGGAAAATACCATGAAATGGAATTCACACCGGACATCTTCGCCTGCGTACTGCAATATCCCAACGCCGCCGGCAACGTGGAAGATTATCGCGCCTTCGTGGAAAAAGCCCATGCAGCCAACTGCAAAGTGGCCGTTGCCGCCGACATTCTGAGCCTTGCCCTGCTCACCCCTCCGGGAGAATGGGGGGCCGACATCGTCTTCGGAACCACACAACGGCTCGGTACACCGATGTTCTACGGCGGACCGTCGGCAGCCTACTTTGCCACCCGCGACGAGTACAAGCGCAATATGCCGGGACGCATCATTGGCTGGTCGAAAGACAAATACGGCAAGCTGTGCTACCGCATGGCGCTGCAAACCCGCGAGCAACATATCAAGCGTGAAAAGGCGACTTCCAACATCTGTACCGCGCAGGCACTGCTGGCTACAATGGCAGGCTTCTATGCCGTATATCACGGTCCGGAAGGCATCCGCACCATTGCGGAACGCATCCACAGCATTGCCGTATTCCTGGAAAAGAGCATCAACAGACTGGGATACAAGCAGGTCAATGCACAATATTTCGACACGCTCCGCTTTGCACTGCCCGACACCATTTCGGCACAGCAGATACGTACCATCGCTCTAAGCAAGGAAGTGAACCTGCGTTATTTCAAGAACGGGGACGTAGGCATGAGCATTGACGAAACTACGGACATAGCCGCCGTCAATGTACTGCTCTCCATCTTTGCCATTGCCGCCGGAAGGGATTGGGAAAAGGCAAGCGACGTACCCATGGCAAGCAGCATCAGCGCGGAGATGAAACGCCAAAGCACCTATCTGACACACGAAGTATTCAACAAATACCATACGGAAACGGAGATGATGCGCTACATCAAGCGTCTCGACCGCAAGGACATCTCACTGGCACACTCCATGATTTCCCTCGGCTCGTGCACCATGAAGCTGAACGCTGCCGCAGAGATGCTGCCGCTCAGCCGTCCGGAATTCATGAACATGCATCCCCTGGTGCCCGAAGACCAGGCCGAAGGTTACCGCGAACTGATAAGCAACCTCAGTGAAGAACTGAAGATAATTACCGGCTTTGCCGGCGTCAGCCTGCAACCCAACTCCGGTGCGGCAGGCGAATATGCAGGACTCCGCGTCATCCGCGCCTATCTGGAAAGTATAGGACAAGGGCACCGCAATAAAATACTGATACCTGCATCCGCACACGGCACCAACCCGGCATCCGCCATCCAGGCAGGCTTTACCACCGTGACCTGCGCCTGCGACGCACAAGGCAACGTGGATATGGCCGACCTGCGCGCCAAAGCGGAAGAAAACAAGGCAGACCTCGCCGCCCTGATGATCACCTACCCTTCCACACACGGTATCTTTGAAACGGAAATTGTGGAAATCTGCCACATTATACACGCCTGCGGTGCGCAAGTATATATGGACGGCGCCAATATGAATGCCCAAGTAGGCTTGACGAATCCCGGCTTTATCGGTGCGGATGTCTGCCATTTGAATCTGCACAAAACGTTCGCCTCTCCTCACGGTGGCGGCGGACCGGGCGTAGGTCCCATCTGCGTGGCAGAGCATCTGGTTCCGTTCCTTCCGGGACATAAATTGTTCGGCAATGCCGCCAACCAGGTGTCCGGAGCTCCCTTCGGCAGTGCAGGTATCCTCCCCATTACTTATGGCTATATCCGCATGATGGGAACAGAAGGGCTGACACGGGCCACAAAGATAGCCATCCTCAGTGCCAACTACCTGGCAGCCTGCCTCAAGGATACGTACGGCATTGTTTATCGGGGTGCTACCGGCTTCGTGGGACACGAAATGATACTGGAGTGCCGCAAGGTGCACGAAGAGACGGGCATCAGCGAAAACGACATCGCCAAGCGTCTGATGGACTACGGCTATCATGCCCCTACCCTCTCCTTCCCGGTACACGGCACGCTGATGATTGAACCGACGGAGAGCGAAAGCCTTGCCGAACTGGATAACTTCGTGCAGGTGATGCTGACCATCTGGGACGAGATTCAGGAAGTGAAGAACGGCGAAGCCGACAAGACGGACAACGTGCTGGTGAATGCCCCGCATCCCGAATATGAGGTGATTGCCGACACGTGGGAGCACAGCTATACCCGCCAAAAGGCAGCCTACCCGATAGAAAGCGTGCGCGAAAACAAGTTCTGGGTGAACGTGGCACGTGTAGACAACACGTTGGGAGACCGTAAACTGTTGCCAACGTGCTATGGATGCTTCGACTGATGAAAAGAAAGCGTAACGGACTATTTTATAGTAAAAAAGAAGAAACCATCAATTCCATCTCCCATGGCATCGGCATTGCCATGGGAGTAATTGTAAGTACACTATTCCTGATAAAATGCTACCAGGCGCAGAATCTTTGGGCAGCATTCGGTGTATGGCTCTATCTGTTCGGTATGGGCGGCTCCTATCTTGCCTCCACACTCTACCACTCCCTGAAACATCATAATCCGTGGAAACGACGCTTGCGGCATTGGGACCATGCGGCCATCTATTGGCACATTGCAGGCAGTTACTCCCCCATCACGCTCATTGCATTGAGAGAGGACGGCGGTTGGGGCTGGGGACTGTTCGGCTTCGTCTGGCTATGCGCCATTATCGGCACTGTTGTCAGCTTCCGCAAGATGGAGGAGCACAGTTACGTGGAAACAGTGTGTTACATCCTGATGGGACTGTCCGTACTGGTAGTATTCAAGCAGCTTTTCGCCTTCTCCCCCACAGCCTGCTACTGGATTATTGCCGAAGGAGTATGCTACATCACGGGAGCTGCTTTCTACTCCTTGCGCAAGGCACGGTACATGCATTCGATTTTCCATTTCTTTGTATTGGGCGGTTCAGCCTGCCACATGGTGGCTGTATGGGACATACTGGTGAAGATGCTGTAAGCAAACGGCAAGCGCACAACCGCTAAAAGAAGTTAATAAGCATCTCTCCCCCTTGCTTTTCTCCATAACTTACCCTACGTTTGCAGTGTTGTACATCGGTGCAACACTAATAAAGTTATGATAACGATAGAGAACACAAGCTACGGTTACAAGTCCAATCCACTTATTTTCAACAATATATCTTTGGAAATAGGAAACGGTATATATGGACTTCTGGGGGAAAACGGTGTAGGCAAAACGACGCTGATGCATCTCATCTGCGGACTACTCTTCCCCAAAAACGGAAAGTGCAGTATAGACGGAAGAAACACGGCGGAGAGACAGCCCGAAGGGTTGAACCGTTACTTCTTCCTGCCCGAAGAGTTGCAGATGCCAACCGAGAGTATCGCCAGCTTCGCTGCACGCCATTCCGTATTCTATCCACATTTCAATCAAGAAGAATTCGAGCTGAACCTGGAAGAACTGAAAATCGACCGGAAACAAAAACTCTCTTCCATCTCCTACGGACAACAGAAGAAGGCAATGCTGGCATACGCCTTTGCCCTGCATACTCCATACACCCTACTCGACGAACCGACAAACGGGCTGGACATCACCTCTCGCCAAGCCTTGAAGCGTATCATCAGCCGCAGCATGGACGATGAAAGCACGCTGCTCATCTCCACCCATCAGGCACACGACTTCGAGAACCTGCTGGACCATCTCGTCATCCTTGGCAAAGGCGAAATATTACTGAACCGTTCGCTGGACGAAATCAGCAACCGGCTTCTCTTTGCCCGTACGGACATTCTGCCGGAAGAAAGCATCTACAGCGAAGAGAATCTATCGGGTTATTTCTCCATCATTCCCAACGAGGACGGAGAAGAGAACACACCGGACATCGAGCTGCTGTATAAAGCGGTGCTGCAACAACCGGAAAAGATACAGAGCATGTTTCAATGAAAATCCATCATACAAACAGAACTATGAACGCAACTTTTAATCTGAAACGCTTCCTGCTACTGGAACAATATAAAAGGAATGAGACCGGCAGACACCTGCTTTGGTCGGCAGCCGTCGTATCGTTCATCTGCATCCTGTGCATTCTCTACGACATAAACCGCGGTGGAAGTTACTACGGCAAACATACCTCTGCCACCGAATTCTCCCGCTACGTACTATGGTTTATCCTCATGGCCCCCTGCCTGCTGGAAACAAAATTCAGCAAACGCAGCTCCACTCTCGATATACTGCTGCCGGCATCGGCATTCGAGAAGTTCCTGCATGTCTGGATAAAATACCTGCTGCTGCTTCCCCTATTCTGCAGCCTGCTGATAGCCTGCCTCAAAGGTCTGCTGTCCTTAAGCGGCAGCGAGTTCCTGCAGTATTTTGCAACGCACATCACGATGTTCCGGATACACAACACCCAGATACTGACCTATGTAATCCTGCATGCTTCCGCCTTCATCGGATACTTCGCCTTCAGCCGGCAAATCCTGCTGAAAAGCTTCACCATCTTTGTAGGCTCCATTGCCGTCTGCATAGGAATTGTAACTTTTGTGGCCTCCCTCATGCCCGAAGCCAGAGCGGACGGATATTGGATGGATAACATTGCCACATGGCCCCACACCAACTATCCGTTGTCGGCCGGTGCACAAGCCATCGTGACTTTCTGCAATTATGCGGCTCCCATCAGTGTGCTGCTCGGTTCATGGGTATCGAGCTACTTCCTGCTCAAAGAAAAACAACTGTAGCCTATGGACTTCAAGACCAACAAGCCGATATACCAGCAGATTGTAGACTTCTGTTTCAGCAAGATTCTCACCCGCGAATGGCGGGCGGAAGAGCGGGTGGTATCCGTGAGGGAGCTCTCCACACAACTGGCAGTGAACTCGCGCACCGTGCTGAAGGCCTATGAATACCTCCAGACGGAGGACATCATCTACCCGGAACGGGGAATGGGGTTCTACCTCTCCAAAGATGCGGTGAAGAAAGTGATGCGAATACAGAAGAAAGAGTTTTTTGACAACCAGCTTGCCGACATGTTCCGCAGCATGGAGCTACTCGGCATCAGTATAGAAGAAATAACAGAACGATATAACAAACTTAAAAAAGACGGTTCATGAAGAGATACGCAAAGACTGCATTATGGATTACCTTCGGACTCCTCTTCGGACTTACGATTGTCAAAGTTTCGACACTGATGTACGAGATTTATTCCTTCATGCATTCCTAACTTTCATCGGACAGACGAGGAAAGTATAAACAACTGATATACAAGCTTCAGCATCTTCCCTTAGCGGGAAGAGTGACTTTTACATCCCTATCCAACAGTAACAGACTAATACAAACGATTATGAAAACCAAACTTTTTTTACTATTGCTTGCCCTCTCCGTACTCCGTACGCAGGCACAGAGCCTCTCCATCAAAGGACGCGTCACGGACGCCTCGCAAGAAGCAGTTATAGCCGCCAATGTGTCATTATGGACCATAGACTCTACTTTGGTGACCGGAGTAACCTCGGATGCACAAGGCAAGTTCGCCCTCCATAAAATCAAGGCAGGCGACTACCGCCTTTCCATCTCCTTCATCGGCCTCCAAAGTGAAAACATACTGCTGAAACTGAATAAAAGCCTCGACCTGGGCGATGTACAGTTGCAGGAAGATGCCGTGAGCCTCGGTGAAGTGACGGTATCTGCCAGCAATGTGCTGCAGCGGGTAGACCGGCAAATCATCCTGCCTTCCGAAAGCCAGCTGAAACGCTCGTTCGGTGCCTACGACTTGCTGAACAATCTCGGCATTGCCCGTCTGCAAGTGGACAATCTGAGCAACAGCATGAGCGTCAGCGGTGGCGGGGCCGTACAAACCCGTATCAACGGCATTAAAGTGACAGACAAGGAGATAGCGGCCGTCAGAGCCAAAGACGTACTGCGTGTGGAGTTCATCGAAGACCCCGGCAAGCAGTACGGAGACGATGAACTGGGCGCCGTAGTCAACATTATCCTGCGCCGCCGCGAAACGGGCGGTGTCGTGAACTTCCAACTCTCCGATTCGCCCCACACCCTATGGGGAGAGAATTTCCTGAACGCGAAGTTCAATTACAAGAACTCCGAATGGGGCATCGACTACTTCAACAAGAACGGCAAGTATCACAGCCGCCTCGAATCCCATGAAACCTTCTATCTGGGCGACCGTACCATCGACCGCATCAAGGAAGGCATCGAAGACGAGTCTCCCTCCCTGAGCTTCATCAACAACCTGAATCTGACGTACAATCTGACGAAAGCGGACAAATATGTATTCAATGCCATCTTCCGTAACAACCTCAGCAATACCCCCTACCAGAATGAGCTGAACAAGATGTGGGCAGTGGGCAGCACGGAGTCCATCTATTCGTACGTCAACAACCACACATCCAGCTACTCTCCGGCGCTCGACCTTTACTTCCAGCATACCCTGCCCCATCAGCAGAGCATCCAGATGAATGTGACGGGAACGCTCATCCATACCAAGAACAACCGGAAATACAAGGAGTACAAGGACGAGAACGCACCGCTGGCAGACATCCAGACATTAGTGGACGGTGACAAGCGCTCCGTCATCGGCGAAGCCATCTATGAAAAGAACTTCAAGGAGGTGAAGCTGAGCGGCGGTGCCCGCCACTATCAGATGCGGACAGAGAATGAGTATAAAGGTTCCAACCCTACCACTTCGAAGATGGACCAGTCGCAGACATCCGCTTTCTTCGAGGTGCAGGGCAAGGTAAAGGACTTCAGCTATGCGGGCAGCGTAGGCATGACGCGCGCCTGGTTCAAGGAGAGTGAGGAAGACCATGCCTACTATACCTTCACGCCCACCGTGCGGTTGAGCTATAATCTGAAGAAGGCGGGATTCCTGCGCTACCGGTTCAACATCAGTCCTGCCATACCGTCACTCGGTTCGCTGACGGATGTGGAGCAGGCGATGGATACGATACAGATAGTCCGCGGCAACCCGTTGCTGAAAACGTATCAACAGTTCACGAACTCCTTGTCTTACAGCTATTCGAAGAAGCAGTTCAATGCCAATCTGAGCGTGCGCCACCAGTATTATGACAATCCCATCATGGAAAGCATCTTCGTGGAGGACGGCAAACTGATACTGAAGGATGAAAACCAGCGGTCGTTCCAAAGCCTGAATACGGAACTGATGGCCGGCATAAATGGCGCTACACTGTTCGGACTGAAAGATTTCCTGACGCTTTATGCTTCGGGAGGATATACGCGCAGTTGGTCGGAAGGCCTGAACTATAGCCATATGTACGATGAATTCTATTACAGCGTGATGGCGCAAGTGCAATATAAAGGCCTCTCGCTGCTCGGGCAGTTCCGGAAAGTGCAGAACAATTTCTTCGGCGAAACCATTAAAAAGAACGAAAACCAGACGGCATTCATGGCAATGTACACCCGGCAGAACCTTCAGGCGGGAATCGGTATTATGTTTCCCTTCACCAATAATTATAAAGTGGGAAAAGAAAGAATCAGCAAAGTGGCTCCTTTCCGTTCCGAGACATTCGTCAGGGAGACGGGACAGATGGTCGTGCTGCGCGTGGGTTATACATTCGAGTTCGGACGCAAGCACAAGGCAGGCAACAAGGGGCTGAACAACAGTGATACGGACAGCGGCATCATCAATATGCAGCGATAACCCATTTCCTCTGTGAAGAGGAAGCCCAACGGAGAGTGGCGGAATTATACGTTATTTTGCTTCATGTATGATTAATTACCTGACCGCCACCTCTCCTGCGGGTATCTCTGTTTAGCGGATGATGGTCACCGTACCTTCCTTCACCTTTTTCTCCTTCACCGGAGCATCGGCGGGAGCATATCCCAGGGCTGCGCAGCCATATACCTTATGGCTCTCGGGTACACCCAGCTTTGTCAAGAAAGCGCGGACATCGGGGTCGTCGCAGGTCTGCCCCAACTGGTTAATCCAGCAGGAACCGATGCCGAGGGACTTGGCTGCAAGGAAAATGTTCTCCAAGGCGCAAGCGCAATCCATAGCAGCCCACCATTGGGTAGGCTCGTTGGAGACAATGACCAGCGTGGGGGCATGATAGTAGCAGCAATAAGTCTGGCTATGTCCACGTTCCCGTGTATGAGGGTCGTCACTCTTGGCAAAGGCGCCTTTGATTTTATCATTCAACTCTTTCAGTACTTCCTTATTCTGAATGGCAGTGAAGTGCCACGTCTCCAAATGCATACCGTTGGGGGCATAAGTAGCCGCCTCAAGGATAAGATTCAAATCTTCTGCGGAAACCTGCTGTTCCATATAGGCACGGACGCTACGGCGTGCCTTGATAGTTTGTAATGTCTCGTTCATTTGTTTAATTGAGAATTGATAGTTGATTATTGATAATGCAAATCGGTGCGTATTCAGTAGGGCTGTTTCATCGTTTCACCAGTCCAATCTTCACATTCAGCTTGAAGTACCAGACGCCGTTCTCGCGCTCCAAGAAGCCGTATTTATCTTTCTCTACGGCACCTTTCTCCAAACGCGTGTTCTGATAAAGGAAGTCTGCAAAGACCTGCGGACGGGATTTGTGGTAGCAGAGTATCTGCCCGTTGCCGTCCGTCAGGAAGATGCCTTCGACGGCAGAGTCCGTACCGTTATAAATTTTGGCAGGGCGCATGCCGAGGGCAAGCGCCAGCAAGAACTGCTTCATCTTGAACTCGTAGAAGCGGTGCTTGTTTATCAACTCGTCCTTTATCTTCAGCGGATTCATCTCCTTGATGCGCTCCGTCAATTCGCTGATGCGGGTGATGCCGTCCAAGTGCATCAAGCGCACCATCTCGGCAAGCATGCGGGGGAAGTGGAGGTCTATCATCAGCAGGTTGCAGCGGAACACGCGGTCGGCAACGTCGGCATACTTCAGCACGCCGCCCAGTCGCTCAATCATCATCATGCGTTCTGCTACTTCCGTAGAAGATTCCGGCAGGGCATTCACCTTGTTCACCGTGGGCACGGCAAACTTGACACCGCTTTGCTCCAGCTTCAGATTCGCCGTGCGCCCTCCGTCCAGCAACGGATTCATCGGGGTAAGGCGACAACGGACATTGAAGCCCGTTAGCGGAGCTTCGGGATGCCAGAAAGCTACGGAGAAATCGGTACGGTCCTCCGTCTTTGCTTCCAGGTCGAAGATATTGACAGCATCCAGGAAAGCTTCCAAGCCTTCAGTCACTTCCACTTCCTCGCCCGAAACGTTCTTCAACAGATGCAGAACCAACTCTGCCGCATCACCAAAGTCTTCGCGGGGGAAACGCAGTTCCTCCTTCTCGCCCGGAACAAACGAACCGTCCTTCCCGGTAGTTCCGCTGACAATGCGCACTTCCTGCTCTTCGATATAGTAACGGCGCGTACCGTCATGCTCTTCCCTCTGTATCAAGGCAACGGGCCAGCGCAGGGTTTCGTCTTTTTCAGCTTTCGGTGTGCCCGGTGACACGGCTCCATCCGCCAGCAGGCGAAAGAAGGTGTAGAGCTCGCCCAGTTCTCTTTTTGTTGCACTAAATGCCATAAACTTTCTTTTGTTTAAAGGGGGGGAGTCAGCCTTTCATAAGAAGTGGTACCGTTTCCGCAAAGAAAACAGTCTGTTCCTCATAGGAAAACAACTTGTTCCGTTAAAGGAAACGAACAACTTCCCTATTAAAAGGGGCTCTTATCCCATTTGTTGTATTATTCAAACCTCAATGTTTCTACTTTCTCCAACCGTGCCCGCAACTTCGGCATCATGGACTGACGGATGCGGAGCGTCATACGGCAGTCCATATCATACGACTGTTCCAGAATTTCCGGCTCCTCCTCCTTCACCACCCGCATCACATCGTTCATGAAGGGGTATTCGAAGAGGAAAGTCACCTCCTCATCTACCGTCTTTTCAATGATGGTGGCAGCGGCAATGGCTTCGGCGGCAGCAGCCTTATAAGCTACAATCAGTCCACTCGTACCCAACTTGATACCGCCGAAGTAGCGCACTACGATGACGAGAATATCCGTCAGTTCGTTGGAATTGATTTGTCCCAGAATCGGCTTGCCTGCCGTACCCGATGGTTCGCCGTTGTCGTTGGCACGGAAGTCCTTCCGCTCATGGCCCAACATGTAGGCATAGCACACGTGGCGGGCGTCGTAGTATTTCTTCTGGTAAGTTTCCAGATGCGCCTTCACCTCCTCTACTGTACGCACCGGCAGGGCAATAGCAATGAACTTGCTGCGCTTTTCAGTGTAAATGCCCTCGGAAAGGGCAACGATGGTTTTATACGTATCTTCGCTCATGCTGCAAAGATAATGCAAACCGAAGAGAGAACTTTCATGCTTGCATGAAAAAGAAATGAAATTTTGTATATACCTTTGTAATTGTACAACTTGTCATCCGAAGCATGACGAAATTATAAAAGACCGCATTTATGAAAAAGATAGTGATTGCCCTTGATTCCTTTAAAGGATGTCTCACCTCGGCAGAAGCCGGAGAAGCTGCCGCCCAAGGGGTACATGCCGCATGTCCCGAATGCCGGACCATCGTGCTCCCCGTGGCCGACGGTGGAGAAGGCATGCTCGACGTCCTGCTTGCAGCCAGTAACGGAAAACGTATCACCGTCCGTGCCCACGACCCGTTGATGCAACCGTGCGATGCCAGTTACGGCATCTCCGGAGACGGCAATACCGCATTCATAGAGATGGCCGCCATCAGCGGACTGCCTCTGGTTCCTGCCGACAAAAGGAATCCGATGAAAACCACCACCTTCGGAACGGGCGAACTGATACGCGATGCCCTGGAACGGAGATGCCTCCGTTTCGTCATCGGACTTGGAGGGAGCGCCACGAACGATGCCGGTCTGGGAATGCTGCAAGCATTGGGATTCCGTTTCTTCGATAAAGAAGGACACGAAGTGGGAAGCATGAAAAAAGGCATCGCCCTATGCGGTGCCCTTCTATCGGCAATCAGCTCCATTGACAGCTCTTCCGCCCATCCCGCACTGAAAAAGGCATGTTTCACGGCGGCGTGTGATGTACGCAATCCTTTCTTCGGTCCCAATGGAGCAGCCCACATATTCGCTCCCCAAAAAGGAGCAGACGCAGATATGGTAAAGGAACTGGATATTGCCATGCAGCATCTTTCGGACGTCATATTCCACACTACCGGCAAAGACGTATCCTTTCATCCCGGTGCCGGTGCGGCAGGCGGCATGGGCGGCAGTCTCCACGCATTTCTGGATGCACAGTTGAAACCCGGCATAGAGCTTTTTTTGGAAACTCTGGACTTTGCAGAAAAGATTAAGGATGCCGACCTCCTCATCACCGGAGAAGGGAAATCGGACCGGCAGACTCTTATGGGGAAAGTGCCTTCGGGCATCTTGCAGGAAGCAAGGAGGCAACGTATTCCTGTCATCCTGCTGGCAGGAGCGATAGAGGATGCCGGGATACTGAATGCAGCCGGATTCCGGGGCGTATTCTCCATTACCCCCTCTCCCGTCTCTTTGGAGCAGGCCATGCAGCCTGAATTTGCTCAAGAAAATATCCGAAGGACAGTGGAGCAAATTTGCCGGATTTTCTTTTAACTCCCTCTAACTCCTTTAACATACCGATAGCACCAGATACCGACTACATCGGCAATCAGCCAGCCGATGGGGATGGACCACCAGATGCCTGTCACCCCAATCTCAGGTATCGAAGCAAACCAATAAGAAAGAACTACACGGGTGCCCAGCGACAGCACGGTCAGCACAACAGACATGCCCGGCATACGGATGGCCCGGTAGTATCCGTACAGCAAAAACAAGATGCCGATGCCACAGTAGAAAGCACCTTCGATGCGTAGGTACGCCACTCCCACCGCAATAATCTCCGTTTCGTCCGGACGGACAAAGATAAGCATCAACGGTTTGGCAAAGATGAAAACCAATACGGACACAAGGAGCGAAAAAACAACAGCCGTGACAAATGCACTGCGAACACCCCGGTGGATACGGTCGTAACGTCCGGCCCCGAAGTTCTGTGCAATAAAGGTGGAAAAGGCGTTCCCAAATTCCTGCACGGGCATATAGGCGAAAGAGTCAATCTTCACAGCTGCCGCAAAAGCTGCCATTACCGCTGTTCCAAAGCTGTTGACAAGTCCCTGTACCATCAGGATTCCCAGATTCATCACCGACTGTTGGACGCAAGTCAGTGTAGAGAAGGAAGCTATTTCCTTCAAGCAAGTACGGTCAAAACACATATCTTCATGATGCCATCGCAGTTCCGGACGCCTTCTGTAAGTATAAATAATGATGCCCAGAGCAGCTACTCCTTGAGCAAGGACAGTGGCCGCAGCCGCACCTTGAATCCCCCAATCCAGTTGTAGGATAAAAAACAAGTCGAGCGCTATATTCAGAATGACAGAAACTGCCAGAAACCAAAGCGGAGTGACAGAATCCCCTACTGCACGCAGCAGAGATGCGTAGAAGTTATAGATAAAGGTGAAAACTATACCGCAGAAGATTATCCACAAGTAGCTGCGCATCATGCCGTATATATCTTGCGGAACCTGCAACAGCCGGAGAATAGGACCGAGCCAGATAAAAACGGCTACATTCAGTATCAGTGTCACGATACCTATCAGTACAAACGAACTGAATATGCTACGACGCAGTGCTACATGGTTTCCGGCACCATAATGTAAAGAGAACACAGTGCCACTGCCCATCGCCAGTCCCAGCAAAACGGATATAAGGAAAACCATCAATGTGTATGCCGAACCGACCGCCGCCAACGCCCCTGCACCAATGCATTGGCCTACAATGAGCGTATCTGCAATGTTGTAGCATTGCTGCAAAAAAGACCCTACCATCATGGGTAGGGTAAAATGTAATAAAGTACCGGTTATGCCTCCTTGAGTGAGGTCTCCTTTCCGTAGCATCCTGCTTTTGTTTTTAAGAGTTTCATTTCCGGGTACAAAGATACAAAACCCTCCAACAAATCATCTGGACTCGACGAAGAAAGAGGCATGTAATAAAAAAGCAGAGGGTTAACCTCTGCTCTCCATACTGTTTTTGTCAGGATTCAGAATCTTTACGACCTGACGAACATCTCTCTTGTCTGCATTACCGTAAAGGCCAATCTGTTGTCCGGGTACTGTTCCCTTTTCATGTTCTGCCTGGGACAATGCTACTTTCGGGTCAATATGCCCTGCTTTCTTATCTATATTCATACCTATTGAGTTTTTCTAAATTCTTATATGAGAACAAGATAAAAAAGCAAATTGTTCAGCAGTGTCACGAGATATTTAGTAATTCCACTTCAAATATCAGTGTGGAATACGCCGGAATGGGTCCACTGGTACGTGTACCGTATCCCATGGTGTAAGGGATATATACAATCCAACGACTTCCGGGATGCATTCGTAGCAAGGCAATCTGCCAGCCCTCAATCACTTCATTCAGACGAAAAGCCTCCGGACAATTCCGTTTCCACGAATTATCGAACTCACGCCCATTAATAAGCGTGCCTTTATAATGCACAGATACTACACTGTTGAGACGTGGTGTCGGACCGTCTCTGCCTTCCTCCAATACCCGATAAAGTATGCCGCAAGGCAATTCCTTGATTCCTTCTGCCGTACGCAATTGCTCCAGAAACTGTTCGTTCTGCAATTTATATTCTTCTTTTCTACTCATATTGACTTTTTCAATACTTTACAATAATTTGTGCACTGCTTTCTTGCAGTTCCGCATATCCTTTTCCGTCAGCTCAGGATGCTTCTTAGTACCTCCCCTCTCAATGGTTTTCACAATCTTGAAACCACTCCATTTCAGAATCTCCCTGAAAGCTTTCACCACACCGTGCGTCTGATTATAGAGAATATTGAAAGGATAAGGGGTAGTACAAGTGCTTACCACAATCGCTTTCTTGCCCTTATGAAGCGGAAGGGGCATTCCCCAGGAGTTCTCCCCCATCATACCGTAAACCATACGGTCGAAAAGCACTTTCACTTCTCCCGGCATGTTTCCCCAATAGCAAGGGGCACCGATTATCACTGCATCGGCTTCTTTCATAGACTGCAACACTCTCTGTGCCCCATCCTCGGGCAGACAACACTTCAATGAACTGCGACACTTCATGCAACCGATGCAGGGATGTACCTGCAACTGTGGAACGTCTATATAAACTGTTCCAACTCCGCAGCCTTCAAGTTCCTGCTTCATCAGCTCCAACATTTTCGACATGTTGCCATGACGACGAGGACTACCGTTAAGAATCAATACCTTCATTGCATACTCTCAATTTTTCGGCAAAGGTCGGCATTTTCTACATAATAACCTTACTTATTATTCTGTTTTAATCCGAAAAAAACAGGGATGTCTTTTAGTGGAAGACATCCCCGTTTCAGTTTATATCAATTCATTTAGTCCAGTTTATGAATCACCAGTCCCGAACGCAACTTCGGCTCAAACCAAGTTGTCTTGGGAGGCATGATGTTGCCCGTATCGGCAATATCCATCAGTTGCTTCATGGAAACGGGATAGAGGGCCAATGCCACTTTCATCTCACCGCTGTCCACCCGCTTCTTCAACTCTCCCAAACCACGGATGCCACCTACAAAGTCGATACGCTTATCGGAACGGAGGTCTTTGATGCCAAGCACTTCATCCAGTATCAGATTAGAGGAGATGGTTACATCCAGTACACCAATGGGGTCGTTATCATTATAAGTACCCGGTTTGGCAGTAAGGCTGTACCACTTTCCGTTCAAATAGAGGGAGAAGTTATGCAGTTCGGACGGCTTATAGATGTCCTCACCTTTCTCCTCCACGATAAAATTCTTGCCCACAGCAGCCAGAAACTCTTCGGGAGTCATGCCGTTCAAGTCCTTCACCACCCGGTTATAGTCAATAATAGTCAACTGGTTGGCAGGGAAGCACACGGCCATGAAGTAATTGTACTCTTCGTCACCACGGTGATTGGGGTTTTGCTTGGCTTTCTCCGCACCCACCAAAGCGGCAGCGGCGCTGCGATGATGCCCATCGGCAATGTAGAGGGCGGGCATTTGGGCAAACTCTTGGGTAATGGCATCAATGTCCTCCTGCTTGTCTATAATCCAGAAGGTATGGCCGAAACCGTCACCCGGAGCGATAAAGTCGTATACCGGTTTCCCCGCTGTATAACGGGAAATGACGGCATCCAGTGCAGCGTTATCGGGATAGGCAAAGAATACGGGCTCAATGTTGGCATTGTTCACGCGGACATGCTTCATACGGTCCTCCTCTTTATCACGACGAGTCAACTCGTGCTTCTTGATAACGCCGTTCATATAATCGGGAACATAGGCACCGACAACAAGACCGTACTGTGTCTTGCCGTTCATGGTCTGGGCATAGACGTAATAGTTTTCTTTATCGTCCTGCACCAGCCAGCCTTTCTCCTGGAACATACGGAAGTTCTCTGCAGCTTTCTGATAAACACGTTCGTCATGCTCATCCGTACCGACGGGAAAATCTATTTCCGGCTTGATAATATGATATAGGGATTTTTCATTACCTTCCGCTTCTGCACGTGCTTCTGCAGAATTCAATACGTCGTAAGGACGGGACGCTACTTGTTCCACCAAATCCTGAGGGGGACGAATCCCTTTAAAGGGTTTAATTATAGCCATAAGAGAGTGTTTTATATGGATTATTGAGGTTTCTTTTTCACGAAATATCTTACCAGATAAATTGCACTACCTAATATCAGTACAATAGATACGCCCTCGCAAAAACCGAGGGCGAAATCTGACAATTCATTTCTGAATATACTACTTAATGAAAATATACCAGCACCTATTGCTAAATAAAGAACTGAACATTTATAGGTAGTCTTACTATTCATCTCATTTCCTGTTTACGCGGAACTTCTCGCAACCGTCTTTCAGGAAGCCTACAATCTGCTTGGCAGCGGCAATACCTGCGTTGATATTGGCTTCGGCAGTCTGGGCACCCATCTTTTTCGGTGTAGAGAAATAACGTCCGGCAAACTTGGCTGCAAATGTTTCATTGGCAGCAGGCATAATGTCGGTCATGTATTTCAAGTCGGTACGCTCTTCCATCAGCTGGATAAGCTCGGCTTCATTGATGACTTCCTTACGGGCTGTGTTCACCAGCAGTCCACCTTTCGGCATCTTGTTCACCAATGCATAATTGATGGAATTCTTCGTTTCGGCAGTTGCAGGAATATGCAGGGAAACGACATCGCAAGTAGAGTAAAGCTCTTCAGCAGAACCCACAGCCTTCACTCCATCCTTCTCGATTACTTCTTTCGGGCAGAAAGCGTCGAACGCATAAATCTCCATACCGAAGCCTTTGGCAATACGGGCTACGTTGCGACCCACGTTACCATAAGCGTGGATACCCAGTTTCTTGCCCATCAGTTCCGTACCGGAAGTACCGTTATACATATTACGGACAGCCATCACCATCAAGCCGAAAGCCAACTCGGCCACAGCATTGGAGTTCTGTCCCGGAGTATTCATTACACATACATTGTGGGCAGTAGCTGCTTCCAGGTCCACATTGTCATAACCGGCACCGGCACGCACCACAATCTTCAGTTCCTTGGCGGCATCCAGCACTTCAGCATCAATGATGTCACTGCGGATAATGATAGCGTTGGCATCTTTCACAGCCTCCAGCAGCTTGGCTTTTTCGCCATATTTCTCCAGCAACACGAGTTCGTAACCTGCTGCTTCTATTTCTCTACGGATACCGTCTACTGCCACTTTGGCAAACGGTTTGTCTGTTGCAACTAATACTTTCATAATTTCATGATATTAAAAATACTCACCACAGATGACACAGATTATCACAGAGTTTAATCATAAAAACAATCTGTGCAAATCTGTGTAATCTGTGGTGAAAAACAATATTATTAATGAAGTTTCTCAAATTCCTGCATGCAGTCAATCAAAGCCTGCACGCTTTCCTTCGGCATGGCATTGTAGCAGGATGCACGGAATCCGCCTACAGAACGGTGTCCCTTGATACCTACCATACCTCTTTCGGTAGCGAACTTCAGGAAGTCAGCTTCCAGTTCCTTGTATTCGGGAGCCATCACAAAGCAGATGTTCATGCGTGAACGGTCTTCTTTGGCAGCCGTACCCACAAACATTTTGTTACGGTCAATTTCGGCATACAGCATATCGGCCTTTTCGATGGCACGGCGTTCCATTTCCTTCACGCCACCCTCTGCCTTAATCCAGCGCAATGTCTGCAGGGCTGCATAGATGGGGACAACGGGAGGAGTATTGAACATGGAACCGCTATCCACATGCGTCTGATAGTTCAGCATGGTCGGAATATAGCGGGATACCTTACCCAGCGCGTCATTCTTCACGATGACGAATGTAACACCTGAAGGAGCCAGATTCTTCTGTGCACCACCATAGATACAGATATATTTGGATACGTCGATAGGACGGGAGAAAATATCAGAAGACATATCCGCCACCATCGGGACGTTTACGTCCAAATCCTCTTTCAGTTCCGTACCGTAGATTGTATTGTTGGTAGTGATGTGGAAATAGTCTGCATCAGCAGGCACTGTATAGTCCTTCGGAATATAAGTATAAGTAGATTCAGCGGAAGAAGCGACTTCAACTACTTCACCGAATGCCTTAGCTTCTTTCATGGCTTTTTTGGCCCATACACCCGTATTCAGGTAAGCAGCTTTCTTTTCAAGGAAGTTGAAGGGTACCATGCAGAATTCCAAACTGGCACCACCGCCCAAGAACAGTACCGAATATCCTTCGGGGATATTGAGCAATTCTTTGAATAATGCCACAGCTTCGTCCACAACGGGTTGGAAGTCTTTGGCACGGTGGCTGATTTCCATCAGTGAGAGGCCTGAGCCATTGAAATCAAGAATAGCCTGTGCCGTATTCTCAATCACCTCACGAGGAAGGATAGAAGGTCCTGCATTGAAATTATGCTTTTTCATTTGAAGTTTGTTTTGGTTATACAATTTCGTTCATTAATGTCTTTCGACTTTGCGAAATTACGGAAATATTTCTTCAAAACAAACCTTTCCTGATGAAATTCTATTTTTAAGCCGCATTTAGCTTACTTTTTAATGGTTTATACAAGATATATGCACCATTTTGTTATCTTTACTTATCAAGGATAATACTTTTAGAGAAACTAAAAGCAAGGCGGTTTCATTACTTCATATTCAAAAGAATAAGCGCAAATAAAATGAATATTTATAAGATAAATCACTTTGCTTCCTCGATAACAGTTTTCATTCCCTTGATTTTTTCACCGCGTACCAGCGTCAACAATTGTTTCATTTTACTGCGGCGCACGGCTACAAAGGCATAGTGTTCCTTTACATCCACCTGCCCGACATCTTCACGCGCCATTCCTCCTTTTTTATACAAGAAGCCGACAATATCTATCTTGTTCAACTTATCCTTTTTCCCTTTACCTATATATAAGGTAGCCCATCGGGGCTTGGCCGGTTTGGGAAGCGTCTCCGGAAACTCGTACGTTTCGATGTCTTCAGAAATGTACTCGGGTACCCGCTCCTCGACATGCAGAACAAGATATGCATTTCCCGATGCCTCCCAGCGGGCAGTACGTCCATTACGGTGTGTATAGGCTTCCTCGTTTACGGGAGGATGGTAATGCACCACATTCTCAATACCCGGAATATCCAGTCCGCGGGCGGCAAGGTCTGTAGATATCAGTACGGCGCAACTGCCATTGCGGAACTTGTAAAGCGCACGTTCGCGGTCGGGCTGCTCCATACCGCCATGGAACATGTCGCAAGGGAACTTCCTGGCTTGCAGGTACCCGGCAACACGCTCCACGCTTTCACGATAATTGCAGAATACCAAAGTGGAATGATAGCCGAGGGTACAAAGCAGGTTATAGAGGGTTTCCAGTTTGTCCTTCTCCGGAGAAACGACCTTATGCAGCCGCAGACGCGGAGCAAGGGCTTCCGGAGCAAGAAAATCAAGCTTCATGAGCCGGGAGCCGGAAGACGGGGAATCACCTCCTACTCCGGCAAATTGCGGTATTTCCTCTGCATCGGTGGCCGAGAGAAGCACACGCTTTTTCAGTGAGGGAAGCTGTCCGATAACCTCCGCCATCTCGTCATGGAAGCCGAACTCAAGACACTTGTCGAATTCATCTATCACCAGAGTGACGACAGTGGCGGCATTGAAATTTTCTTTCCTCAAATGGTCGCTCATACGTCCCGGAGTACCGATAATGACGGTGGGATGAATGCCTTTCATTGTCCGGTGTTCTTCCATGGCAGGGCGTCCGCCATAGCAGCTCATAGCTTTGAAAGGAGTTCCCATGGACTTGAACACAGTTTCTATCTGCAAAGCCAATTCGCGTGAAGGTACTAGTACAAGAGCCTGCACACCTTGTATATCCGCTTTCAAGGTCTGTACCAGCGGAAGGAGAAAAGCCAGTGTCTTACCCGAACCGGTAGGCGAAAGAAGCACTAAATCTTGGGCTGATTGATAGGCTTCCTTAGCAGCCTCCTGCATCGGAGTAAGTTCTTGTATCTTCAAATTATGAAGTATATCCGAAAGTTCCATGAATATCTCTTTTTTTAATCAATATGCAAAGATACGGATAAGAAGTCAGTTTCCATCAAAACGAAAACAGCTTTTAAGAAAGCTACCTAAATCATGACATGCCCGTCATACTAAAAGGGGAGACTCTCCTTATAGTTTCTGAAGCTTTTACCAAGCCCAATCGTCAGCACTATAAGTAGCTTCTACAGTCTTCTCTATCTCATTAGGCAGGTTACAGAAGAAGTCGATACCAGTTTCTTGCTCCAGCTTGTCGATGCTTACGGCATATACCAGGAAGTCGTCGGCTGTAGGTTTCTGTGGCAACGTTTCTGCATGAGGCACATAAAAGCCAATCGTTTTATACACTCCATTTTTTTCAGATAAAATAGCCATATAATAATAAGCAGGTACAATCAGACCTCTCACAGTTTTTCCATCAGCATCTGTTGTAGGATAAAGTTGGTCATTGGCTTTCAGTGTACCGGTGAAGTTGGTCAGCAATTTATTTATCGTACCGCCTTTGGTCACATAGACCTTGTCGTAGACAGACTGCTGAGTAGAACGTCCCCATGTCTGCACTTGTTTCTCCAATGCAGCCCAGTATTTTTGATTGAACACTCCTATTTGCGGAGAAATGTTAGCATAATAGAAAGTCTGCCGGTTAGCATCTCTGCAATATACCCGGTCTTCACTCGCCACAAGATGTCCTTTGTCGTACCCGTCACTTTTGTGCATGCTTTCGGTCACTTCCACAGAATTGTCAATATTAGGGTCGTCCTGCTCCCACTCATTCTTTCTGGATACATTGTCCTGACTTGTCCACTGGTCGAAACTGAATGCCACCCATGCCGAATGCTTCTTCTCAGCCACATACTCCAAAGCAAAATTCACACGCTGGCTATTGTTAAAAGTCACGTTGTATGCCACATACTGATTGCTTTCATTCAAAGCGGGAGTTTCCATATTCATCGCAGACGGATACTTGGATTGATAACGGAAATTTGAATTAGGGTTAGGGCCTTCGCTTTTTGTATCGATTATTAGATATTCTACCCCTATTTCATTACCCATAATATAGGCTACACGCAATTTCAGGTAATGATAAAAGTCCGGTTTTTCATAACGCACCCAATAAGTATTTCCCAAAGTTACAAGCGCTGTTTCTGCCCAATTTTCATTGACGGGAACCGTAGTCATGGCATCCAGCCTGCTTTCGGAAGCTTCGATAAAACTATAAGAATCTCCTATAAAAGATTTCTCGTTAATATAGAAAGGGGAATCAAAGCCTGAAGGTTTAAGCACACTGAACTCTATATTAGGATTTTCATATCCTTTCAGTATGGCTGTGGAAGTGCCATTTTCGGTATTTTCAATATACCCATTCGCTTTTACCAGCGAATCTCCCTCATTGTCACATGCCGCAAAACAAACGGATATGAGCAATCCTAAAAGACAAATTGCATATTTTTTATTCATCATAATCATTTTTCTATCAGACAATAAGGACGGCTCACTTTACAAAATACAAAATCTTTGTAAGAAAACCGCCCTCACTAATTATATACTCACTCTATTATCATCTTTTTGCCAAAGAACCTTCCACGTATTCAAACTTGCCATCAGCAACAAGTTTATAAACTACCGTCCAATTCTCAGCAGTACCCGTATACACACCAAAGTTTATGGTATAGAATACATCGACACCGTCCACCATTTTTGCATCCGGATTCAAAGAGGCAAGAACCTCTCCCATTACTTCAACAAAGCGTTTCTGAAGCAAAGCCACAATATCAGCATCTGCCATTGACTCATACTCTGCGGGATATTGGTTCTTGGCAGCACTCGGACGCCAATCAGCATTGCCCTGGTAAGCCGAAGCACCGGTATAATACTCATTATTTCCATAGGTTGTCACATATCCTTGTCCTTTCACCATGCCGTTGGGAACATCCACATTCTCCCATACCCAATCAGTCATAGCCTGATAATAAACTGATGACACTGGCTGGTTCTTTCCTACCGGTAACTCCAGAACTACACTCGGGTCGTAAACCCAAGCTCCATTGGACTTCACAAACTGATCGACAAAGCTAATGGCCTTTTGTGTCATAATCCATTCGGCTCCATTGTAAATCAATTCCTTGGCAGCCACAGCATTTTCGGCAGAAGCATAATAAGCCACAGCTATCACATCTTCCTCTTGTGCATAAGGATATGCGTTTTTCAAGTAGACAGGGAGCACAGTTGAAGCCGATGTCAAATAACCCACACCTAATGAGGAGTATGCCTCCGGTTGCATTACATCAAGTGTAATGCCATTCAATGCGTGTTTGTTCCAACCTGAACCGTCATAAGCATACAAAGCCGTACGGTTGCAACCATCGGCTGAGCGAGTAGAAGCCATACCGTATGCAGAAACTGACATAGCTGCTTCTGATTCAGGAATTTGCTTAAAGATTTTCACATCAGCATAATAACCGTTTACAGGTTCTTTTACTGCAATGTTATATACTTCAAACGTAGGAGCACATTCCGTAGTACTCTTATACATAAAGGCCAGACGGACTTTCTTTCCTGCATAGGCAGAAAGATCTATATCACCCGAATTCACAGCAGTCCAGCTTGACCCACTTCCCCAAGTGATTCCCTCTACAAGAGTCTTGGCAGCAGTCTGCACGTCATCTGTATAATCAGCCAATATATAAGCTTCAACATATCCTGCGCGCTCATGGCCCTTCAAGTGATTAAGAATATTATCAAAAGAAAGCACCGGCTTTGTTGCTTTAGACAAATCTATTTCGGGAGACACCAACCAGCTTTCAGTCGGATTATTCTTATTATTGGCATAAGCTCCTGCCTTCCAATAGCCGTATCCGGCATCATACTTCCATACATACGAAACCTCCTCCAACGCTATGTTCTGCGCTTTGAAGTCTCCGTCATTCACTTTCATTGAAGCATTCAAATACTCTCCAAAAGATGTACCAGGATAGCAACCGTAAGAGTAAGTTCCTCCTTTTTCATAGAAGTTCAACTTCACGGTCTTCTTGTTTTTGTCGTTAACCAACGTAAACATTCCGTCTTGAATAGGCTGGAACACCCAATCGGCAAAAGCATTATCAGGAATCGTAGCACCCAGATTGAAACTATTATAGGTACCCTGCTGATAAATGAATTTTCCATCAGGACGCTGCAAGGTATATCCTACGCTCGAAGGTGCAACTGCAATCACATAATCCGTTACATCACTGGTAATAAATCCATTTGTCACGGTGACTGCTTCACCTGCCATATAGCCATAATTCTTTGACTCATCTTGCAACTTGCCGAAAGGTATCAGATTGCCTTCCTTATCAGGAGCCACAATCACATAGTTGCCGCCTTCTTCCGTAATCTCCGATACTTGCTGGTAAACCATCTTTTCTTCACCTCCGCCAATGCTCGGCTCGGTTTCCGAATATGCATAATCTACCATTACCATATCTCCTTCGGCCGCATCCTCCATTGCCTCACCCAGCAATTTTGAAATCCGGTTTTCTGTTTTGGGAGACAAAAACGGCGCTTTTACAGACTCTCCCCACACCTTGGCATAGTCATCTGACGTCAGTTGGTAATGTTTAGCTCCTCCTATAGTTGCCAGATATTCCGGTTCTCCCACCAGCTTACTATAAGTCACTTTGATAGCCGACTTATCATCTGCTGTAGGATAAGTATCAGATAAGAAAGCCGGTATAAATTTGGATGCCGGAATTTCATCCGTGAAATATTTATCATTAGTCAGTTTGGACAACGCATCAGATAAACCAAGAGATTCTGCCAATGCCTTATTCGTTTTATTAGTGGCTATTGCCTTATAGTCAGCATCCAGAAGCGTGTACTCAATTTTCTTTATATCTGTTACTTCAGGACGTTTAAATCCATCCAATTTGTCCTCGTTCCAATCGTCATCACAACCTGCAAGCACCAGCAGAGCCGCAGACATATATAACCATTTATTTATCTTCATATCTCTTATGCTTTTTAGGTTTCATTTAGAAGTTTATTTTCAATCTCAAGGAATAAGTACGCCCGAAAGCATAGAACACACGGTATGCACTGTCCCAAGTACCAGTTCCTCCATCATAAGCATCCACAATATAATGGTAGTTCAATAAATTATTCACATTACCATAAAGAGTAGCATTACATTTGCCAATATTAAATTTATAGCTTGCATTCAAGTCGAATTGTCCTCCGGAAGGAACTTTCCAAGGATCAACTACATTAAGTTCTCCCGGAATGATATTACTGGACGAAAGCTGATAGTCAGCATAAAGATTAGCATAATAAGTGTAATCCAAACCTACACGCAAATCCTTAGTCACTTTCGCATTCAATCCCAAAGCAGCCGTAGTCTGTGCTGAACCTCCTACTTTTATTCCCTTTTGCTTCAATGTAAATTTAGTATGGTCTTCTGCTCCAATACCGGAAGCTACCGTACCTTTAAGGTCTGCCAAAGGATCGCCTGCCGAATTATAAAAATATCCAGTTGCATTGCTGTCCCACTTCCAATCACCAACAGAAACCATGCCTGTTACATCCAACCAACGGAAAGGACGGAATTTCAAATCCAGTTCCACTCCCATATGCTTGGCATTCACGCCTGCCATATTCAGCATAAACCGGTCGTCCGTTCCATCTGCCGTCGTATAATCACCAGTCTTGGTTGTAGTCTTATCCAACCATTTAGTGAAATAAGCATTCAAATTAGCACTGAAAATACGGCTTTTGAAGCCATATCCTATTTCTGCCGAGAATATTTTTTCATTAATGGCATCAGGATTCGTTTCATTACTTGTGGTACTATTCAGGAATGCTCCTCCTGAGAAGAATGGAGCACGACTGATATAACCCACATTAAAGAATACATTGTGATTTTCTGTCAAGTTATAGTTAGCACCTCCCTTGATGGTATAGCCTAAAAAGTTTAATTTTTCACTTTCCGCATGTTCCTTGTCATAATAGAAACGGTCATAACGCCAATATCCGGTGTTACTCAATGAACCAGCTATAAATGTCGACAGTTTATCCTTATTGTATTCCGCTTGGAAGAACACACCTTCACTCATCACATGACCATCATAATCACGGTATACGACATCACCTACACCCAACTTTTCATATTGCCATGAAGGATTAGCAGCAGCAGCGTTATTAGCAGCTTTCACACGACCGCGATAATAAGAGTCAGTATAATACTCCCCATTGTAAAGGTCGGTAATTTCATTGGTATGAATACCTTTATAATAACGGAAATCAATACCGCCATAGAAATCAATACTTTCGTTTATTTTAGTTGTGTAAGTAGACAGCAAACCGTACCAACGGTGAGAATTCTTAGACTTAGACATCACCATTACAGAACCGTTTTCGCTTTGCTCATTCAAATCTTGAATCTTATCATAAGCAAATGTACCATCCGCATTACGGAAAGTTGTATTCAACACGCCATTGCTGGTTCCATACCAATTATTAGAATCCGTGGAAGTCTGTCCCAAACCTTTATTACCGCCACCTTCACCGATTGACACATAAAGAGCAGTACTCAATGAAGACTTAGCGTTTATTTGCCATTGGTGGTTCAAGCTTATCTGAGGTTTATGATAGAAATTTTTTGCAGAAGCCTTACGTTCACCATTCTTTCCAAAACCATAAGTAGGATTATAACGATATTGTTGACCATCAGGCATGTATTTACGCACTTGCTGCCAACCTTCAACTGTAAGTCCGTCATATTGAGAGCGTTGATTGTGCCACTGCGGAGCGCCGAAACCGGTCAACGCCAATGTATGGTTATCGCCCAATTGCTTGGATATATTTACAAACCAATTATAGCCTTCGAATTCCGTACCTTGGATATAGCCATCACCCCAACGTTTTCCGCCAAGAAGTGTAAATGCCCATCCACTTTTGGTCAACCCGGAAGAAACATTGAACATGATGTTGTTCATTCCATCATTTCCTATACCATACGAAACACTTCCTCCCTTCTTTTGATCAGTGGTACGTGTCACGATATTGATAGTACCACCTACCGACGGCGAAGACACCTTCGACGCTCCAAGACCGCGTTGTGTTTGCATAGAACGGGTCACGTCGGAAAGACCTGCCCAATTGCTCCAATAAACACCGCCCCACTCCATATCATTAACTGGAACACCGTTTACCATCACACCGATATTAGCAGCTTGGAATCCACGCATATTGATTTTTGAGTCACCATAACCACCACCATTTTTAGTTGCATAAACACCCGGAGTCGCTTTCAAAATCTCCGGAAATTCCTGCGTTCCCAACTTTTCTTCAATGTATACAGGATCAACCGTAGAAAGAGCTACTGGCGTTTTGCGGACAACTGCCACTGACGATGTAATCACTACGTCCTTCAGCATCACAGCATCCGGTTCCATTGGGATAGCACCCAAATCCACAGAAGCGCCCTTCTGCGTAATCTTCTTCTTCTGGTCTTTATACCCCACATACTTGAATAGCAATGTCGCATTCGAAGCAACGCTTTGCTTGAAATAGCCATCAATGTCGGTCACCGATCCTTGTGTAGTACCTTCCACCATGACGGCGGCACCCACTAACGGTTCACCTGTTTCTGAATCAACAAGCTGACCTCTCACTGTAGTCTGAGCAAATGCAGCGGCACTAAATACCGACAACACTGCAACCAACAGGAATTGAATTAGATGTTTTCTCATAATTCTGTTTTTTGTTAATAGATAGTGTTAATTAAACATTAATTTATGTTTTAAGTCGCAAATATAACTAATAAAAACGAGATTAATGTTATATTTATGTTACATTTTTTGAAGGTAGAAAGGCTTTTTTGAGATATTTTTAAACAAAAAAAGCCCTGCATTCTACAGCAGGGCTTTCGTATTGTCAACAAGTAAAAGAATATACTTTCAAATTCGCACCGAAATCAATCATTCATGAGCTTTCTATAACGTACACGGGTGGGTTCTTCTTTCCCAAGACGTTTCTGTTTATTTTCCTCATATTCTGAATAAGAACCTTCAAAGAAGAACACATTGGAGTCTCCTTCGAAAGCGAGGATATGCGTACAGATACGGTCGAGGAACCAACGGTCGTGACTGATGACCACAGCACATCCGGCAAAGTCCTCCAAACCTTCTTCGAGGGCACGGAGCGTATTCACGTCGATGTCATTGGTGGGCTCGTCCAGCAACAGCACATTACCTTCCTCCTTCAGGCAGAGCGCCAGATGCAAGCGGTTGCGTTCACCACCGGAAAGCACCCCACAGAGCTTTTCCTGGTCGGCACCGGAGAAGTTGAAACGGGACAGATAGGCGCGTGCATTAATGTCGCGCCCTCCCATGCGAATCAGATCGTTTCCGCCGGAAATGACCTGATATACGCTCTTGTTGGGGTCGATATCCTTGTGCTGCTGGTCCACGTAGGCAACCTTTACGGTCTCCCCCACCTCGAATTCGCCTTTGTCTGCCTTTTCCAGTCCCATGATAAGACGGAAAAGCGTAGTCTTACCGGCACCGTTAGGGCCGATGATACCCACGATACCGTTGGGTGGAAGCATGAAGTTGAGGTCATCGAACAACAGTTTGTCACCGAACGCCTTTGCCACATGCTTGGCTTCAATCACCTTATTACCCAGACGGGGACCGTTCGGGATAAAGATTTCCAGCTTCTCTTCCTTCTCCTTCACATCCTCGTTCAGCAATTTGTCGTAGGAGTTCAGACGCGCCTTCCCCTTTGCCTGACGGGCCTTGGGAGCCATGCGCACCCACTCCAGCTCGCGTTCCAGCGTCTTGCGGCGCTTGCTGGCGGTCTTTTCCTCTTGCTCCATGCGCTTGGTCTTCTGTTCCAGCCAACTGGAGTAGTTACCTTTCCAGGGAATACCTTCGCCACGGTCCAGCTCAAGAATCCAGCCGGCAACGTGGTCGAGGAAGTAACGGTCGTGCGTTACGGCAATCACCGTACCCTCGTACTGCTGCAAGTGTTGTTCCAGCCAGTCGATGGATTCGGCATCAAGGTGGTTGGTGGGCTCGTCAAGAAGAAGCACGTCGGGCTTCTGCAACAATAGGCGGCAAAGGGCCACACGGCGGCGCTCACCACCGGAAAGATGTTCTACGGACTGGTCTTCGGGCGGACAACGGAGGGCGTCCATGGCGCGTTCCAGCTTGCTGTCAAGGTTCCAGGCATCGGTCGCGTCAATGATGTCCTGCAACTCGGCCTGGCGGGAGAAGAGCTTGTCCATCTTGTCCTGGTCCTCATAATATTCGGGCAAGCCGAACTTCTGGTTGATTTCCTCGTATTCTGCCAGCGCGTCCACAATGGGCTGCACGCCTTCCATTACAATTTCCTTTACGGTCTTGGTGGGGTCGAGGTACGGTTCCTGGGCCAGATACCCCACAGAATATCCCGGCGAGAATACCACTTCGCCTTGATAGGACTTATCCAATCCGGCGATAATCTTCAGCAGGGTCGATTTACCCGAACCGTTCAGACCGATGATACCGATTTTTGCCCCGTAGAAGAACGAGAGGTAAATGTTCTTCAGTACCTGCTTGTTGTTCTGCTGAATGGTTTTATTCAGCCCAACCATAGAAAAGATAATCTTTTTATCGTCTACTGTTGCCATGTATTTAATGATTAATGTTCAGTGATAATGATTAATATCAAGGATTGATGGGGACAAAGATAAGAAAAAAGATGATATTATTTTGCAAATTTCAAAAAAGTATCTATCTTTGCACCCGCTTAACAGCAATGAAGGATTGAATCGCTAGCTCAGCAGGTAGAGCACAACACTTTTAATGTTGGGGTCTTGGGTTCGAGCCCCAAGCGGTTCACATAGAAACAAAGCCAGAAGGCGACAAAAAGAAAAAAGTCCTACAATATCAATGTATTGTGGGACTTTTTTTATGTTTCCATCTTACCTGAAAGTCCCAAAAGGGTACGAAAAGAAAAGTTGGACATCCAAACAGTGGTACAATTGGTACAGTGGGTACAGCGCCTCTTCTGTTTCACACACATGCGCTTATGTACATTACTTCATAACGCGTACATTATTTATATACATGCGTGTGTGAGATAGAAGAGACGCTGTACCCACTGTACCAACTGTACCCATAAACCTCACCTTTACGCCGCTCAAGTTCACCTTTACACGGCCCAACCTCACCTTTGCTTATGTCACTTCACCTCTTCCAGATAAAGCACACGGCTCGAATAGTCGTTCTGCTTGTGATAGTCCACCTTATGGTTGTAGGGAATCTCCAGCCCGTTTGCCATGAGGTAGGCACCACTGAAACTCTTTCCTTCGTAGTTCAAGGGAACATTATCTATACGGTTCAGCTCATGTACCCGGTATTGCTTGTCAGCACAGAGACCGGCCATCTTCACACGCGGCAGGTGCTGGTTACAGAAATGTTCCGTCTTCCACCAATAGAAGACTGCCTTGTCCTTCTCCGGAGCCACGTACATCAGAGAAGCCACACCTTGCTTGTCATAAGGAGAGAGCAGGCGGTAAATGTCTCCCAACTGTACTACGGGACGGATGGTCTTGTACTCGGCAATGGCATTCTTGCAAAGAGCCTTTTCTTCTTCCGTCATATTTTTGGGCTGAATTTCCATACCCAAACGACCACTCATGGCAACGTCTATCCGATATTTCAGAGGGATGGTGCGGAACGTCTGATGATTGGGGGCAGCACTGATATGCGATGCCATAGCGATGGCGGGGAAGAAATAGGAAGTTCCCCACTGCATATAGACACGTTGCAGGGCATCGGTATTGTCGCTTACCCAGAACTCGTCGAAGTAAGGCAGCACTCAGTAGTTGGCACGACCGCCGCCACTGGCACATGCCTGGATGGTAAGGTCGGGATATTTGGCACGGATGCGCTGGCAGATTTTCTCGAAGCCGCGGTGGAATTCGATGTACATGTGGCTCTGATTATCCTTCGTCAGATATTGCGAACCGTGGTTCTGGACAGACATATTGGCGTCCCACTTGATGTAATCTATTTCAGGATAAGAGGTCATCAGGTTGTCTACCACACCGAAAACGAAGTCCTGCACGGCAGGATTGGCAAGGTCAAGCACTACCTGCGTGCCGCCGCGTCCCAACACAACGTCACGTTCGGAAGCCTTAAGTACCCAGTCGGGATGCTTCTCGTAGAGTTCGCTGGTAGTGTTCGCCATCTCCGGCTCAATCCAGATGCCAAACTTGACGCCATGTTTCTTGGCATCACTCAGCAAGCCTTCAATGCCGTTCGGAAGCTTGTTCTTGTCCACCACCCAGTCGCCGAGTGATGAGCTGTCGTTCTTACGGGGATACTTGTCGCCAAACCAGCCATCGTCCATCACGAACAACTCGCCACCCATGGAGGCAATGTCCGCCATCATTTGGTCCATACCTTGCTGGTTGATGTCAAAGTACACGCCTTCCCAACTATTCAAAAGAATCTTGCGGGGGGTAGTGCCATGCGCCAGTTTGTGCAGGCGTGCCCAGCGATGGAAGTTACGGCTGCCGCCACTCAAGCCTTCATTACTATAAGTCAGGGCAAGTTCGGGAGTGCGGAAAAGTTCGTCCTTCTTCAAGGAATAAGTAGAGTTCTCTTCGTTGATTCCGGCAAAGAAATGGTGGTATTCATCATCGTGCGTCTCAATGCGGAGCTTGTAGTTGCCGCTGTAACAGAGGGCTGCACCAATCACGTTGCCCGTGTTCTCCTGCGGACGGCCGTCAAGGGAGAACATCACTTCGGCATGGTCAGTATGGGAATTGCGCACACCGTCCTTATTCTTGATAACCTTCATGCCCGGAGTGAGAGGTTCCTGCGTCAAAACCCCTTCATTGGCCCAGGAGCCGGAGAGATGGGATAGCCATACATCGCCACGGCGGATGGGCAGATAGCCGGAAGCAAACTGATTGAGCACCACCGGCTTCTTCTCCTGATGGGAGATTTCAGTCCAGGATTCTATCACGTCGGCATCCTGCCAGGCACGGTAACAGACGTTGACGAAGAAGGGATACACCTTGTCCTTCAGCGCCACGACAGTCGTCACGGCATTCCCTTCCTTCTCGGTAGTCACATTCAGCACTTCGAGCTGGAGGGTCATGTTACCGTCGGCATGCTTCACAGCGAGGGCCGTCTCCACGGGAGCGTTCAATCCATATTCGGGATAGGCTGCATGGTTCGCTTCTGCCGCAGAGATATTCTGCAAGTCGGCTTCAGAAAGTCTGTTACCATAATACAAGTGTCTCAGTGTACCGCCTTCAGGAGCCGAAAGCACCAAAGAGGTTTTCGGAGTGGATACACATACGTTTTGAGCCAACAAACTGCCGGTCAGCAGCAGTGCTCCAAAGAGAAAATTTGTTCGTTTCTTGAAATTCATGCTTTTCTTGTTTAGATTCTATATTCATTTAGCTGTGCGCAAATGTAGGCGTTTCCCCGAAGATAAAATAGTATCATTTTATCATATCCTTATACAAATTCTATTTCCGGCTGACAATTGTCCCCGTGGCTTGGTTGGCAGGCATCACCAGCACTTCCGCAATCTGGATATGCTCGGGGACGGCAGCGGCGAAATAGACCACTTCGGCTATATCGTCGCCGGTCAGCGGGCGTATACCTTTATATACATTATCGGCCGCCTCCCGGTTACCACGGAAACGGACGACGGAGAAATTGGTTTCCACCAACCCCGGCTTGATATTCGTTACGCGTATCGGGGTATCCACCAGGTCGATGCGGAGTCCGTCGGAAAGGGCCTTGACGGCAGCCTTGCAGGCACAGTACACACTGCCTCCCGGATAAGCGTAATCTCCGGCAATGGACCCCATATTGATAACGTGACCACGGCCTCGCTCCACCATACCGGGAACCACGAGGCGGGTCATGGCAAGCAAGGCTTTCACGTTAGTGTCGATGACAATGTCCCATTCATCCAGGTTACCTTCATGTTCCTTGTCCACCCCAATGACGAGTCCGGCATTGTTCACCAGTATGTCTATCGCCTTCCATTCCTCCGGAAGGGATTCGAGGGCGGCACGGGCAGCCTGCCGGTCGCGGACATCGAAAGGAAGCAGATACACATCGGCTCCATATTTCTCCAACAATTCTTTCTTTACAGCATTCAGTTTCTCCACATTACGGCCATTGAGTATAAGCCGGTAACCGTTCATGGCAAATTTACGCGCGCAGCCTTCCCCTATTCCCGAGGAGGCTCCGGTGATGAGTACAATCTTCTTTTCCATCATGTTATTAAGTTTTAATATCAATACTGCCAACAAAGGTATTACTTATTATTTTAACTTCATAGGAATAATGAATTTTAGAGTAAGGCGAAAAATCCCGATAAATTATGTAACTTTGCACCCGCTTTTTTGAAAGCTTGAGAAACTGTTTTGATTTTATTTCAGCTTTCTTCTGAGATTTGTTTAATTCGTTTGGATAAAGTAAAAGACGCTTATGCAAAAGTCCGATTGCATCATCGGTGTGGAGCACGTATCGAAATTCTTCGGAGACAAGGCCGTGCTGAATGATGTGAATTTGTCTGTCCGTAAGGGCGAGTTTGTAACAATACTGGGACCGTCCGGCTGCGGAAAGACAACACTGTTACGCCTCATTGCAGGCTTTCAGACAGCCTCGGAAGGAGTGATAACCATTGCCGGAAAGGACATCACGCAGACACCACCGCACAAGCGTCCGGTGAACACCGTGTTCCAGAAGTACGCCCTCTTCCCCCACCTCAACGTGTTCAACAACATTGCTTTCGGGTTGAAGCTGAAGAAGCTGCCCGGTGCCACCATCGAGAAGAAGGTAAAGCAAGCCCTGCGCATGGTGGGCATGACGGACTATGAGGACCGCGACGTAGACTCCCTCTCCGGCGGGCAGCAACAGCGTGTAGCCATTGCCCGAGCTATCGTCAACGAACCCGAAGTGCTGCTGCTGGACGAACCCCTTGCCGCCCTGGACCTCAAGATGCGCAAGGATATGCAGATGGAACTAAAGGAGATGCACCAGAAGCTGGGTATCACCTTCGTCTACGTCACCCACGACCAGGAAGAGGCGCTGACCTTGAGCGACACCATCGTCGTGATGAGCGAAGGCCGCATCCAGCAGATAGGCGTGCCGACGGACATCTACAATGAACCCATCAACTCCTTCGTAGCAGACTTCATTGGTGAAAGCAACATCTTGAACGGAGTTATGATAAAGGATAAAGCCGTCACCTTCTGCGGACACGAATTTGAATGCGTGGACACGGGATTTGGCGAGCAGATGCAGGTAGACGTAGTGATTCGCCCCGAAGACATCTACATCTTCGATGTATCCGACGCCGCACAGCTGACGGGGACCGTAACCAGCTGCATCTTCAAAGGCGTACACTACGAAATGCTGGTGCAGACGCGCGAAGGCTACGAGCTGATGGTGCAGGACTACCATGCCTTCGAGGCAGGACGCGAAGTCGGCCTGCTGGTGAAACCCTTCGACATCCACGTGATGAAGAAGGAACGCACCTGCAACACCTTCGAGGGAAAGCTGGTGGACGAGACGCACGTAGACTTCCTGGGCTGTAACTTCGAGTGCCTCCCCGTGCAGGGCATCGAGCCGGGCAGCGCCGTGCAAGTGGAAGTAGACTTCCAGCACGTCATCCTCGAAGACAACGAAGAGGACGGCCGACTGACGGGTGAAGTGAAATTCATACTCTACAAAGGGAACCATTACCACTTGACCGTGTTTACGGACTGGGACGAAGACATCTTTGTCGACACCAACGACGTGTGGGACGACGGCGACCGCGTAGGTATCACCATCGCCCCTCAAAATATACGGATTGTTCAATCTCTTAATAAGGAAGGAAGTGCTCAATAAGTTATCCCATTTCTTCATGCGCCGGCGCAACTGGACGGTACCCTACGCGCTGTTTCTGCTTGTATTTGTCATAGTACCGCTGCTGCTCATCGTGCTCTATGCCTTTACGGACGAAGGGGGAGCGTTTACGCTGGCCAACTTCCGCAAGTTCATGATGCACCCCGAAGCGATGAACACGTTTGTCTACTCCATCGGAATAGCCGTTATCACCACGCTGGTCTGCCTGCTGCTGGGCTATCCGGCAGCGTATATCCTGAGCCAGAAGCAATTCAACACCTCACGCACCATGGTGGTGCTGTTCATCCTCCCCATGTGGGTGAATATCTTGATACGTACGCTTGCCACAGTGGCGCTGTTCGACTTCCTGAACCTGCCGCTGGGCGAAGGTGCCCTTGTGTTCGGTATGGTCTACAACTTCCTGCCGTTCATGATATACCCCATTTACAACACTCTTCAGAAGATGGACCACAATCTGATTGAGGCTGCGCAGGACTTGGGAGCCTCTCCTACCCGCGTATTCGGCAAGGTGATTCTGCCGCTCTCCATGCCGGGAGTGATGAGCGGCATAGTGATGGTGTTTATGCCTACGGTTTCTACCTTTGCCATTGCCGAGTTGCTGACAATGAACAACATCAAACTGTTCGGCACCACGGTGCAAGAGAATATTTACAACGGAATGTGGAACTACGGTGCCGCCCTCTCGCTCATCATGCTGCTGCTGATAGGCATCACCATCCTCTTTACCAACGAGGAGGACGGGGCATCGAATGAAAGCGGAGGTGTGATATGATGACACGAATCTTAACCCGCGGCTACTTGTGGCTGCTGCTGGCGTTGCTCTACTCGCCCATCTTAATTATTATGATATTCTCCTTCACGGAGGCAAAGGTGCTGGGCAACTGGACGGGATTCTCCACCAAGCTGTACAGCTCCTTGTTTACGGGCGGGATGCACCACTCGCTGATAAATGCCATCTGGAACACATTCGCCATTGCCCTGCTTGCTGCCACCGCCAGTACGGCGCTGGGCAGCATTGCAGCCATCGGCATCTTCAATCTGCGCTCGCGCACACGGCAGGTAATGAACTTCGCCAATGCCATCCCGATGATGAATGCAGACATTATCACCGGTGTGTCGCTGTTCCTGCTGTTCGTCAGCTTCGGCATATCGCAAGGATTCACCACAGTGGTACTGGCACACATCACTTTCTGCACGCCCTACGTGGTGCTCAGCGTAATGCCCCGGCTCAAAAAGATGAACCAGAATGTCTACGAGGCGGCACTCGACCTGGGCGCCACACCGTTCCAAGCACTGCGCAAGGTTATTCTTCCGGAGATATTTCCGGGTATGATAAGCGGATTCATCCTTGCTTTCACGCTCTCCATCGACGACTTTGCCGTGACCATCTTCACCATCGGCAACCAGGGGCTGGAAACGCTCTCCACCTACATCTACGCCGATGCGCGCAAAGGTGGACTGACGCCGGAACTGCGGCCACTCTCCACCATCATCTTCGTGACGGTGCTGGTGCTGCTGATTGTAATCAACAAGCGGGCCGAACGGACGAAAAACGATTGATGTGAGTGATGAGTTATAAGTTATCAATTGTCAAGAACAAGATGATGAAAAGGATAATAAACATACTGATTCTACTGTGCTGTATCGCATCCCTCTCTTCTTGTGGAAACTCCACAGAAGAGCGCAGCCGTGTACTGAAGATATACAACTGGGCGGACTACATCGATGAAGATGTGCTTGCCGAATTTCCCGACTGGTACAAGCAGCAGACGGGCGAAGACCTCCGTATCATCTACCAGGTGTTCGATATCAACGAAATCATGCTCACCAAAATTGAGCGCGGGCACGAGGACTTCGACGTCGTATGCCCCTCGGAGTACATCATCGAACGCATGCTTCGCAAAGACCTCCTGCTACCCATCGACCGCAACTTCGGCCACACGCCGGACTACATCCCCAACGTGTCGCCCTACATTCGCCACGAGCTGAACAAGACCTCGCAACCGGAACGCCAGACCGAGGACTATGCCGTGCCCTACATGTGGGGCACCGCTGGTATCCTCTTCAACAAAAAGTTTATTACCGCCGAAGAGGCCGGCACATGGGACATCCTCTGGGACTCCAAAAACCGCGGCAAAATACTGATGAAGGACAGCTACCGCGATGCCTACGGTACCGCCATCATCTACGCCCACGCCCGGGAGCTGGCCGACAGCACCGTCACCGTAGAGCAACTGATGAACGACAACTCCCCGCAGGCCATCGCCCTGGCCGAGCAACGCCTCAAGGAGATGAAACCCAACATCGCCGGCTGGGAAGCCGACTTCGGCAAGGAAATGATGACCAAGAACAAGGCGTGGATTAACTTCACCTGGAGCGGCGACGCCGTCTGGGCCATCGAGGAGGCCGATGCCGTGGGTGTGGAACTGGACTACACCGTCCCCTGCGAAGGCAGCAACATCTGGTACGACGGCTGGGTAATCCCCCGCTACGCCCGCAACGTGAAGGCGGCAAGCTATTTCATCAACTACCTCTGCCAGCCTTCCGTGGCACTGCGCAACATGGATGCCATCGGCTACGTCAGCGCCGTAGCCACACCGGAAATCATGGAGGCCAAGACCGATACCACGCTCGACGTGCACTCCGACCTCAGCTACTTCTTCGGCCCCCTGCCCGGAGCCGACAGCCTGCAGATAGACCCGGTACAATATCCTGACCGCCGAGTAGTGGAACGCTGCGCCATGATACGCGACTTCGGCGACCGCACGGAACTAGTGCTCGAGATGTGGAGCCGCGTGAAAGGTGACAATCTCAACACAGGCATCGTGCTGCTCATCTTCGCCGTTTTCGGTCTGCTCTTCATCTGGCTGGTATATGCCAAGATACGAAAGTACAAGCAGAAACGCCGCCACCGTCTTCGCAGAAAGCGGAAAAGGGGATGAACAACACATTGTTTACCTAAAAACCCGTCAACGTGCAAGGAACAAAGAATCTGACACAAGGCCCCATCAACCGCCAGCTTTTCACGCTGGCAATGCCCATCATGGCCACCTCGTTCATCCAGATGGCCTACAGCCTGACGGACATGGCATGGGTAGGGCGTCTGGGCAGTGAGTCCGTGGCTGCAGTAGGTGCGGTAGGCATACTGACGTGGATGTCCGGCTCCATCGCCTTGCTCAATAAAGTGGGCGCCGAAGTCAGCGTAGGCCAGTCCATCGGTGCACGCAGCGAAGAGGATGCACGCAGCTTTGCTTCGCACAACATTACGATTGCCCTGCTCATCTCCGTCTGCTGGGGAGGTCTGCTCTTCCTTTTCGCCCGCCCCATTCTGAACATCTTCGAGCTGAAACAGCATATCACGGACGCCGCCGTGACTTATCTGCGCATCGTGTCGACGGGACTGCCGTTTGTCTTTCTCTCCGCTGCCTTCACGGGCATCTACAACGCGGCAGGACAAAGCAAGATTCCGTTCTACATCAGCGGAACGGGACTGATTATGAATATCCTCCTCGACCCTCTGTTCATCTTCGGCTTCGGTTGGGGAACAGTGGGCGCAGCACTTGCCACATGGCTTTCCGAAGCTACAGTATTCGGCATCTTCGTCTACAAGCTCCGGGGGAAAAGCGCCGTGCTCGGAGGTTTCTCCTTTATCGTTCCGTTGAAAAAGAAGTACACCCGGCGCATCTTCAAGCTCGGGCTGCCCGTGGCTACGCTGAACACGCTATTTGCCTTCGTCAACATGTTCCTCTCGCGCACCGCCTCGGAGCAGGGAGGACACATCGGACTGATGGCATTCACCACCGGTGGACAAATCGAGGCCATTACCTGGAATACTTCGCAAGGATTCTCCACGGGGCTGAGTACGTTCATCGCCCAGAACTATGCCGCGGGGCAGAAGTCGCGCGTGAAGCAAGCATGGCGCACCACCATGTGGATGACGGGCGTATTCGGAAGCCTCTGCTCACTACTGTTCATCTTCTTCGGCAGCGAGGTGTTCTCTATCTTCGTACCCGAGGCCGAAGCCTACCGTGTGGGCGGAGATTTCCTCCGCATCGACGGCTATTCGCAAATGTTCATGATGATGGAAATTACCATGCAGGGCGTGTTCTACGGACTGGGACGGACAGTGCCGCCTGCCATTGTCAGCATCGGATGCAATTACATGCGTATTCCGGTGGCGTTATTGCTGGTGCACATGGGTATGGGAGTGGATGCCATCTGGTGGGCAGTAAGTGGAACGACCGTTGCCAAAGGTCTTATACTGACAGCCTGGTTCGTCCTCATCAAAAGGAAAATTCTCTAAAAAAGGACAGAACTGGCGAACTTTAGAAAGAAGAATATGGTTATTATATACATAAATTTGCAACATTAAAGATAAAGTCAACTTTTAAAGAAAAAGAGTTATGAAGAAGATGAAATTTACAGTATTACTTTTGTGCGGCGCATTGCTGCTGGGCAGTTGCGGCACAATGAACAACAAGGCCAAAGGTGGAATAATCGGCGGTGGCTCCGGTGCAGCAGCAGGTGCCATTATCGGCGGACTGATAGGTAAAGGCAAGGGGGCAGCCATTGGAGCTGCGGTAGGTGCTGCAGTAGGTACGGGTGCCGGCGTTGCCATCGGACACAAGATGGACAAGAAGGCTGCCGAAGCTGCCAAGATTGAAGGCGCCCAAGTGGAGCAGGTGACGGATGCAAACGGCTTGCCGGCTGTCAAAGTATCCTTTGCGGCAGGTATTCTTTTCGGCTTCAACTCCGCAGCACTGAGCAACGAGGCAAAGGCTTCCCTGCGCGAACTCGCACAGATTCTGAAGGAAGACCCGACAACCGATATCGCCATCATCGGCCATACCGACAAAGTGGGTACTTACGAAGCCAACATGAAAGTTTCCAAGAACCGCGCCTATGCCGTAGAGAACTATTTGCAGGATTGCGGCGTATCTCCGGCCCAGTTCAAGAAAGTGGAAGGCGTGGGATACAACGAATACGACGAAAGTCTGTCTGCCGACCAGAACCGACGCGTAGAGGTATATATGTATGCCAGCGAACAGATGATTAAGAATGCGGAGGCAGCTAATTAATATGGTAAAGTGATTAATGTGTTAATGTGCCAATATGCATATTGGCACATTAACACATTAATCACATTGGCACTCTCTCCATGAAACTCCCGAAGCCTTTGCGGTTCCTCCGCAACATCATATTATTCTTCTTTATTTCCACTATCCTAGCGGTAGTGGCTTATCGTTTTGTACCCGTCTACATCACGCCACTGATGGTTATCCGCAGCATGCAGCAGGTCTTCAAGGGTGAAAGTCCGCGCTGGCACCACACTTGGGTATCTTCCGACAAGATATCCCCTCACCTGCCTATGGCCGTCATTGCCTCGGAAGACAACCGGTTTGCCACACACAACGGATTCGATTTCATCGAGATACAGAAAGCGATAAAGGAGAATGAAACAAGAAAACGGAAACGGGGCGCAAGCACCATCAGCCAGCAGACGGCAAAGAATGTATTCCTATGGCCCCAGTCTTCCTGGGTACGTAAAGGACTGGAAGTCTACTTCACCGTACTAATAGAGTTCTTCTGGTCCAAAGAACGTATCATGGAGGTCTATCTCAACTCCATCGAAATGGGAAAAGGCATCTATGGCGCACAAGCTGCCGCCAAATACAAGTTCAAGACTACAGCAGCCAAGCTCTCTGCCGGACAGTGCGCACTAATAGCGGCAACATTGCCCAACCCCATACGCTTCGACTCAGCACACCCCTCCCCTTACATAAAGAAAAGGCAAGGACAGATTCTACGATTGATGAAACTGGTACCCAAATTCCAGCTAAATGAGAAGCGGACAAAAGAATAAGAAGAGGATGTATCAAAACAGTTAATAGCACACAGATGACACATCCTCCTTTAATTTTTAATTCTTAATTTTTAATTAATACGCGTGTCCTCCCTCTTCCATCTCCTTCGCATCAATCTTGCGATTGTCGATACTGCGCCAAGCGTAGAAGATGTAGGCAAGAACGAAAGGAACAAGGATAGAGACATAAGCCATAACCTTCAGTGTGAACTGGCTCGAGCAACTGTTTGCCAACGTGAGTGAGCTTTGCAGGTCGTGGGTAGAAGGATAATAGGCCGTATTGTTATAGCCTGCCACAAGCAGCAGTGCCAATACCGTAAGCACCGTCCCTGCACCGGCAAACCAGATACCCTTGTCGAATGCCGGCTTCCACAGCGTGCGGATAATGCCCCAGAGCACAGCCACCACACCAACCAGGAATACAAGCAGCACTACCGGCATCTGCAGGAAGTTCGTCAGATACTTGTAAGGTTCCATGAACACCTCTCCCGTTTCCGGGCGTACAGCATAGCCGTCGGCAAGCAGCGTGCGGATGACGAAGGCCAGGAAGAATACCAGGAACAACGCCGTATTTCCCCAAAGTGCCCGGCGGCAGCGTTTCACCAAATCATCCTCATTGATATTATTAATAAAATAAAGCGCTCCCAAGATACGTGCCAGGAAGAACACAGCCAGCCCCAGCACCACATTCCACGGATTAAGCAACGCATCCAAACCATGCCAGCCGTTAGCCCATTGGCTGATAACCGGCATTGCCGCATCTGCGATATTCCCTTTATTGATATAGAAGTTAGACCCCGTGAAGAACGTGGCCACTGCCCCACCCAGCAATACCGGACCTACCACTCCGTTTATCACCAGGAACGTGCGATACGTTGTCTTGCCCAGCAGATTTCCCGCCTTCGACTGAAACTCGTAGCTGACAGCCTGCAACACAAAGCTGAACAGAATAATCATCCACAGCCAATAGGCCCCTCCGAAACTGGTACTATAGAACAACGGAAACGAAGCAAAGAACGCACCTCCAAACGTGACGAGCGTTGTAAACGTGAACTCCCACTTCCGTCCCGTAGAATTAATCATCATCTTCTTCTGCTCCTCCGTCTTCCCCAGACAGAACAGAAGCGAATTACCTCCCTGCACGAACAGCAGGAATACCAGTAGTGCTCCCAGCAAAGAGACTACAAACCACCAATAGTGTTGAAGAAATATATAAGCATTCATTGTGAGTTATGAGTTATAAGTTATGAGTTATGTGACGGTGTGTGCGTTTCGGTTTCAGGACCTTTGCGAATAGCCTTCAGCATAATTCCCACCTCAGCAATCAGCATGACAGTGAAAAGTACCAGGAAAATAAAGAACGTGGTCTGCACGGAGCCTACATCCAGCTTAGAGATGGCGGCACTCGTGGGCAGCATATCTTGGATGGCCCACGGCTGACGACCACACTCGGCAACCACCCATCCGGCTTGTCCGGCCAGATAGCCCAGCGGAATGGTGAGCATAGCCACCCAATGCATCCATGGCATCCGCGACAAGTCTTTCTTATAGGCCAGGAACAGCACCACAATAAAGAAGAGGATGAAGTATCCACCCAACATCACCATCACACGGAACATGTAGAACGTAAGGGACACATTGGGCACCAGCTCGTTCACGTCCTTGATATAACCGTAACCGAAATAGGCTACATTATCTTTCAACACTTTGGCAGCCACCTCTGCATCCGCCTCATTGCCCGCAGCCTTGGCTGCACGATAGGCGGCAAACGCACCGATAGCCGTTTTTCCTTTTTCTATTTTCTCCTCTGCCGAAAGCGCTACGGTACCATCGCTCAACGGATATCCGCCTTTCAGCAGGTCATTGATACCGGGAACAAAAGCATCCATCTTGCGCTCGGCAAGCAACGACAGCATCTTAGGGATTTCCACACGGAAAAGGAATGGGTCTACTCCGTCCTGCGGTGTCTGCTTGGCAGGATTCAGCAGCCCGAACGCTACCAATCCGGCACCTTGCCGCCCTTCATAATAGCCTTCCATAGCAGCCAGCTTCATCGGCTGCTTTTGCGCCACCTGATAGCCCGAGCCATCACCCGTCCAGGCAGAGAGCACAGCGGCACACAGACCTACCCATGCGGCAATCTTTACACTTGCCAGCGCAAATTTCTTCTCGCGCTTCTTCCACAGATACCAGCAGCTTACGCCTACTACAAACACGGCAGCCAGCACCCAGCCGGACAGCACGCTATGGAAGAACTTATTGACAGCCATCGGCGAAGTTGCCACAGCCCAGAAGTCCACCATCTCGTTGCGTGCCGTATCGGGATTGAACTCCATACCTACGGGATTCTGCATCCACGCATTGGCAACCAGAATCCACCAGGCAGAAATCGTGGCGCCCAGCCCCGTGAGCCAAGTAGATGCCAGGTGGAAACGCTTGCTCACCTTATCCCAGCCGAAGAACATGACGGCGATAAACGTTGCTTCCATAAAGAAAGCCAAAATACCCTCGATGGCAAGCGGCGCACCGAAGATGTCGCCCACAAACCAACTGTAATTACTCCAATTCGTACCGAATTCAAATTCCAGAATAATACCGGTTGCTACACCAATAGCAAAGTTGATACCGAAAATCTTCATCCAGAATTTGGCAGTACGTTTCCAAAATTCGTCACCCGTACGGTAGTACGCCGTCTCCATGATACCCATAATTACCGCCAATCCAAGTGTCAGCGGCACAAAAATCCAATGATAGATGGCGGTCAAGGCAAATTGGGCTCTCGACCAGTCAATCAGGGAAGTGTCAATGTGTCCAAGCATAAGAATCAAGTTATGAGTTATAAGTTATGAGTTGTTAAGTTATCGGGTAAGAACAGAGAGACACGGAGAATTTATAAGGGCAAGGAAATAAACTCTGTGTCTCCGTGTTTAGTCGCCCAGACTCCGGTGGATAAGCTCATTGCTGACATAGCCTTCCTTGTCATCGCCCACCACGGGGGTATTCAGAAACCGTGGGAAGAAGAAAAGGCGGAGAATGAAGAACATAATGAATAACTTCACAAGAATGATAAGCCACAAAGTACGCCCTAACGTCATACTTCGAAAACCTTCCAAATAAAAACGCCAAATGTTTACCGCAGTCTGTTTCATGCCGATAAAATTATAATGATTACAAATATAAAATACTTTTATATAAAGAACAAATAAAAAGGTGAAAAGTTGAACAGAAAAAAGACTTCTCCCATTCATCGGTACAAAAAAGATTTTAGGCGAGGAAAATTCACTCAACGTCTATCACTTTTGCAATCCTTTCTCCACCCCACTACATTTGCAAATGTAAAACCATAGAATAACGAAGATATGACGAACGTAAAAAGATTGACAGTGATAGCGCTATGTATGGCAAGCTGCATGGGAGTGGCCGCCCAAAACGGCACTTCCACGCAGATACCCGGCAGTTCCGAGCAGCCAGCCGACAGCCTGCCCGCCCAATGGGACTTGCAAGCGTGCATCGACTATGCCTTGCAGCAAAACATCACCATCCGCAAGAACCGCCTCAACGCGGAAAGTACCCAGGTAGATGTAAAGACCGCCCGAGCCGCTCTCTTCCCCAGCCTTTCGGCCAGTGTGAGCCAGCGTGTCGTGAATCGCCCGAAGAGCGAGACAAACACCATCATCGACGGCGACAACATCACCAGCAGCCAGAGCAAGACTTCCTATAACGGCAGCTACGGCATCGATGCCAACTGGACCCTCTACAACGGCGGGAAGCGCCTCAACACCATCAAACAACAGCAACTGAACAACCGCATTGCCGAACTTAGCGTAGCACAGAGCGAGAACAGCATCGAAGAAAGTATCGCACAAACCTACGTACAGATACTCTACGCCGCCGAAGCCGTGAAAGTGAACGAATCGACCCTGGAAGTGAGCCAAGCCGAATGCGAACGCGCCCGCCAGCTTCTCGAAGCAGGAAGCATAGCCAAAAGCGACCTGGCACAACTGGAAGCGCAGGTAAGCACCGACAAGTACCAACTGGTGACCGCACAAGCCACCCTGCAAGACTACAAACTACAACTGAAACAACTCCTGGAACTGGACGGCGAATCCGAGATGAACCTCTACATCCCCACACTCGGCACGGAAAACGTACTGGCACCCCTGCCCACCAAAACGGACGTTTACCGTTCTGCCCTCGTGCTCCGTCCGGAAATAGAAGCCGGCAAACTGAATATACAGACATCCGACCTCGACATCAAAATTGCCCGCGCTGGCTATCTGCCTACGCTGAGCCTCAGCGCCGGCATCGGAACCAGCCATGCCAACGGCAATGACTTCACCTTCAGCGAGCAAGTCAAACAGAACTGGAACAACTCGCTGGGCTTCACCGTAAGCGTGCCTATCTTCAGCAACCGGCAGACCAAGAGTGCCGTAGAGAAAGCCAAGATTCAGAAGCAGACCAGCGAACTGGACCTGCTGGACGACCAAAAAACGCTGTACAAGACCATCGAAACCCTCTGGCTCGATGCCAACAGCGCCCAGCAGCGCTACGCCGCCGCCACAGAGAAACTGAAAAGTACGCAGACCAGCTATGAACTGATTCAAGAGCAGTTCAACCTGGGCATGAAGAATACCGTAGAACTGCTGACTGAGAAAAGCAATCTGCTCAGCGCACAGCAGGAGACACTGCAAGCCAAATACATGGCCATACTGAATATGCAGCTACTGAAGTTTTATCAAGGAGAAAAAATCGAATTATAATACCTTATATATATGAACAAAAAAAGAATCATCCTCATTGCTGTAGCTGCCGTAATCATAGTGGGCGGCGGCGTATGGCTCTTCGGTGGTGCCAAGGCCAAGCACAAGGTGACCTACGCCACAGCAACCATCCATAAAGGCGAGATTTCCGAATCCGTAACCGCCACGGGGACCATCGAACCGGTGACGGAAGTGGAAGTGGGTACCCAGGTGAGCGGTATCATCGACAAGATTCATGTAGACTACAATTCCGTAGTAACCAAAGGCCAGCTCATTGCCGAGATGGACCGCGTGACACTGCAAAGCGAACTCGCTTCGCAACGCGCCGCCTACAACGGTGCAAAGGCCGAATACGAGTACCAGAAAAAACTCTACGAGCGCAACAAGACGCTGAACGAAAAGCAGCTCATCGCCGCCACGGACTATGAGCAGTCCGTCTATAACTACGAGAAGGCCAAGAGCAACTACGAAAGCAGCCAGGCATCACTGGCAAAGGCTGAACGCAACCTCTCCTACGCCACCATCACCTCTCCCATCGACGGTGTGGTCATCAGCCGCGACGTGGAAGCAGGACAGACCGTGGCTTCCGGCTTCGAGACACCGACACTGTTCACCATCGCTGCCGACCTGACGCAGATGCAGGTTGTGGCCGACGTGGACGAAGCAGACATAGGCGGTGTGGAAGAGGGACAGCGCGCCACGTTTACCGTAGACGCCTACCCGAATGACGTGTTCGAAGGAGTGGTCACACAAATTCGTCTGGGAGATGCCAGCTCAAGCAGCACGTCGAGCACCAGCACCAGCACGGTTGTGACCTACGAAGTAGTCATCTCCGCCCACAACCCGGACCTGAAACTGAAACCACGCCTGACAGCCAACGTCACCATCTTCACCCTCGACCGCAAAGACGTACTGTGCGCTCCTGCCCGTGCCCTGCGCTTCAACCCCGAAAAACCGCTTATCGGCGACAATGATATCGTGAAGGATTGCGAAGGGGAACATAAACTCTGGACCCGCGAAGGCAACACCTTTACCGCCCATCCGGTGAAGATAGGTATCTCCAACGGAGTCAACACGGAAATTATCAGCGGCATTAACGAAGGTACCGTAGTGGTGACCGAAGCCACCATCGGCAGCATGCCCGGCAGCGGCGCTCCGGACATGAGCCAGGAAGCTCCCGGAGGTGAGAAGAGTCCGTTCATGCCTGGCCCTCCGGGAAGTAAGAAGAAGAGCGGAAAATAATACAAAAAAAGAATTATGAATAAAGCAGTCATTGAACTTCAAAATATCAAACGCAACTTCCAGGTGGGGGACGAAACCGTGCATGCCCTGCGCGGCGTCTCGTTCACCATCCGTGAAGGCGAGTTTGTCACCATCATGGGTACATCGGGCTCCGGAAAGTCGACTTTGCTGAATACCCTCGGCTGCCTGGACACGCCCACCAGCGGCGAATACCTGCTGGACGGTATCTCCGTACGCACCATGAGCAAGCCTCAACGCGCCGTACTACGCAACCGTAAAATCGGCTTCGTATTCCAGAGTTACAACCTGCTGCCCAAAACCACTGCCGTGGAAAATGTGGAGCTACCGCTGATGTATAACTCCTCCGTCTCGGCTTCCGAAAGGCGGAGACGTGCCATCGAAGCCCTGCAAGCCGTGGGGCTGGGCGACCGACTGGAACATAAGTCCAATCAGATGTCCGGCGGTCAGATGCAACGCGTAGCCATCGCCCGCGCCTTGGTGAACAATCCCGCCGTTATCCTGGCAGACGAAGCTACGGGTAACCTGGACACCCGTACTTCTTTCGAGATTCTGGTACTGTTCCAAAAGCTGCATGCCGAAGGACGCACCATCATCTTCGTCACCCACAACCCCGAAATAGCCCAGTACAGCAGCCGCAACATCGTGCTGCGCGACGGACAAATCAAGGACGATACCATCAACACCCAAATCCAGAATGCAGCCGAAGCCCTGGCAGCATTGCCTAAGCAGGAGGAGGAATGAGGGATAAGGGATTAAGGATTAGGGATTAATTTTAAACTTTCCATTAAAACGATATGAACGGAACAAACCTTTTCAAAATAGCCTTGCGAGCCTTGAACAACAACAAGCTGCGCGCATTCCTCACCATGCTGGGCATCATCATCGGCGTGGCGTCCGTCATCACGATGCTTGCCATCGGACAAGGTTCGAAGAAAAGCATCCAGGCGCAAATCTCCGAGATGGGCTCCAACATGATTATGATTCACCCCGGTGCCGACATGCGCGGCGGTGTCCGCCAAGACCCCAGCGCCATGCAGACCTTGAAGCTGACCGACTACGAAGCCCTGCGAAACGAAACCAACTTTCTGGCTGCCGTCAGCTCCAATGTCTCCTCCAGCGGGCAGCTCATCGCGGGCAACAACAACTACCCCTCCTCCGTGAGCGGCGTGGGCACGGACTATCTCGAAATCCGGCAGCTCAGCGTGGAGAACGGCGAGATGTTTACCGAAGCCGACATACAGACCTCTGCCAAGGTGTGCGTCATCGGAAAGACCATCCAAGACAACCTCTTTCCCGGAGGAGAGGACCCTGTGGGACGTATCATCCGCTTCAACCAAGTGCCCTTCCGCGTGGTGGGCGTGCTGAAGTCCAAAGGCTACAACTCCATGGGCATGGACCAGGACGACGTAGTGCTTGCCCCTTACAGCACCGTGATGAAACGCCTGCTGGCACAGACCTACCTTAGCGGCATCTTCGCCTCCGCCCTCACCGAGGACATGACGGACAATGCCACCGACGAAATCACCGAGATACTGCGCCGCAACCACAAGCTGAAGGAGAGTGACGACGACGACTTCACCATTCGCAGCCAGCAGGAACTCAGCACCATGCTGAACTCCACCACCGACCTGATGACCACGCTGCTTGCCTGCATAGCCGGCATTTCGCTCGTAGTGGGCGGCATCGGCATTATGAACATCATGTACGTATCGGTGACGGAACGCACGCGCGAAATCGGCCTGCGCATGAGTGTAGGCGCCCGCGGTGTCGACATCTTGAGCCAGTTCCTCATCGAAGCTATCCTCATCAGCATCACCGGAGGCATCATCGGCGTCATCATCGGATGCGGAGCCAGCTGGATAGTGAAGAGCGTTGCCCACTGGCCCATCTTCATCCAGCCGTGGAGTGTATTCCTCTCCTTCGCCGTATGTACCGTCACTGGAGTGTTCTTCGGTTGGTATCCCGCCAAGAAAGCTGCGGACCTCGACCCGATAGAGGCCATACGCTACGAATAACCTTTTCTCCCTTGCCGGAAGTTAGCCAAATAGTTCTTAAGTATTAGGAAAAAAGTTTCCGGCAATAGGGAAAAAAGTTATGCGAAACCAAGGATAATCTCTATCCCAAGCCTTGGGATAGACATCCGCAAGCTTGGGATACATATCCGCAACCTGGAAACGCTTATCCGCAACCTGCGAACAGAGATTTGCTTCGCAGGCGGCGGATATTTCCAATATCCACCTAAAATCCGTATCTTTGTATCATGATGAAACAACAGCTCCCTAACCCACGCCGCCGCGGCATCGAAACCCTGATACACATCATTGTCTGGGGTATCGTCATCGGTTTCCCCTTTCTGATGATGACACGCAGCGGCTTCAATATCAGCCTTGCGGACTATCTGCGCCACGGTAGCAGCAGTACCCTCTCATTCTTCCTTGTATTCTACATCAACTACTGCCTCCTCATTCCCCGCTACTTGTTCGAGGGACGCATCCGGCAGTATCTCCTGCTGAACACACTGCTCATCATCTGCATTACCACCGGCGCCCACCTTTGGCAAGAATACACATTCCAAAACCATATGCGCGGCGATGATGACGGTCAGCACATGGGGCCTCCCAAATGGATATTCATCTTGCGCGATGTCTCGACCATGATTCTCACCGCCGGCCTCAGCGCTGCCATCAAGCTGAGCCGCCGCTGGGCGCAGATGGACGCCGCCCGCCGCGAAGCCGAGAAAAGCCGCACGGAAGCCGAGTTGAAGAACCTGCGCAACCAGCTCAACCCGCACTTCCTGCTCAATACGCTGAACAACATCTACGCCCTCATCGCCTTCGATGCCGACAAGGCACAGACTGCCGTGCAGGAACTGAGCCGACTGCTGCGCCATGTGCTGTATGACAATCAGCAGAACTTCGTCACCCTGGACAAGGAGATGGACTTCATCCGCAACTACATCGAACTGATGCGCATCCGTCTCTCCGCCAACGTCCATGTGGAAACAAAGATAGACGTCCGACCGGACAGCCGTACGGAAATAGCTCCGCTCATCTTTATTTCCCTCATAGAGAATGCCTTCAAGCATGGCATCTCCCCCACCGAGCCCAGCTTTATCCGTATCCACTTCAGTGAAAGCCCCGGAGAGATACATTGCGAAATAACCAACAGCTATCATCCCAAAAGCGTGGCAGATAAAAGCGGAAGCGGCATCGGCCTGGAACAGGTGCGCAAGCGTCTGGAACTGACCTATCCCGACCGTTACGACTGGCAGCAAGGAGTGAGTGAGGACATGAAAGAGTATAAATCTATTTTAATTATAAAGATATGAATCTGAAGTGCGCCATTGTAGACGACGAGCCCCTCGCCCTAGGGTTGCTGGAAAGCTACGTCAACAAGACCCCGTTTCTGGAGTTGGTCGGTAAATACTCCAGTGCCGTACAAGCCATCAAGGAGTTGCCCGAGAAGCACATCGACCTGCTTTTCCTCGACATCCAGATGCCCGAACTGAACGGACTGGAATTTTCGAAGATGGTCGATTCCGGCACCCGCATTGTCTTTACCACCGCCTTCGACCAGTATGCCATAGACGGCTACAAAGTCAATGCGCTGGACTACCTGCTGAAACCCATCTCCTACGTCGACTTTCTGCAGGCTGCCAACAAGGCTGTGCAATGGTTTGAATTGCTGCAACAGCCCAAGGAAGAGATTCAGAGCATCTTCGTAAAAAGCGAGTATAAGCTGGTGCAAATCGAATTGAGTAAAATTCTGTACATAGAGGGGCTGAAAGACTATCTCAAAATCTACGAGGAGGATTCTCCCAAGCCTATCCTGTCTCTCATGAGCATGAAGGCAATGGAGGAACTTCTGCCTGCCTCGCGTTTCATGCGCGTCCACCGTTCCTACATTGTTCAGAAGAATAAAATACGTATTATAGACCGTGGCCGCATCGTGTTCGGAAAGAATTACATCCCGATAAGTGACAGCTATAAACAAGCTTTTCAAGAATTTTTAGACCAAAGAAGCTAAAAAAATCGACTAATCCGTCGATAAAATCGGAAAAAACGTCGATTTATTATAGAATCCTTTTGCATATTAAAATATGTTTTTTTATCTTTGCACCGAACAGATAGGAGTTGTGAAACTCCCCCAATAGAATAGTTTAGTTAAGTCTAGTTTAGTTTTTGTGTGAAGCACTTCCTCCGTAAGCGAACGTTGGAAGTGCTTTTTACATATCAACACTATTTAATCCACAAGCAGAAAAATTATCAAAGCAAATTTAAAAAACTATATATAACTACATATCAAACACCAACATAACATTCATTTTCTTATCTTTAATACAGAAACAAGTGGGCACGCATGTTTTATGATTTTACTAATCACATCTGTATAATGTTAGTTTCGCGACAACCATTATACGGTAATAATCTTGTAAATTATGGAAATCAAGAAAACATCCAAAGCAAGCCTGGAAAACAAGAAGTCAAGTTGGCTACTTGTAGGTTATGTAATTGTGCTGGTCTTCATGTTCGTTGCATTTGAATGGTCGAAGCGTGATGTTAGGATTGACATGAGCGGTGCTATTACCGAGAACGTATTTGAGCAGGAAATTGAAATTCCTATCACGGAGCAACCCGAATTAGTAGCTCCACCACCCCCTCAAGCTCCTGCAATTGCCGAGGTATTGACAATTGTGGATGATAATGACAATGTGAAAGAAACAGCCATTGCCTCTTCCGAAGAAATCGGTGAAGCTGTAATCATCAAACCCATATCTCCAACCGTAGATGAAGAGATTCCGGTAGAGGATGAGATTTTTGAAGTTGTAGAGAAGAATCCCGAGTTTTCTTATAATGGCATGAGTCTGATGCAATATCTGGGTAAGAGTATAAAATACCCGACTATTGCACAAGAGACCGGAACCCAGGGGCGCGTAATAGTACAATTCGTTGTCAACAAAGACGGCAGCATCGTAGATGTAAAAGTAGTAAGAGGCGTAGATCCCTATCTGGACAAAGAAGCTATCCGTGTGATTTCCACCATGCCCAAATGGAAACCCGGTGAGCAACGAGGCAAACCGGTCCGTTGTAAATTCACAGTTCCCGTAATGTTTAAATTACAATAGCAGACATGCCAGTGTCCACTTTCCACTTGTCTTCATAAGGTAATCTCCAATATCCGAGGGTGTGTCGAAACTGGTATTCACCACAGATTACACAGATTTGCACAGATAAGTATCTTTGACTATCAGTAGATTAAGCTCATTCTGTGTTAATCCGTGTAATCTGTGGTGAATTTTGACACACCCCCATTTTTTTAAGTATCAACACAGCCATTTCCTTCTTCCATATTTTTCTTTCCGCAGAAAAACAAAAACATTCAGCCCTCTCAGACTGTTACATAGAAAAACAATATATCACTCCTGATAAAACCACACAATAATGAAATCACAACTCTTTGACATCAGAAGAGAATATAAGAAAGGCAGGCTGACACCGGGTAACCTCAACGACAATCCCTTTGAGCAATTCGACCATTGGCTGAACGATGCTATCCATAGTGATGAGTACGAGCCCACCGCCATGACGGTAGCTACAGTCTCGACAGACGGGCATCCTTCTACACGCACAGTGTTGCTGAAAGGGGTGGAAAATGGCCGTTTCATCTTCTTCACCAACTACGAAAGCAGAAAAGGCCGGCAACTGACTGCAAATCCGTATATATCCTTATCTTTCGTATGGCACAAACTGGAAAGGCAAATACACATTGAAGGAAAAGCTGAAAGATGCGCTCCTGCCGATTCTGACGCCTATTTTGCAAGCAGGCCTTACAAAAGTAAAATCGGGGCGAGGATTTCACCCCAAAGTCACGTCATCGGCAGCCGTATGGAGATAATGCGCGCGTTCGTCCGCGAAGCGGCAACATGGATAGGGCAAAGTATCAAACGTCCCGACAACTGGGGAGGTTTTGCCGTCACCCCTTTCCGTTTTGAATTCTGGCAAGGACGGGAAAGCAGGCTACACGACCGTTTCCTCTATTCCCAACAAGCGGATGGCAGCTGGAAAAAGGAGAGGCTGGCTCCCTAAATACGGACAGGGAAACACTTCTCATCACAAATAAATCTTAAAAGGAGGAACAAAGCCACAGAAACGCTGTTTGAAGGGGAAACTCTAAAAACAACAGTTATGAATTACGGTATCAGTATTCTTTTCAGGGCTATACCCTTGTTGATGGCCCTTTTCTGTTTCGGCTACGGAGCCTTTGTGCTCCACGAAGGACTGGATTCGGCAAAATTTGTGGCCGGTCCGGTAGTATTTTCCTTAGGGATGATTTGCATTGCCTTGTTCGCCACAGCGGCAACAATCATTAGACAAATTATTCATACCTACAATCCGATAGCCAGATACGCACTTCCGGTTATTGGTTACCTGGCAGCCGTACTCACAGTAATCTATGGTTGGAATTATATGCACGAAACTGCCACGGCAAGCAATTTCGTGGCAGGACACGTGATTTGCGGAGTCGGTTTCATCACAGCTTGTGTAGCTACCACAGCCACAGCCTCCACCCGCTTCACCCTCATTCCCGCCAACTCGGAACGTACCGACCAGCTACAACCTGCCGATGCATTCAATTCCTCCCAGGGATATATCCTGATAGCAGTTGCCACCCTTATGGCAGTAATGGCATGGATATGGGCCTTCTGGCTATTGTCAAAAAGCAGCGAGCACAATGCATATTATGTAGCAGGCCATGTCATGGCAGGACTTGCTTGTATCTGTTCCAGCTTGGTGGCGCTGGTTGCAACCATCGTCCGCCAGATACGCAACAACTATACAAAGGCTGAACGGAAACAATGGCCGGCCCTTGTTTTGATAATGGGCAGCATCAGCATTCTCTGGGGACTTCTGGTCTTGGCCAACAGCAATCCGGCACTCTCCTCCACAGGATATATTATGATAGGCCTGGGACTGGTATGCTACAGCATTTCCAGCAAAGTCATCCTGCTTGCCGCCATCTGGCGGAACACTTTCAAGCTGGCCAACCGCATCCCGCTGATTCCGGTCTTCACGGCCCTGGCTTGTCTGTTTCTCTCCGCCTTTCTGTTTGAGATGGCAAGCCTGCACAATGCCTATTTTGTCCCTGCACGCGTACTGGCTGGTTTGGGAGGCATCTGCTTTACATTATTCTCCATCGTAAGCATTCTGGAGAGCGGTACATCTAAGTAGACATTTTCCCGCCATTGGCCTGAGCATCGAGGAACAATTCCACACGCTCGGCATGGTGGGCCACATAAGCTGCCGGACCGGTATCCCCGGAATCAAGAATATCGCGGACCACATCCGCCTTATTCTTGCCGGTAATAAAGAAAATAAGATTCTTCGCAGCAAACAAAAGGCAGCCGGTCATGGCTATGCGTTTCTGCCCATTATAGGGATTGACACTCACCTCATAAGGATGAAAGGAAGAAAGCAGATATTCCTGCCCCGGAAAGATAGAGGAGGTATGCCCGTCGTCTCCAGCACCGAGCAAAACGACATCGAAGGCCGGGAAGCCACCCCAAAGCGGAACCGTACGGCAAATCAGCGTCGAATAGTTCTTTGCTTCAATCTCCGGGCGGTTCACTCCATAAATAGGGTAAACGTATTCATCGGGCATGCCTACTTCATCCAACAGCAAACGGCGCATAGTACCATAATTGCTCTCATAATCCTCTGCCGGCACACACCGTTCATCCACCCAATAAATCCGCATCCGCATCCAAGGAGTCACCTCCTTGTACTCGTTGGCCCAAATGTCAAACATCAGCGAAGGAGTACTTCCCCCACTGAATGCAAAATAAAAGGTCTTTTCCGGCTCACGCTCCATCATCGCAATCAAATGTTCAATCAACGCATGTGCCGTAGCTGTAGCCGAATGGTAAACATAACTTTTCATAACTCGCAATATTCATCTGTATTAGTCAAATTCTTACACGGATTGGTCCACTCAGCACCATGTTCGTGCATCATCGCTTCACTTTCCAAAGGTCCCCACGTACCTACGGGATACCCATATAAAGGAGCATCCGTATGCTCTTTCCAATAACGCAACACGGGATCGAAAAAGCGCCATGAAGCCTCTACCGCGTCGCTGCGGGTAAAGAGTGTAGGGTCACCTTGTATGCAATCCTCTATCAGACGGGCATAGGCATCGCCGGTAGGCAACCCGCCCAACTGGTCATAACTGAAGTCCATCATCACCTGCTTCACGTCAAATCCCGGTCCGGGAGTCTTCATGCCGAATTTCAGCACAATGCCTTCATTGGGTTGCAGGCGGAGAATCAGCTTATTCGCGCGGGGACAATGTCCACCCTCGCAACGAAACATCTGATGGGGCGTCTCACGGAAATGTACAACAATCTCAGTCACCTTTGTCGGCATTTGTTTGCCGGTACGGATATAGAAAGGAACACCCTTCCACCGCCAGTTGTTAATACCGATTTTCATGGCAATATACGTTTCGGTACGCGAATCAGGTGCCACGTTCTTCTCTTCCCTATACCCGGCTTTCGAGCCCGAAGCCGTATATTGTCCGCGGACAATGTGTTCCTCCAAATCCTCCTCTGTCAAGGGGGCCAATGACTCATAGACCTTCACCACCTCGTTGCGGAAATTATCGGCATTGAAAACGGCAGGCGGTTCCAATGCTGTGAGCGCCACAAGCTGTATGAGGTGGTTTTGTACCATATCGCGCAGGGCTCCGGCACCTTCATAGAATCCGCCACGTCCTTCGATACCCAGATTCTCTACGGCTGTAATCTCCACATAGTCTATATAATTACGGTTCCATAGCGGTTCGAAGATTCCGTTGGCAAAACGGAAGGCGAGAATGTTCTGCGCCGTTTCCTTACCCAGAAAATGGTCGATGCGGTAAATCTGATGCTCCTTGAAAACGGAAGCATAAATACTATTCAGCTTTCTGGCTGACTCCAAATCGTAACCGAACGGCTTTTCAACGATGATACGCGTATCAGGACGGTTCAGACCGGCCGCCTTCAAGTGCAAGGGAATGACACCGTACAAGGAAGGTGGAGTAGCCAGATAGAACAGCAGGTTGTCCGGTTTCTGCTCACCGGTAAACTCTTGTAAACGTCCGTCCAGCAGATGATAGCCTTCAACCTCGGCGGGATCCAATGTCTGGTAATGCAGATGGCTGCAAAAATCCTTCATTTTATCTTCCAGCTGCTCTTTGGAAGCTACGAACTTACCCAATTCACCCATTATATATTCTTGGTAACGGGCATCCGTATACTCGGTGCGTCCTATCCCCAGAATGGAGAATCCTTCCGGCAACCGCCCGCCACTATATAAAGTATAGAGCGCCGGCATCAGTTTGCGCTTCGTCAAGTCACCCGAAGCGCCGAATATAACAATCACTAATTTATTCATCATCTTCTCCCCCTTTCTCACACATTGTACGTACCCGATTTCGTATCTCCTCCGTGTCCCGTCCAATTTTCATGGAAAAACTGTCCACGCAACTCGTCTGTCCTTTCAAAGGTATGCGCACCAAAATAGTCACGTTGCGCCTGAATCATATTGGCAGGCAACTTGGCAGACACCAGCGAATAGAAATAATTCAAGGCGGACGAGAATGCAGGCACCGGAAGTTCCTCTTTCATGGATTGTGCCACCAGATGTTTCCAGCCGGAAAGCAACAGCTGCATTTCATTTTTGAAATAAGGAGCCAACAGCAGATGTTTGGGCTTGTCTTTTGCCTCGAAAGCCGTAGCTATGTCGTTCAGGAAAATACTACGGATGATGCAGCCGCCCCGCCACATGCGTGCGATGGATGCCAAATCGAGGTTCCAGGCAAAAGCGTCGGATGCACGCTGCAACACGGCGAATCCCTGAGCATATGACACTAATTTGGAAGCATAGAGTGCGGAATAGATATCCTTCACCATCTCCGACTTGTTGTACACCGCCTGCGAGCGTCGGCATACAAATTGCTTGGAAGCCGTTTCACGCAAGCTCTTCTGTGCCGACAAACTACGTTCGAACACAGCCGTAGCAATCAGCCCCAACGGCATGCCCAGCTCCATCGCATTGATAACGGACCACTTGCCCGTACCTTTCTGTCCGGCGGTATCCAATATCTTATCTATCAGGTAACCTCCTGATTTGTCCTTATGACGCAGTATGTTGGCGGTAATTTCAATGAGATAGCTACGCAACTTACCCTCATTCCAATCAGCAAAGATTTCCGCCATCTGTCCATTGTCCAGACCAAGCAGATTCTTCATCACCCAATAAGCTTCGGCAATAAGCTGCATATCTCCATATTCGATACCGTTATGTATCATCTTGACGAAATGACCGGAACCGGCAGGACCAATCCACTGGCAGCACGGGGTACCGTCAGATGCTTTTGCCGCAATACTCTGCAGGATAGGCTTCACCTCAGGCCAGGCACTTTCAGATCCTCCGGGCATGATAGACGCGCCGTTCAGCGCTCCTTCCTCTCCACCGGAAACTCCAGCTCCCACAAAACGGAAGCCTTTCTTTTCGGCCAATGCCACACGCCGGTTGGTGTCCTCATAATTGGAATTACCACCGTCAATCAGGATATCCCCTTCGGACAAATGGGGAAACAGCTGTTCCATCAGTTCATCCACCGCACTGCCGGCACGAACCATCATCATTATTTTGCGGGGTATGGCAATGGAAGTTACAAATTCGGCTATATCTGTATAGCCTTCAATTTTTTTCCCTTTGGCGCGGCCGTTCACAAAACGTTCCACCACCCCTTCTTCCACTCCCGGAACCGTACGATTATATACCGAAACATTCCATCCCTTATCTGCCATATTGAGGGCCAAATTCTCGCCCATAACTGCCAGACCGATAAGTCCAATGTCTGTTTTATTTAAATTCTTCATATTCATGTAAATTTTGTCTTTATATGGAAACAAAATGCTAACAGCATTTGTTCGTATGAATTACGAAAATAAAATAGTACTTTTGTCAGCGAAAGCCTATTTTTCAACCAGACAGAAAACCAATGCTCATGAAGAACTTCCACATCGGACTATTGCCACGCATCATCATTGCCATTATCTTAGGTATACTTTTCGGAAATTTCCTACCGGCTTCGCTGGTACGGCTGTTCGTAACATTCAATGCCATTTTCAGTGAATTCCTGAACTTCTCCATCCCCCTCATCATTGTGGGACTGGTCACGATTGCCATTGCCGACATCGGCAAAGGAGCCGGACGGATGCTGGTCGTCACGGCGCTCATTGCTTACGGAGCTACCTTATTCTCCGGCTTTCTCTCCTATTTCACCGGTATGGCGGTATTTCCTTCCCTCATAGAAACCGGGGTGCCGTTAGAAGAAGTCAGTGAGTCTCAAGGCATTCTTCCCTATTTTTCCGTGGGTATCCCGCCCTTGATGAATGTTATGACCGCACTCGTACTTGCCTTCACACTGGGGCTGGGCCTGGCTCATCTGAAAAGTGAGGTACTGAAAAATGCGGCACGCGATTTTCAAGAGATTGTCATCCGCATGATCAGTGCAGTGATATTGCCGCTGCTTCCCATCTATATTTTCGGCATTTTCCTCAACATGACGCACAGTGGACAAGTATTCGGCATCCTGATGGTCTTTATTAAGATTATCGGTGTAATCTTCCTGCTTCACATCTTTCTCCTGGTATTCCAATACAGCATTGCGGCACTGTTTGTCCGCAAGAACCCTCTCAAACTACTGGGACGGATGATGCCTGCCTACTTCACGGCTCTAGGCACTCAATCCAGTGCCGCCACTATCCCCGTAACATTGGCGCAAAGTCGGAAGAACGGCGTCTCTGCCGATATTGCCGGATTCGTCATCCCACTTTGCGCCACCATCCATCTGTCGGGCAGCACATTGAAGATTGTGGCATGCGCCCTGGCACTGATGATAATGCAAGGCATGCCCCATGATTTCCCTCTATTTGCAGGATTCATCTTCATGCTGGGCATCACTATGGTAGCCGCTCCCGGGGTACCGGGAGGCGCCATCATGGCATCACTGGGCATCCTGCAATCCATGCTGGGCTTCGACGAGTCGGCACAAGCGCTGATGATTGCACTATACATAGCGATGGACAGCTTCGGTACTGCCTGCAATGTGACGGGCGACGGGGCAATCGCACTGATTATCGACAAAGTGATGGGAAAGAAATAGTTTATATTTTGCCATCTCGTGGAAAATAACGAATATTGCAGTCCGAAAAGACATAATAACAAGAAGCATACATTATGAAGAAAGCCCTTATCTCCGGCATTACCGGGCAGGACGGCTCGTTCCTTGCCGAATTCCTCCTGCAGAAAGGATATGAAGTGCACGGTATCCTGCGTCGCTCTTCCTCTTTCAACACCGGCCGCATCGAACACCTCTACTTCGATGAGTGGGTACGCGACATGAAACAGAAACGTACCATTAACCTGCACTATGGAGACATGACAGACTCCAGCTCTCTCATCCGTATCATCCAGAGTGTGCAGCCGGACGAAATATATAACCTTGCCGCCCAAAGCCATGTCAAAGTATCCTTCGACGTGCCCGAATATACCGCCGAAACCGATGCCGTAGGCACCCTGCGCATGCTCGAAGCCGTACGCATTCTCGGTATGGAAAAGAAGACACGCATCTACCAGGCCTCCACTTCCGAGCTCTTCGGAAAAGTGCAGGAAGTGCCGCAAAGCGAAACGACCCCGTTCTATCCCCGCAGCCCCTATGGCGTAGCCAAACAGTATGGCTTTTGGATTACAAAGAACTACCGCGAAAGCTATGGCATGTTTGCTGTAAACGGCATACTCTTCAACCACGAGAGCGAACGCCGAGGTGAAACCTTCGTGACAAGAAAAATCACACTGGCGGCTGCCCGCATCGCCCAAGGCTTCCAGGACAAGCTGTATCTGGGCAATCTGGATGCCCGGCGCGACTGGGGATATGCCAAAGACTACATCGAGTGCATGTGGCTCATCCTGCAGCACGACACCCCCGAAGACTTCGTCATTGCCACCGGAGAAATGCATACCGTACGCGAATTTGCGACACTGGCATTCCGAGAGGTAGGCATCACTCTGTGCTGGGAAGGCCAGGGAGTGGATGAGAAGGGTATCGACACACAGACCGGAAAAGTCCTCGTGGAAGTCGACCCCAAATATTTCCGGCCTGCCGAAGTGGAACAATTGCTGGGCGACCCCACCAAAGCAAAAACACTGCTGGGATGGAATCCGAGGCAGACCAGTTTTGAAGAGTTGGTACGCATCATGGCAGAGCACGACATGAAATTTGTGAAGAAACTGTATTTAAGAAGCAAAGAGCTTTGAATGAACTATTAAACTTTCAGACAACAATGTTAGACAAAAATGCCAAAATATATGTAGCAGGCCACCGGGGACTGGTAGGTTCTGCCATCTGGAAAAATCTTGAGGAGAAAGGATACACCAATCTCATCGGCAAGACCCACACAGAACTCGATCTGCTCGACGGAGTTGCCGTACGCCGCTTCTTCGACGAGGAACAGCCCGAATATGTATTCCTTGCCGCCGCCTTTGTGGGTGGCATCATGGCCAACAGTATCTACCGTGCCGACTTCATCTACAAGAACTTGCAGATACAGCAGAACGTCATCGGCGAAAGCTTCCGCCACGGAGTGAAAAAACTTCTCTTTCTGGGCAGCACCTGCATCTATCCCCGTGATGCCGAACAGCCGATGAAAGAAGACGCACTCCTCACTTCTCCGCTGGAATACACGAACGAACCCTATGCCATCGCCAAAATAGCCGGACTGAAAATGTGCGAAAGCTTCAATCTTCAATACGGTACGAACTACATTGCCGTGATGCCCACCAACCTTTACGGTCCCAACGACAACTTCGACCTGGAACGCAGCCACGTGCTCCCTGCCATGATACGCAAGATACACCTCGCCCACTGCCTGAAACAAGGCGACTGGGATGCCGTACGCCACGACATGAACCTGCGTCCGGTGGAAGGCATCAACGGCGACAGCAGCAAAGAGGACATTCTGAATATCCTCCGGAAATACGGCATCAGCGAAGAAGAAGTGAGATTATGGGGTACCGGCACCCCCTTGCGCGAATTCCTCTGGAGCGAGGAGATGGCAGATGCCAGCGTCTTCGTCATGGAACACGTCGACTTCAAAGATACCTTCAAGCCGGGCGACAAGGAAATCCGCAACTGTCACATCAATATCGGTACGGGCAAGGAAATCACTATCCGCCAGTTGGCAGAGCTGATTGTCAACACCGTAGGCTATCAGGGCCGGTTGACCTTCGACACTTCCAAACCCGACGGCACCATGCGCAAACTGACCGATCCCGGTAAGTTACATGCATTGGGATGGCATCATAAGATTGATATCGAGGAAGGTGTGCAACGCATGTACCGATGGTACTTGGGAAAGTAATTAGTGACGTCTGATTAGCCATGAATGCCATACGGTACAATGTGGAAACTGTATTGTTTATATTGCTGATACTTTTATCAGGTATCAGCCCAACCATGAATGCCATGATAGCTCCCGTGACCTATTCCGTTCGCGGCAAAGTCATCGACAGACAGTCCAGACAACCCGTGGCCTACGCCAACGTTTTCGTTGCCGGCATCCCCGGGAAAGGGGCGTCCACCGATTCACTCGGCACATTCAAGATAGAGCAGGTACCTCCGGGCATCTATAGCCTTGAGGCATCCTGCATAGGATACCAGACTGTTTCCACCCCCGAATATATCGTTTCAGCCTCAACCCCGTTCATCGAGATAGAGATGGAAGAGGATGCCAATCTGCTGAACACAGTAGTGGTGGTGCCTTCCCCCTTCCGGCGAAGTATCGAAAGCCCGGTCAGCATGCGTATCATCGGCTTACAGGAAATAGAGAAAAGTCCCGGAGCCAACCGGGATGTTTCGCGCATCGTACGCTCCTATCCCGGCGTCTCTTTCTCTCCCATCGGCTATCGCAACGACTTGATTGTTCGGGGCGGTTCTCCTTCCGAAAACCGCTTTTATATGGATGGCATCGAAATCCCCAACATCAACCACTTTGCCACTCAGGGTGCATCCGGAGGACCGGTAAGTATTGTCAATGCCGACCTGATACGCGAGATTACATTTTATACGGGCGCCTTCCCCGCCAACCGCTCCGGAGCCTTGAGTTCCGTCCTCGACTTCCGCCTCAAGGACGGAAATCCGGACAAGCAGGCGTTCAAAGCCACCATCGGCGCATCGGAAGTCTCGCTCAGCGGAGCAGGCCATCTGGGGCAGCGCACCACTTATCTGTTCTCCGCACGCCAGTCCTACCTGCAACTTTTGTTCAAGGCTTTGGGACTGCCCTTCCTGCCCAATTTCATTGACGGACAATTCAAAACAAAAACCCGTTTCAACGAGCACAGCGAGCTGACCCTGCTTGGTCTTGCAGGCATTGACAAGATGAAACTGAATACCGATGAAAAAGGAGAAGATGCCGAATATCTGCTCAGCTATCTCCCCACTATCCATCAGGAAACATTCACTCTCGGAGCCTCTTACAGACACTACAATGGAAGGCACGTACAATCCCTTATACTGAGCCATAACTACCTGAACAACCGCAATCTGAAATACCGCAACAACGATGACTCTTCCGAAGACAACCTGACCCTGCGCCTACGCTCCACAGAACAAAAGACCACCCTGCGTTTCGAAAACCAAACGCGCTTGGGAGCATGGACCCTAAAAGAAGGAGCAGAACTGAACAACTCCATCTATACAAACCACAGCAGGCAAAGACTATACGGCAGTCATTCGGGTACGCTTTCCATCTACGAAACCTCACTCAACATCTTCGGCTGGGGGGCTTTCTTCTCTTCCAACTATACCACCGCCGACAAGCGTCTGGCCCTTTCTGCCGGTATCCGTATGGATGGCAACACTTACAACCGAAAGATGCGGCAGCTATGGAAACAGTTCTCCCCACGCCTCTCTGCATCCTACAAACTCTCGGAACAATGGACCCTGAGCGGAAGTACCGGCCTCTACCACCAATTGCCTCCCTACACCGCTTTGGGATATAAAGACAATGAAGGGCAATATCTCAACAAAAACCTGAAGTACATGCAGGTCTTTGAAAGCAGCCTCGGTGTGGACTGGCACCTGCAAGACCGGTTCATGGTTTCTGCAGAAGGTTTCTTCAAGCGTTACAGCCGTATGCCACTTTCCCTTCAAGACAACATTCCGTTGGCATGCAAAGGAAACGATTACGGTGTCACCGGCAACGAAGCACTCGTCCCTACGGCCAGCGGCAGGGCCTACGGACTGGAAACCATGTTCCGCTGGCAGGCATCCGGCAAGTTCAATCTCGTATCCTCCTTCACCTTATACCGCAGCGAATACCGCAACCGCCCAGATGGAGACTTCATTCCATCTGCCTGGGACAACCGTTTCATACTCAACATGAGCGGTACATACAACCTGCCCCGGCGCTGGAGCATAGGAGGCAAGCTAAGCTATATAGGCGGCAGCCCCTACACTCCCTATGATGAAGACAAATCATCACTCGTAGAAGCATGGGATGCCAAAGGACAGCCTTACTACGACTATGCGTACTACAATACCGGGCGGCTTCCCAAATTTGCCCAGTTAGACTTGCGTGTGGACAAGTCCTTCTACTTCCATCACTGCATGATAGGAATCTACCTGGACATACAGAATATCACCGGCAACAAACTGAAGCAACCGGATGTGATAATGAGTACGGGCATCATCGAAAATCCGTCCGCTCCCGTTGCCGAACAGCGCTATAAAATGAAATACCTCAAGCAGGAAAGCGGCACTATCCTGCCTACTTTAGGTATAACTGTCGAATTTTAACAAATAGCCACCATAAAAACTATTTTCCTTATAAAAGTTTGCTTTCTATATATAAACCCTTATATTTGCACAATTTTCAACCAAATGTGCAATTAAATATCATGGAACAAAGTTTTATCGCCTATATAGAGAATAGCATAAAGGAAAATTGGGATTTAGACGCTTTGACCGATTACAAGGGAGCAACCCTACAATATAAGGACGTAGCCCGCAAAATAGAAAAGCTGCATATCATTTTCGAGGCAAGCGGCATCAAGAAAGGCGATAAGATTGCCGTCTGTGGCCGCAACAGTTCCCACTGGGGCGTAACGTTCCTCGCAACATTGACCTACGGTGCGGTAATCGTCCCCATCCTTCACGAGTTCAAGGCAGACAATGTACACAACATCGTGAACCATTCCGAAGCCAAACTGCTTTTCGTAGGCGACCAGGTTTGGGAAAACCTCAACGAAAGTGCTATGCCGCTGCTAGAGGGCATCATGATGATGGCAGACTTCTACATTCTTGTCTCCCGCAGCGAAAAGTTGGACTATGCCCGCGAACATCTCAACGAAATGTTCGGTAAGAAATACCCCAAGAACTTCCGCAAGGAACATGTCAGTTATCACAAGGACCAGCCCGACGAACTGGCGGTCATCAACTATACATCCGGCACCACCAGTTACTCCAAAGGAGTGATGCTGCCCTACCGCAGCCTTTGGTCAAACACTACTTTTGCTTTCGAAGTATTGCCGCTGAAAGCCGGTGACAAGATTGTCTCCATGCTGCCAATGGCACATATGTACGGACTTGCATTCGAGTTTCTGTATGAATTCGCCGTAGGTTGCCACATATTCTTCCTCACTCGCATGCCCAGCCCCAAAATCATTTTCCAAGCTTTCACCGAAGTGAAGCCTAACCTGATTGTGGCTGTTCCGCTCATTATCGAAAAGATTATAAAGAAGAGCGTACTGCCCAAGCTGGAAACCCCCGCCATGAAGCTGTTGCTGAAAGTACCCATCATTAACGACAAGATAAAAGCAACCGTACGCGAACAAATGATTCAAGCCTTTGGCGGAAACTTTGCAGAAGTCATTGTAGGAGGAGCTGCCTTCAACCAGGAAGTGGAGCAGTTCTTAAAGATGATAGATTTCCCCTATACGGTAGGCTATGGAATGACGGAATGCGGCCCCATCATCTGTTACGAGGATTGGACCCGCTTCAAACCCGGTTCATGCGGAAAGGCCGCACCGCGTATGGAGGTGAAAATCCTATCATCCGATCCCGAAAACATTCCGGGAGAGATTGTCTGCCGTGGTCCCAATGTCATGCTGGGTTACTACAAGAACGACGAGGCCACCGTACAGGTACTCGACAAAGACGGCTGGCTGCACACCGGAGACCTTGCCCTGATGGATGCCGAAGGCAACGTAAGCATCAAGGGACGCAGCAAGAACATGCTCCTCGGCCCGAGCGGTCAGAATATCTACCCGGAAGAGATAGAAGACAAACTGAACAATATGCCGTATGTAGCCGAAAGCATCATCGTGCAGCAGAATGAGAAACTGGTAGGTCTGGTTTACCCCGACTTCGATGATGCCTTTGCCCATGGGCTGAACAATGACGACATCGAACGCGTCATGGAGGAAAACCGTGTGGCACTGAATGCAGAACTGCCCGCATACAGCCAGATATTCAAAATGAAAATCTATCCTGAAGAATTTGAAAAAACGCCGAAGAAATCTATCAAACGCTTCTTGTATCAGGAGGCCAAAGGATAATGTAAAAAAACAATTAAACTACAACCTATCTAACCCTTTCTAAATTATTATCTAAATGAGAAACGAATTATTATTATCCGCCATGCTTCCGATATGCGGAATGGCGGGAGAAGCGTATGGCATGCCGCCTGGGGATGCCGTACCTGCTCCAAAAGAGCAGCCAAACATCATTCTGTTCCTAGTGGATGACATGGGATGGCAAGACACGTCCCTCCCCTTTTGGACACAGCGTACCAAGTACAACGATACGTACCATACTCCCAACATGGAACGGATGGCTACACAAGGCAAAATGTTTACGCAGGCCTATGCATGCAGCATCAGTTCACCTACGCGTGTCAGCCTTTTTACGGGAATGAATGCTGCCAGGCATCGAGTCACCAGTTGGACCCTCCGTAAGAACACTACCCATGAACAACCCGACTCGGTCATGATTTATCCGGAATGGAACGTTAACGGCATTTGTCAAGAGCCTGGCGTGGAACGGACCACACAAGTCACCTCCCTGGCCGAAGTGCTCAAAGACCATGGCTATCACACCATTCATTGCGGAAAAGCCCACTTCGGTGCTGAAGGCACTCCCGGAGCCGACCCGTTGAAAATGGGGTTTGAAGTGAACATAGCCGGACATGCTGCCGGTTCACCTGCCAGCTACTATGGCAAGGAGAATTTCGGCAACAAAACAGACGGTAAAAGCCCGCTGGCTGCCGTACCCGGTCTGGAGAAATATCATGGAACCGACACTTTTCTAAGTGAAGCCCTTACCATAGAGGCCATGAAGGCCCTGGACGATGCACAGCAGACTGACAAGCCATTCTTTCTGTACATGGCACACTATGCCATCCATACCCCTATACAACCTGACATGCGTTTCTACCAGAAGTACCTGGACAAAGGCCTTCCTCCGGTAGAAGCCGCCTATGCTACTCTCATTGAGGGTATGGACAAAAGTCTGGGAGACATTATGGATTATCTGGACAAGAACAACCTGACGGAAAACACTATCCTCATCTTCATGTCCGACAATGGCGGTTTGGCGGCCCATACCCGCGCCGGACAACTGCATGTCCAGAACTATCCGCTCAACAGTGGTAAAGGTTCCGCCTACGAAGGAGGCATACGTGAACCGATGATTGTCCGCTGGCCGGGCATCGTAACGCCCCAAACCCAATGCGACCATTACCTGATGATAGAGGACTTCTTCCCCACCATCCTTGAGATGGCAGGCGTAGATAACTATACAACCGTACAGCAACGCGACGGCATCAGTTTCATGCCATTGCTCACCGGAAAAGGTAAAATGAAAGACCGTGATATCTACTGGCATTATCCCAATAGCTGGGGTCCTTCCGGCCCGGGCATCGGAGCCACTTGCTCCATCCGTTCGGGCGAGTGGAAGCTGGTGTATTATTTCGGTGACGGTAGACGGGAACTTTTCAACATCCCCGCCGACATCAGTGAAAAACATGATATGGCCCGAGAGAAGCCTGAAGTTGTCAAAGAGTTGTCACGGAAATTAAGTAATTACCTCCGGTCTGTGGATGCGCAGCGCCCTCTGTTGCGTGCCACCCGCCAACCAGCTCCCTGGCCGGACGAAATATAGAAAAAAGTATGAAACGAAACCTTTCCCTCCTCCTTGTGTCCCTGCTTTTTGCAGGGACAGCTCTTGCCCAAGAACATAATCCGGGCAGCGTACAGCCGGATACGATTCAGAAATCCTCCGAAAAATCTTTCCGGAAACAACGCTCTCCACGAACAGACCATGGCCCGGTAGGTATCAATATCTCCTTATGGAAAAACATCTCCACACAGCGGACTGATACCATAGGAAGCACCTGCTTCAATCTGGGTGTGTTCTCCTCCATGAACCGTCTGAATGGCCTCGGCATGAATATTCTTGGCAGTGTAACCGGCAGGGATGTGAACGGTGTACAGATGGCAGGTCTGTCAAATATGGTGGGGGGAAGCATGCGAGGCATGCAGATAGCAGGAATTACCAACATCAATGGCAACAACCTTATCGGAGTATCCGTTTCGGGACTGGTAGGTATCACCGGAACCCATGCGCAAGGCGTCATCATTTCCGGTCTGGCAAACATCAGTGGGGACTATAATCGTGGCGCCTCCATAGGCGGCCTGTTGAATATCAGCGGAGAAGGTGCTTCCGGCATACACTTTGCCGGACTCGCCAATATTTCCGGCGGAAATTTCAAAGGATTTTCAGGGGCCGGCCTGCTAAGTGTAATCGGTGAAGACTTGAATGGCATGCAGATGTCCACCCTTGCCAACATCACCGCCGGAGATATGACCGGTGTTCAGGTTTCCGGCCTGGGCAATGTGGTGGGTGGTACAGCCCAAGGATTACAAATAGGCGCTGCCAATATGGCCATACGTGCCAAAGGGCTTCAAATAGGTCTATTCAACTACTACAAAGAAAAATTAGATGGTTTCCAATTGGGATTAGTCAATGCCAATCCCCAAACAAAAGTTCAACTGATGTTTTTCGGTGGTAATGCCACCAAGCTGAATGTAGGTGCCCGTTTCAAGAACCGGCTCTTCTATACCATCCTCGGTGGCGGTACCCATTATCTGGATTTTGGCGATAAGTTTTCCGCTGCCCTCTTCTACCGTGCCGGTCTTGAACTACCGCTCTACAAACAGCTGTTCATCAGCGGAGATCTGGGATACCAACATATAGAAACCTTCAAGAACAAGGACTACGGCATTCCGGCACGTCTCTATGCCCTCCAGGCACGTGTCAATCTGGAATACCACCTGACCGACCGCTTCGGCATATTCCTCACCGGCGGTTATGGCGGCAGCCGCTACTACACCCAAGGGAAAACCTATGACAAAGGCATCATTGTAGAGGGCGGGGTGACGATACTGAAATTATAAATTATTGTTTCTCCTTAATCAACCCCGTCCTATACGCCACCAGCAGTTTCATCAAATCCTGAATCTGCGTAACGAGTTCACTTCCTTTGTCCGTATCCTTCACCATCATACGCTGCGAATTGAATTCGACAACCAGGGTTGTAGACTTGATGTCTTGCCCTTCTTCAATGGCTTTCTGACGGCTCTGGAACGGCTCATGCTGCACCAACTGCAAGCCGTGGGAATGATATACCAGCGTATATCCCGCAATTCCCGTTTCCGGCTGATAGGCTTTTGAAAAACCACCGTCAATCACCAGCAGCTTACCATCCGCTTTGATAGGCTTCTCACCTTTAATGGTCTTTACCGGTACATGCCCGTTGATGATATGCGAATGTGGCCCCGGCTTCACGCCGAACTCTTCAAGAATGCGGTCACACACCTCAGCCTCGTTGCGCAAGGCATAGTAATGTCCTTTCGTCTCCTTATGCAATGTTTTGTCGGCCACAAAATAGCGTTCAAAGGTAGCCATCTTGTCTTTATCGAAGGAAGGGGCATCCGGTCCGCACCACATGTACCAGACATAATCCAGTGCAAACTGTTTCTCGTCCGAACCGTCCTCGTCAAAGTAAGCGGTACGTATCAGCTGGTCGGTCTTTTTCAGCAACTTGCGTCCCCAGTATTCCTTTTGACCGATGCGGACATGTTTGAAACTGCCGTCCGCATTCAGAGGCACGGAAGCATGATAAAGCAGGTTACTGTTGCACACCAGATACATGCCGCCATACGTAAACAAGCAGCGCATGTGCTTCTTCATCTTCTCGCTGTTCATGAAAGAAGAATGAATCCGGTGCATCAGTTCGCGCTCTTCGTCCGACAGACGATACGGGTCCGCCGGGTCTATGGTGGGGAAATTTACATCGCGCAACGGATATTCCTTGCCTTCGTATACAAACACACCACGCTCGAAATCCACCAGATGCAGCAGTCTCCGGTTTTCCATACCGAACTCAGGACGACGGCTGATGATTTCCGCTTCCAGTTTCAACTGGATAACCGTAATCGCCTTGTGCATCTGTGTAATCAACCGCAAGGTCTTCTCATTGTATTCCGCATCGGCAAAGTTCATTTTCGGTGCAAAGATGGTGCAAGGGTCATCCGCATAGGTATCCATGGCAAACGTCGCAAGCGGCAACAGATTGATGCCATAACCATCCTCCAGCGTTGCTAAATTGGCATAGCGCATCGACATACGGATTACGTTGGCTATACAAGCATCATTACCCGATGCGGCACCCATCCACAGAATATCGTGGTTACCCCATTGGATGTCGAAATTATGATAATCACAGAGAGTATCCATGATAATATGCGCACCCGGTCCGCGGTCGTATATATCGCCCACGATATGCAGCGAGTCGATGGTCAAGCGCTGGATAAGGTTACACATCGCCACAATAAAATCATCCGCACGCTTCGTAGAGATAATGGTACTGATTATGACATTGATATAGGCATGTTTGTTAGGTTCGATGCTCGATTCGTGCAACAGCTCTTGAATGATATACGAGAACTCTGCCGGAAGTGCCTTGCGTACTTTCGAACGGGTATATTTGGACGAAACGTTCTGGCATACTTTTACCAACTGGTTCAGTGTTATCAAATACCAGTCATCCAGGTCCGTTTCCTGCTCCTTGATAAGTTGCAGCTTCTCTTCCGGATAATAAATTAACGTACAGATTTCCTTCTTCTCACTTTCGCGCAGTGTATGCCCGAATATTTCGTTCACCTTACGTTTCACTGCCCCCGATGCATTCTTCAGCACATGCTGAAAAGCCTCATACTCGCCATGAATATCCGTCAGAAAATGCTCTGTACCTTTCGGCAGATTCAGAATGGCCTCCAGATTGATGATTTCTGTACTGGCATCAGCAATGGTAGGAAAACTGCGTGATAATAATTGCAAATAACGCAAGTCATTGACAATACTTTCCGGAGTTATATTTCCCATAGTTATTTAATTGATAGTTGATAATTGACAGTTGATAATATCCCTCATTCTTCATTATCCATTAATGAAGAACATGAGCAGCACTTGGGCTATAATTACCCGTAGAAACATGCACAGCGGATAAACCGTAGCATAAGCTACAGACGGATTGTCTCCCGGAATGGTGTCGTTGGCGTAGTTCAGCGCCATGGGGTTTGCCATGCTTCCGCACAGCATACCCGCCATTGTTCCGAAATCTATCTTCAGCCACTTGAAGGTAACGATACCCATAATCAATACCGGAACCACAGTCAACGCAAAACCCGTAGCAATCCATAACAGCCCTTCCGGCCGGAATACCGTATCGAAGAAATGGGCACCTGCATCCAGTCCCAGGCAAGCCAGGTAAAGAGACAATCCCAATGCACGGAGCATCAGGTTCGCACTGCGCGTAGTATAAGTCACCATGTGCATCCTCGGACCGAATGTCCCGATAAGAATACCTACGATGATAGGGCCTCCTGCCAATCCGAGCCGCACGGGAGCGCTGATGCCGGGAATGGAAATAGGAATTGCTCCCAAAGCCAGACCGATGACAATGCCGATAAATACCGCCACCAAGTTCGGTTCCTTCAGGCTTTTCACAGCATTGCCCAGCACCTTCTCCACATTTTGTATAGCAGCGGCTTCGCCCACTACGGTCAGGCGGTCACCCAATTGCAAGGTCAGTTCCGCTGTGGCCAGCAGCTGCACGCCGCTACGATAAACCCGGCTGATATTGATACCGTAATGATTACGCAGATGGAGAGAACCCAGCTTCTTGCCGTTCAACTCCGGGCGCGTCACCACGATACGTTGCGAAATCAACTGGCTGTCTATGGCATTCCAGTCTATATCTTCCTTGTTCCAATCAGTATGCTCCTGCTCGCCGAAAAGCACGGTCAGAGCCGGCGTATTTTTCTCCGAGGTAATCACCAGCAGGCGGTCACCTTCCTTTATAATCTTTTCCGAGGTAGGAATACTCACATTCCCATCCCGCCACAAGCGGGAAATCACGAACTTCGGATAGCTGTTCAGCCCGCCTATTTCCTTGATACTCTTGTTGAAGATGGCAGGATTGTGCACCTGGAACGCAACAATGTAAGGCTTGTTCACGTCATCCTTCTCTTTCAATTCCAGGTCTTCCTTATGCGCCAGCGTCTTACGGATGAACAGTACGGCCAGAATGACCCCTACCACCCCCAGCGGATATGCCACCGCACACCCCAAAGCAGGGGTACTGGACTCCAATCCCATCTGTTTCAATGTCTGCTGTGCCGCACCGAGTGCCGGTGTGTTTGTCGTGGCACCGCAAAGTATGCCCACCATATCCGGCAGGGATACTCCCAACCCATAGCTGCCCAGTACAGTCAGCAGGGTGCCGATAAGCACTACACCCGTGGCGAGCATATTCAGTTGTACCCCTCCTTTACGGAAAGAGCTGAAAAAGCCCGGTCCCACCTGCAAACCCAAAGCATACACAAATATCACCAGCCCGAAGCTTTCCGCATAATTCAGCATCTGCGGGTCTATGGACAACCCGAAATGCCCGGCAATGATGCCGGCAAAGAATACAAACGTCACTCCCAATGAAATGCCGCAAACATGTATCTTCCCCAATCCCAATCCGATAGCGGAAATCAGTGAGAGTACCACAACCGCCTGCAAGGCGGAGTGCTCGACGAATAAACTATATAGCCAGTCCAATGTGCATTCTATTTTACAGTTTCAGGCTGCAAAGATAGTGCAAACCTCATGCAAAATAAAACGAACCCGTCTATTTTTTATGCGGCAGCACTTCTAAAAAAGGGATACGATGCAATAAATCCCTGCTGCCAGCAAAGCACTGACGGGGATAGTCAGCACCCAAGCGGTCATCAGACTCTTCGTAACTCCCCAACGCACAGCCGAAAGCCGCTTCGTGGCCCCTACTCCGATAATAGCTCCCGTAATGGTGTGTGTCGTACTTACCGGAATCTTCAGATACTCCGTCAGATAAAGCGTAAACGCACCGGCAGTTTCCGCAATCACCCCTTCCAGTGGCGTCACCTTCGTAATCTTAGTCCCCATGGTCTTCACAATCTTCCACCCGCCGGACATGGTACCGAGTGAAATGGCCGTAAAACAAGAGAATGCCACCCAGTCCGGCAGGTCATCAATACTGTTTATCCCCATTCCCAGTCCTTCCGAATGTCCGGCTATCATAGCCGCAGCAATGATACCCATTACCTTCTGTGAATCATTCAGACCGTGCCCGATGCTGAACAAAGCCGAAGACACCAGCTGCAGTTTCTTGAACCACACCTCGGCCGTATGGGGATGCGCCCTGCGGCAAATGTACAAGACCAACAACGTAAAACCAAATGCCACCACCATACCAATCAAGGGAGCCAGAAAAATGAATGCCGCAATCTTCAGAATGATACTCAACTGGATGGCCTCAAAACCGTGTGCCATGATGGCAGCTCCGGCAAAACCTCCGATAAGCGTGTGCGAAGAAGAGGAAGGGATTCCCTTCCACCAAGTGAACAGATTCCAGGCAATAGCCGCAATCACGCCGGCCAGAATGATAGGCAAAGTAATGTAAGGCTCCATCACCGTTTTCGATACGGTGTTGGCAATGCCGAAACCGCCGATGACACACTTGGCGATGAAAAAGGCCACAAAATTGAAGAAAGCCGCCCATATCACCGCCTGAAACGGTGTAAGCACTTTGGTAGACACAATGGTGGCAATAGAATTGGCCGCATCATGAAAACCGTTGATATAATCGAATATCAGAGCCAGTACAATGATAATCACTAATAGTTCCATGCGTCCGTTCGTTTATGCGTATTTCACAATCAGGCTCCTCAAAATCTTGCCCACGTGTTCGGCTGCGTCCGTCGTTTTTTCCAACTCATACATAATCTCCTTGATTTTGATGAGTTCAATGCAGTCCTTCTCTTCTTCAAAAAGCCTGGTGATGAAAAATTCATAAATATCATCTGCCCGGTTTTCTATGTCATGCAGCTGGTTGCAATATGCGCGCAGCTTATCCGGACTCTTGCGGAATGCCTCCAGTTCATCCATGGCCTGGCCGATGAGGGCCGCTTCTTGTTGAACCATATGTCCCAGCTCTTTCCCCTTGTCCGAAATAGGATGCGGATTATAGATAGTGATACGCTTGGCACAGCTGTTTATTCCATCAATCACATCATCCATGCCCGAAGCCAGGTCATGGATATCCTCCCGGTCAAAAGGAGTAATGAAAGTAGTGCCCAGTTCATCCAGAATCAGATTGGTCAGCTTATCGCCCTCGCGCTCCAAATCTTTGATTCGTTTATAATCTTCCGCCCTCTTCTCAGGCGAGTCATGGCCCAATATTTCTATCAACAGAGCCGACGAGGACAATAAAATCTCAGACAATTGCTTCAGCAAAGGAAAGAATTTCGGTTCTTTCGGTGTGAACCGGCTAAAAAAAGAATTCTTCATAATGGATAAATGTACTAAGTATATTAATTTATTTTTGTTTTCGTTGTTTCAGTCTTGCACGCAGCACTTCTACCACGGCCGGCAGTATGGAAACCACAATAATGGCCACAATCAGCAGTTTGAGGTTCTCTTGTACAAACGGAAGGTCACCGAAGAAATAACCCGCATAACAGAAGATGGCAATCCAGCAGGCGCCCCCAATCAGGTTGTACAGCATGAAGTAATAGTAATGCATCTTACCCATCCCCGCCACGAATGGCGCAAACGTACGGACGATAGGCACAAAACGGGCTATGATAATTGTCTTGCCTCCATACTTCTTATAGAACTCATGGGTCTTGTCGAGATGGCTTTGCTTGAATATTCTGGAATCGGGATTATTGAAGAGCCTTTGCCCGAAGAAATGCCCTATCATGTAGTTGCAAGAGTCGCCCAATACCGCGGCAACAAACAATATCAAAGCCAGCACATTGACCTCGAGAGGCATGTCGGGCAGTGCGGCAATAGCTCCCGCCACAAAAAGCAGGGAATCGCCCGGCAGGAAAGGTGTGACCACCAGCCCCGTTTCGCAGAAAATAATCAGAAACAATATGGCATACGCCCACATATGATATTCCTGCACTATATCAATCATATACTGATCGATATGGAGAATAAAATCTAATAGAAAATCCATTATATATTGATTATCAGTACTTAAAAAATAGAGAAAAACTCGGCATGGGGAGACGGGCAATCTCTCTGGCTCCCGAAAGAGAGGAAGGGAAAGTACTAAATAAGAATACGCCTCAGCGTATATACATAATATCTATATGAAATCTTATGGGGATGGAAAGTAAAGGGGAAAGAAGTTGTCTTTTCTTCCGGGAGCAGAGTTTTCAGGGTTCTCGCAACCTTGGCGGCAATGAAGTCCGGATTAAGCCTCAACAATTTCGAGCAAGAGGCATGCCGTAATGAGAAGGTATTTCCTATGCAACCGGCATCTGCCAGGCAATTATAATTCGCGTCCTCCCCTTTTTCCTGGCATTGTCTGCCATCTGCCCCCGACAAGCTGTGCTGGGCTCCGGAGAAATAATGCACATCCGCAGTAGGGAGTGTCTTACATCCCTCCATATCATCAGAAACGGAAGTGAACTTCGATATGAGGAACAACCCTAACAAGATATAGAATATACATTTCGCCATAGCGGGTGCAAATATAGAAACTATTTTCGGATTACAACAGAAAAATGAAAAACAAAAAGCGGTTAACCGTTTCATCAGTCAACCGCTTTCTTGTTTTTGTAGTGGGTACGAGAATCGAACTCGTATACCATGCGTGAGAGGCATGTATCCTAACCGTTAGATGAACCCACCCTCGCATTTGTCTTGTACACCCTCAGGGATTCGAACCCTGGACCCACTGATTAAGAGTCAGTTGCTC
>ENA-OYWZ01000003-OYWZ01000003.1-human-gut-metagenome-genome-assembly--contig:-NODE-3-length-222524-cov-11.836130_pt1 | contig 222524 bp, 233 predicted proteins | sample MGYA00244841_ERZ653414 | MGnify/ENA primary metagenome ERZ653414 (study PRJEB26926, sample SAMN06164894) | human gut metagenome | biome: ENVO:00009003; feature: ENVO:2100002; material: ENVO:00002003... | reverse complement strand
TGTCCGTATCTTCATACTGACAAGGATGAATCGTGCCATTGTCGAAGCTAAAAATCTCAGCATCAGGCATTCCGAGGAGAATGGGTGAATGTGATACGATAATGAATTGCGCCCCTTCTTGGGCACACCGATAAATGTTAATCAGTAACGTGAGCTGCCTCTGCGGGGATAAAGCGGCTTCCGGCTCGTCAAAAATATAGACTCCATCTGCACCCATGTAGTCCTGCGCAATGGCGAGGAAACTTTCACCGTGTGATTTTTGGTGATAGCCTTTGGAGGGATGATCGTCATCGGAATAGTCGATTTCCTTGGTGGCTACATTGTAGAAGCTCTCTGCCCGGAGAAAATACCCGAACTTTGGTCTACGATACCCTTTGGAAATCGTCATAGCCTCACATAGTTCCGAATGGGAGTTGTATGTGGAAAATGAATAATTCTTCGTTCCACCCTCTGCGTTGAAGCCGTAAGCAACAGCGATTGCTTCCAGAAGCGTAGATTTTCCGCTTCCATTTTCGCCAACAAAGAACGTAATGGGCTTATGGAATGTAAAAGTGTCGATTCCGCTGATGGCAGGAATCTGACGAACATAATTGTATGGGCGAACTCTGTTCCAGTCGATGGTCAGCCCTTGGATAAACAGATCATTCATACAGTACTCCTTACTATATAATGTAGGAGAACGCTTAGTTCCGCTCAAACCCAAGATAGCGGGTGCCCTGAAAACTCAGTTTTCCGATGTCGCCCTGCACGAGCAGACCATAATCGCTTCCGTCCACTTCAAATTCCATCCGGTCTCCGCTTTCTACCTGAAAGGTCACATAATAGGAAGTGTAGGTGCTGGTTCTATATCCATGTGCACCAGACAAATCCCCAGCGTTTGCAGCGTCGGAATGCGAAATATCAGTTCGCTTTGCTACCACTGCTGCTGGAACAGATAGACGGGGTGAGTGATTGTTTTTGTTCCATGTGCGAAGATTTGAAATCAGCGTAAAAATAAATAGACACATCAATCCGAAAAAGATAAGTGGGAATACTATGCTGAACACAGTGTTAAACCAGCCAAAAAACATATTACTCCTCCAAAATTTCCTCCAGCAGGTCTTTTACATCGTCCAGAAAAGATTCTTCTCCGAGGGTGTTCACCTTGAAGAACACCGCTTGACTGCCGCCCGCTGTAATTGCAGACAGCCGAATCGGGCTATCTCCATTCTGGAACATGGTCAGTGTCAGACTCAGGCGGTTGCCGCCCATCATGCTGTACCGTTCAAACACACGGACACTGCACCGGGCATCGCCCTCTTTGAAATCACTGCCTGCCTCTAAATCTGCAGACCAACTGCTGTCTGGGATCTCCTGTTCCAGCTTCCGAAGCAGCTTGTCAAAGTTTTTGTTTCGGATGGTCTTTTCAAAGATTGCCATAATGGTTCCTCCGTTCTGACAATTAAAAATCAGTCCCTTATTTTTGATACGAGCAGAGCCACAGGAAAATTGCGGAGAAATCGCTTGAAGAGAGGAATTTTGTCTAATTTGATTATAGCATATCTTTTGGAAGAACAAAATACTTTATGTACGCCGCCCGTAGGCGGCAATAATCAGTCCGGGGGAAATTCCAGTTCGACAAACTCTGCATCGGTCAGCAGTTTCAGTTTTTCGATGACCTGTTTCGTGGATAAGCCCCAGCCGGGTGCCGGTGTTGTAGAACATGGAGATAATGCTCAGTCATCTCGGTGTCGGCATGGCCTACATTGCCTCCATGGGCTGGATCTTGTTTATGCAGAAAAGGGCCTTTGGCAGCAGCTGATCCACGCAGCCGCCGGATGTGAAAAGCTCTTCTTCACACTGGGTGGTTTAGTGTTGATGATGAGCCTGCACATTTTTTCCATTCATGCTAACCATCTACGATTATTTCCTCAATAGGTCGTTTTGCATTTTATGCCATGCAAAAGGCAGAATCAGATATAAAAAGTTCTGTCGTATGTAAAAGCCTTCAAAAACAACTTGAAACACTTTTGTTGCAATGGTACAATAATAATGTTATTTTATGGAAGCTCGGCGCAAAGCTCATGCGGACAGACTGCGGGTGTGTGGATTTCTATGGGATGTGTAAGAATAGCTAGGGCAGCACTGCGCTACTGCACTTTCCGATAATGTGAGGAAGGTATATTTATATGATGTATATGATGAAAAAGATCTCCCGCCGCTCTTTTTTGCAGGTCTGCGGCATCACGGCAGCCACGGCGGCGTTGACTGCCTGCGGCGGCGGTAAGACCGAAACGGCGAAAAAAGACGATGCGCACGAAGCCGTCACCTTTATGGCACCTTATAAGGAGATAGAAGCCTTTATTGAGCAGGTACACAGCGTTTACCCGGAAGTGAACATCGAGGTCGTGCCCTACAGCGGCGATAACACCACCACCTGTTTGCAGAATATGTTTGCGGCGGGCGACCTGCCGGACGTCTGCACCTTGACCTACTACGACCCCCGGATCGATCTGGTCTCCGACAAACTGCTGGACCTTTCCGGCTACGATTTTACGGATAACTATGTGGAGTCCCGTCTGCAGGACGTGTTCGACAACGGTGCCATCTACCTGCTGCCCTCGACCTACAACTGCTACGGCATCACCTACAACAAGACCCTGCTGAAAAAATACGGCTGGGAGCTGCCCAATTCTTTCGCTGAGCTGGAAGCACTGGCGGCAAAGGCCAAGAAAGCAGAGGTCGATCTCTGTCTGCCGCAGATCCAGTATCCGGGCTACGGTTTCCAGTACCTGTGCAACATTGCAGACGCCGATTTCCTCGGCACACTGGAAGGCAGGCTGTGGCAGCGAGATTATCTGTCCGGTAAAGCGAATGTCAGCAATACCCCCGGCATGATGCAGGCGATGGCCTATGTCCAGAAGTGGAAGGACATCGGGATGCTGAACGGCTCCGGCGATGCTCTTGACGACAATGTGACCCGGCAGAGGATGGCCGAGGGCAACACCCTGTTTTTGATCGGAAACACCAACGGCATCGTGGAAGCAGACGGCAACGCCGATAAATATGGGTTGATGCCGTTTCTCTCGGAGGACGGCACCCAGAACGTTTTTGTGCTGAATGTGAACCGCTTCTACGGTCTGAATAAAAAGCTGGAGCAGGACCCCCAGAAGCTGGAAGATGCGCTCAAGGTGATGCGTGTGCTTTCCACCGTTGCAGGCACCAGCGCTCTGCAGCCCGCAACGGCGCTGAAAAGCAGCCTGCTGCCCTTCAAGGACGCAAAAGCGGACGGCACCTACTATGCCGACATCGCCGATGCCCTGAATGCAGGCAACACCGCGCCCTTTATCTATTCCGGCTGGGAAAACACCATCGTGACCACCGGCCTTAAAATGCTGGACTTCATGAAGGGCAACGCCACCATGGAGGATGTGATCCGTCAGCTGGACGAGGATCAGGATAGTGTGGTGAACAACACCCCGGATACCATCACTACCGTTACGGAGGAACTTTCGCAGGAGGACTGCGCCATGCTGGTGGGGCGCTGCTTTGCACAGGCCACCGGCAGCGACCTTGCGCTGGTGTCGCTGAGCACATGGATCCCCGGCAACCCCATCGATCAGAACCATCACGGCGTAGCGGCCAAGCTGTACGCCAAGGGCATTACGGATTATGATCTTTCGGTGATTTTACCTACCGGCTGGAACCGCACCATCCAGACCGTTACCCTGACCGGGCAGCAGATCAACGACCTGCTTGCTTCTGGTTATGATGCCTACGGCAACGGCAAGGGCTACCCCTATGTGCTGGTAAGCCCAGTGCAGCCGGATGCGGGCAAGACCTATCAGGTTGCCATCTGCGGCGTGAGCGACCAGCTGGCTGCGGAGACCACGGTTACAGACAGCGGCGTGGTGGGCATGGATGCCGCAAAAGCCTTCTTTGGCGCATACACCACCATCAGCCGGGCAGATACCGCATGGAGCTAGGGTGCATCTGAAACAGAACAGACAGGAGATACCAGATGTGAACAACAAACTATATAAAAAGCTGCTTTGGGGCATCGGCTTTGTCATTGTTGCGGTCATCCTGACCCTTTTTATCATGAGCCAGACCTACATCCAGAACCTTGTCTACCATGAGCGGCTGAACCAGATGGAAGAGGTCACCCACCAGATGTTCCGCAGTCTGGAGGATGTGATCGACACCCATTGGAGCGAGGTGAATGTACAATGCAATTATTTGTACTGCACTCCGTTAAAGACCGATACCGAGTTCTATCGCTATCTGAAAAAGCTGTCGGAGCTTTCCAATTACCATGAAAGACAGATCGAACTGGTTGCCGTGGACTCTGACGGACATTACTATACCGAGAATGGCGGCATGGGGCTGCTAAGGGAAATGAACTATCTGGCAGACTCTCCGCAGTGGGTCAGCTACGTTTCCAACTCGCTGACCGTGGACGACTCCCGGATGGTGTTTCTGGAAAAGCTCTCCACCCCCATTACACTGCAAAGCGGAGAAAAAGAGATCACCCTGCGCTACTTTGGCATTTCGCAGAGCATGACCCAGCTGAACGATTATTTCCGCTGTGATGCCTACGAAAATAACAACAGCGTCTATGTGCTGGATGACGATGGTTTCAAGCTGTTCAACGCCAACGATACCGAACTGCTGAAGGGACACAACGTATACACTGTGCTCTCCCGGATGTCCTATCTGCATGGCTCTTCCTTTGCGGAGGCAAAGGAGCGGCTTGACCGCACAGGTTCCTGTTATTCCAACGCCGTGCTGGACGGCACCGAGTATTTCTACGCCCTGAAGCAGATGGAAAACGCCTGGTGGACGCTGGCATTCCTTGTCCCGGCGAAATATGTGGCCGTGAATACCCAAAAGCTGGTCAACATCGTCATGGTCATCATCATCGTCATTGCGATGGTGTTCTCGGTCATAACAGTTTTTGTCGGCTGGTCTCTCCTGCGGCAAAAGCAGCAGCAGGAGCTGCAGGCAGAAAAAGAAGCAAACCTCCGTCTGGAGCAATACAACATCCATCTGACGCAGGTAAACGATGAGCTGCGGCAGGCACAGGACATTGCCGCTGAGGCGCTGCAGTCCGCCGAGCGCGCCAGCAAGGCTAAGACGGACTTCCTTGCCAACATGAGCCACGATATCCGCACCCCCATGAACGCCATCATCGGCATTACCACGCTGATGAAAAACGAGCTGCACCAGCCGGAAAAGCTGGCCGAACATCTGGACAAGCTGGAAAATTCCGGCCAGCTGCTGCTGGGCATCATAAACGATATTCTGGACATGAGCCGCATCGAGAGCGGCAAGACCACCCTGAATGTGGAAAAAATGAATCTGCCCCAGCAGATCAGCCAGCTGGACAGCATCATCCGCCAGCAGGCAGGCCAGCGCCGCCAGACCTTTACGGTAAACACCCATCTGCAGCACGAAAACGTGCTGGCAGACCCCAACCGTCTGAATCGGGTGCTGATGAATATTCTCTCCAACGCAGTCAAGTATACGCCCACCGGCGGGCATATCCGGTTTGAGGTGGACGAGCTGCCCCGAAACGAGCACTACGCCCGATACCGCTTTGTGGTGCAGGATGACGGCATTGGCATGAGCGAGGCCTACCAGAAGACCCTTTTTGACCCCTTTACCCGCGAGGAACGCTCCGGCACCAACAAGGTGCAGGGCACCGGCCTTGGTATGGCCATCACCAAGAACATTGTTGACCTGATGGGCGGCTCTATCAATGTGGAGAGTACCACCGGCAAGGGCACTCGCTTTGAGGTGGTGCTGGAATTTCCCATTGATGCCGAAGCAGATACGGTGCCAGAGGCACAGGTACTCCCGGAGGAAGAGGAAGAAACTTCTCCTCTGTCCGGCATGAAGTTCCTCTGCGCCGAGGATAACGCCATCAACGCCGAAATTCTGGAAATGCTGCTGGAAGCCAATGGCGCAAGCTGCACCATCTGCTCCAACGGTCAGGAAATCGTGGATGCCTTTGCCAGCGTAAAGCCCGGCGAGTACGACATGATCCTGATGGATGTGCAGATGCCTGTGATGGACGGCTTGGAAGCCACCCGCCGCATCCGCAGCGGCGAAAACCCGCTGGGCAGGATCATTCCCATCCTTGCCATGACCGCCAATGCCTTCCTTGAGGATATGCAGAAGAGCAGGGAAGCCGGCATGGACGAGCACCTGTCCAAACCTGTGGATATCGCTGCGCTGGAGCAGACGGTAAAACGCTTCCGTGTTATCCCCCCGAAAATAAATAGCGGACAAGCGCGTTTCCGCAGAGAAAGCACACAAACGATGTAAATGATGCAGGAGAAGACTAGAACGTGAATACACTTTCCGAGATCGAGGAGTATTACAAAGCGCGTGAGCAGCAGCTTTTGGAAAAACTTCATCAACAGGAAGCCGCTCTTGCCGCAATGCCTGACGGATATCCAAGCTGCCCTGAAAGAAGAATTACAGCAGCACAACTGAGCTGCGGATGCAATCAAAACAGGAGTATAAAAAGCCCGAATGAAACACAGAATCTCACGCCGTGCATTCCTGAACGGATGCACGCTGCTGGCGGCAGCTGCTGCCGTAGGCAGTCTGACTTCCTGCGGAGAAAAGGAAGCGAAAGACAGCGGTCTTGCACAAATCGTTGTGGGAAGCGACACCTATCCACCTTATATCTATCTGAACAATGACGGTGTTCCCACCGGGATCGATGTGGAGATCGCCACCGAGGCGTTCCGCCGCATGGGGTATGCTGCCCGGTTTGAAACGATCAACTGGGAGCAGAAAACAAATCTTGTGGAAAGCGGTGCCATCGACTGCATCTGGGGCTGCTTTTCCATGGATGGACGCGAAGAGGTATACCGCTGGGCCGGGCCTTACATGGTGAGCCGTCAGGTGGTTGCGGTGGATGCCGACAGCAGCATCCGATCCCTCAGCGACCTTGCCGGCAAGACCGTCGCCGTGCAGAGCACCGGCAAGCCGGAGGAGATCTTTCTCAGCGGCTCCGACCCGCGCATCCCGCAGACGGTGGAGGTGCTCAGCATCGAAAACCGCAGTGTGCAGTACGCAATGCTGGCCTGCGGCTATGTGGACGGCATCGCCGCCCACGAGACAGGCATCCTGCAATATATGAAGGACAATGCCGTAGACTTCCGCATTTTGGAGGAACCGCTGCTGGTCACCGGGCTGGGCATCGCCTTTGCCAAGAACGACACCCGCGGGCTGGACAGCCAGCTGACCGATACCCTTGCGCAGATGCGCGCGGATGGCACGCTGGAGCGGATCATTGGCCGATACCTTGAAAATGCTTCGCAGTATCTGGAGGTGGACACAATTGGCGCGTAAAAACAGAACCACCCCGGATAAAAGGATATGGACAGCCTATCTGATCATCGGCGTGCTCTTGATGGCCGGTGTTGCTTTTTTCTCCAGCTGGCGGGCAATGCGCACAGCAGAGGAACGCTTTTGTCAGACCCTTGAGTTTGTCAAATCCCAGTCCACCAGCTTTGAAAAGTACAACGATACCATCACGGCAAAGGCACTCCGCCGCACGGCGGTCGCAGTCCATCAGCTGGCAGAGAATCCTGCGCTTGACCTCTCCGACCCGCAGTGCCTGAACAGGCAGACAGAAAAGCTCTGGCTCACCGGCATTTCGGTTCTGGGACCGGATGGCACGCTCCGGTGCGAGTCCACGACCAACGGCATCGGCTATGACCGGTTTGGCGACCAGCTGAAAAATGACGCTGTTCTGGACGTTTTATCTTACCCGCGAAAGACCTATGTGAAGCGCGTCCTGCTGGAAGATGGCTCTGCCGTGGATGTTGCGGCACACCGGGCAGAAAGCACAGAGCTGCTCCTGCTTGCCTACCGGTACACCCCGGCAGAATTTGTGGAGGAAACGGCGCTGTCCATCCAGAGCGTACTGGATGGCTACCCGGCAGAAACCAGCGGCACGCTGTTCATCGTGCAGAACAATCAGGTCGTTGCCGCAAACCGCCCGGAGCTGATTGGGCAGGATGTTGCAGGCAGTCCGCTGGTGCAGGGGATCCGCAAAGCCGGGGCCGCAGAGAAGCTGACCCATACCCGGGACTGGAACGGCTCCGGCTGCTATTTCGGGATGTTCTGCCATGGCAGATCCTTCGATCTCTATGCGTACACGGATGAAAAAATAATCTTCCGGGAGGCGCTTTTGCTGATCCTGACGGTTCTGGTCGGCTACATCCTGCTTGTAATGATCCTTCAGCTGCTGCGCCGCCGCTCCGTGCAGGAGATGGAGCTGCAGAAAAAAGAGCAGGAGAGGAAGTACCAGACCCAGCTGGAGGAACAGAACCGCAAGCTGGAGATCGCGCTTCAGCACGAGGGAGCGGCAAACCGCGCCAAGCGGGAGTTCCTGTTCAATATGAGCCACGATATCCGCACCCCCATGAACGCCATCATCGGCTTCACTTCGCTGGCTGCGACCCATATCGACAATAGGGAACAGGTGCTGGACTACCTCAAAAAGATCTCCACCTCCAGCCAGCATCTGCTTTCCCTCATCAATGATGTGCTGGATATGAGCCGCATCGAGAGCGGAAAGGTAAAGATCGAGGAAAAAACGGTGCATCTGCCGGACCTCGTCCACGATGTGCGCTCCATCATTCAGCCCAATGTTTCGGCAAAGCGGCTGTCACTTTTTATTGATACCATGGATGTGGAGAACGAGGATATCATCACCGACCCGCTGCGGCTGAACCAGATCCTGCTGAACATTTTGTCCAATGCAATCAAGTTCACTCCCACAGGCGGCATGATCAGCATTCGCATTGCTGAGAAAAACGGTGCGCCTGCGGGCCGGGCCTGCTATGAGTTCCGCATCAAGGACAACGGCATCGGCATGAGCGAGGAATTCCAGAAGCACATCTTTGAGGAGTTCGCCCGTGAGGAAAACTCCACCGTCAGCGGCATTCAGGGTACCGGCCTCGGCATGTCCATCACCAAGAACATTGTGGACCTGATGGGCGGCACCATCACCATTGAGAGCGAGCCGGGCAAGGGCAGCGAGTTCATCGTGAATCTCTGCTTTGCGCTCAGCGGACAAAAGGTGGAGCTCAGGCAGCTCCCGCAGCTGGAAGGGCTGCGGGCACTGGTGGCGGACGACGATACCGACACCTGCCTGAGCGTCAGCACCATGCTGTCCAAGATCGGGATGCGGCCGGAGTGGACGATCTCCGGCAGGGAAGCGGTGATCCGCACCCGGTATGCCATGGAGCAGGGAGATGAATTCAGCGTTTACATCATCGACTGGCTGATCCCCGATATGAACGGCATCGAGATCGTGCGGCAGATCCGCAAGGTGATTGGAAAAAGCTGCCCCATCATCATCCTGACCGCCTACGACTGGGCCGATATTGAAGAGGAAGCCCGCGCTGCCGGTGTTACCGCTTTCTGCGAAAAGCCGCTGTTCCTCTCGGAGCTGCGCAGAGTGCTGGCAGAGCCGTTCGGTGCAGAGCCTGCCTGCAGGCCGGTGCAGCTGAACGCGGAGGCCTTCAAAGGGAAAAAGATCCTGCTGGTGGAGGACAACGAGCTGAACCGTGAGATCGCAGTGGAGATCCTGAAGGAAGCGGGCTTTGAGGTGGAATCTGCCGAGGATGGCGAGATCGCCGTCCGGAAGATGAAGCAGGCGGCAGACGGACAGTATGACCTGATCCTCATGGACATCCAGATGCCCAACATGGACGGCTACGAGGCAACGCGGCAGATTCGTGCGCTGCCGGATGCCGCAAAGGCTGGCATCCCCATCTTTGCAATGACGGCAAATGCCTTTGAGGAAGACCGTCAGAATGCACTGGAGGCCGGTATGAACGGCCATATTGCAAAGCCGCTGGATATTCCGCACCTGCTGCAGGTCCTTGCAGATGTACTGAAATAAACAGCGCCCAAAAGCAAAAGCACCCACAGCAAGCGCCACAGAGGTTTTGAATCTCCGGTGAGCAAATTGCTGCGGGTGCTTTATTTTTTTATGCCTGACAGGCGGCTTGTTACAAAATTTTGCGCAGCTCCTGCACAAGGTCGCCGATCACAATGGGTTTGGACAAAAAGCCGGTCATGCCGCTTTCCAAGGCATTGCGGCGGTCTTCATCGAATGCGTTGGCAGTCATGGCAAGAATCGGGATCTTTGCCAGTGCAGGGTCGCCCAGTGCGCGGATCTGCCGGGTGGCGGTATAGCCGTCCATCACCGGCATCTGCACATCCATCAGCACCAGATCATAGCTGCCCGGTGCGGCAGTGCTTACCTTTTCCACCGCCACGGCACCGTTTTCAGCCGTATCGACCCGGAAGCCGTACTCGCACAGGATCTCCTGCGCGATCTCGCGGTTCAGCTCGTTGTCCTCTACCAGCAGGATGTGCCTGCCCTTGAAGTTGGTGCTCTTTTTCGGCAGAAGCTCCTGCGCCGCATCCGTCTGTGTCTGGCCGATGGCGTTCATCAGGGTCTCGCGCAGGTCGGACATGAACATGGGCTTGGAGCAGAAGGCGGTCACACCGGCAGCCTTTGCCTCCACCTCAATGTCGGACCAGTCGTAGGCAGTCAGGATGATGATGGGCGTATCATCGTTCAGGCTGCGGATCTGGCGGGTGACTTCGATGCCGTTCATATCCGGCAAGCGCCAGTCGATGATATAGGCGTGGTAGGCGTCGCTCATTTCGATGGACTGCCGTGCACGCAGCGCCGCTTCCTTGCCGGAAAGGGTCCACTCGGCACGCATGCCCACCTTGACCAGCATCTTTGTCACGCTGTCGCAGGTGTTGAAATCGTCATCCACCACCAGTGCCTTCAGGCCTTCCAGTTCGGTGATCTTTTCCACCGGACGGTGCTCTGCCTGCGCACGCATGGGCACACGAATGATAAACTCGCTGCCCTTGCCCTGCGCCGTCTGCACTTCGATGGTGCCGCCCATCATATCCACGATGTTTTTGGTAATAGCCATGCCAAGGCCGGTGCCCTGGATCCGGCTTACCGTGGAGGTGCGCTCCCGCTCAAACGGCTCAAAAATCTTTTTGGCGAACTCTTGGCTCATGCCGATGCCGTTGTCCTTGACGCGGAACTCGTACTGCCCGCAGCCGCGCACCGCTCCGGCAAGCTGCCGCACCCGCACCGAGACCGTGCCACCCGCCGGGGTGAACTTGATGGCGTTGGACAGCAGGTTCAGCAGGACCTGATTCAGCCGGGTCTTATCGCAGTAGACGTCCTCATCGGTCACATCCATGGCATCCATATAAAGCTCCAGCTGCTTTGCGTAGATCTGCCCGCTGACGATGGTTTTCAGGTCGTGCAGCACATCCGAAAGGTTGACTTCCACTTCTTCCAGATGGATCTTTCCGCTTTCGATGCGGCTCATATCCAGCACATCGTTGATGAGGGAAAGTAGATGATTGCTGGAAGCGAGGGTCTTGGCAAGATAATCCTTCACCCGGCCTTTATCGTCAATGTTGCTGAGTGCCAGCGTGGTAAAGCCGATGATGGCGTTCATGGGGGTGCGGATGTCGTGGGACATATTGGAAAGGAAGGTGCTTTTGGCGCGGTTGGCAGTCTCGGCCGCTGCAACGGCATCCGAAAGTGCCTGATTCACCTGCCTGTCGGCGGTGCGGTCGGACAAGACAAGGATATACTTGGTCCTGCCCTCTACCTCGCTGCCCATGGCGATGTTATGGAACCAGCGCCGCTCTTTGGTCTCCCGATGCTCAAACTCGAAATCCCATTCGCGTTGCTGCCCGCTGAGCAGTCCTTCCAGAAAGTTCTTGTCGCGATCCGGGTCATCCTTCGGGTGCAGCGCTGCCAGAGCACGGGCATCCTGCCGCACTTCTTTCCACGGGATGCCCAGCAGCCGTTCGACGTTGGGGCTGACATAATCCACCTTGGAGGTCTTTGCGTCCAGCATCAGGAAAACGTCGTCCACGTTCAGCGAAAGCTTTTGGAACAGCTCATCCCGGTACAGGATCTCAGTGTCCTTCCGGCGCAGGGTCGTATGGCTTCTGCGCAGGATCAGCAGGATGATCAGCACAGCAAGGCCAAAGGCGATGCCCGCCACGATCTGCACCGTGTGGAACCACAGCTTATCCAGACTGGCATTGACGATGCTGACCGGCACAAGCCCCACCATCGTCCAGTTCTGGACCGCGGTATCCTCGTAGACCAGATAATAACTGGTGTCGCCCAGTTTGACCCTCAGATTTCCGCTGCGGCCCTGCGCAAAATCATCCGAAAGGGCAAGAATCTGTTCCTCGGAAAGGTCGGAATGGTCGCGCAGCATCGCAATGAAGTTGTAAATGATTTCCTTGCGGTTTACGGAATTGTCAATCACCACCCGCCCATCCGGGTAGATCACATAGTTGCTGGCATTGCCCTGAAAAGCAGAGCTGTCCAGCAATCTCAGCACAGCATCATTATAATAGGTGATGGCAACAGCGTCGTAGGCAAAGCCCCGGTAGCTGCCCTGCGTTTCGGGGCAGATGAACGCAAGCATCGGGGCTTTGCCGGGCAGCGCCGTATTTACGACGATATCCTCGCCATCGGAGAGCTTTTCGTCCAGATTGGTCTGCAGGCCAAGGTAGCCGGTTTCCCCGGTCACGGTCGTGTAGTTGCCGTCATAGGAAAGAAAGTAGAAGTTAACAAATCCGGTTGCCTGCTGTGCTTCCTCGATATAGGCCTGAATTTCATCCTCATTCGAGGTGTTTTTCAGAAAGCCGTTGCACAGATGCAGATAGGTCATGTTTTTGCGCACCATCTCTTTCAGCATACTATTGGATTTATACAGCACCTCTTCCAGATGCGAGGTGCTTTCCTGATAGATGGTCTGCGACATAAACGAGATGTACCGGACGCTGAAACCGGCTGCCAGAAAGACCAAAAGAAGGATGGCAGCGGCGGCAGGCAGCCACTTGTGCCGGGAATAGCAGCTGTGTTTGGATTCGTGCTTTTCGTCTGCCATTCCGCTCACCTCAGTGTCATGTAGTTTTCCGGCTCTGCAAGCGCTGCGCCGCCGGAGATATAATCGCGCCATGTGTTCTTTACCCACGTATCTTCGCCCACAGACGTGCCGCTATCGCTCGCAAGCAGCGCTTCCATCTGCTTTTCCGTTGCAAGGCAGGTCACGGTAACGGTGTCGTTATCTCCCAGCGGCTGCCCGTTCCGGGTGATGCCGGTCAGGGTATAGCTGCCGTTATTCTCTTTTACCTCCACAGCAATGCCGCTGACCACTGGCAGAGAACCACGGTTGAAGGGCACAAACCCGCCCTCGCAGCCTTCCACAAAGGCGTGGACGGTCTCTTTCAGCTCCGCACCGGTCATGGTGCGCTGGCGGGACATCAGACCGTTCGGCATGATCATGGAAGCTGCCATTTTCTGGTTATAATCCGCCTGCAGCACACTGCCGGTAAAGCTGTTTGCGGTGGCAAGCAGCACATCCGTGCCATACACGCCGCGCAGCGTGTTTGCCATCACGGAGAAGGCAGCGTTGCCGCCGTTTGCGTGGAATACGTTGGAATAGGCCTTCCCGGAGGTCAGCACGGTCTCGTTGTCGGCAGGCTCCTCATCGGCAAGGAGCTGGGCATTGAAGGCCTGATACGCCTGCTCAGCGGTAAGCTCGCCTGCGATCATTTTGGAGACCACATCCTTGGAAACGGCAAAGAAATCGTTGGAGGCGATGCGGATATACATGTGGTTTTCTTCCACCACGCTGCGGACGTCCTTCAGATACTCGGTCAGGCGCAGGGGAACGTTCTGGCTGTAGCTCAGTACGTCCTGCCCCTCCGAGACGATGCGGTTCTGCGCCTGTTCGGAGAGCATGACGTTCAGCACCTTCATGGCTTTTTCGCGGCGCGCGGTGTCCTGCTCCAGATCCCGGTTCAGGGCAACTTGGAAATAGGGGGTGGTCATGATCCACGGTTCGCTGTTCTGGCTGAAGAAGGGCAGAAAGATCGTGTCGATGCCCTCATCCTGAAACATCTTCACGCCGGCAGAGCTGCCAAAGTACATGGCAACTTTTCCGTTCCGGAACATCCCGGTCACATCGTCGTAATTCAATGCAAGATCATCTGCTGTAAGGTGGGTATCCTGAATGAACTGCTCCATCCGCTCAAACGCCCCCGGCCATACGGTGTCGTCCAGACCCACCCGCGCGGTGCTGGCGGGGTCGCTGTAGGTAGTGCGCCACTTGCGCCCCGCGGTGGTGGTAAGCTCGGCAGCGGAAAGCCCCTGCAGGGTTTCCATGCAGGTGTAGTCGTAGGTATAATCGGAGGTAAAGCCGCGGATGCCTACCTTTTCAAAAGCCTGACAGGCCGCTACAAAGCTTGCGTAATCGGTGGGCAGGGGAATATCGTACTGCTCAAAAAGGCTGCGGTTGACCACAAAGCCGTGGGCATCCGCGCACACCGGCAGCCAGTTCACACTGCCATCCTCGTTTTTGAAGCTGTTGAGGTAGGTGTTGTACACAGCGCCCGCCTCATTGGTCATGGCAAGGTTCATCAGGCTGTCCTTCAACGGTGCCGCATCGTGCAGCGAGAAGCGGCAGCAGGTGATGATATCCGGCAGACCGCCGTTCTGCTGCAAAAACTTGTAAAAATCCAGATCGTTGTTGCCTACGATGAATTCAATGTTCACGTCCGGCAGCTGCGCCTGAACATAGGGCGCATAGTTTTCGTACAGACTGGTGCTCCACAGATACACCTGAATAGTCTGAGCGTCTTCCTGCTCCTGTGTTCGTTCCGCATTTTTTTCGCTGCATCCGGTGAGCAGGGATAGCCCCATCACCAGTGCCGCAAGCATGGAAAATAGGCGGCGCAATGTTTTTGTTTTCATCCGATCCTTCTCCTCACACTTCTTGGGCAGCCATCATTTTGCGGTTGGCTGCTTTGGCTTACTGATCATACATCACCGCCCGCAAGAGTGTGTGCTGTAAAACCCACCCACGGAAAGGATGCCGCAATTTTTGCGTCTTTTCTGTTTTGCGCTCTCCCTCTACCGCGAAGGGGCACAGAATGACAGAGACATAAAAATATTTTACCACTACCATGAAGAATTTTCAATAAAATTTCATATATTGAACCATAAAAGCTGTGTAGGATTACAATAGATGTGTCACAAAGTGAAAAAAGACGAATGAGTCGTTCTGTGGTACAGTTAAATTGCTACACCAAACATCACAGAAACACATCATTGACAAACCTACATTGTGAACTCAAGGAGCCTGTCCAAAAGAAAGCATAAAAATGCATATAACGCCCTATGAAATGGTGTCACGGGGCGTTTTATTTTGTCTTGTTTTGTGGGCGATGTTGCGGTTTATGTTGCGGTTTTGCGAAAACTTGCGAGACTAAATAAAAAAATCCCACGAAATTACGATTCTAAACGTAAATTCGTAGGATTTTTGGAGCTACTGACCTGATTCGAACAGGCGACCTGCTCATTACGAGTGAGCTGCTCTACCAGCTGAGCCACAGTAGCAGATAAAATTTTCTTGCATGTTCTGCAACGAGAAATATTCTATCATACTTCCTGTGCGCTGTCAAGATTTGATTTTGCGGCAGAACAGGTGCAAATAGTCTGTGACGCAAAAATATAACTGCTCTCCGAGAAAAAAACTCGAAAAGCAGCCTTGCACACAAGAAAAATCAGTTGAACAGCTTACGGCCGATCCAGATGCAGATGCAGGCACCCACAACGGAAACGAGGATCTCACCCACGATGCCGGTAGCGCTCAGACCGATCAGGCCGAACACGATGCTGCCTACAAAACCGCCCAGAATGCCCAGCACGATATTGCGCACGGTGGAAGTTTCGCTGCCCATAATGCGGCCGGCGATGTAACCAGCCAGAGCGCCGATCAGCAGACTGAAAATAAAACCAAACATAATATTCTACCTCCTGAGTTTTAAAGCTCTGCGCTCTGCCCGGCGGTTTCCCGGGCAAAGCGGCAAATATCCTTCAAACAACATTTTTCGCATTCTGGTTTGCGCGCATTGCACACTGCCCGACCATGCATCACAAAGCGATGGCACAGGTCGCTGCCTTCTTCCGGAGGAACGATCTTCCACAGGGCCATTTCCACCTTCTGCGGTTCCTTGATGCCGTCCACAAGGCCGATCTTGTTGCACAGCCGGATGCAGTGGGTGTCTGTTACGATAGCAGGCTTGCCAAACACATCGCCCATGATAAGGTTTGCGCTCTTGCGGCCTACGCCGGGCAGGGCGAGCAGCTCTTCAAAGGTGGTGGGCACCTGACAACCGTATTTATCGCGCAGCACCCGCATACAGGCGGAGATATCCCGCGCTTTGGAGTGTCCCAACCCGCAGGGCTTGACGATGGCTTCAATGTCTTCGGGTTCCGCAGCAGCCAGCGCAGCAACATTGGGATATTTGGCAAACAGGTCTTCCACCACAATGTTCACGCGGGCATCGGTGCACTGGGCTGCCAGACGCACGCTGACCAGAAGCTGCCAGGCGTGGTCATAATCCAATGTACAGCCGGCATCTGGGTATTCTTTTTTTAACCGGTCGATCACTTCCAGCGCCAGCGCCTTTTTTGCAGTAAGGTCTTCTGGTGCTTTTTTGCGAACAGGCATTTCATCCACTCCTATCGACAAAAGCTGATACGATAATACCATGTTTTGCGTTTTTTGTAAACTGCGGGCAAAAATTATCTGAGAATGATTTTCAGATAAAACCTTGCTCTTACTGCCAAAATGCGATATACTATAGAAAAATGCTGGGGGAATCGCGCCTCGGTACGGGAGGAGGAAAACACGATGAACGAACCACTGGCACAGCGTCTGCGGCCCAAAACACTGGCAGATGTCTGCGGTCAGCAGCATCTGCTGGCACCGGGCAGGGTGTTCCGCCGTACCATCGAGAGCGGACGAATCCCGAACATGATCTTCTACGGCCCGTCCGGTACCGGGAAAACGACGGTGGCATGCATCATTGCGGAAAACAGCGGTATGACGCTGCATAAGCTCAATGGCACTTCCTGCGGCACCGGGGACATCAAGGCGGTGCTCAAGGATATCGGCACGCTGGCAGGTGCGGGAGGCATCCTGCTGTATCTGGACGAGATCCAGTACCTGAACAAAAAACAGCAGCAGAGCCTGCTGGAATGCATTGAGGACGGCTCGGTGACGCTCATTGCATCCACCACCGAAAATCCATACTTCTACATTTATAATGCGCTGCTGTCCCGCTGTACGGTGTTTGAGTTCAAATCACTTTCGGCAGCGGATGTGGAGCGTGGGGTGCACAATGCACTGAAAAAGCTTTCGGAAGGGGAGAGCACAAAGGTCTGCATGGACGAGAATGCCTGTGCCTACCTTGCCGAGAGCGCAGGCGGCGACCTGCGCAAGGCGCTGGGCTGTCTTGATTTTGCAGTGACGGCAGCTCCCATTGAGGATGGGGAAAAGCACATTACGCTGGAAATGATCCAGCAGGTCACCCGCCGCACTGCCATGCGGTATGACCGGGAGGGCGATGACCACTACGACATCGTGTCAGCCTACCAGAAGTCCATGCGCGGCTCCGACCCGGATGCGGCGCTGCATTATCTGGCCCGTCTGCTGGAAGCAGGAGATCTGCCCTCGGCCTGCCGTCGCCTGATGGTATGTGCCTGCGAGGATGTGGGCCTTGCCTATCCACAGATCATCCCCATTGTGAAGGCGGCAATTGATGCCGCCAACATGGTGGGCCTGCCGGAAGCACGGCTCCCGCTGGCAGATGCCGTCATTCTGGTGGCCACCAGTCCCAAGTCCAACAGTGCCCATGATGCCATCAACGCGGCCATTGCGGATGTGCAGGCGGGCCGTACCGGGCCGATCCCGCGCCAACTGCAGAACAAGCACTACGACGGTGAGGATGCTCTGGTGAAGGGCCAGAACTACAAATACGCCCATGACTACGACCATCACTGGGTGGAACAGCAATACCTGCCAGATGCCATCAAGGACGTGAAATATTACACCTTTGGCGATAACAAAAATGAGCAGGCGGCCCGTGCCTACTGGGCAAAGATCAAGGGCGAAGAGAACGTCTGAGCCACGCCTTACACCCAAAACCCAAAAACAAAGAAAAAGGAGAACGATATGCGATATTCCAAACAGCGCGAGCTGGTCATGCAGACGGTGCAGAACCTGTGCGACCACCCCACCGCCGAGGAAATTTATGATGCTGCGGTCAAGGAATGCCCGGGCCTGAGCCTTGGCACCGTATACCGTAACCTGAATAGTCTGGTGGATGCGGGCCGGGTGCGCCGGGTGTCCATTCCAGGCAAGGCTGACCGCTTTGACCACACGCTGCCCTGGCACAGCCATCTGTACTGCACCGTGTGCGGCAACGTGACCGATGCCGAGGTGGACGAAAAGCAGGTAATGAAGCTGGTGAAAAACCAGAAGGGCCATGTGCAGGACTGCGCTGTTGTGCTGATCGGCGTATGCGAGGCCTGCTGCGAGAAGCAGGTGCAGGAAAACGCCCACTGAACCATAAAATTTGCACGGAACCTCTTGCCCGGAGCGTATAAACAGGGTATACTATAGAGAAGGCTCTTTTCAGAAAGTGCAAGTAGATTTTCGCCGCACAGGGCGCTTCGGCCCGGCGGAGAAGGATGGTTTGATTGGAATACATTAGTTTTGAACATAATAACATTGCCGCTGAGCTGGTAAAGCAGGCCTATGATACGCCGCCGCTGGCCTTTGTGCACAGCTATGGCTGTCAGCAGAACGTGAACGACGGCGAGCGGATCAAGGGCGTGCTGATGGACATCGGCTATGGCCTGTGCGATAAGCCCGAGGATGCAGACCTGATCCTCTTCAACACCTGCGCCGTGCGTGAGCATGCCGAGCAGCGTGTGTTCGGCAACGTAGGTGCCCTGAAGGGACTTAAGGAAAAAAAGCATGATCTCATCATCGGCCTGTGCGGATGCATGGCCAACCAGAAGCACGTGGTAGAAAAGCTGCGCCAGAGCTATCCTTACGTTGACCTTGTGTTTGGCGTGGACGGCATCGACACCCTGCCGCAGCTCATTGCCCAGAAGCTGCAGAAGCATAAGCGTGTGCTGATGGAGCCCGCCCAACGCCCGGTCATCGTGGAGAATATCCCCATCCGACGTGAGAGCGAGTTCCGCGCATGGCTGCCCATCATGTACGGCTGCGACAACTTCTGCACCTACTGCATCGTGCCTTATGTGCGCGGCCGCGAAAAGAGCCGCAAGCCCGGTGATATCCTTGCCGAGTTCCGCGGTCTTGTGGAGGCAGGCTATAAGGAGATCACATTGCTGGGACAGAACGTCAACAGCTACGGCAAGGGTCTGGAAGAAAAGGTGGACTTTTCTGATCTGCTCAACTTGCTGTGCACGGTGCCCGGCGATTATCACATCCGCTTTATGACCAGCCACCCCAAGGATGCCAGTCACAAGCTGATCGACACCATTGCCGCCCAGCCGAAGCTGTGCAAGCACCTGCACCTGCCGGTGCAGTGCGGCTCCGATGAACTGCTGAAGAAGATGAACCGCCACTACACGGTGGAACAGTATCTTGAGCTCATCGAATACGCCCGCAAAACGGTGCCCGGCATCACTTTTTCCAGTGACATCATCGTTGGCTTCCCCGGCGAGACCGAAGCGGACTTTGTAAAGACGCTGGAACTGGTGCAGAAGGTGGGCTATATGCAGCTGTTCACCTTTATCTATTCCAAGCGCACCGGCACCAAGGCCGCCGAAATGCCCGATCCCACCCCCCGCAAGGAAAAGACCGACCGCATGACCCGCCTGCTCAAGCTGCAGGACGAGATCGCCATGGCGCTGGTCAAGGCGCAGGTTGGCCAGACTGTGAAGGTACTGGTAGAGGGCTTTGGCCGCAATGAGGGCACCCTCTCCGGCCGTCTGGACAACAACCTGACGGTGGAGTTCACGGCAGACGCTTCCCTGATGGGCAGCTATGCCAACGTACATCTCACGGGCGCACGGGCGACTGTGCTGCTGGGTGAGCTTGCCTGAGTGATTCCGGGGCAGTGCCCCTGAACGTATAAATAAGAAGGAGACCATTCAAATGGATTGCATTGATCTTTTCAAGCGCGCAGCCGTTGCGCTGCAGACCGATAGCCGCTACCTCGTTCTGGATCAGACCCGCAAGGCAAACGATAAGGACGAAGAGCTGCAGAACCTGATCGGCGAGTTCAATCTCGCCCGCATGGATCTGAACAATGAGATCGGCAAGAGCGAGCGCAACGATGCCCGCATCGCCGAACTGAACGAAAAGGTGAACAGCCTGTACGGCCAGATCATGGGCAACGAGGGCATGGTGGCTTACAACGAGGCCAAGCGTGACTGCGAGAACCTCGTGAACTATATCGATGCCATCATCAACACTGCCATGAATGGCGGTGACCCCATGACGGTACAGGAGCCTTCTGCTTCCTGCACCGGCAGCTGCTCCACCTGCGGCGGCTGCCACTAAAACCGGCAAAAACAAAACGCGGCTGTGCAAAACAGACCGCGTTTTGTTTGCAAAAGCGGTTACAAGCCGCAAACTTGTGCACAGAACCATAGAACGGGAGAGAGGGTAAACCATGGCAGAGCTGTCGCCCATGATGCAGCAATATCTTGAGATCAAAAAACAACATAAGGACGAAATTCTGTTTTACCGCATCGGCGATTTTTATGAGATGTTCTTTGACGATGCCCTGACGGCATCCAAGGAACTGGATCTGACCCTGACCGGCAAGCAGTGCGGCATGGAAGAGCGAGCACCCATGTGCGGCGTGCCCTTCCACAGCTACGAGGGATATGTGGCGCGGCTGATCGCCAAGGGCTACAAAGTAGCCATCTGTGAGCAGGTGGAAGACCCGGCCAAGGCCAAGGGCCTTGTCAAGCGGGACATCATCCGCGTGGTCACACCCGGCACGGTCATTGAGAGCAGTATGCTGCAGGATGACCGCAATAACTACATTGCCAGTATCTTCCTCAAAGGAAAGAAAGCAGGTTTGTGCTTTGCCGATGTCTCTACCGGCACGGCCCATATCACAGAGCTGAATGCAGACAAGATCGCCCCGGCGGTCATTACGGAGCTGTGCCGCTACCATCCCAGCGAAGTGCTGATGAATCCGGGTCTGCTGGACTGCCGCGAGGTGACGGCGTACATCAAAAAGAATATGACTTGTTCGGTGGAGCTGATCGAAGAGGAGCGCTATGCACCGGGCCTTGTGGCGGCATCGCTGGAAAACCAGTTTGGCCGCGACTGGGTGCAGACCACCGGCATTGCAGCGGACGGCCTTGTGTGCTTTGCCATGGCGGCACTGCTGGAATATCTGCACGATACCCAGATCAAGGGCGTGGAACGTCTGAAAACGGTCATAACCTATAATAAGGCCCAGTTCATGCGTCTTTCGCCCGTGACCCGCGCCAATCTGGAGCTGACCGAGACGCTGCGCGGCCGCGAAAAGCGGGGCACGCTGCTCTGGGTGCTGGATAAGACCAGTACATCCATGGGCAAGCGTATGCTGCGCAGCTGGATCGAGCAGCCGCTTATTTCCAGTGCACTCATCAACCACCGCCTGAACGCTGTGGAGAGCCTTGTCAAGCAGACCATGGCCCGCGGCGACCTGACCGAAGAGCTGGGTTACATTGCGGATATGGAACGCCTGATGACCCGCACGGTTTACGGCTCTGCCACACCCAAGGAGATCTATACGCTGGCCCAGACCTGCGACCGTCTGCCCGGCCTGCGCAGGCAGGCTGAAGCCTGCAGCTGCCCGGAGCTTTCCGAGCTGGCAGCACAGATCGACCCATTGGAGGACATCAAGGCCCGCATCTATGCAGCGGTGGACCCGGAAGCGCCTTCCACCCTCAAGGATGGCGGTGTTATTGCCAAAGGCTACCATGCCGAGGTGGACGAGCTGCGTTCCATCCGCGACAATACCAAGGGCGTTCTGGCGCAGCTGGAAGCCCGCCTGCGGCAGGAAACCGGCATCCCCAAGCTGAAGATCGGCTATAACCATGTGTTTGGCTACTTCATCGAGGTAAGCAACTCCTATAAGAACATGGTGCCGGAGACCTACATCCGCAAGCAGACCCTGACTTCCGGCGAACGCTACATCACGCAGGAACTGAAAGAGCTGGAAAGCAAGATCTTAGGTGCCCACGAACGGCTCATCACGCTGGAGCACCGCCTGTTCAGCGAACTGCTGGAAAGCATCAGCGCTCAGCTGGACCGCATCCAGCGCACGGCCAATGCGGTGGCCCAGCTGGATGTGCTCACGGCGCTGGCGCAGGTGGCAGCGGAAAACAACTACTGCCGTCCCATCGTGGACGACAGTGATGAGCTGACCATCACCGAGGGCCGTCACCCTGTGGTGGAGCAGATGCTGAAAGGCAGCCTGTTTGTACCCAATGATACCACCCTGAACTGTGGTGCAGACCGCTGTCTGATCATCACCGGCCCCAACATGGCAGGTAAATCCACGTACATGCGCCAGAATGCACTGATCGCGCTGATGGCGCAGATCGGCTCCTTTGTACCGGCTTCCAGCTGCCATGTGGGTGTGGTGGATGCCATTTTCACTCGCATCGGTGCGTCGGACGACCTGTCTGCCGGTCAGTCCACCTTTATGGTGGAGATGACCGAGGTAGCGGAGATCCTGAAAAATGCCACCGCCAAAAGCCTTGTGGTGCTGGACGAGATCGGCCGCGGCACTTCCACCTTTGACGGTATGAGCATTGCCCGCGCCGTAGTGGAGCACATTGCAGACCCCGCCAAGGGCCTTGGCTGCAAGACTCTGTTTGCCACCCACTACCACGAGCTGACCGAGCTGGAAGGCGGCGTGGACGGCGTAAAAAACTACAATATTGCAGTAAAAAAACGCGGCGAGGACATCACCTTCCTGCGCCGCATCGTGCGCGGCCCGGCGGATGACAGCTACGGCATCGAGGTGGCAAAGCTGGCAGGCCTGCCCGGCAGTGTGACCCGCCGCGCCCATGAGGTGCTGCGCGCGCTGGAAGCAACTGCACCTAAAAATAAAGTAGAGCAGATGGATTTTGATGCCCTGCAGGAGTATAACTCTCCGGCTGTGCCCAGCGAGATGATGGACAAGCTGGAAGCTCTGGATGTGGAAACACTCACCCCCATTGAGGCTTTGAACTTCCTCTACGAGCTGAAAAAGACCCTGAAGGGCAGCCTGAACAGATGAAACTGCTCTACCTGACCCAGACCATACAAGGAGGGAAAACACCATGGCAGTGATCCATGTTCTGGATAAGCACACAGCCGAGCTGATCGCAGCCGGTGAGGTGGTCGAGCGTCCGGCATCCGTTGTTAAGGAGCTGCTGGAAAACTCCATTGATGCCGGTGCCACGCAGGTGACCGTCAGCATTGAATCCGGCGGCGTCAAGCTGATCGAGATCAGCGATAACGGCACCGGCATCGAGGCAGAATATATCTCCACGGCGTTTATCCGCCACGCCACCAGCAAAATTGAAACACCGGACGATCTGACCAACATCCATACGCTTGGCTTCCGCGGTGAAGCACTGGCATCCATTGCCAGCGTGGCCCGTGTAGAGCTGACCACCCGAACCGAGGTGGACGAGTTTGCCACGGTCTACCGCATTGAGGGCGGGGAAGAGGTCTCCCGTGAGCCGGGTGCCAGAGCTGTGGGCACTACCATCCGGGTAAAGGATCTGTTTTACAACACGCCTGCCCGCATGAAGTTCCTCAAAAAGGACTCCTCCGAGGGCACCTTTGTGTCGGATACAGTTACCCATGTAGCGCTCAGCCACCCGGAAGTCAGCGTCAAGTTCATCCGTGAGGGCAAGCTGCAGTATGTCACGCCCGGCGACGGCCAGCTGCGCGGTGCAGTCTATGCGGTGCTGGGCCGGGAGTTCAGCCGGGACCTCATTGAGCTGAAAAATCAGGAGGGCGTGTACCGCATCACCGGTCTGGTCACCCCGCCCAAAAGCTGCCGTGCTAGCCGAAGTATGCAGCATTTTTACATCAATGGCCGCTATGTGCGCAACCGCACCATGATGGCCGGTATGGAGATGGCGTTCAAGGGTACCATGATGCAGGGCAAGTTCCCGGGCGGCATTCTGCTGCTGGAAATGCCGGCCGACCTTGTGGATGTCAATGTGCATCCGGCCAAGATCGAAGCCCGCTTTGCCCGCGAAAATGATGTTTTTGATGTGGTGTATCATGCCGTCAAGCTGGCATTAGCTCAGCCCGGCACTGGTGAACGGCTTTTTACCTTTGAAGCAGACAAAGAAGAAGAAAAAGCTGAAAATTCAAAAAAAGACACTGATATAATCAAAAATGATGTAAAGAATAATAACTTTACGGGCCTTTCTGCGATCATTCGGGGACAGGCAGACCCGGGCGTTCTGCCACAGCAGCACTGGGAACCGGCAAATCCCGCCGCAGCACCGCAGCAGCCTGCCCCGTCTGCTGCAATGCAAATACCGACAGCACCCAGTGTGCCGCGCTGGAAAGGCAGTGCTCAGAACGAAGATATGCTGGATCCGTTCGTGACCCTTCACAGCCCGAAGCTGGAAACGACAAAGGCACCAGAGCCGTTCCGTGCGGCGGCAAGTGAAACGCAGCTGGATGTGGAACCGGAATTTGGTGAAACAAAACTGCATTCGCCTCAGGACCATATGGCAGCGTGGAACCCTGCGCAGGAAGCACCAAAGGAAGAACCTGAGAGTGCACCCTGTGTAGAAACAGAACCGGATGCGCCGGAAGCGGCAGAACAGGAAACTGTACTGGCCGAGCCGGAGCAGATGAACTTTGATCCGACGGCGGATCAGCCGGAACCGCTGCGCTATGTGGGCGAGGTGTTCAGAACATATATCCTTGCAGAACGCGGCGACGAGCTGTGCCTGATCGATAAACACGCTGCCCACGAGCGCCAGCTGTACGAAAAACTGGCCGCGAACTATGGCAATGTGCCCAGCCAGATGCTGCTGGAGCCTGCTGCCATCGACCTTGCTGCGGAGGAAAAGCAGGCCCTGCTGGATAACATTCCTCTGCTGGAAAATGCGGGCCTTGAGATTGCGGACTTTGGCGGCAATACCGTGGTGCTGCGCGCGGTGCCCGCAGATGTGGAGCCGCAGAATGCGGAAAGCCTGCTGGTGGAGATCGCAAATAAGCTGCTCAAGGGCGGCCATGATGCGCTGAACGAGCACACCGAGTGGGTGCTGCATTCTATCTCCTGCCGTGCAGCCATCAAGGCGGGGGACAAGTCCTCGCCGCAGGAACTGCTGGCGCTGGCCGAAAAGATCCTTTCCGGCGAGGTGCCGCCGTTCTGCCCGCATGGCCGCCCCTGCGTACTCAAATTGACCCGGAAGGAGCTGGAAAAGCAGTTTGGACGCATCGTATAAACATCCCGTGGTGGCCGTCGTCGGCCCTACCGCAACCGGAAAGACAGCGCTGGGCGTAGAACTTGCAAAACATTTTTCCGGCGAGGTCATCAGCTGTGATTCCATGCAAATCTATAAAGGTCTGGACATAGGCACGGCAAAGGTGATGCCGGAGGAGACCTGCGGTATCCCGCATCACGGCGTGGATATCCTTACACCGGACAAGGCTTTCAGCGTGGCAGACTTTACCGCCATGGCCGGAAAGCTGGAAGAAGAGATCTCTGCCCGGAAGAAGCTGCCCATCCTTGTGGGCGGCACAGGGCTGTATGTTCAGAGCTTTCTGTATGGGGTGCGCTTTACAGAGGAAAAAGCACCTGCCGGTCTGCGGGAGCAGCTGGCGGCGGAACTGGCTGCAAAAGGCGGTGCTGCCATGTACGAAGAACTGAAGCAGGCCGACCCGGAAGCTGCTGCGGCTATCCACCCGAACAATCAGGTGCGGGTGCTGCGCGCACTCGAGCATTATCGTGCCACCGGCAAAAAGCTGAGCGAACAGAAGGCGGAGTCTCTCCCACCGGAGCGGCCCTACCGCAGCCTGATCCTCGGTCTGGATTTCCCAGAGCGCGCGGTACTTTACCGCCGCATTGACCTGCGTGTGGACAAAATGCTGGAAGCGGGCCTTATAAAGGAAGCGGAGCATGTCTGGCAGAACCGGGAAAGCTTCCGCACGGCAGCGCAGGCCATCGGATACAAGGAGTTCTTTCCGTATTTTGAGCAGACGGCTCCACTGGAAGCCTGCACGGAAAAGCTCAAGCAGGCGTCCCGCAACTATGCCAAGCGCCAGTTGACCTGGTTCCGCCATATGGACGGTGTGGTTTGGCTGGATGCCGGTGCACCGGATGCAGTGCAGACTGCCATCCGCAAAACTAGCGAATTTTTAGCGAAAGGATGATCGATATGCCGGATGAGACCCAGAAGGAACGCCATGCGCCGCATGTGCTTACCACTCTGGCAGGTGTGCTGATCGCGTTTCTGCTGCTGGCAGCAATTTATGTGGTGTATCAGGCCGCACATATCCTGTTCCCGCAGAATGTTTATGAGACTGCGCTGCCTGCGGTCATTTCGGATACGGTGGAAGCCGACGGAGTTCTGCTGTTCGACGAAAGCTATGTGGCAGGCAGTGGAAACCTTGGATATCTTGCTGCCGACGGCGAGCGCGTTTCAGCGGGCACCGCAGTGGCAGAGGTGTACAGCAACGCTTCGCAGGCTTCGCTGCGCCTGCAGCTGAACCAGCTGAATGATCAGATCGACCTGCTGCAGAAATCGCAGAACACTTCTGCGCTGCAGCTGGATACCCTTTTAAAAGAACGTTCTTCTGCGCTGTATGACCTGCTGGATACGCTGGACGACAGCGATTATGAAGCGGTGGATGATGATGCCAATGCCTACCTGCTGGCCCAGAACAAGCTCTGGGTGGTAACGGGCGAAGCTGCAAACTTTACCGATCAGATCACTGCGCTGGTCCAGCAGTCCCAGAGCGTGCAGGCGCAGCTGGGCAGTCCGGCGCAGATCACTGCACCGCAGACCGGCTATTTTGTGCGCTCTTCCAGCAGCGGACGGCTCAATGCCAGTGCCGATGATATCCTTGCACTGAACGCACAGGAGCTGCAGGGCTATCTGCAGTCCGACCCAGTGCTGGCACTGGACGGCTGCGCCGGTAAGATCGTGGCAGGGTTCACATGGCGCTATGTGGGCGTGTGCACTGCAAAGCAGGGCGAAAAGCTGCTGGGTCAGAACGGCAAGCCGCTGAGCACAGCGGTGGAGATCAGCTTCCCGGGTCAGGTGGAGAACAGCCTCAAGGCCACCGTCACCGAGGTGGAGATCGATCAGGACAGCGGCCTTGCCCGCTTTGTGCTTGCCTGCAACTCCATCAATGGCGATGTGCTTTGCCTGAACCGGGCTGCAGCACGCATCTCGGTAGGAGAGCGCAGCGGCCTGCGGGTGCCTGCTGCGGCTGTGCACTATTTAAAAGAGGATGGCACCGAGGCACAAACGCAGGGCGAAAACTACATTCCCGGTGTGTACGTGAAACTTGGCAACATTGCCCGCTTCTGCCCGATCGACCCGGTGGACGCAGCCCATCCCCTCATCACAGACGGCGATTACATCCTTGTTCTGCCCGAAGGGACCGAGGGCTCGGTCAGCAAGGTGAGGCTTTATGACGAAATAATCGTTTCCGGACAAAATTTGTATGATGGAAAGCTTTTGTAGTTATTGACATCTGAGGCAAAAAATCCGATAATAGATAAAGCTATTATTTGCATCTATTTGCAAAGAACGCCAGGCAGCGCCATGCTGCCCGAATGAAAGGAGCAGATTGTATGTCTTTGCTTGACAGCATTAAGAAAGGTCTGTTTGACCAGGAAGACGATTACGAGGATCAGTACATTGACGATGGCCCCCAGATGGTAAACAATAACAATGGCATCGGCCTTGGTGCTGACGACGAAAATGAAGAGCCTGTTGAGGGTGCCAAGAAGAACGGCAAGGTGGTCAACATCAATGCCACCACTCAGCTCAAGGTCGTTCTGGTCAAGCCTGAGCGTTTTGAGGATGCCAGTACCATTGCTGACCACCTGAACAACAAGCGCACCGTGGTGCTCAATCTGGAGTCCACCAACAAGGAAGTGTCCCGCCGTCTGGTGGACTTTCTGTCCGGTGTTGCATATGCAAACAATGGCCAGATCAAACGCGTGGCCAACAGCACCTTCATCATCACTCCGTACAACGTGGATATCATGGGTGATCTGCTGGACGAGCTGGAGAACAATGGCGCGTTCTATTGATCCGCAGCCCAAGGCGGCGCGCGGGTTCATCCCTGCGCGTACCGATGAAGAACGCTATCTCATGCGCCATATCGAGGACTTGGCCCACACGGCCTTTTCCCGGGACATTGCGCGGTATTCGGCTTTCCTGAGTGACCGCGAGCAAGACTTGGCTCGCGCGGCACTGGGCCGTGCCGGTGTGCAGGAGGGCTTCCGGTTTGAGGGCGGCTGGCTGAATGCGGAGCGCAGGGTGCTCTGTATCGAGCCGGAGTACAGCTGCGGCGAAGCACCCATCTGCTGTGTGCGGCTGCAATGCTGTGCACAGGCGGGGGCTGCGCTGCCCGCCCACAAGGATTACCTGGGCAGTCTGATGGGCCTTGAGCTGCGGCGCGAGGCGCTGGGAGATATCGTTCTGCCGGAGGATCAGCCGGGCACAGCTTATGTGTTTGCGCTGGAACCGGCAGCACAGCTGATCTGCCGGGAACTGTTTCAGGCTGGGCACACGGAGCTGACCACGGAACTGCTGACGCTGGATGAGGTGCCGCAGTTTCCGCAGGCGGAGCGTGAGATGCACAGTGCAACGGTATCGTCCCTGCGGCTGGACGCTGTGCTGGCAGCTATGCTGCACTGCAGCCGAGGACAGGCTTCGGAACTGATCGAGGCGGGCAGGGTGGAGATCAACCACCTGCCGGCGGATAAGCCTCATGCGCAGGTATATGAGGGCGATGTGTTCACGGTGCGCGGCAAGGGCCGCTTCAACCTGACTGCACTGCCCGGCAAAAGCAGAAAAGATCGGTCAATCATCGAATTTTTTCAATATTAAAAGCAACGGGAGGAAATGACTATGCTGACTCCGCAGGATGTCCGTTCTGTGCAATTTGAGAAAAACCTCCGCGGCTACCGCACAGAGGACGTAGACCGTTTTCTGGATAAGGTGGAAGAACAGCTGCGGGAAGACGATGCGCAGGCGGAACAGCTTCGCAAGCAGATTGCGGACCTGACTGCTGAAAACCAGAAGCTGCACGATGAACTGAAGAGCTTTGAGGCAGATGGTGAAATGCTCAAGAGCGCGCTGATCAATGCACAGCGCATGGGCGAAAATGTCATCCGCGAAGCAAACCAGAAAGCAGAAGAGATCATCCATCGTGCAAATCTGCGCGGTGATGATATCATCCGCGATGCCAACGAACTGCTGCAGAAGGCAAACGACCGTGCAGACGAGATCGAGAACGAAGCAAATGAGAAGCGCCTTGCAGAGGAGCGCGAGTATGACCGCGTGCGTCTGGAAGTGACCCGCTTCAAGTCTGATGTGCTCAACCTGTACCGCAGCCATGTGGAGTCGCTGAGCCGTCTGCCGGAGTTCCAGAAGGAAACGGCTGCACCGGATGCCGAACAGGCAGAGCCTGTTGCAGAGGAAAGTGAGCCTGCCGCTGCAGCCCAGCCGCAGGCAGCGGACGTGCAGGAGCCGGAAGCAGAGCCTGCACAGCCCGCACAGGAAGATGCAGAACCTGCTGCCGTTGTTGAAGATGACGACGACAAGGCAGCTGACAGCAGCGAGGATTTCTGGGCAAAGGATGAGAGCCAGCTCAAGCTGGACCCGCCGCCCGCGCCTCCTGCTGATTTTAAGCCGGACGAGCCGGACTACGATGCTTTTCAGGGTGTCAAGTTCAGCGAGTAAGGCAACCCCATAAGGAAATATAGAGGAGAGTGTAAACCATTGGCTAAGAACAAATCGCAGTACGATAGTACTCTGAACCTGCCCAAGACCCTGTTTGAAATGCGTGCCGGCCTGCCCAAGAAGGAGCCGGTCATGCTGAAGGATTGGGACGACAACGACCTGTACAATCAGCTCATGAAGCACAACGAGGGCAAGCCGCAGTTCATCCTGCACGACGGCCCTCCGTACGCAAACGGTAATATCCACATGGGTACTGCCCTGAACAAGATCATCAAGGATATCATTATCCGCGATAAGAACATGGAGGGCTTCCAGGCTCCCTATGTGCCCGGCTTTGATACCCACGGCCTGCCCATCGAACTGAAGGCTCTGTCCTCCGTCGGTGATAAGAAGAAGGACATTTCCAAGCTGGAACTGCGCCAGATCTGCGAAAAGTTTGCTACCGAGCACATCGATATCATGAGCGACCAGTTCAAGCGTCTGGGCGTTATCGGCGATTTCGAGCATCCGTATCTGACCCTGAAGCCTGAGTTCGAGGCACGCCAGATCGAGATCTTTGGCGAGATGGCAAAGAAGGGCTACATTTACAAGGGCCTGAAGCCCGTGTACTGGTGCCCGGACTGCCGCACGGCTCTGGCAGAGGCCGAGATCGAGTACGGCGAGGACGACTGCGATTCCATCTTCGTGCGTTTCCACGTCTCTCAGGACCCCAACGGTGTGCTGGCAAAGCACGGCATCCCGATGGACAAGACCTACTTCGTCATCTGGACCACCACCACTTGGACTCTGCCCGCTAACGAGGCAATCTGCCTGAACGGCCAGTTCGAGTACTCCTTCGTCAAGATCGGCGATGAGTTCCACATCATGGCCACCGAACTGGTCAAGAGCGTCATGGATGCCTGCCACATCGAGAACTACGAGATCGTGGGCGAGCCGGTCCCCGGTACCGAGTTCGAGCTGATGCGCTACAACCACGTCTACCTGCCCAAGGAGGGCTGGGTCATTCTGGGCGATCACGTCACGTTGGAAAGCGGTTCTGGCTGCGTCCATACCGCAGGCGGCCACGGCGTGGACGACTTCAACGTCTGCCAGAAGTATCCGCAGGTGCCCATCACCGTCCCCGTGGACGATGGCGGCTATCTGACCGAGCTGGCCGGTAAGTATGCAGGTCAGCGCGTGTGGGCTGCCAACAAGACCATTCTGGCCGATTTGACCGAGTCCGGTGCTGTCATGGGTCAGGTGCACATCAAGCATCAGTACCCGCACTGCTGGCGCTGCCATCACCCCATCATCTTCCGTGCAACGGAACAGTGGTTCTGCTCCATCGCAAAGTTCCGCGAGGATGTCTACAAGGCCATCGACACCGTTACCTGGATGCCGGACTGGGGCCATGACCGCATGAAAGGCATGGTGCGCGACCGCAACGACTGGTGCATCAGCCGCCAGCGCACCTGGGGCGTGCCCATTCCCGCATTCTACTGCAAGAAGTGCGGCACCTACCACATCACCGATGCCACCATCAAGGCTGTCAGCGACCTGTTCCGCAAGGAAGGTTCCGATGCATGGTATAAGTACGAAGCCGAGCAGATCATCCCTGCAGGCGAAGTGTGCGAAAAGTGCGGTGCTTCCGAGTGGACCAAGGACACCGACATCATGGACGTCTGGTTCGACTCCGGCTCCACCCACGCCGCTGTGCTGGAGGAACGTCCGGAACTGCGCTTCCCGGCTGATATGTATATGGAGGGCGGCGACCAGTTCCGCGGCTGGTTCCAGTCCAGCCTGCTGACCAGCGTTGCAAGCAAGGGCTGCGCACCCTATAAGTCTGTTCTGTGCCACGGCTGGGTCGTGGATGAGCAGGGCAAGCAGATGCACAAGAGCGCCGGCAACGGCGTGGAGCCCAGCGAGATCATCAAGGACTACGGCGCTGATATCATCCGTCTGTGGGTGGCTTCTTCCGACTACACCGTGGATGTGCGTGCCGGCAAGAACATCTTCAAGCAGCTGAGCGAGGCTTACCGCAAGATCCGCAACACCGCCCGCTTCATTCTGGGCAATCTGGACGGCTTTGATCCCAACACCGACTGTGTGGCTGACGATCAGCTGCAGGAGATCGACCGCTGGGCACTGGCTGCTCTGGATGACCTGATGGTCAATACCAGCGCAGGCTACGCTGTGTATGACTTCAACAAGGTCTATCATGCAGTGTACAACTTCTGCGTTGTTGCAATGTCCAACTTCTATCTGGATGTGACCAAGGATCGCCTGTACTGCACCAACGGCGCAGGCCGCAAGGCTGCTCAGACCACCATGTACAAGATCCTTGTGGCTCTGGACAAGATCATTGCTCCTATCCTGTGCTTCACCAGTCAGGAGATCTGGGACTTCATGCCCAAGACTGAGGGCATGAACCAGTACGTTGTCTTTGAGGAGATGCCCAAGGCCGGCCAGTATGCCGCCGATGATGCCTTCAAGGCAAAGTGGGCACAGCTGATCGCCGTCCGTGATGAGGTGAAGAAGGTTCTGGAGCAGGCCCGTGCCGAAAAGGTCATCGGTGCTTCTCTGGAGGCTGCCGTCACCCTGTACTGCAATGATACTGTGTACAGCCTGCTCAACAGCATCCCCATGGACGAGCTGGCCGACCTGATGATCGTCTCTCAGGTAGAGCTGGTCAAGGGCGAAGGCGGCGCTGCAAGTGCTGTCGAGGGCCTGGGCGTTGCTGCTGCACATGCCACCGGCGAAAAGTGCGAGCGCTGCTGGAAGTATTCTTCTTCCATCGGCAGCCATGCCGCACATCCCACCCTGTGCGCACGCTGCGCCAGCGTTGTGGAAGCCTAAGCGTTCCGCATAAAACAATGTTTTAAAGGGCGGCGCTCCCTTATACCGGGGAGCGCCGTTTTTTATACTGAATGATTTTGGGAGTATCCTATGGCATTTGTTGTTTTTAATCTGCTCGCGGCTGCGGCACTCATTGGCATCGATCAGGCCATCAAGCTGTGGGCCACAAATGTGCTGCAGCCCATTGGTGCAATGCCGCTGATCCCCCATGTGGTGGAGCTGCGGTTCGTGCTCAACCCGGGCATGGCGTTCAGCCTGCTCAGCGGCAAGCAGCTGTTCCTCATCATCGCTACCAGCATAGCGCTGATCTTTGTGGCCTACGGGCTGTTCTTCCGCAGCCGCGGCAGATACCTGCAGCAGGCTGCGCTGCTGCTGATCCTTGCCGGCGGCATCGGCAACCTGATCGACCGTGTGCTCAACGGCGAGGTGGTGGACTACATCAATCTGCTGTTCATGCAGTTTGCGGTGTTCAATTTTGCGGATATCTGCGTGTGTGTGGGCGTGGGCCTCTGGGTGCTGGTAATTTTTCTGGAAGAGCTGCACGCTGAGAACGGGCAGTCCCCGAAGGAGCAGTGAGCCATGGAACAGCGTGAATTTGTGGTGGAGCAGGAGACGGCAGGCCAGCGCATCGACCGCTTTCTGAGCGGCGAGGACACCGGCCTTTCCCGGTCTGCTCTGCAGGCGCTGGTGGCCGACGGTCATGTGTTGTGCAACGGCAGGCTGGTTGCCAAAAGCCTGAAGCTCAAGGCGGGCGACACCATCGTTTTGGAAATTCCGGACGCGAAGCCCATTGAGGCCGTGCCGCAGGACATCCCGCTGGAAATCGTCTATGAGGACGAGCATCTGCTGGTGGTCAACAAGCCCAAAGGCATGGTGGTGCACCCGGCTCCCGGCAACCCGGACGGCACGCTGGTGAACGCGCTGCTGTGGCACTGCAAGGGAAGCCTGTCCGGTATTGGCGGCGAGATTCGCCCCGGCATCGTGCACCGCATCGATAAGGACACCAGCGGACTGCTGGTGGTGGCAAAGGACGATGCAACGCACATCGGCCTTTCCCAGCAGATGGCGGTGCACAGTGTGGAGCGCGCGTATCGCACCATCGTGTACGGCGGCTTTGCACAAGATGAGGGCTTTGTGGAAAGCAATCTGGGCCGCAGCAAGACCGACCGCAAAAAGATGGCGGTCTACCCGGCCAGTGAGCCGCACACCAAATATGCCTATACCGGCTATCAGGTGCTGGAACGGCTGAACAACTTTACCATGCTGGAATGCCGCCTGAAGACCGGCCGCACCCATCAGATCCGCGTGCACATGGCATCCATCCAGCACCCGGTGGCGGGCGACCCGGTGTATGGCCCGCACAATTGCATCACCAGCCTGCACGGCCAGTGCCTGCACGCCAAAACGCTTGGCTTTGTGCACCCGATCACCGGCGAACATCTGCGGTTCGATTCGGAATTGCCGGAATACTTCACTCATTTTCTTGCAACGCTCAGGAGGGGAACGGTATGAACCATCTTTCTTCAACGCTTGTACTGTGTGATCTGGACCATCTGCTTTTGGGTGCCGACGGCAACCTGACGCAGGTGGTGCGGGATGTGCTGCAGCTGTTCGTCCGCCGCGGCGGACGTTTTACGGTGTTTTCCCAGCGCACGCCGCGGGCAGTGCGGTCCATTCTGGGCAGTGTGCGGCTCAGCGCTCCTGCGCTGGTGTGCGGCGGTGCCATGGCCTACCATTTTTCCGATGGCACCCGCCAGCCGCTGTGCACCTTTGCCGGGCAGGAAGCCGACCTGTTTGCCCGCCTGCCGGTGGCAGAGGGCGTGGGCATTGCCCTGCAGATGACCGACGGTACTACCCGCGTGCTGCGCATGAGCGAGGCATTGGAACGTCATCTGCGGCAGGAATGGACCCCTTATCTGCTGGCAAACGCGGCAGACATCAAGGGGGAAGAAGTGCTGCGGGTGCTGCTGTATCAGGACAGCAAGGCAGTGCCCATGATCTCGCTGCTGGAAAAATCTCTGGGCGACCGCACAGCGGTGCTGCTGGGCGAGCGTGCCGCAGCGGATACGCTGATCCTGACCCCCAGAACCGTCTCCGGCCGTGAAATGCTGGATGCCGTGTGTATGCCGGTGGGCACCGACCCGGAAGATGTGCTGGTACTTGCCGGAGGGCTGCCTATGCTGGACATGGTGCGCGCTTCCAGCCAGAGCACCGCAGCTGCGGATGCCCCGGCTGAGCTGCGTCTTGCTGCCCAAAAGGTCACTTTGACCGATGCTGCGGCAGGTTCTGCAGTGGAAGTGCTGTACCGTATGGTGCGGGATGCTGAAAATTTGGCGTAAAATTTGTGCAAGGCTTCTGCAAATTCTTTCGCAGAAGCCTTTCTTTTTGGAGGAAAGTCAGGTACAATGAGAGAAACGCATCTTCTGGTCCTGCAAAAGAAGGAAAAACTCTTTCTTGCGCTGTCGCTGGCGGCGGTGGTTTTGTGCACAGTGCTGGCCTTTGGCTTTGCCGTGCCGCTGCAGGCTGCCGAACCGCAGGTCCTGCCGGATACGACCGGGCTGGAACAGTATGTGCTGGTGAATCTGAACACTGCTGATCTCTCTGCGCTGTGCACACTGCCGGGCGTAGGGGAAAAGCGCGCACAGACGATTCTGGATTATCGGACGCAGAATGGCCCGTTTGAACGGGTAGAAGATGCAGCCAATGTTCCGGGCCTGACACAGACCATTGTGGATTCCTGGGCAGGAATGGCAACCGTGAGCTGAGCCGCAGCCGGCGGCCCGGCGCAGCAAAAAGGGGAATGATTATGAGTGACGATACCATTTTTATCAACCGGGAACTGAGCTGGCTGGATTTCAACCGGCGCGTTCTTGCGCTGGGCAAAGATAAAAATGTTCCGCTTGCAGAGCGGGTCAAATTTCTTGCGATCTACGGCTCCAATCTGGACGAGTTTTTTATGGTGCGCGTGGGTTCTCTGCAGGAGCGCGCCAATCTGGAACAGGAACAGGGCAAAAAGGTCAAGAGGGAAAACAAAACCAACATGTCCGCGGCGGAACAGCTGACTGCCATCATGCCCAAAACGGCACAGCTGCAGGAGGAGTGCGATAAATACTACGCAAAGGCGCTGGAAGCACTGGCGGAGTGCGGCTGGCGCAAGGTGGATCTTGACCACTTGTCCAAGGAGGACGAGCACTTCTGGAAGAAGTACTTCCAAACGGAGCTGTTCCCCATCCTTAGCCCGCAGATCGTGGATAACCGCCATCCGTTCCCATTCCTGCGCAATAAGGAGATTTACCTTGGCGTTCTGCTCAAGGAAAAACACCCGGCAGGGCAAAGCCTTGGCATCATTCCCATTTCCAGCCAGATGGAACGGATGCACGTTGTAAAAAAAGACGGCGAAACGCAGTTTGCACTTACCGAAGAGCTGGTGCTGCACTTTGCGGCCAGCATCTTTGGCAAAGAGACGATTCAGGAAAAATGCCTTTTCCGCGTTACCCGCAATGCGGATATCGACGTAAAAGAGGGCATGATGGATCATGATATCGACTACCGCGAGATCATGACCGAGCTGCTCAAGCGCCGCCGCAAGCTGGCTGCGGTGCGTCTGCAGATCACGCCTGCCCCGGCCCCGGAGGTAGAACGCCTGCTGTGCAACCGTCTGCTGCTCACCCATAAACGGGTGTTCGAGCAGAAAAGCCCGCTGGATCTGAGCTTTTTCTACAAGCTCACCGGCCGCATGGAAGCGGAGGGGCGGCCGGAACTGTTCTACCCGGCTGCACGGCCCATGCTGCCGCCGCCGGACTACGACCTTGCCGCTGAGGTGCAGAAGCACGATGTGCTGCTCAGCTACCCGTACCAGTCCATCCGGCCCTTCATTGCCATGCTCAAAAAGGCTGCCCATGATCCTGAGGTCATTTCCATCAAAATGACGCTGTACCGTATGGCGCGGGAGTCCCAGATCGTGCAGGCGCTGATGGAAGCCGCTGAGAACGGAAAAGAGGTGGTGGCGCTGGTGGAGCTGCGCGCCCGCTTTGACGAGCAGAACAATATCGACTGGTCGAAGCAGCTGGAAAGCGCAGGCTGTACGGTCATTTATGGCTTTGATGATTACAAAGTGCACTCCAAGCTGACCCTTATCACCAAAAAGAGCAAAGAGGGCTACTCTTATATCACCCAGATCGGCACCGGCAACTACAACGAAAAAACCAGTGAGCTTTACACGGACTACTCCTTCATTACGGCAGACCATGGCATTGGCGAGGAAGCTTCCAATGTGTTCCAGAACCTTGCCGTGCAGAAGCTGACTGAGGAGAGCGACCGGATGCTGGTAGCACCGCTGCGCTTCAAGAGCGTATTGCTGGAAGAGATGGATCGTGTCATTGCCGCCGCCCGCATGGGCCGTCCGGCATCCATGATCCTGAAAAACAATTCCATCAGCGACCGGGATATCATCCTCAAGCTGCAGGAAGCCAGCTGTGCCGGTGTGCGCATTGATATGATCGTGCGCGGCATCTGCTGCGTGCGCGCCGGTGTGCCCGGCAAGACGGAGAACCTGCATATTCGCAGCCTTGTGGGTCGTTATCTGGAGCATGGCCGTATTTACAGCTTCTTCGATGGTGCACATACCCGCATCTATATTGCATCCGGCGATTTTCTCACCCGCAACACCGAGTGCCGCGTGGAGGTGGGCGTGCGCGTGGAGGATCCCGTGCTGGTGCGGAAGCTTACCGACATTCTGCAGCTGCAGCTGCGGGATAATGTCAATGCCCGCGAGATGCGCCCGGACGGCAGCTACCAGAAGGTAAAGCCCGCTGAGGGCGAAGCACTGGTGAACGGCCAGATGGGCATGTATGAGCTGTTGAAAAATGACTGGACGCAGCCGGAGCCTTGGAGGCTTTCTGCCGCTGTGCAGGAAAAACAGCCTGAACCTTCTGCCGAAGCAGCAAAGCCAGAACCTGCGAAAACGGAAGCGGCTCCCGCTGCAAAACAGGCAGAAGCTTCTCACCCGGAATCTGCTGCGGCACCGGAAAGCGGCGACCGTTTTGACCAGCTGGAACAGATGGTCAATCATAAAAAGCGTACAGAGCCGCAGCCTGCCCCTGCAGCCAAGCCGATAAAGCCGGTGGTGGTGGAGACACCCGCCCCCAGAAGCCGCCTGAAACGGATTTTGGATTTTTTCAAGTTACGCAGATAATATTTGCAAGACCCGACAGAGCAAACCCTCTGCCGGGTCTTTTTGCGTGTTTGCCTGCATAAATAAAAAGCAAACGGAAGGCGGGAGGCAGAAGGTGCGGGCAAAGCGATGGGGACGAGCCGGGCACGGCAGGGAGCAGCCCAGATGGAGGGTGATTTTTCTGGCAGTTTTAGCCGGACTGCTGGTGTGCTTGGTGCTTCCGGTGCGGGCGCAGAAAAAAACGGGGAAGCTCTGTTTCCCGCTGGACACCACACAGTACCGTGTTTCGGACGGATACGGCTGGCGGCAGGATCCTTTTACCGGGGAAAGGACGTTCCATAAGGGCATTGATCTTGCCTGTGCAGAGGGAACAGAAGTGCTTGCTGCGGAAGGCGGTGCGGTGGTGCAGGCATACCGCAGCACAAGCTATGGCACCTGTCTGCGTGTTCTCCATACAGATGGCAGCGAGTCACTTTACGCCCATTTGCAGTACGCCTATGTCCGCCCGGGCGAGGTGGTGGAAGCAGGGCAGCTGCTGGGCGCAGCAGGGCGCAGCGGGCGCGCTACGGGAGCACACCTGCATTTTGAACTGTACCGGCAGGGAACAGCCTGTGACCCGGCGGATGCGCTGGGCCTTTCCTCATGAAGCTGCATGATTCCCGGCAGCTGGGGCCGCTGGTGTTCCGCGACCCGCTGCTTTTGTGTAGCGCACTGTATTTTCTGCTCTACTTTGATGCAAGCGGCTTTCTGCGGCTGGGGTTGCTGGCGGCGTTCCTGCACGAGTGCGGGCACATTCTGGTGTATTGTGTGTTTCTGCGCCGCTTTCCGGTCATTGAGGTGACCATGACTGGCTTTTGTATGCGGATGGACGCTCCGGCCCGGGGCCTTTCACCGGGGCGGCTCTTCTGGCTGGCTGCTGTAGGCCCGGCGGTCAATTTCATGCTGGCAGGCATCTGGGCACTGCGGCTGGAGCAAGAACTGACCATCCGCGGCAGTGCCTTCTGGGCGGCAAATCTGCTGACCGGGGGATTCAATCTGCTGCCCGTTCCACCGCTGGATGGGGCGCAGCTGGCATCCTGCCTGTGCGAAATGCGGCGTGCAGGCAAAAAGTTTAAGGGAAATGATTGAAAAAACAGCTCATTTCGGGTACAATAAAATGACGTGTAAAAATGGACTGTTTATTGGAGGACTCGATGTTTGATCCAAAACTGAAAGAAGCACTGGGACGAGTACAGAAGCCTGGTCGTTATACCGGCGGAGAACCCGGCAGTGTATATAAGGACAAAGAAAAAGTGGATGTCCGCTTTGCGTTCTGCTTTCCGGACACCTATGAGGTAGGTATGTCCTTCCTCGGCGAAAAGATCCTGTATGAGCTGCTCAACAGCCACGAAAACTGGTGGTGCGAGCGCGCTTTTATGCCGTGGCTGGATATGAAGGCCGAGATGGAGCGTCTTGGTCTGCCGCTCTACACCATGGAGAGCAAGGATCCGCTCACCGCTTTTGATGCAGTGGGCTTCACCCTGCAGTACGAGCTTTCCTATACCAACATTCTAGCCATGCTGGATCTGGCGGGCATCCCGTTCTATTCTAAGGATCGCGATGAAAGCTGGCCGCTGATCGTGGCGGGCGGCCCCTGTGCCTGCAATGCGGAGCCGATCGCGGACTTTTTTGATGTGGTCCAGCTGGGTGAGGGCGAAAACCAGCTGCCCGGCATCTGCGCCGAGATCGAAAAGGCCAAGAAGGAGGGCGGCGTTTCCAAAAAGGAACTGCTGCAGCGCATTGCAAAGATCCCCGGCGTCTATATCCCGGCGTTCTACGATGTGGAGTATTACGAAGATGGTCGGGTCAAGGCCATCACCCCCAATGAGCCGGGCATCCCGGCGCGCATCACCAAGGCAATCATCAAGGACCTGAACGAGTTTGCCCCGCCTACGAATTTCGTGGTGCCCATGGTGGGTGCCATTCAGGACCGCGCCAGCATTGAGGTGCTGCGCGGCTGTGTGCGCGGCTGCCGTTTCTGTCAGGCGGGCTTTCTGTACCGTCCCATGCGCCAGCGTGACGCGGGCCTTTTGAACAGGGCGGCGCAGGAGCTGTGCGCTAACACCGGCTATGAAGAGCTGAGCCTTTCCAGCCTGTCCACCTCTGACCACGGCCAGCTGGAAGAGCTGCTGGACGATCTGAACGAGTGGGCACCCAAGGAGCATGTGAGTTTGTCGCTGCCTTCGCTGCGCGTGGACAACTTCTCCCAGAGCCTCATTGAAAAGACAACCAAGGTGCGCAAAAGCGGCCTGACCTTCGCCGCCGAAGCCGGCACCCAGCGCCTGCGCAATGTCATCAACAAGAATGTCACATGGGACGAGATCGAAAAGACCTGCACCATTGCATTCAACGCGGGCTATACCTCGGTCAAGCTCTACTTCATGATGGGCCTGCCCACTGAGACCATGGAGGACATTGAGGGCATCGCAGAGACGGCGCAGAAGGTGGTCGATCTTTACTATTCTCTGCCCAAGCGCGGCAAGGGAAAGGGCGTTCAGGTGACGATCAGCTGTGCCTGCTTTGTGCCCAAGCCCCATACTCCCTTTGAGTTCGTGCCCATGGACACCGAAGAAATGCTGCGCGCCAAGCAGAAGCACCTGCTGGAAAGTGTGCGCAGCCGCAAGATCAAGGTCAACTACCACGACAGCACCACTAGCTTTCTGGAGGGCGTGTTCGCCAAGGGCGACCGCCGTCTGGCACCGGTCATTGTGGAAGCCTACAAGCGCGGCTGCTACTTTGACGGCTGGGAGGAGTGCTTCAAGTACGACACATGGCTGCAGACCTTTGCTGATCTGGGCATCGACCCGGCATTTTACTGTCAGCGCCCCATTGGTCTGGACGAAGTGACGCCCTGGTCCCACATGGATTACGGCGTCACCCACGAATATCTGGTACGGGAGTACAAAAAAGCCCTTGCCGCCCAGACTACCCAGCCCTGCAACCGTGCCTGCCACGGCTGCGGTGCAAATCACCTGTTAGGAGGTCCCTGCTTTGATTACAGTAAGAATCTCGTTTGAGAAAAAGAATGAGGCCTCCTACATCTCCCTGCTGGACCTGCAGCGGGTGATGCAGCGGGTGCTCAAGCGCAGCGGCCTGCCGGTGTGGCATACGCTGGGCTTCAACCCCCATATCTACATGACCTTTGCCTGCCCGCTTTCTCTGGGGCAGGAGAGCGAGTGCGAGTGCGTGGACGTCAAGACCGAAGCGGAAGCCCCGGATTTTGAACAGTGGAAAGCGGCCCTCAATGCCATCATGCCCGCAGGCATCGTGATCACGCACGTTGGCCCGGTGCAGATGAAGGCGGACCTCATTGCCTACGCATGCTATCGCATCACCTACCCGGCGGCAGCGGCTGCGGCGCTGGATGCGTACAATGCGCTGGAAAGCGCCCCGGTGGAAAAGCACGGCAAAAAGGGCAACAAGATCATTGAGCTGAAGGAACATCTGCCCAAGGTGGAGTACACCACGGAGGGGGACAGCCTGCACATTGAGCTGTGCCTGCCCGCTGCGCAGGAGCTGAACCTGAACCCCTCGCTGCTCACCGGCTTTCTGGAAGAAAAATTCGGCCTGCCTGCCGTCAGCGCCAACATCCTGCGCAAAAAGTTTTTGACGGCAGATAAGCAGCTGTTTGTCTGATCGGAGCGTGAAAGACCGTCTGTTGGGCAAAACAGAAAATTTTTGCATTTATTTTGGTCAGAACGCTTGCATTCACGCAGGTTTTGTGATATCCTATTTAGGCGTTAGTGTCCGCTGAGACCACAGCGGGGTTAATGACAATATCATTAAACGGGCGGTCCTCTGACGGCAAAGTGCCGTGTATGAACGTCTAAAAACAAATGGAGGATTCAAAAATGGACGCACTGAAGATTATTTCTGAAGGCAGCATCAAGGCTGAAAAGCCCCAGTTCAACGTTGGCGATACCGTCCGCGTTGATGTTCGTATCAAGGAAGGCGACCGTGAGCGCATTCAGGCCTTTGAGGGCACTGTGATCGCAAAGAAGCACGGTGGCGTTGCTGAGACCTTCACCGTTCGCCGCGTTGCTTACGGTGTTGGCATCGAGCGTGTCTTCCCCATCAACAGCCCCTTCGTTGAGAAGGTCACCGTTGTCCGCAAGGGCAAGGTCCGCCGCGCAAAGCTGTTCTACCTGCGTGGTCGTACGGGCAAGGCTGCCAAGGTCAAGAGCGATATTTGATCATCCCCGATTTGAAACGGGAGAAAAGGGACAACCTTGTTGTCCCTTTTTTCTTTATCAAAATTTCGGAAAAAATGCGGCTTTTTGCAGGCACCGTTCTTGCGAAGAGCCTGTCGGCTGCGGTATAATCGGGTCAGCAGTGTAAAACCAGAAGGTGAGGTGTACCGGATATGGAAAAACAGGAACAGGCAAAGCCCGTGCGTGGGCAGAACCTGCTGGAATGGTACGAGGCATTGATCTCGGCAGCGCTGGTGCTGGTGCTGATCTTTTCGTTTTTCTTCCGCATCATTCAGGTGGACGGCAGCTCCATGGTGCCCACACTGGTGAACGGTGATAAGCTCATCGTGTGGGGAGCAGGCTATACACCGCAGCGTGGTGACGTGGTCATTGTGGACAGCTATACCTCCTACGGTAAACCGCTGGTCAAGCGTGTCATCGCCAAAGGCGGCGATACGGTCTCCATCGATTATGCGACCGGCACCGTGGCGGTGAACGGTGAGGTCTTGCAGGAGGACTACATTGCAGAGCCTACCTATCTTGGCTATGATGTAACTTTCCCGTATACGGTGCCGGAGGGCACGGTGTTCGTGATGGGTGATAACCGCAACCAATCACTGGACAGCCGTTCCACCTATGTGGGCTGCATTGACGAACGGGACATTCTGGGCAGGGTGCTTTTGTGCTTTATGCCCTTTACAGATTTTGGGGTGGTAAAATGAACGAAATGGATACTCGCTTTGCAAACCAGTACAATATTCAGTGGTTCCCGGGCCACATGACCAAGACTCTGCGCATGATGGAGCAGGAGATCCAGCACGTGGATGCAAGCCTTGTGCTGCTGGATGCCCGCATCCCGCTTTCCAGCCTGAACCCGGAGATCGAGCGCATCACGGCCCGCAAGCCGAAACTATACGCGCTGAACAAGGCCGATCTGGCAGACCCGGCTGTAACGGAAGAATGGATCAAGTATTTCCGTGCGGCAGATGCCGGCTGTGTGGCCATCAGCGCCAAGCAGAAGGGCGGTGCCAATGCGGTAAAGGCTGCCATTGAAAAAGAACTGGCGGGCCTGCTGGAACGCCGCCAGAACCGCGGCATGGGCGGTGCCAAGACGCAGGTGATGCTGTGCGGCATCCCCAATGTGGGCAAATCCACCTTCATCAACACCTTTGCAGGCTCTGCCCGCGCCAAGGCGGCAGACCGCCCGGGCGTGACCAAGGGCAAACAGTGGGTCAGCACCGACAAATTTGATCTGCTGGATATGCCCGGCGTACTGTGGAAGAAGTTTGACTCTAAGACCATTGCGTCCAATCTGGCCTTTATCGGCTCCATCAAGGATGATATTCTGGATGTGGAAGAGCTGGCCATGAACCTGCTGGACGAGGTGCGCCGCAACTACCCCGACCTTGTGGCCCAGCGCTACAAGCTGGATGCCGAAACGCTGGCCCTGCCGCCCTACGAGCTGATGGAAGCCATCGGCCGCAAGCGCGGTCTGCTGGTGCGCGGCGGCGAGGTGAACACCGAGCGCTGCGCCATTATGCTGGTGGACGAGTTCCGCGCCTGCAAGTGGGGCCGCATCTCGCTGGAGCGTCCGCCGCAGCGGGATGATCTGGCTGATTTTGCCGAGGAGGATGACGAATGAAGCGCCGTTCCGACGAGGAGATCTCGGCTCCGCTGTATGAATACGATGCCGCTGTACGCAGTCAGTATGGCTGCTTTGCAGGCGTGGACGAAGCCGGACGCGGCCCTCTGTGCGGCCCGGTGTGCGTAGCGGCCTGTATTCTGGACCCGGAGAATCCGGTCTTTGGCATCAACGACTCCAAAAAGCTTACCGAGAAAAAGCGGGAAGCTCTGTTTGATGAGATCATTGAAAAGGCGTTGGCCTACAAAATTGTTTTTGTGGGGCCGGAGATCATTGACCGGGACAACATCCTCAACGCCACCATGGGCGGCATGAAGCAGGCCGTGGAAGAGCTGGACATCGTGCCGAATCTTGTTCTCGTGGATGGAAACCGCACCCCGGCAGGGCTGCTGGTCCCGGCACAGCCGGTGGTCAAGGGCGATGCCACCAGTGCCAGCATCGGCGCAGCATCCGTCCTTGCCAAGGTCAGCCGTGACCGCTATATGCTGGAACTGGACAGACAGTATCCGCAGTATCAGCTGGCAAAGCACAAGGGTTACCCGACCAAGCTCCACTATGAGCTGATCGCCCAGTACGGCATCCAGCCGTTCTACCGCCGCAGCTTCCTCAAAAAGCAGGGCTACTGGCCGGAGAACGGAAAGTGAACCGCGCCGAGACAGGGCGCAGGGGAGAAGCTGCTGCGGCCCGCTGGTATCAGAAGCAGGGCTGCAGGCTGCTGGCACACAACTTCCACACCCGGATGGGTGAGCTGGATGTTGTGGTGCAGGAGCCGGATGGGACCATTGTCATCTGTGAGGTCAAGACCCGTGCGGAAGGCTCTCTGGCCAGCCCGGCAGAAGCGGTGGACCGGCCCAAACAGCGCCGCCTGATCCGTGCAGCACAGTATTATCTGCAGCAGAACGGCCTGAGCGATGCACCGGTGCGATTTGACGTGGCAGAAGTGTTCCCTCTTGACAGCGGGCGCTGGATGGTACATATTATAAGGGGCGCTTTTCTTACGTAAAGCAACGGCCCCGGTGGGAAAATGTACGGGCAGAGGGCTTCTCTGCCACAGCAGAAGAGCGTGCTTTGCACGTTCTACGGCGAAAAAGGAGCGACAACAATGCAGTTTTTTAGTACCAGAGACCAAAACCGCAAAGTGACTTCCTCGGAAGCGATCGCACAGGGCCTGTCCAACGAGGGCGGTCTGTTTGTACCGGAAAGCTTTCCGCAGGTGGATGTGAAGGCACTGTGCGAGCTGGACTACCCGGCCATGGCAGCTGCCGTCATCAAAGAATATCTGACCGACTACTCGCAGGATTTCCTGACTGAAGCTGCCCACAAGACCTACGGAGAGGCCTTTGGCGGCAAGGCAGGCTATCTTGCCCCGGTGGAAGGGGACACCTATGCCTTAGAGCTGTGGCATGGCCCTACCTGTGCATTCAAGGATTATGCTCTGCAGCTGATGCCGAAGCTTCTGGTGGAAGCCAAAAAGAATCTGGGCCGCACGGAAAAGACCCTGATCCTTGTGGCGACCAGCGGCGATACCGGCAAGGCAGCTCTGGACGGCTACCATGATATCCCGGGCGTGGAGATTGCAGTGTTCTATCCCACGGGCGGCACCAGCGAGATCCAGCGCCTGCAGATGGCAACGCAGGAGGGTGCCAACGTGGCAGTGTACGCTGTGCGCGGCAACTTTGATGATGCACAGACCGGCGTGAAGAAGGTCTTTGGTGACACTGCCATTGCAGCAGAGCTTGCCAAGCGGAACATCCGCCTGTCCAGCGCCAACTCCATCAACTGGGGCCGTCTGGTGCCGCAGATCGTCTATTACTTTGCCGCCTATGCCCAGCTGCTCAAGGCAGGCAGGATCACCTTCGGCGATGAAGTGGACTTCTGCGTACCCACCGGCAACTTCGGCGACATTCTGGCAGGCTACTATGCAAAGCGCATGGGCCTGCCCGTGGGTAAGCTGGTCTGCGCTTCCAATGAGAATAACGTGCTGACCGATTTCCTCACCACCGGCACCTACACCGCAAAGCGGGAGTTCTTCAAGACCACCTCGCCCAGCATGGACATTCTGGTGTCCTCGAACCTCGAGCGCCTTCTGTACCATGTCACCGGCAGTGATGCCGAGGTGGCGGGCCTGATGAAGAGCCTTGCCGAGACCGGAAGCTATACTGTGCGTCCGGAGACGCTGGCTGCCATTCAGGAGAACTTCTCCTGCGGCTGGAGCAGTGAGGAAGAAGTGGCAGGGGAGATCCGTGTCCGCTACGAGAAGGACAATTACCTGTGTGATACCCACACCGCCGTTGCGTTCCATGTGGCAGCGCAGAAAAAGCGCGAGGGCGTGCCCATGGTGGTGCTGTCCACCGCGTCTCCCTTCAAGTTCCCGCGCAGTGTGCTGGAAGCACTGGGCCGCACCGCCCCAGAAAATGATTTTGAAGCAATGCAGCAGTTGGAAGCAGCTACCGCGCATACCGTACCGGCAAGCCTTGCCGCACTGCGCCAGAAGCCGGAGCGCTTTAACACCGTGATCGATCCTGCGCAGATCGCCGAGGTGGCGCTGGGCTATCAGGAATAACACATCCTGCTGCATTTAGAACAGGAGTAAAAACATGGCACTTTTTGTGCTTGGCGATACCCACCTTTCTCTGGGCGCTTCCAAGCCGATGGATATTTTTCCCGGCTGGAATGATTATGTGGAGCGCCTTGAGAAAAACTGGCGCAAGCTCATCAAACCAGAGGATACCATTGTATTGGCGGGCGATATCAGCTGGGCCATGCGCCTGACCGATACCCGTAAGGATTTTGAATTTCTGCAGAGCCTGCCCGGGCAGAAGATCATCATGAAGGGCAACCACGATTACTGGTGGTCTACCGTGAACAAGATGAATGCTTACCTCAAAGCAGAAGGCTTTGATACCCTGCACATTCTGCACAACAACTCTTACAGTGTAGAGGGGTATGCACTGTGCGGTACCCGCGGCTGGCTGTTTGATGCAGGCGAGGCCCACGACGAAAAGGTGATGAACCGCGAGATCGGACGGCTGCGCATGAGCTTGGATGCCGCCGAACCCGGGCTGGAAAAGCTGGTGTTCCTGCACTATCCGCCGGTGTATACCGGCACCAGTGCGCCGGAGATCGTAGCCACCTTAAAGGAATACAGCATCAGGACCTGCTACTATGGCCATCTGCACGGCAATGCCATCCGCTATGCGGTGCAGGGCGATGTGGATGGCATCCACTACAAGCTGGTCAGTGCCGATGGGCTGCGTTTTTGCCCGTACCGCATCAATTGAACCGTTAAAACCAATAAAAATTAACAATTTGGGCTGGCAATTGTGTCAGGAGCGTGCTATAATAGTTTTTGACGCGATTGTTGCACCCAATTGAGCGCGCGCGTCCCCGCATATTGCAAAAGCAAGTTCATCCAGGACGCAGTGCGCGGTTGCAAAGGGCAAAAACTTCCTGCCCTGCGCAATAGAATTTTTGAGTGGAGGAAAAACAAATGAATTTCATCAAGTGTGAAAAGCTCGAGAAGAGCATGGCAGAACTGCAGTTCTCCATCGACGCAGAGGCTTTCAAGAAGGCTGTTGCCGATGTTTTCAAGAAGGAAGGCAAGAAGTACGCTGTTCCCGGCTTCCGTAAGGGCAAGGCTCCCCGCGCTCTGATCGAGAAGATGTACGGCGCTGATGTCTTTACCTATGATGCCATCAATGAGCTGTTCCCCGAGGCTTTCGAGGCTGCTGTCAAGGAAGCTGGCGTTGAGCCGGTCGGCCGTCCGGAGGTCACTGTTGACTCTGCTGATGAGACCAACGGTGTCACCCTGACCGTCAAGGTCGCTGTCAAGCCTGAAGTCAAGATTGGCAGCTACAATGGTCTGACAGTTGAAAAGACTGTCCATACTGTTTCTGACGAGGCTGTTGAAGCTGAGCTGAAGCGTGTGCAGGAGCGCAATGCCCGTGAGCTGACCCGTGAGGGCGCTGCTGAGAACGGCGACATCGCTGATATCGACTTCGAGGGCTTCGTCGATGGCGTGGCTTTCGAGGGCGGCAAGGCTGAGCACTACAGCCTGACTCTGGGCAGCGGCAGCTTCATCCCCGGCTTTGAGGATCAGATCGTGGGCCACTCCGCTGGCGAAGAGTTCGACGTGAATGTTACCTTCCCCACCGAGTATCAGGCTGCCGAACTGGCTGGCAAGGCTGCTGTGTTCAAGATCAAGCTGCACGAAGTGAAGTACAAGGAGCTGCCTGCTCTGGATGACGAGCTGGCTAAGGATTGCTCTGAGTACGACACTCTGGACGAGTTCAAGGCTTCCATCCGCAAGAACAATCAGGAGCAGCTGGACAAGCAGGACGATCTGGCTGTTGAGAATGCTCTGGTGGATCAGGTCATCGAGAGCATGGAGGGTGAGATCCCCCAGGCAATGTATGATGCCCGCATGGACGAGATGGTCAACGACTTTGCATTCCGCGTGGAGCAGCAGGGCCTGCGCCTCGAGGACTACCTGAAGTATATGGGCCAGACTATGGAGCAGTTCCGCGCTTCCTTCATGCCGCAGGCTGAGAAGCAGGTCAAGATCCGTCTGGCTCTGGAGGCTGTTGCTGCTGCTGAGAACATCGAGGCTTCCGAGGAGGAAGTTTCCGCTGAGATCAAGCGCATTGCTGACCAGTACAAGATGGAAGAGGACAAGGTTCGTGAGCTGGTCAATGTTGACGACCTGAAGAAGGATCTGGCCATCAACAAGGCCATCGACTTCATCAAGAGCCACGCAAACATCGTGGAGAAGGCTGCTGAGGAAGAGAAGGCTGCAGACGCTGAGTAATCAGCTCCTGTGTTCCTTTGAAGCGGGCAGTATGCTGCACGGTTTCAATCAAAGGTTGTAAAAATTGACCGATACGGCAGAACCGGCAGGGAAACCGTATCGGTCAATTTTGCAAATACTATATTCCATTTCAGGAGGCGAACTTTATGAGTTTTGTTCCTTACGTTGTGGAACAGTCGTCCCATGGCGAGCGTTCCTATGATATTTTCTCCCGTCTTTTGAACGATCGCATCATCGTTCTGAGCGAGGATGTCAACGATACCTCTGCCAGCCTTGTTGTGGCACAGCTGCTGTATCTGGAAGGGCAGGACCCGGACAAGGACATCAGCCTGTATATCAACAGCCCCGGCGGCTCCATCAGCGCCGGCATGGCCATCCACGATACCATGCAGTATATCAAGTGCGATGTTTCCACCATCTGCATGGGCATGGCAGCTTCCATGGGTGCCTTCCTGCTGGCAAGCGGCACCAAGGGGAAGCGTTTTGCACTGCCCAACTCGGAAATTCTGATCCATCAGCCGCTGATCGGCGGGCAGGGCGGCGGCCTTTCCGGCCAGACCACCGATATCAAGATCCATGCCGAGCACATGGTGTATATCCGCGATAAGATGAACCGCATGCTCAGCGAGTACACCGGCCAGCCGCTGGAAAAGATCCAGCTGGATACCGAGCGCGACAACTATATGTCCGCACTGCAGGCAAAGGAATACGGCCTGATCGATGAGGTCATTGCCCACCGCTGAGCCGCCGACATTTAATTTACCCAGGATAAGGAAAAACAGCTATGGCAAATAACAATTCCGGCAGAGACAAAAACGAAAAGGATCTGGTCTGCAGCTTCTGCGGAAAGCATCAGGACGAAGTGGAGCGTATGATCATCGGCCCCGGTGTCAATATCTGCAGCGAATGCATCGGCCTGTGCCACGACCTGCTTTCCGACAAGCCGGATCAGCCCAAAAGCGCCCGACCGGCCCGCGGTGCAAACCGTGCACACATCCAGCCTGCGGACAATCTGGATATCAACATCCTGACCCCGGCCGAGATCAAGGAAGGTCTGGATCAGTATGTGATCGGTCAGGACGAGGCAAAGCGTGTGCTGGCCGTCTCGGTCTACAACCACTACAAGCGCATCCTCAGCGGCAAGGGCAGCGATGTGGAGCTGCAGAAGTCCAACGTGCTTCTGCTGGGTCCTTCCGGCGTGGGCAAGACCCTGCTGGCACAGACTCTGGCAAAAATGCTGGGCGTTCCCTTCGCCATTGCCGATGCCACCACCCTGACCGAAGCCGGTTATGTGGGCGAGGATGTGGAGAACATTCTGCTCAAGTTGATCCAAGCAGCGGATTTTGATGTGCAGAAGGCACAGATCGGTATTATCTATATCGACGAGATCGACAAGATCACCCGCAAGAGTGAGAACCCCTCCATCACCCGCGATGTGGGCGGCGAGGGCGTGCAGCAGGCCCTGCTGAAGATTTTGGAGGGCACTGTGAGCAATGTTCCTCCGCAGGGCGGCCGCAAGCACCCGCAGCAGGAGTTCATCCAGATCGACACCACCAACATCCTGTTCATCTGCGGCGGTGCATTTGATGGCTTGGATAAGTATATCCTGCGCCGCACCGATAAGTCCGCACTGGGCTTCGGCAGCAGCCTGAAGGATAATTCCAGCGAAGCGGAGAAGGCTCTGCTGCGCAAGGTGGAACCCCACGATCTGGTCAAGTTCGGCCTGATCCCGGAACTGATCGGCCGTCTGCCGGTCATTACCGTGCTGGACGATCTGGACGAGGACGCTCTGGTTCGCGTGCTCAAGGAGCCGCGCAACAGCCTTGTGAAGCAGTATAAGGAACTTCTGAGCATGGATAATGTGGAACTGAACTTCACTGATGAAGCACTCCACGCCATTGCCCGCAAGACGATCGAGCGCAAGACCGGTGCCCGCGGCCTGCGCAGCGTGATGGAAAGCATTCTGCTGCCCATCATGTACGAGGTGCCCACCGATACTACCATCATCCGCGTAACTGTGGATGAAGATACCGTGGAAGGCGGCGAAGCACATCTGGAATACGGCGCGGTGCGCAAGCGCTATAAAAATCAGGTCGCTCTGAGCTGACGCTTTTAGCGTACAGCAGGGGAGCAAAGACCCGGCATTCAAGCTCTGTTTCAAAAGCTTTTTGCTTTTGGCAGGGCTTTTTGCTTTATTATTCTTGTTTCCGAGGGCAAAATGTACTATAATATTAAGGTCTGGAATGGCATGGGGAACGCTCCCTGGCAGGAATGCTCCGCAAAATGCCGCTCTGGCGCTATGGGTAACAGGAAGTACGATAAAGGAGTGTGTTTTCAATGGCAAATTATCTTGCAATGAATCGTGATGAACTCACTGCCGAAAAGGCAGCGCTTGAAGCAAAGTACAAGGAATTTCAGGCCAAGGGCCTCAAGCTGAATATGGCCCGCGGCAAGCCCGGCCCTCACCAGATGGATCTGGCCATGGACCTGCTGAAGATGAACGATTACACCACCGATGCTGGCACGGATGCCCGCAACTATGGCGAGCTGGAAGGCCTGCAGGAGGCCCGCGTGCTGTTTGCGGATGTCTTTGGCGTAAAGCCGGAGGAAGTGTTCGTGGGCGGCAACTCCAGCCTGCAGCTGATGTATAACCTCGTCAATATCGGCTATGTGTTCGGTTTCCCGGAGTCTCCGTGCCCCTGGTCTCAGGTGGAGAAGCGCAAGTTCCTCTGCCCGGTGCCCGGCTATGACCGTCACTTTGCTATTACCGAGGAGTTTGGCTTTGAGCTGATCAGCGTGCCTATGACCCCCAATGGCCCGGATATGGACATTGTGGAAAAGCTGGTGGCCGAGGATCCTGACATCAAGGGCATCTGGTGTGTGCCGCAGTATTCCAACCCCGATGGCTACACCTACAGCGATGAGACCATCGAGCGTTTTGCCAAGATGAAGACCGCTGCGCCTGATTTCAAGATCTTCTGGGATGAAGCCTATATCGTCCATCACCTGACCGATGAGATCATCGAGACTCCGGTGCTGCTGAACGAGAGCAAGAAGTACGGCAACGAAAACCGTGTGTTCATGTTCACTTCCACCAGCAAGATCACCTTCCCGGGCGCAGGTGTCTCTGCCATTGCCTGCAGCGAGAGCAGCATGAAGTATATCTGCAAGCGCTTCTCGGTCATGATCATCAGCTACGACAAGATGAACCAGCTGCGCCACGTCCGCTTCCTGAAGAACAAGGAAGGTGTGCTGGCCCACATGGCAAAGCACCGTCGTCGTCTGGTGCCCTGCTTTGATGCCGTCAAGACCGCATTCAAGAACAACCTCATCCCCTGCGGGGATATTGCCCACTGGACGGACCCCAAGGGCGGCTACTTCATCAGCCTGTATGTGATGCCCGGCTGTGCAAAGCGCGTGGCGGGTCTGTGCAAGGATGCGGGCCTGACCCTGACCGGTGCCGGTTCTGCATATCCCTATCACAAGGACCCCGAGGATTCTCACCTGCGCATTGCGCCCACCTATCCCAGTCTGGACGAGGTGGAAACCGCTTCCGAACTGCTGTGCATCTGTGTGCGTCTGGCTGTGGCAGAAAAACTGCTGGCTGACAAGGCAGACTAACATTTTTTGATTTTATCTCCTCTGTGCGGCCCGTCTGGGCCGTCAGGGGAGTTTTGTCGCAAGAAAGCCGGCACGACGGCCCCCTTGCGGAAATGATAAGGCCCGCCGGAGCAGGCGGTCCGCACTAGAATACGGGCGGCAGCTGCAAGAACTGCTGCTTTTGGAGGTTCCCTGAATTTTATGAAAACAAAAGGAAAAGCATGGCATCTGATCGCCACAGTGCTGTTGATCGTGGTATTTGTGTATACTGCGTTCTTCGGTGTGTATGCCAAGTACGGCGATACGACCACGACCTATATCAAAGGTGCAAAGGATATCCGCTTCGGTGTGGATATTAAGGGCGGTGTCAACGTCACCTTTGTGCCGTCGGATGGCTACGATGCTACCGAAGAACAGCTGGAAGCAGCCCAGCTCGTCATTGAGAACCGTCTCGTGGCGCTGAACGTGACCGACTATGAGCTGTATGTGGACAACAATTCCGACAGCCTGATCCTGGAATTCCCGTGGCAGTCCGGTGAGACAGATTTTGACCCGGAAGCTGCGATCGATGAGATCGGCACCACCGCCTATCTGACCTTCCGCGAGGGAAGCAGTGCGGACGGTGAGCTGATCCTGGACGGCTCCATGATCGAGAGCGCCGCAGCTCAGTATGGCCCCGTCAGTAATGGCGGTGCTTCGGAATATTTCGTCTCCTTGAAGTTCACCGATGACGGTGCCAAGGCATTTGGCGATGCTACCACAAAGCTGGCTGCATCGGGCGGCACCATCAGCATCTGGCTGGACGATGAAAACGTGAGCACGGCCACGGTCAACACCGCTATTACCGATGGCTCTGCCATCATTACAAGCTCGGCTTCCAATCCTTTCACGCAGGAGCAGGTCGTCAAGATGGCCCGCCAGATCAACTCCGGCGCACTGCCCTTTGCACTGACGGTGGACAGCTATTCCACCGTCAGCCCCAGTCTGGGCGAGAACAGCCTGAGCGCCATGGTTCTGGCCGGCCTGATCGCCTTTGCACTGATCGTGGTGTTCATGACGATGCTGTACCGTCTGCCGGGCTTCCTTGCATGTATTGCACTGGCTGGTCAGGTGGCAGCAACGCTGGCGTTCGTTTCCGGCTACTTCCCGGTGTTTGAAAGCTTTACCATGACCCTGCCCGGCATCGCAGGCATCATCCTTGCCATCGGCATGGGCGTGGATGCCAATGTTATCACGGCAGAACGCATCAAGGAAGAGCTGAAAAACGGCAAGTCTCTGGATGGCGCGCTCAAGAGCGGTTTTGCCCGCGGCCTGACCCCCATCGTTGACGGCAACGTGACCATCGTCATCGTGGCCATCGTGCTGATGGGTGCCTTTGGCCCCTCGGACGGCATGTTTGCAAAGGCACTCCACTTTGTGTTCTTTGCCTTTGGCCCCTCCACCGCAGGCACTATTTATGCCTTCGGTTACACGCTGCTCACCGGCGTGCTGCTGAACTTTGTGTTTGGCGTGTTTGCTACCCGTGTGATGATCCGCGGTGCGGCATCCATCAAGGCACTGCGCAACCCTTGGCTCTACGGTGCAGAAAAGCCCGGCAAGGAAAAAGCCGAGAAGAAGCCCATCGACTTTGTGGGCCTGCGCAAGCGCTTCCTGACGATCTCCTCCTGCCTGATGGCAGCCATCGTGCTGTGCGCTGTGGTTTTGGGTGTCCATCTGGATACCGAGTTCACCGGCGGTGCCATGATCACCCTGAGCTACGAGGGCAGCTTTACCATGTCGGATGTGCAGAAGGTTGCATCCTCTGCACTGGAGAATAACGGCCTGACCCTGCAGACCGGCGAGAATGTTGCTACCGGTGACCAGACCCTGAAAATCTCGATGCCCGGTACCGAAACAGTGACTACCGAGCAGGTGGCCAAGCTGCTGGACAGCCTGAACGAAAGCTGCCCGGACAACAATTTTGAACAGCTGTCGCTAAGCAACGTCAGCGCTGCCATGGGCACCAAGTTCCTGCAGAAGAGTCTGGTTGCCGTGGTGTTTGCACTGGTGCTGATCCTGCTGTACATCGCCCTGCGCTTCAAGAACATCGGCGGCCTGACCGGCGGCATGATGGCAGTGCTGGCGCTTGTGAACGACCTGATGGTGGTGTTTGGCACCTTTGTGCTGCTGCGCACCGCGCTGGACGGCAACTTCATTGCAGCCATGCTTACCATCCTTGGCTACTCCATCAACGATACCGTTGTGGTCTACGACCGTATCCGCGAGAACCGCACCCTGATGGGTAAAAAGGCATCCTTTGAAGAGCTGGTGAACCACTCGGTGAACCAGTCCGCCCGCCGCACCCTGATCACCACCATTACCACGGTGATGGCGCTGGGCGTTATGTGCATCGTGGCAAAGCTGTATGGTCTGGACAGCATCTTTACCTTTGCGTTCCCGCTGATGATGGGCATGATCAGCGGCGTGTACACTTCGCTGTGCGTTTCCACCTCTGCGTGGGTGCTGTGGAGTGAGCGCAAGCCCAAGACCAAAGCCTAAAAACACAGCCCGGTCAGACCGGACAGGAGGAACAGAACATGAAGTGTCCCTATTGCGGAGCCGAGGAATCCAAAGTGATCGATTCCCGCCCCACCGAAGACAGTGAGCGCATCCGCCGCCGCCGCGAATGCCTGAGCTGCCATATGCGCTTTACGACCTATGAGGTCGTGGAGACTGTTCCGCTTGTGGTCATCAAAAAGGACAGCTCCCGTGAGCCGTTCGACCGGCAGAAGCTGCTCAACGCCATGGTGCGTGCCTGCGCCAAGCGGCCAGTCAGCTACGAATCGCTGGAGCGTGCGGTAAGCAGCATTGAGCAGACGCTGCTCAGCTCCTACGACCGTGAGATCCCCAGCGTGCGCATCGGTGAGCTGACCATGCAGGAACTGAAAAAAATCGACGAAGTGGCATATGTTCGCTTTGCATCGGTCTACCGTCAGTTTGCAGACGTGGAAAGTTTTTTCAATGAGCTGAAAAAGCTGATGGGCGACCGCAAGGAACCACAGAAATAATTCGCATCAGAACACCGGCTTTCGCCCAATGGGGCAGGGCCGGTGTTTTTGTTTATACCAGCCGGTGCGAGAGCCATTCCAGTGTTTCCACCTGTACCTGTGCGCGGCGCAGCTCACCAAAGGCTTCCTCTGGGGCACCCATTTCCAGGTGTCCGTCCGCCGCCCGCAGCGCAGCTTCCAGCTCGGTAAAATCTGCGGTGCGCAGCAGGTGGTTCATTTTGGTGCGCATTTGGTCGCACCGGTCGGCACCATCAGCAAGCGCCTGCCGGGCGGCAGGGTAGTCGGCATTGCGGATGGCTTCGGCGGCGGTGTCAAGGTCTGCCGAGATCACATCCGCAAAGCTCTGCACCTTCCAGCTGCTGTAAAAGGCCACGTTCAGCAGTACGGCCACAATGGCGATACATGCATAGATCCGCTTCATCCGCTCACCTCAATGGGAGCCGCCGGCACGGCGGTTCTCTTTTTTTAGCAAAAAATAATCCTCGGTCTCGTTGCCAATCAGCAGCAAAATTTCTTCCGGCAGCAGGGTGTTGGTCTGCGCCGTGCGTTCCAGCCACGCGCGGTCCTTGCCGCACCAGCGCAGGTTGTCTTCCAGCACCTGTCCGTCCAGCACAAAGGGAATGGTGGCGTTGGTGTGGGTCACCTTCAGCTGCAGGTCAGCAAGACGGGCTGGCTCTTTTTCTGGCCGCAGTGCTGCCGAAAGGGTGCCGTTCGTCTCGATCACCGCGTAGGAGACCTCCCGTGGGTCAAAAATATTTTTACCGCGCAGCGCTTCCATCAGGTCAGCTGTGGTCAGCCGTAACATCCGCAAGGCTTTCTGATCGATCTGCCCGTCCAAGATCACCGTCTTTGGTCTGCCGGAGAGAAAGTTGAAGAATTTCTGGCTGCGGAAGCTCAGCACGGAGCCCAGCAGTTCCAGCGCTGCAATGAGAAACAGTGGGATCAGGCTGGATGTGATGGGCACCTCTTCCGATTCAATGGAGATGGATGCCAGATTGGAAATGAGAATGGTGGACACCAGTTCTTCGGGCTGCAGTTCGCCCAGCTGGCGCTTGCCCATCAGCCGCATGGCAAACAGGACGCACAGATAAATGATGATAGTGCGGCAGATCAGAAGCTTCAAGTAACAAGACCTCCTGTCGTTTCTGGCGGAATGGATGCCGCTGCAGCCGGGCATACTGCTGTGCAAAGGAGTGGTTGGATGCGGCAGTTATCACAGAGCCTTGCGGCAAATCTTGCGGTGCTGGACAAAATGTTTGGCACCTCTGCGGATTATTATGCCAAGGAGATCACGATTTATCATTGCAGGGGAAGCATCCTGCTGTTTGACGGCATGGCAAGCCTGGATTCTTTGTGGGAGCTTTTACTGGATGCGGCCAGCCGTCAGGCACCGCCGCAGCAGGCAGGCCAGCGTTGCACCGGGCCGCAGGTCTTTGAGCTGATCCTGCACGGCTCAGCCTTTCCGGCAGAAAGTGAGCCGGTAACAGATCTGGCTGATCTGATCAAACGAATGACGGCAGGCATGGCGGTCTTACTGCTGGACGGCTGCGCAAAGGGCATTGCCTTCTCGGTGCAGGGACTGAAGTTCCGCTCGGTAGACGAGCCTTCCGGGGAGGGCAATCTGCGCGGCTCCCGCGAAGGCTTTGCCGACCTGCTGCGGGTCAATCTGAGCCTGCTGCGGCGGCTCATCCGTACCGAACATCTGGTGCAGGAGGTGGCGCAGGCCGATACCGAAATGCAAACGGAGTACGCCATCTGCTACTGCAAAAACAGGGCAGACTCCGCCATGGTGATCCGTGTGCGCAAAGCGCTTGCCGCTGCAAAGCCGGAGCTTTTGCTGGATTCCAGTTACTTTGTGCCGTGGCTGCTGCCGGGCAAGGCGCGGCTGTTCACGCCGGTAAGCTACACCGAGCGGCCTGCCGTGGCGGCGGCAAAGATCTGTGAGGGCAAGATCGTGGTGCTGGTCAACGGAAGTCCCTCTGCCATGGTGCTTCCGGCTCTTTTCTGCGAAAATTTTGAGTGCTTGGACGATTATGCATCCACCGCCGTGTTTTCCTCTTTTCTGCGCATCCTCAAATATGTTTCGTTCTACCTCACAGTATTTCTGCCGGGTGTGTTTGTCTGTCTGGCGGTCTACCTGCCGGAGCTGATCCCACCGCAGCTTCTGTACAAGATCGAAGCGGCGGAGAAGGCCACACCGCTGCCGCTGTTTGCGGAAATGCTGCTGGTCATACTCATTTTGGAGGTCATCCGGGAAGCAGGTCTGCGGATGCCGCAGTCGCTGGGGCATTCGGTCAGTCTGGTGTCCGCGTTGATCATCGGCGATGCTGCCATTGCCACCGGGCTTATGAGCACGCCGGTGATCTTTGTGGCAAGCATCACGGCCATCGCGGTGTTCGTCACGCCCTCTTTGTACGAGCCTGCTACGCTGCTGCGTCTGGGTGTGGTGCTGGCTGCAGGTCTTGCCGGGCCGGTGGGCCTTGCGGGGGCTTTTTTTGCAGTTCTGCTCAGTCTTTCCAGCACAGCCTGCCTGCAGGTGCCATATCTGGCGGCGCATCCGTTCCCACAGCGGCCCATGGCAGAGGATGGCATCATCCGCCGCAACTACCGCCGTCTTTCAGCGCACGACTTTAATATCTGGCAGAAACGGGAGGGAAAATGATGCAAAAACAGAAAGGCTTTTCTGCTCCCGTGCTGGCACTGAGCGTGTGGACAGCTGCGCTGGCAGAAGAAATGCAGACCGGTATCTCTCCGCGTGGGATGATCATTCATGGAGCGGTTCAGGCTCTTTTGCTCACATGTATCAGTGGGGTGTTCTCTGCCTGCTGGCAGCGGGCAGCCATGCAGTGGGTCTGGCTGTTTTCCGCAGGAGCATGGTTTCTGGCAGAGTTGTTTGGAACCGTAATGCAGGCCCAGAACATCTGCCAGCAGGAGTTCCGCTCCATGGCGCTGATCGGCCTGCTGCCGCTTTTGCTCTGGGCAGGGTGGTGTATTCCGCCTTCCGGCTGGGATGCTCCGGCACGGGTGCTGTGGTGGTTCGTGCTGCTGGGTGGGCTGGTCTGTCTGACAGGGCTTGCCGGGCAGATGGACTGGGCGCACCTGCTGACGGCAGATGCTGTGCAACTGGCCCGCTGGCCGCGTGTTCCGCTGTATGCGGAGTATTTGTTCTGGCCGCTTCTTGCAGGTTATGAAGAGCCGCGCAGCATGTCCTGGCTGCCATGGCTCACCTTTCTGGCACAGGCGGGTCTTACTGCCGGGATGTGCCTCGTATTTGGCGCAGCGGATTACCCGGAACAGGAACTGCTGCGGGCATGGAGTGCAGATGTTTTCTCCCGCATGGATGCGCTGCTTTTGCTCATCTGGCTCACCTGCGCGATTTTCCGCACCGGCTTTCTCTGCGCGGCAGTGCGTACCGTGTGGCAGCGCGCGGTGCAGTGCGGGAAAGGAGCGGTAAAATGAAGCAGAAGAAACTGCGCTCTCTCAGTGCGGTGCTTTTGATCGGGTGGTGCCTGATTTTTCTGCGCTGCGAGACCACCGAAAAAAGCATGGTTCGTGCGCTGTATCTTGCTCAGAAGGAACAGTCCATCACCGTAGGGCTGCTGTATCAGGCTCCGGAAGCCGCCGCCGATGCATCCGAGGCTTCTGGGGCTGTGCAGCTGCAGTTGGCGCAGGCGGACACGCTGGCAAAAGCGCTGGCGGCGGCTCAAAAGCAACTGCCGCAAAAGGCGGATTACCGCCTGTGCGATTATCTGCTGATCGATCAAAATGCATCGGCAGAGCTGCTTGCAGCGTATGAGCGTACGGTGCTGGAAAACAGGCAGGGCAGGGTATCGGCAAAAGTTTCTGTGCTGGAGATGGACGATGGATTTTTGGAGGAACTTCCAGCGGAAAAGCAGGAATTTCCGAACAAACTGCTTGAGTTGCTCAAGCAGTGCACAGACCAGATGCCGAGGCTTTACCAGTATCAGGACGGAATGCTTCTGCCGCAGCTGCGGGCAGAGAAACAGGAAGTGGCACTTGCAGATACAAGCATCCTCTGGCGAGTGGAAAACAGCATTGAGCTGGAGGCCCGGCAGGCGGAAACAGCGCGGCTTTTGCTGGAAATGGGAGGCGTGCATACTTTCTGGCTGGAAGGTGAGCCGGTAACGGTCCGCCGATGCAGCGTGTCTGTCACCCTGCGGGAAGAAACTGCCAGTCTGCGGCTGGACTGTCAGCGCAGCTATGATACGCCGCAGCCCAGCGCCGCACAGTGCAAACAGCTGGCAGAACTGTGCACGCAGACGGTGCAGTCTTTCTGGCAGCAGGGCATCGACCTTGTGCATCTGCAGCAGCGCAGTGCATTGCAGAACGGTGTGGGCAGAGAAAAGATCACAATAAAAAACGCCTGCCCGCAATTGCAGGCAGACGTGAGATTTTTACCGATGTGATTCAGTTGGCAGTGGGGAAGGTGACAGTAATGGTAGTGCCCACATCCACCTGACTTTCCAGCTTGATACGTGCGTTGTGGATGCGTGCGATATGCTTGACGATGGCAAGGCCCAGACCGGTACCGCCGGTAGCCTTGCTGCGGCTCTTATCCACACGATAGAAGCGCTCAAACACGCTGGACTGTGCTTCTTTCGGGATGCCGATGCCGTTATCGGCCACAGTCAGGGTGCAGTGTCCGTCGCGGCTGCAGGCTGTGGTGATCTGTACCTTACCGCCGGGACGATTATAACGGATCGCATTATCGCACAGGTTCTGGCATAGCTCGTCCAGCAGGGCACGGTTGCCGTGCACAAGAGCACTTTCGCCCAGACAGTTCAGTGAGATGTAAGCCCGGCGGGCATTCAGCTTCTGGCGCTCTACGCAGTCCTTGGCAACGGTAAGCAGATCCACTGTCTCCATCTCCGGCTCAGAACCGGCTTCGCTGGCGTTGTCCAGACTGGAAAGCTGCAGGATATCGTTCACCAGCTGGATCATACGGCTGGCCTCCACATGGATCTTCTGGGCAAAGCCCGGCACATCCTCAGGCTTTGCAATGCCGGTCTCGATCAGCTCCGCATAGCCGGAAATACTGGTCAGCGGGGTTTTCAGCTCATGGCTGACATTGGCAGTAAACTCCTGCCGCATCTTTTCATTGTTCTCACGGAGGATGCGGTCAGAGTGGATGCTTTCGGCAAAGGGGACAAGCTCCTTATAGGGAACATTGTCCTGAATATGATCCAGATCTTCGGTCATGCTCAGCACAGGGGAGACCAATGCACGGGTGAGCAGAGCTGCCAGCACAGCGGCGGCCAGCATGAGTGCAACACAGCTCAGCACGATGGCAGGCAGGGTCGAATCATAAATAGACCAGACCGTTTCTGCATCCTGTGCCATGCGCAAAATCTCACCGTTGGGCAACAGTACGGCATAGTAATAGGTCTCGTAGCCCATGGTCTGGGAATCGCGGATGTCCCGGCCCACACCTTCGGTCATAGCCTGACGGATCTCCGGGCGGGAGAGATGGTTCTCCATGGGCTGATCGGTAGCAGATTCAAACAGCACGCTGCCGTCCTGCGAGATCAGGGTGATGCGCAGATCATTGGTAACAAAGGACGAAAGCTGCTGCGGGTCCTGCACCAGATCATAACCGGCGCTTACCAGATCGGCTTCCCGCTCAAGGCTGGTCCATGCCTGAGCCGTGAATGCCTTGTGAAAAACAAAGATGCAAAGCGCCGCCGTGAACAGCAGACCAAGGAAGCCCATCAGGAACAGGCGGTAGCTGATCTTTTCTTCCATGCTGCGCAGCTTCATTCTTCACCGGCCTCCTCTTCATCGGTCAGCTTGTAACCCACCTTGCGCACAGTGCAGATGTATTTGCCGGCATCCCCCAGCTTTTTGCGCAGGGTGCGGATATGCATATCCACAGTGCGGCTCTCCACCGAAATGTCGGTGCCCCACACCACCTGCAGAATGGTCTCGCGTGTCACCACCAGATTGGTATTTTCCAGCAGCAGGCGCAGCAGGCTGTACTCCTTGTAGGTCAGCTCCACCGGCGTTCCGCTCACAGTCACGTTGTGACGGGCATTGTCCAGCAGGATCTCGTGAAAGCTGAGTACGTTGGGACGTGCTTCCGGAGCCGAGCGGCGCAAGGCGGCGCGCACCCTGCTCAAAAATTCCATGATGCCAAAAGGCTTTGAGATGTAATCATCGGCACCGCAGTCCAGCCCGCGCACGGTGTCCAGCTCACTGGACTTAGCCGTGACCATAATGATGGGCAGCCTGCGCAGGGAAGGGGTGTTGCGCAGCTTTTTCAGGATGGAAAAACCGTCCTCACCGGGCAGCATCACGTCTAAGATCACCAGTTCCGGCTCTGCAGCGTGCATGGCCTGCCAGAACGGCTCAGAGCTTTCAAAGCTGGTCACTTCGTATCCGCTGGACTGCAGGGCATACTGTTCCAGCTCCCGGATGGCGGCATCGTCTTCAACAATATAGATCATTTGTCAAAATCCTCCGCAGATTGATTTTCAGGGAAGAGATAGCGTTCACGGTAACGGTCAAGACGGCGATGGAATTCCTCACTTTCCTTGGTGTCATTGCCGTGACGCAGCTCGTTGAGGTATGCGTGGGTATCAAAGCTGTCCTGTGCAACCTCGATCTGTGCAACGGCTACGTTGCTGCAGTGGTCGCACACACGCTCATAGTTGGTCAGCAGGTCGTCCAGCACAAAGCCATATTCAATGGAGCAGCTGCCGGCCTGCAGGCGGGCAATGTGGTGGGCCTTGATGGCACGTACCAGCTCGTTGACCACGGCTTCCAGCGGTTCCACCTTGCTGGCAAGATGCAGATCACCCTTGCGGAAAGCATCAGTGGTGCGGTTCAGAATATCCTGCACCGCATCCTCCAGCACCTGCAGCTCGTCGCGGGCATCCTGCGAGAATTGGATGTCTTTGGTGTGCATCTCTTCGGCAGATTCCATCAGGTTTACGGAATGGTCGCTGATGCGCTCAAAATCGCTGATGGTGTGCAGCAGGGTATTTACGCTCTGGCTGTCGGCATGGTTCAGCTCACGGCTGGAAAGCTTGACGAGATAGGTGCCGAGAGCGTCCTCGTAACGGTCTACCTGCGTCTCTTCCTCGCGGACTTTCTGCGCAAGGGTGTCGTTCCACTCATGAGTCAGGCTCATGGCCTGCATCACGCCCACACGGGCAAGCTCTGCCATTTCAGCAGTTGCAGAGCGTGCACGCTCCACGGCCACGGCAGGGGTGTTCAGCAGGCGGTCATCCAGCAGCGCAAAGCTTTCCTTTTCCGGCGAATCCGGAATGGTGAGGATGGCCAGCTTTTCCAGCAGGTTTGCAAAGGGCAGCAGCACCAGCGTTGCCACGATATTGAACACCGAGTGCACCACAGCGATGCCCCATGCCTCGATGGTGGTGTTCACAAAAGCAAAGTGGCAGACCGTATTCAGGCCGTAAAAGCCGACAAGGAAGATGGTCACACCGATGATGTTGAAGTACAGATGGACCATGGCAGCACGGCGTGCATTCTTGTTGGCACCCACAGAGGAGATCAACGCGGTAACGCAGGTGCCGATGTTCTGACCCATGATAATGGGAATGGCACTGCCGTAGGTGATCACGCCGGTGGCGCTCAGCGCCTGCAGAATACCCACGCTGGCGCTGGAGCTCTGGATGATGCCGGTAACAAGGGCACCCACCAGAACGCCCAGAAGGGGGTTGGAAAAGCGGGTGAACAGGCTGGTGAACCATGCCTCGTTCTGCAGGGGCAGGACGGCGTTAGACATGGTGGTCATGCCCGTCATCAGCACGGCAAAGCCGATGAGGATGGTGCCCACGCCTTTTTTCTTCTCACTCTTACACATATACAGCAAAATGCCGATAAATGCAAGCAAAGGACTGAAAGAAGTGGGTTTGAGCAGATTGATGAGGAGGCTGTCGCCCTGCAGGCCGGAAAGGCTCAGGATCCAGCTGGTGACAGTGGTGCCCACATTGCTGCCCATGATCACGCCGATGGCTTGATGCAGCTCCATGATGCCGCTGTTGACAAAGCCGACCACCATGACCGTGGTAGCGCTGGAACTCTGGATCACAGCGGTGACGCACAGGCCAAGGAAAAAGCCTTTAAGGGGGTTGTCAGTCAGCTTGCTCAGGATCTTCTGCAGCTGGCCGCCGGCCTGCTTTTCCAGTGCTTTGCCCATGATGTCCATGCCGAACAGGAACAGGGCAAGACCTCCAAGCAGGGAAAAGACATTGAAGATGGTCATAAAGATTTCCTCACTTTTGTTTGACGTGTTTTTGATGTGTTTCTCCTGATTTTGAGTATACAGATGCAATGTAAAATCCAAAATCGAGGGAATGTAAAATCCGTGTAAAGGTAAGAAAAATGTAAAAAATCAGTACATGGCTGCGCTGCTGCGTGCATTCTTGCCGGGCTGCGAAAAAGCCGCCCGCACAATATTGTTTTTTACCGATCGTTCTATTATAATAATAAGAAGGAATCCTGCACGGTACCTGACAGCAGGCAGGGCTGTGCAGCAAAAGGGAGCACAGGAGGAACAAGAATGGGCACATTCAATGTCTCGCTCAAAACGCTGACCGACCGTGTCAGTATGGAAGTTGTCTATACGCCGAAGGAACTGGATCAGATCTGTGTGGAGATCGCCGAAGTGAACCGCCCGGGTCTGTTTCTGGCGGGCTATTACGATTATTTTGATAAGCTGCGTCTGCAGATCATGGGTCTGGCCGAGATGAACTTTCTGTCCGGCCTTTCACCGGAAAAACGCTACGAGGCGCTGGATCAGCTGTTCCGTCAGCAGCCGCCGGCTGTTATCGTCTGCCGCAGCGAAGAACTGACTCCTTTCCCGGAGATGCAGGAGCTGGCCCAGAAGCATGGTGTTGCACTGCTGCGCTCCAATGAGACCACCTGCACTCTGATGGGCAGCCTGATCAGTGTGCTGAATCTGGAACTGGCACCGCGTATCACCCGCCATGGTGTGCTGGTGGAAGTGTACGGCGAAGGCATCCTGATCCTGGGCGACAGCGGCATTGGCAAAAGCGAGCTTGCCATCGAGCTGGTCAAGCGCGGCCACCGCCTTGTGGCAGATGATGCGGTGGAGCTGCGCAAGGTGTCCAACCGCCAGATCATGGGTACTGCCCCGGAGAATATCCGCCACTTCATTGAGCTGCGCGGCATTGGCATCGTCAATGTGGCCCGTGTGTACGGCGTGGGCGCGGTCAAGCTGAGCGAAAGCCTTGACCTTGTGGTTCAGCTGGAAGCATGGGACCCCACTAAGAACTACCAGCGCACCGGTCTGGAAAACGAATACTACGACATTCTGGGCGTCAGCATTCCCAGCACCAGCATTCCGGTCTCACCCGGCCGCAATCTGGCTGTCGTGCTGGAAACTGCAGCCATCAACAACCGCCAGAAGAAGATGGGTTACAACGCAGCGCGTGAACTGCTGATCCGTCTGGGTCTGGACGATAAAATGGATTGATCCCACACCGCAAAAGGAGCAAGTTATCATGGAACGATTCAAGCAGAAACTGCAGGCAGAAGCGATCCCGTTCAGGGAGAACGAACCGCTTGCGGCGCACTGTACCTTTAAAATCGGAGGCCCGGCACAGCTGTTTGTCATGCCGGAAAACGAGCAGCAGCTCTGCAGTGCAGTTGCGCTTTGCAAAGAGCAGGCTGTCCGCTATTACCTGCTGGGCAACGGCAGCAACATCCTGTTTGCGGACGAAGGCTTTTCCGGCGTGGTGATCGATGTTTCGGCACTGGACGCAGAGATCGCGGTGGAAGATACAGTCCTGACTGCAGGCGCAGGTGTCCGCCTTGCGGCACTGTGTAAGGCGGCACTGAAGCATGGCCTGTCCGGGCTGGAATTTGCCTACGGCATCCCCGGCACGGTGGGCGGCGCAGTGTATATGAATGCGGGTGCCTACGGCGGCGAGATGAAGGACGTGCTCACCACAGTGCGGTATCTGGCGGCAGAAGGCGAGGTCAGAGAAGTGCCTGCCGCAGAGCTGGATCTCCGCTATCGCCACAGCATTTTTGAAGAGAAAAGCGGCTGCATCCTCTCGGCACAGTTCCATCTGCAGCCCGGAAACGCAGCGGACATCCGTGCAAAAATGGATGAATTGATGGCCAAGCGTGTGGAAAAGCAGCCGCTGGATAAGCCCAGCGCCGGCAGCACCTTCAAGCGCCCGGCGGGTGCTTTTGCGGCTGCGCTGATCGACCAGTGCGGCCTGCGCGGCTATCGCCACGGCGGCGCAGCCGTCAGCGATAAGCACTGCGGCTTTGTGGTAAACCTTGGCGGCGCTACCTGTGCTGATGTGCTGGCACTTTGTGACGAGGTGCGCGCCATCGTAAAGGAAAAGACGGGCTACGACCTTGAAAAAGAGATCCGGGTCGTCCGATAACGGAAAAAGCAAAAAAGGAGCGGTAGATCAGATTATGGAGCTGTTGATCGTCAGCGGACTTTCCGGTGCAGGCAAGTCGGTGGCTATGAATGCGCTGGAAGATATCGGTTTTTTCTGTATAGATAATGTTCCGGCCGGACTGCTGCCCAGCATCACTGCATTCTCGGAAGCGGGCGACAGCCAGCTGGAGCGGGTGGCTCTTTCCATGGATGTGCGCGGCTGCCGCACCAGCGAAGAGATCGAGCGTGCGCTCGACAAGCTGGATGAGCAGGGTGTGGATTATAAAATTCTATTTCTGGATGCCCCGGACGATGTACTCATGCGCCGCTACAGCGAGACCCGCCGCCGCCACCCCATCAGCATTGCCGAGGGCATTTCCACCCGGGAGGCCTTTGCAAAGGAACGCAAAATATTGAAGCCTTTGCAGGAGCGTGCAGATTACGTCATCAATACCGCCCTGCTTTCTACAGCACAAAACAAAGAACGCATCTGCGATCTTTTTGCAAAAAATGGCGGAGCCAAGGGCGCTATGCGCCTGACCGTGATGTCCTTTGGATTCAAATTCGGCATCCCGCCGGAGGCAGACCTTGTGCTGGATGTGCGCTGCCTGCCCAACCCCTTCTACGTGCCGGAACTTAAGCATAAGACCGGCCTTGATCAGGATGTGGTGGATTTTGTCATGAGCCACCCGGAAGCGCAGGAACTGCTCAAGCGGTATGAGAACTTTTTGCAGTATGCACTGCCGCTGTACGTCAAGGAGGGCAAGAGCCAGCTGACCATTGCGGTGGGATGTACCGGCGGCAAGCACCGTTCCATTACATTTGCGCGTAAGATCGCGGAGTATTGCACGCAACTCGGCTACGAGCCGGGCGTGCAGCATCGTGATGTCAAACGCTGACAGAATTCGAGGAAGTATGAGTAGTTTTGCATCCCGCGCGCGGGAGGAGATCGCGCAGCGCAGCATCCAGAAGGATTGCTGTGTGCGTGCGGCAGCTTATGGCATTGCGTGCTTTGCCAAATATTTTGATGCAAAGGGTCTGGTGGTGCAGACCGAGCAGCAGGAGACGGTGCAGGCTGCCCAGCAGCTGTTCGCACGCTGTGGCGTGCAGGGCGAGATCCTGCACAAGCAGCGACCCAGCGGCGTGCTGTATGAATTCAACATCCGCGCACCGGAGCAGGTAGCCCGGGTGCACGAGCTGTTCGGCACCACGGGCAGCGAGACCAGCCTGCAGATCGATCCCCGCCTTATCCGCTGTCAGACCTGCGTCAGTGCGTACATTGGCGCAGCTTTTTTGTGCAGTGGAACGGTCATTGATCCGCAGAAAGAATATAATCTGGAATTTCTTACCTCCCGCACCAATCTGGCACGGGACTTTGAAGCGCTGCTGGCAGAGCATGAGTTTGCACCGCACCGCACCCGCCGCAACGGCGTGAACCTGATCTACGTCAAGACCGGGGCCAATGTGGAACGGCTGCTCAGCTTTATGGGCGCTGGAAACGCTGCAGAGGAAATGCATGCGCAAAAAGCCTTCAAACAGGTGCGCAACCAGACCAACCGACAGACCAACTGTGATACGGCAAACCTTGGCAAAACGGCCCGTGCCAATGCGCAGACGCTGAAGGCCATCCGCTTTCTGGAAGAGCGGGATGCCCTTAGCACTCTGCCGGAGGTACTGCAGGAGGCTGCTGCCAAGCGGATGCAGTACCCGGATCTTTCGCTCACAGCGCTGTGCGGCTGCTTTGAGCCGCCCGTGAGCAAATCCGGCCTGTCGCACCGGATGAAGAAGCTGGAGGCATTGGCCGAAAATCTGCGGCAGAATCTGGAACAGGAGGCAAAAGCATGAGCGAAGCATTACCCAATACCCGGCCTTTTGTCCATCTGCACATCCACACAGAGTACAGCTTGCTGGATGGTGCCTGCCGCATTGACCAGCTGATGGATCGCGTAAAAGAGTGCGGACAGACCGCCATTGCCTGCACCGACCACGGCGTGATGTACGGCTGCGTGCAGTTTTATAAGGCTGCAAAAAAGGCTGGCATCAAGCCCATCATCGGCTGTGAGGTGTATGTGGCCACCCGCACCCGCTTTGACAAGGTAAATAAGATCGACGGCAACAACCACCTGATCCTGCTGTGCAAAAATGAGACCGGCTACAAAAACCTGATCAAAATGGTGTCGGCCGCCTTTGTGGAGGGCTTTTATTCCAAGCCCCGCATTGATAAGGAACTGCTGGAAAAATATCACGAAGGTCTGATCTGCCTGTCGGCCTGTTTGGCAGGCGAAGTTCCACAGGCCATTCTGGCGGGCGATTATGAGCGCGCCAAAGCAGCAGCGCTGTGGTATCGAGACCTCTTCGGCGAGGAAAACTATTATATCGAGCTTCAGGACCATGGTCTGGAAGAGGATAATACTGTGCTGCCGCAGCTCATCAAGCTTGCACGGGAGACCGGAATTCCCATGGCAGCCACCAACGACTCCCACTATCTGCGCAAGGAGGATGCCAAAATGCAGGGCATCCTGCTCTGCATCCAGACCGGCAAGACCATTCAGGATGCGGATAAAATGGAGTTCCAGACCGACGAGTTCTATGTCAAAACGACAGACGAAATGTACGAGCTGTTCTCCATGGTGCCGGAAGCCTGCGAGAATACCGCCAAAATTGCCGAACAGTGTAACTTTGATTTTGATTTTGGACACACTAAAATTCCATATTACAAAGCGCCGAACGGTATGGATAATCAGGCGTTTTTTGAAAAGCTCTGCTGGGAAGGTTTGGAGCGCCGCTACGGCCCCAATGTTCCGCAGGCCAACAAAGACCGTCTGGAATACGAGATCGGCGTGGTCAAAAAGATGGGCTACACGAACTACTATCTTATCGTGTGGGACTACGTGAACTACGCCAAGAGTCAGGGTATCCCGGTAGGCCCGGGCCGTGGCTCCGGCGCAGGCAGCATTGCGGCTTACAGCGTGGGTATCACGGATATCGACCCCATCCGTTATAACCTGATCTTTGAGCGCTTCCTGAACCCGGAGCGCGTCAGTATGCCAGATTTTGATGTGGACTTCTGCTACGAGCGCCGTCAGGAAGTGATCGATTACGTCAACCGGAAATATGGTGCCGACCATGTGGCTCAGATCGTCACCTTTGGCACCATGGCCGCCCGCAACGCCATCCGCGATGTGGGCCGCGTGATGGGCATTCCGTATCAGCAGGTAGATGTTGTGGCAAAACAGGTGCCCATGGAGCTGAAAATGACGCTGAAGCGTGCGTTGGAGGTATCGCCGGAACTTAAGCGGATGTACGATACCGACCCGCAGGTCACAGAACTGATCGACACGGCCTTGAAGGTGGAGGGCATGCCCCGCCATGCTTCCACCCATGCGGCGGGTGTCGTCATTACCCCGGAGCCTACGGACTACTATCTGCCGCTGGCCACCAACGACGGCCTGCCTGTGACCCAGTTCAACATGACCGAGATCGAAGAACTTGGCCTTTTGAAGATGGACTTTCTGGGCCTGCGCACGCTGACCGTCATTCATGACGCGGAAACTGCTGTGCAGAAGCACCACCCGGAGTTCTCCATCCAGAAGCTGGATTACGACGACCCAGACACCTACAGGATGCTGGGACAGGGAGACACCGAGGGTGTGTTCCAGCTGGAATCTTCCGGCATGAAGCAGGTGCTTGTGGGCCTGCAGCCGCAGAACCTAGAAGACATTATCGCTCTGATCAGCCTGTACCGTCCCGGCCCCATGGATTCGATCCCCACCTACCTGCGCAACCGCCACGAGCCGGACAAAATCAGCTATAAGACCCCACAGCTGGCCCACATTCTGGATGTGACCAATGGCTGCATCGTCTATCAGGAGCAGGTCATGCAGATCTTCCGGGAGCTGGCAGGTTTCTCTTTTGGTCAGGCAGACAATGTCCGCCGTGCCATGAGCAAAAAGAAACATGCCGTCATGGAGGCCGAGCGGGAGCACTTTGTGTACGGCTGCACCGATCCCGGCAACGAATGCCCCGGCTGTGTGGCAAACGGCATCTCTGAGAAAGTGGCCAATGAGATCTACGATGAAATGTCCAGTTTCGCTTCATATGCGTTCAATAAGAGCCATGCGGCCTGCTATGCCTATGTGGCATTCCAGACGGCCTACCTCAAGTGCCATTATCCCAGTGAGTTCATGGCGGCTTTGCTGACCAGTGTGCTGGATAACACGGATAAGGTCATTGAATATTCCGGCGAGTGTGCCCGCCTTGGCATCAAGGTGCTGCCGCCGGATGTGAATGTTTCCAACGGCGGCTTCACGGCGGATGGAAGCGGTCAGATCCGCTTTGGCCTGAATGCGGTCAAAAATGTGGGCCGCAACCTGATCGAGAATGTGGTGAAGGGGCGGCAGAATAAGCCTTACACCAGCCTGTACGATTTCTGCAAGCGGATGCATGGCAATGAACTGAACCGCCGGGCAGTGGAGTGCCTCATCAAGGCCGGCGCATTCGATCATCTGGGCAACAACCGCCACAGCCATGTGGAGGCCGTAGAGGGCATTCTGAAGAGCATTGAGACCGACTCTCGGCGCAATCTGGATGGACAGCTGGATCTGTTCTCGGTGATGAGCGGGGAAGCACAGAGCGGTGCTTCCGAGGATAACTATGAAATAAAGCAGCTGCCGGAGTACAGCCATAAGGAACTGCTCCAGCAGGAAAAGGAAGTCAGCGGTCTGTATCTGTCCGGTCATCCGCTGGATGCTTACCGGGAACAATCGGCACGCATTGCATCCCACACCATCAAGGATCTTACAGGGGAAGATGCCCATGTGAAGGATGGAGAAAAAGTGCGCATTGTGTGCGCGGTGGTAAAAAGCCGCATGATGACCACAAAGTCCAACAGCATGATGGCTTTTACCAGCGTAGAGGACCTGACCGGCACCATGGAAGTGATCGTATTCCCAAAGGTGCTGGATGCTTTCCGGGATTCACTGCACGAAAATGCAGTCGTCGTGATCGATGGCAGACTGTCGGTACGGGAGGATGAAGCTTCCAAGCTGCTGGCAGAGAGCATCGTCCCGATCGATAATTACGATCCGGCCCGACTGGATAACGGCAGGCCGGACCCGATGAAAACGGCAGCAAAGAAGCTGTATATCCGTGTGCCTTCCCGCAGCAGCAGGGAATATGCAAAGGTGGTCAATCTGCTTGGCATTTTTGATGGGGATATGCCGGTGCTCCTGTATCTGACCGATACCAAGCAGTATCTGCGTGTGCCGCGCCATCTGTACGCATCCGGCCATCCGCTGCTGTTCAAAGAGCTGGAAAGGCTGGTCGGAACGGACAACATTGCAACAAAATGACATTTCCGTGCACGAATCTTAACGCAAATCCGGCGGGATGGCTGTTTCCAAAATAAGGCGTTTGTGTTATAATGATTCAAGGCAAATGAAGTGCTTTGGACAGCGTTAAAACGGAGAACGCTGTGATACCATTGGGTAAATGAAGAAACAAATTGGAGGGAAACTCTCGTATGGAAAAGCAGATCAAAACGATTGGCGTATTGACGAGCGGTGGTGATGCTCCTGGCATGAACGCTGCCGTGCGCGCCGTAGTCCGTACCGGCCTGCATAAGGGTTACCGCATGATCGGCATTCAGCGTGGCTACAATGGCCTGCTGAACGGCGAATGCTTTGAGATGAACCTGCGCAGTGTGTCGAACATCATCTCTGCAGGCGGTACCATTCTGTATACCGCCCGCTGTCTGGAATTCAAGACCAAGGAAGGTCAGGACAAGGGTGCAGAGAAGTGCCGCGAACTGGGCATTGATGCGCTGGTGGTCATTGGCGGCGACGGTTCTTACCGCGGCGCTCGTGAGCTGGCCCACCGCGGCATTCCGATGATCGGTCTGCCCGGCACTATTGACAACGATATTTCCTGCACCGATTACACCATTGGCTATGATACCGCCATGAATACCGCGCTGGAGATGATCGACAAGCTGCGCGATACCACCCAGAGCCACGACCGCTGCAGTGTGGTCGAGGTCATGGGCCGCAACGCCGGTTATATTGCTCTGAATGTTGCAATTGCTTCCGGCGCTATGGCTGTTCTACTGCCGGAGAAGGAATTTGACATGCAGCGTGATATTCTGGATAAGATCGCTGAGACTCAGAAGACCGGCAAGCGTCACTTCATTATTATCGTTGCCGAGGGTGTCGGCCATGCACAGGAAATCGCAAACGAGATTCAGGCACGCACCGGCATCGACTCCCGCGCCACCATTCTGGGCCATGTCCAGCGCGGTGGTTCTCCCACTCTGCGTGACCGTGTGAACGCTTCTGCAATGGGCTACCATGCCGTGTGCCTGCTGGAGCAGGGCAAGTATAATCGCATCGTCGGTATGAAGGGCGAAAAGCTGGTGGATTACCCTGTGGATGAAGCTCTTGAAATGACTAAGACGCTTGACCCGGTGCTGATCGACGTGTGTAACACCATTTCTATCTGATATTTGGACTGAATTGAACGTAAATACGTGAAATACGGCATCTACAGATTGGATAAAATGTAGACAAAATCGGGTCACTCCTACACATTCCCTGTATTCAAATGCAAAAGTGGTATAAGGAATTATGGGATCTTTTCAATCTCATTTTTAAGCCAGTCGATGCTTCTTTGGGTATAAACACGTTCAGTAAGGTCTTTAATATGGTGCCCAACAAGTCGTTTGATGGCATATTCGTCCATGTTATACTTTTTGGCCATTGTAACAAAAGTAATACGTCCATCATGGCCTTTATGCTCAGAGTTCAGTGACAGCAGAGGAACGACTTCGTTGACAAGCTGCACGGAAAAAGAGGCATAGCGCATTTGCGTGACTTCACCTTTTACGGTGTTCTGATGATGGAAACCACGCTGGCGGATCGTGAAAAATAAATAAGGCGAACCTGCTTCGAGCGCTTTTTCGTAGCGGGCTTTTACCAGATTGTAAATTCGGGGATGAATCGGCACTGTTCGGTTTATCCCCGCTTTTGTTTTTAAGCCGCCTGTAAATGTGCCCACATCCATATCAACATCCTTCATTTTCAGGTCGCATAGTTCTCCGGGACGCCAGCCAGAGTAGCACTGAATTAGAATCATGTCAATGATAGGATGCTTGTCTATATTTGCCCATAGAAGATCGAGTTCTGCTTCGGTATAGGGAATATGACTATTCGGTTTGCGGACATACCCCGAATCGATCGTGAACATACGAGCATAATTTTTATCGACGAGTTCGCGGGAGACTGCATAATCAAAGAGCAGATTATAAAGATTTTTCATTGAGTCTTTATTATTGTTTTGTGCATGGCGAGTTTCTCCGGCGTAAACGATGGTTCCGTTTTCAATACAATTCTGCAGGTGCGAGATATGAACGTCGCGGACAAGCATGTTATGAATCGAGGAGGAGTAGGCCCATGCTCTTTTATAACGGGAAATCGTAGAAGAATCCACTTTTTTCTCTTTCGTGGTCAGCCACATATCAAAAAGGTCCTGCATGGTTGTTTTATTGCTAAGGTCAAATGGATGCGCGTTGTATTTCATAAGCGCTTCATATGCTTCATTATACGTTTCAAAATAAGCGACCGGACGGAGCGGGCATACGATCGGTTTGCCTTCATCAGTTCTTCCGGCTGTGACCATTGCCCGAAAGGGCTTGCGAAGATTACGCCCTCGGACTTCGGAAATCTGGCCGAATCCATTGGGAAGACGCATATGTTTTTTCTTTTTTGGTGGCAGCGATGACTTGGATTTGAGCGGGTAACCGCAATGAGGACAAGCTGTTGCCTTATCGCTCACTTGTAGACAACACTCTGGACAGAGTTTTAACATGGAAACCTCCTTCAATCATTGTATAAATTTGCCATTTTCACTCAAAAGCTCGGTCAACCCGGGCTTTTTCTGTTTGAAAAGCTATTCTAGGTTAAACGATAGATTTTTGCTTGTCAATCCTTCATGGCGAAAAAGATAAAAAACAGCACGTGGGGGACCATTTTTACAAGTATCATCCTTTTGAGCCTGGGAACGTATTTGGACGCTCCTAGAGTAACACAAAAGGAGTACGATAGAATGGATAAAGCTAGATTAGAAATGGGTTCGGTTCCTGTACGGATTGCAGCACGAGTATACGGCCGGGACCCGGCATGGGTGCGTGCAGGCATCATTGCAGGGTGGCTTCCGATTGGCGAGGCAACGAGGAACGGAAAGCGCGTTACGGATATTCAGCAGATGAACTCAAAGCTGGGCAGAATCAGCTATTACATCTCTCCCAAGCTCCTCTATGAGCAGACCGGTTATGAATGGAGGGGCGAAAAATGAGCAGAGAACGTGCGGAGCTGTCAAAAAAGAACCCATACCACATTCCGAGATACCGGTACTACGAACTGAAGTATTTTTGCAGGCAGTACGATGACTGGAAGAAGGCCCTGACTCTGATCGATGGCTGGCAGACATCACCCAATGATATTTCCGGCATCATCAAGGGGTGCCCACCCGAAAGCCCGACCGAGAGGATCGCACTATCCCGAGTGTTCTACTCCAGCTGCATCGACATCGTTGACAGGTGCATTGCGGAACTTGATACGGCATTGGCACCGTACATTAAAAAGGGCGTGACAGAGGGAGACGGCTACAACAAGCTTCAAGCGAATGGCTGCCCCTGCTGCCGCGAGACCTACTACGAGCATTACCGGTACTTCTTCTGGCTCCTGAGCAAGGAACGGCAGTGACGCGAAAAAATCAGCCGCCTTTATGAAAGGTGGTATGAACAATGTTTAGTCTGATCGTTGCAATTTTGATCGTTGTGCTGCTGGTCAAGTGTATTGGCTTGGTAGGGGCAAAGACGGAAGAGGTGAAACAGAGAACAAAGAAGAAACACTGAAAATCAAAATGGAGCTTATGGGAAACCGTAGGCTCTTAATTTTTTTTACGCAGACGCGAAAAATGCATGGTGCTTTATGGAAGGAAAATAAATGGGAAGCCTACGGGTGGATGCGGAAGTTTAAAAATTCCCGCCGTTAATGCTGACGGAGGATGTAACCAGCATGAAGCTATGAGAAATCATGGCGTTTCCTTTTTCTGACGCGAAAAATACAGCCTCCTTTATGGAAAGAAATGAACAAATTTAGGAGGTATTTTACTATGCTGAAGAATGTTATTAAAGGTTTTGAGGAAATGATGAACTGTGTTCTGACCGCTATGAACGAGTCGCTGAGCGATCCGTATGCGGGCTGGAACGAAGGAGAAGAACTCCTCATGCTGAACGAGGTTCGGTGTGGTATCCGCTAATGGATATTCTGACCGGAAAACGGGCGTATGGAAACATGCGCTCTTTTCTTTGACGTTTCGGTGCAGGCGCGAAAAATACAGCCTCCTTTATGGAAGGAGATAGCTCAGTTGGCAGAGCGCTGCTTGATTGCAGAGGTCGTGGGTCCGAATCCCATTCTCTTTCTTTTTTCTATTCTAGAATAGAATGTTGGCGCGAAAAACGCATTGTCCTTTATGGAAGGATGTCTTCCGAAGAACGAAAGGAGAAATGCTATTATGGCAAAACGAGTAAAGACGAATTATGACCGCGGGTATGTGAACGCTATGGATAAGATCCGCGTGTTCATCGAAAGCAGCTCGAAAGTGATGTATGTCGATACACGCGAGTATAAGAATGCTGAGACGGCACGCTGTGCTTACCGGAACGCGATCGCGCTGGTGCGGGCAGGAGGAATCGTGCGTGTTACTTGCAACCGCAATGAGCTTTTCCTGATTCGCAATGACATCTGAGGCGAAATGGAGCTTACGAGAACTCGTAGGCTCTTTTTCTTTTTTTCCGCACGCAGGGGACAGGTTTCTCTACTATATTATTAAAAAGGAGAATTTCAAAATGGACGCAAAACTGTTTCTGATCGTTTTCATCTGCATTGCTGCACTGGGGCTGGTGCTGGGTATCGCCATTGGTTTCAACCTGAGCGAAGGCCAGAGGTGTGTCGGCGACCTTGTGATCGCACCCGGTGACGAGGATGCAGACCATTACATGTTCCTGGACCTTGCAAAAAGTCCGGAAACTCTGGCAGGGAAAGAGCGGGTGATGCTGAACATCAAAATGATCCGGACGCGAAAATAACGTGGTGTTCTATGGAGGAGACTCCAGAATGATATTTTGTAAAGGAGATATTTCAAAATGGAAAACTACGAAAACAAAGAATTGCTGAAAGACGCGGCGAAGAAATCGCTGGAAAGTCTTAAGGATCTGAAGCCGGGTACGGAAGAGTACAATACGGCTGCAAACATGGCGTTGAAGCTGTACGATATGCAGCTCAAGGATGAAGCGCAGGAAAACGAAAAACAGCTGAAAGAGGACGAGGCCGTGCGGAAAGTGCACGAACTGGAACTCGATCAGGAGAAAGCGGAGAAGGCGCGCAAACTTGACTGGGCAAAGATCGGCATGAAGGCGCTGACGTTTGCAGGCACGATTGGTATGACCGTGTACTGGTCGATCTGCGAGGCGGGCGGTGTAACGCAGCTGTCGAGAGCAATCGGCGAGGGAGTACATGAACTGAAGAGAGGCTTTACGGAAAAAGATTAAAAAGGAGGAACCGAGGAGGGTTCGTGGCGAAAGCTGCGGACTCTCTTTATTTTTATGCGATACCACGATAACGCTCAGCCGCAGGAGTGGACGAACTACTATGGGAGCGTCTACCGTTGCAACCATCCTGTGTACCGGGTATGCACCTTGTATAAAGAGCACAGCAAGGGCCTGTGCGTGATCCAGCAGCGCTACAACGAGAAAAGCAAAGCGACCTACTGGAGCGCCATAGACCCATGGCTGACCGATAAAATTTACTTGCATGATGGGTTCAAGGAATATTTTGACAGCCATGCCAAACGAAAAAATCAAAACGGAGAATATCCTACCGTGACCGTGCGACAGATCATGTGGGCGCTGCGGATGAAGCCATTGAAAAAAGAACGCTGGGAGACTGTGTTTGACAGAAGCACGATTTAGGACGCGAATATTTCTGTGTGCTTTATGAGACGAGTTACGTCTTAACATTATATTTTGGAGGTATGAAAGATGAAAATTGACGCAAGATTAGTTAAGCAGAGCGTAGGCATGATCGTTGGTGGTGTCATTTTTGCATGGAGTGCGATGGACAAGGGCCGGATTGACGGCATTAAGGAAGGAAAGAGGCTTCAGGCAGGATGGACAACACGAGCAATCAAAGACGTGTACGAAAATGAAAAGGCGGATGATATTATCGATCGGATCAATGCCAAATTCGATGAATATGTAAACGAAAAGTAACTCAAAGGCGGGAGCCGTGGAGAAATCTGCGGCTCTTATTTTTTTGCAGACGCGAGAAAAACTTGCTCTATTATGAAGGAGGTGAGAGTTATGGAATACCTTCTGGCAAAGAGCGACAGACAGCTCGGTATTTGCCTGAGAATGCTGTATGACGAAGGATACAAAGGTTTGGTTGTTGAAAGTGTGATAAACGCTAAGAACCGAATGGAGTTCCACGTCAAGGTTATGGCTGACGAAGACAAGATGGCGAAGTTGAATGACCGCTACCAGACGTTGATTTCCTAAATCTTACTCTGGAGGGCAAAAGATCTGAAACATGGTCTTTTGCTTTTGTCTGGGCCATGCTATAATGAAACAAAGGGAGGCGAAGAGCATGAGAGTGACATCGCACATGATCGTTCCCGTGAAGAAAAACGGCAAGTGGACGACCTATATCAAAGAGTTCGAGGAAGATATTCCAGATTTGGGACGACACTGCCTGATGTGCAATTCCTGCGGCGAACCGAGCTATCCCGAATGCATGAAAAAATGCCCGGTGGAGCGTGATCGTGTCGAGCGCGAACAGAAGAAAGCACAGGAGAAAATTGCCAAACATAAGGTCGAGATTGATATTTTGGCCGGGCTGGTTCGTGATGGTTTGCTGAAAGTGGAAGACGCTGCGCCGCGTGTGGAAATGACCGTGGAAGAATTTGAAGCGGCGATGCCAAAATGATATTTGAACCAGAGAGCTTACGAGAAATCGTAGGCTCTTTTTATTTTGTCCAAACGCGAAAAAATCTCCTTGCTTTATGGAGCGAAGACCATGAACAAAGGAGAATACTATGCGAGAAAACAAATTTTGGAACTATTCGATTACGATTGGCAACATGATTGTGACATTGGCATTCGGACTTGGAGTGGGTCTGGTAGTGCTGTTGTTTACATTGATTGTGCGATCGATTCTTAGCAAGAAATGACAAAACAAGGTACGAACTGAACTTGTCTTTGTTCCGGAATTGAGCTGTGGAGAGATCTGCGGCTCTTTCTTTTTTCTCCGCAAAGACGCGAAAAATTCACCTTGCTTTATGGAGGTAAGAGGGCTTTATCGAAAGGAGAAATTACTATGATGAAAGCTATCAAAAACTTTATGAAAAAACCTATTACTTGGGGCGACAGCTTTAAGTGGAGCGGTATTGCTCTGGGACTGTATGCAGCAGTCATCGGGGCAATCGCTGCTTACGAGAAGTGGATCGCTTATAAGGACAAGGCAGAGAGGCTTGATAAATACAATTCATTCAGAGATATGAATAATCAAATCTGAAAGATCACGCCCTCTTATCTTTTTTGAAAATGATATTTCGGAGGTCGAACGCTATGGAGGACATTATGCTGATCCGGTCAAGTTTTATGCGCCGTATCATTTCACAGATCATCAACAAGGCTTTGAAGAAGCAGACACCCGGTGTAGAAGTGGAGCTGAAAGAAGTTCAGGTAAACTGGGTGGACAAGGAGCAGAAGCTGCGGGTACATCTGGAGCTGGATGCGGAGGTAACGAAGGCTCAGCTGAATGATATTCTGAAAAAAGCTGGAGTGCTGTGACGCGAAATTTTCAGTGTGTTTTATGAGATGATTAGTCTCAGATTTATATTTGTGGAGGTATGAATTATGAAGAAGCTGGTGAAGGTTGCTTTGGGCGCAGTGGCGTTTCTTGGCATTACCGAGTTGTACTGCGTTGAAACCGTTGCCATCATGTGGAGAAAACTTGGGCCATCATTATTGCATTCACGCTGAAGGTGCTTTGGTTTATCTGGTTTCGGATTCTGCTGTGAGGTGCGATATGATTGACTACGAAGAAGTTGTTGAGGCCATATGGAGGTACGACATCCCTCGAATCGACATTGATGAGGATGTTACGACGCTTTATGCGAATGGCAAAGCTTTTGCACAAGTTATTCGCAGGCCTGACGGGTCACGCGAGGACTTGTATTTTGAGGATTACGAGCTTCAAAAAGATACCCTGATCAAGCCGAACGCTAAGTTGCGTGATGTTGTCGAGCTTTGCATGAATGGCGACATTAGCTACGTAGATGTCCGTGAATGGTGCATGGAGAATGATATTTCACTTGGACAGTTCGACAGGTGGCTTTATGGTGCGCTGAGAAAGTCTGATACCCCTTCCCGGGTGAAGCCGAAAGAACCGTGGCCATATCGTGTGGTGGCGGGCTTAAACCGGGTACTGGAGATTCTGCTTGACTCGATTTTGGAGGATTTTATATGAGATGTTGTCCGGTATGCTATTCAAAAGTGAGGCCAACTGTATACGGAACAGCGACCACTGGGACAAGCCTGGAAATCAAGTATAAGATTCAGTGTCGGAATTGCGGATTTGGATGCAATAAAGCAGGCAGTGTCATAATGCAATATGATGACGAAACGATGAACCCAATAGCAGATGATCATGGCTTACGGAAACTTATTAGAGACTGGGATTCTATTTTGCGAGATCCTGATAGAGAAAGGCTGGCTGATATATGAAGTACACATTTTGGTTTGAATGTACCGACAATGGTGGTGGACATCAGGCTTTTGAAGTCAAAGCAGAGAATAAGCAGGAGGCCATCAAGAAGGGCATGGCGTTTGCAAAGAAACATGCTTCGGGTGATATCTGTGGGGATTGGGAGTGCAAAATGATATCGGAGTGGACAACATGAACAACGACTTCGGAGCACTTACGATACTTGCACCTAAATGCCAGAAGTGTCCGAAGGTGGAAACTTGCGACCATAAGCAACTGGCTCATCTCGGATACATTATCCCGATCGAGGATATTGGTATCAGCATGGTGGCCCAAAGAGGTAATGGAAAGAGCCTCAGTCAGCTCGAAATGGTGGATTCACTGATGAAAAGGAGATTTAATTATGAAAATCGTTGAACCTAAGTACGAAATCCTCACCGATATTTCTGAGGGTGGCATCAAGGAGCTGCAGCAGATCGAGCGGGTGGCCCGGGTCTGCTATAAGAGCGAGGACAAGATCACGCCGGATGGTGAGTCGGCAAAGAAACTGGTGGGTTTTCTGGTGAAGCAAGGGCACGAGGCCATGCTTGAGCATTCTCAGCTGAGCGTGCTGTTCACGTGCGATCGTGGCATTGCCAATGAGCTGGTGCGGCACCGAATTGCGAGCTTTGCGCAGGAGAGTACGCGGTACTGCAACTACTCAAAGGAGAAGTTTGGTGGAGAAATTGCTGTCATTCAGCCTTTCTGGATGCAGGATAATTCTGAGGAGTTTATAAGCTGGGTCATGGCTTGCAACACGGCAGAAAAACAATACTTACACATGATATACGATCTGCGTCTCCGTCCAGAACAGGCTCGTTGTGTGTTGCCGCTGTGCTTGAAGACTGAGATCGTGGTCACGGCAAACTACCGTGAGTGGCGCAATATCTTCAAGCTGCGTACTCCTGTAGCGGCCCATCCTCAGATGAGAGAACTGATGTGCCCTCTGCTGAAGGAACTGCAGAGCAAGATCCCGGTGGTGTTCGATGATATTTACACGTACTGGCCTGAGGATGACCAGACTGGAAAGGAAAGTGCGGAGGTAAGGTCGTGATGACTAAGGAAGAAATCGCCGATATCTATGACGGGCGTTATGTTGATGGAACGTGGTCGTATACGCAGGCTCTGTATGAGGCTAAAAAGCGTGGAGTTTCAAAAGAAGAATTTAATGCTGAGGTCTTTGCATGGCGAGTAGCTCTCGGTAAGGTTAAGAGGAGCTCGGGACAGCGGTGATAGGATGACTACATACGAATTCGTAGATAAGATTGGAGATGCAAAATGCAGCAGAAAACACATGACTTTCTCGTGAGAATGCAGGTGCCGATGGCGACATTCGGTGGAGATCTCATGGGAGAAGCGATTGATTTCGCTATTCATGAAATGCGGAATAATCGTTTTGTCACACTGACAGACATTGAAAATGTACTTAGCGATCGTTTTCACTGCAGTGCAAGTTCAGCGGATGCACGGCTTCGCAGGGCACTGGACGTGACTGAGTTTCGGTGTGGAGAGTATCCGAACCCTGAACTTGAGCGGCTTCGGGCCGAATATCAGGTTGATCGGTGGTCTGTGAAACGGTTCATTTATGCCGCGGCAAGGAAGGTGATGAACGATTTTGACTGATTCTCGGCAATTTTTTGGCCAAAAACCCACTTCGTGGCCAAAAATTTTTGCAAAAATGGCCACAAAATATTACGATAATACGCAATAAAACTGCCATTTGGCCAAAAACCCACTTTTTTCTTTAACTTAATAAAAATTTTAAAATTTTATATATAGTAATTAAGGATAAAAAACGGGCTTTTGGCCACGGCGAAAGTTTAACGTCTTATCGAGCCGGAAAATGTTACAATATTTTAACCTTGAACTATATCCCCTGACAGTGTAATATAGAACTGCATTAAATAGACGTACTGCCCTTTAATGAAGTACGAGGTGAAAAATATGAACTATATGGATGCGCTTGCAAAAAATTGGCGTGAGCACGATTACTCTTTTGAAGGACGAGATGTTCTTCCGAATGGCGATGAAGTTTGGATCTACACTACATTGGAACTTGGTCTACCAGTGCTATGGGTGAAGCATCCAGACGGATCGTTTGACTACCGTGTTCTCCATACTCCCGGCTATGATAAACCAACAGGCGAACATTGGTGTTGGAACTGCCATTGCCAGATGGTGCATCATGATGATGAATGGCTGTGCCTGAAATGCGGAGATCATATCGATGATAACGACATAGAGCTTTTATCATCTCCGACAGAAGAAGCAAGCTATCCAGACGATGACCTTGAACCAGAACCTGAGTGGTACGACTGATACAGCAAATAAGATCTGCCTCTGCGCTAACAACGCAGGGGCTTTTCTTTTGCCCGAAAATAATAAAATCTTGCAAAAATTAGCAAAAACTGACGCGATAAAAACATGCCCTTTTATGGGGGGAATAGAACGCGTTTTGAACGCACTATTCCTTTTATTTTGGAGGTTTTTATCATGCTCGAAAACAAATTCAAACAGGGATTGACGAAAGAACTGAAAGAACGCTTTCCCGGCTGTGTAGTGGTCCATCTTGACCCGAACGAGGTGCAGGGGCATCCCGATCTTTTGGTTTTGTATGGTTCCACCTGGGCAGCACTCGAAGGCAAGCGCTCAGCAAATGCACCTCATCGTCCGAATCAGGATTATTATGTCCGTCAGATGAATGAGATGAGCTTTGCCGCTTTCATTTATCCTGAGAACAAGGAGGAAGTTCTCAATGCAATGGAACGATCATTCCAGGCTCGTGGGGCAGCACGCCTTTCTGGGTGCAAGTAAGTATCATTGGCTGAACTATGATACTCAACGCCTGGTGGATGCTTTCATGAGCTGTCAAGCAAAGGAGAAAGGCACTCGGCTTCATGCTTTTGCTGCAGAGTGCATTAACCTGAAGCAAAAGCTCCCGAAGAGCAAGAAAACCCTCAACGCATATGTCAACGATGCAATTGGTTTCCGCATGGACCCCGAGCAGGTTTTGTTTTACAGCGAAAACTGTTTTGGTACTACAGATGCCATTGCATTTAACGACAAAGATAATTTTCTTCGTATTCATGATCTTAAAACAGGAGCTGTTCCAGCACATATGGAGCAGCTCTTTATTTATGATGCGCTGTTCTGCATGGAGTATCATGTCAAACCGAAAGATATTCTTATCGAAAATCGCATTTACCAAAATGATGATGTTCTCATTGAGACACCGACGGCAGATATCATTGACCCCATCATCGAAAAGATTAAAGAATTTGACAAAATCATTGCGGATCTAAGATAAGGAGCAGCGTTATGAATCCAATTGAGAAAGACCTTAAAAACTACTACGGCACGAGTTCCGACTCTGATATTTTGGAGCATTACGGCACAAAGCGCCATTCCGGCCGCTATCCTTGGGGTTCTGGTGATAATCCTTATCAGCACTCTGGTGACTTTCTGTCTCGTGTGGAAACGCTCAAGAAGAAGGGAATGTCCGAGAATGAAATTTTAAATCAAATCAATAGCACTCTTCCCAAGGAGTACCAGCTCGGTCTTACCGAATTTCGAGTGGCTCGACGTAAAGCAATCCATGAGCGCAAGGCATCTGAGTATGAGAAAATCGCTGCTTTAAAGGAACAGGGTCTCGGCTGGAAAGCCATCGGTGAAAAGCTTGGTATGAGCGAGTCCAGTGTGCGCTCAAAATATGCAGGCACTGCTGATAAAAAAGCGCAGCGTGCAGAGAATATTGCTGACACGTTGAAAAAAGAAGTGGACAAGAAAGGCATGATCGATATTTCCGAAGGTGCCAATCTTGTAATGGGTGTGTCGCAATCTGAGCTTGACGACGCTGCATATACGTTGGAAGCGGAATACGGTTACAAACGTTATGGCGTAGGTATCCGTCAGCCGACCAACATCCGTCAGCAGACTAACATTACGGTGTTGGCTAAGCCTGAATTCGACCAGAAGTATGCTTATCAGCATCAGGATCAGATTGATTCGCTCGGCGATTATCATTCTGACGACGGTGGCGATACGTTCAAGAAACTTCAGCGTCCTGCAAGTCTGGATTCAAGCCGTGTTGCCATCCGGTATGGCGATGAAGGTGGTCTGGACAAAGATGGTGTCATGGAAATTCGCCGTGGTGTGCCAGATCTTGACCTTGGCAAGAGTCATTATGCGCAGGTTCGTATCCTTGTCGATGGTGACCATTATCTGAAAGGCATGGCGGTCTACTCTGATGATCTTCTTCCCAATGGTGTGGACATCATGTTCAACACTAACAAGCCTTCCGGTACGCCCAAAATGAAGGTCCTGAAGGAAGCAAAAGCTGATCCGGACAATCCGTTTGGAGCAGCCATCAAAGCCAATGGCCAGAGTACATACATCGGTTCTGATGGAAAGGAGCATCTTTCTCCTATTAACAAGCTGAAAGAGGAAGGCGATTGGGATACAATGTCCCGAAATGTATCTTCGCAATTCCTATCCAAACAGCCGAAAAAGCTTATTGAAAATCAGCTGAAGCTTACAATTGCGGATTATCAGGCGCAGTATGATGAAATTATGCACTACAATAATCCTACTGTTAAAAAGAAGCTGCTGAACGACTTTGCCGATACCTGTGAAGGTACGTCCATGACACTGAAAGCATCGGCATTTCCGGGGCAATCGACAAAAGTCATTCTGCCTATCAACCGAATCAAGGAAACAGAAGCTTACTGTCCGACCTATGAGAATGGCACACAGCTTGCACTGATTCGCTATCCTCATGCCGGCACCTTTGAGATTCCGATTGTTACTGTCAACAACAAAAATGTCAGCGGCAAGCGTAATCTTGGACAGATCCAAGATGCTATCGGCATCAATGCCAAGGTGGCAGAGCGTTTGTCCGGTGCAGACTTCGATGGTGATACCGTTATGGCGATTCCTGTCAGCGATAAGGTTCCCATTAAATCTACTCGTCCGTTGGAACAGTTGAAAGGTTTTGACCCAAAGACTGCATATGCAGTTCCTGAAGGCAACCCCAACAACGTGCGTCTCATGAAAAAAGAAGAGAAGCAACGTGAAATGGGCGTTATCTCGAACCTCATCACGGACATGACTCTTCGTGGTGCGTCTGAAGAGGAACTGGCTCGTGCTGTCAAGCATTCGATGGTTGTTATCGATGCAGAGAAGCACAAGCTGGATTACAAACGCTCTGAGAGGGAGAACGGTATCCAGGAACTGAAAGAAAAGTGGCAGATCCGTGTGGATGAGGACGGTACTACGCATTATGGTGGCGCATCAACGCTCCTGTCTCGTCGTAAGCAGACCATCCGTGTGCCTGAGCGTCGTGGTAGTGTTCGTGTTGATAAGGAGACTGGTGAACTCATCTATAAGGAGAGCGGGCGTACCTTCCCAGACCCGAAGACCAAGAAGGAGCGCATTGCTGAAGACACAGTAAGTCTGATTTCCGAGACAAAGGATGCAAGAACCCTTTCTTCCGGAACTATTCAGGAAAACCTGTACGCGGACTTCTCCAACAAGCTTAAAGCTATGGCGGCACAGGCACGCAAAGAGGCGGTCAACATGAAGGGCATCCAGCGTGATCCTGAGGCAGCCAAGACATATGCTGCGGAAGTTATGTCACTGAAAGACAAGTACACCACAATGCTGGCCAATAAACCTAAGGAGCGCAAGGCAATGCTGATTGCCAATGCCAACATCAAGGCCAAAATTCAGGAACTGGGCTTAGACCCGCAAAACACTGAGGACAAGAAAGAAATCAAGAAGATTTCTTCTGTTGAAATGCAGCGCGCTCGCGATAAGGTCGGCGCAAGTGGGCAAAAGTCCAAAGTTAGGTTTAGCGACAGAGAATGGGAAGCTATTCAGGCTGGCGCAATTTCCGACAACATGCTGTCAAAGTTCCTGAATTCTTCTGATTCGGATGAAATCGTGAAACGCGCAATGCCCAAAGCCACGGCTTCGTTGTCTTCGGCCAAGTTGACAAAAGCGAGAGCGATGTTGCGAAGCGGTTACACTTATAAAGAGATTGCACAGGCGTGTGGCGTTCCTGAATCCACCGTTTATGATGCACTTGGAAAGTGATAACAGGAAAGAGAGGCTTTGAATTATGGTTCGATGCTTTCTGACCACGTTCGACAATCCCTACAATCCGTATGATCAGTTCGAGCAGTGGTATCAGTATGACATGGATCACGGCTATAACTCGTCTGGCCTGCTTATGCGGCTGGCACAGACCTCTTCTCAGTTCACAGACAATGAAAATGCCTACGAAATTGAGAAAGCAATCAATAAAATCGTGGCAAACGATCCAATTAACATCTACAAGAAGCTCAAAATCGAGATCAAGGACGATACTGGCTATGCACAAAGTGCTTAAGGCCATAGGGAGGGGTCTCAAAATCGACACCCCCCCTCTCAAATCGCGCCGGTCTTTGATATTTCCCCGGAGGGAAAATTGATATTTGGGCTTTAAACATGCTGCCGAGGCCTTGGGGTGTAGACTGAGGTTTCGACAGTTTTTGCAAGGGCTTATGGGGTGCGCGCCTCCTAAGAGCTTTCTGAGTTCATGACGTTTGACCTCCATCGGCATCGGGGCATTCTGTATTGTTCTCCTTTATACGGAATGTTTGCTTTCTCCCTTCAAATGAAAAGCACTGCCACAGCACCCATAAGCCTTTGCAAAAACTGAATTTTAGACAACAAAAGAAAGAGGGCCTTTTGAATGCGACCGAAGAAGAACACACCGGGAGAAGCGGCTGTGGCTTCGGCCCGGCCTGCAACAAGTCCGGAAGCACAGGAACAGTACATGATAAACCTGACCATGCAACTGGTGGAAAGAAGGCTACGAGAAGGGACGGCTTCAAGTGCAGAAACAACGCACTTCCTGAAGCTGGCTACTATGAAAGCGGACCTTGAAAAGAAAAAACTGGAAGAAGAAAACAAACTGCTCCGGGCAAAGACCGAGACACTAGAAAACGCAAAGGACACCAAAGAAATGTACGCAAATGTGCTGAAAGCCATGGCAAAGTACAATGGCGTGGACGAAGACGAGGCCCCAGACTATGAGTTTTAAAAGCTCTTATGCAGCCTAAGTCGTTCTGGCAGTGCTGTTTTTTATCTATTTTACAGCAGCGGTTTTTCTGGTAAAGCGCAATATCCTGTGCGAATGGAAGGCAGTTCTTTTGACTGGAGCAGTTGCATGGGCACCGATGCTGCTTACAGATGACATGTTGCAGAAGAAAGGATTTTTATGATGACGGCATTTGAAGAAATCTGCTTCTGGCTGATGGCGGCGATGCCGTGGATCATGCTTGCATGCTTGTTCACAGACCGAGAACGACTGACAAACAAGCGGTACTGGTGGTATTTGCCTCCTAGTATTCTGTCGCTTTTGACGGCTATTGCGGTCGGGCTTCCACAAATTATTGATAAGTGGTTCGGCGGATTTGGCTGTTGGTGTACTCTGATTTTTACATTTATATGCGCTTACCATGACGAAATGGAAGGCCATAAGAACCTGCATAGTAAGTTGATTTGCCTCTCTATGATCTGCACGGTATTCGCCATGATCTGCTGGTGCTTGAGCTGCTTATGAAGACCTATACTGAACTTTGCCAGCATGCGACCTTTGAAGACCGTTTCCATTATTTGCAGCTCCACGGCAAAGTTGGATTTGATACTTTTGGCTTTGACCGGTGGCTAAATCAGAGTTTTTACCAGTCAAGAGAGTGGCGGCAGTTCCGGGACAGGATCATTGTACGGGACGCTGGGTGTGACCTTGCGTGCAAAGACCACGAGATCACCGACTGGGTGATACGAAACGGCAAACCCATCCGGCCGCGCATTATTATCCACCATCTGAACCCGCTGACAAAAGAGGACGTGATTCAGCACTCGGACGCACTGCTGGACCCGGAGAATGTAATCTGCGTGAGCGATCGGACCCACAAGGCCATCCACTATGGAGATGATACGATCCTAAAGCCTGCATTTGCCGAAAGACGACCGGGCGACACATGCCCATGGAGGAAATGATATGTACCCTGTACGAAAATTCAATGTTGCGGAAGCAGCATACAGCACAAACCTGCGGCTAAAGATGCAGGAGGCAGAAGGAATGGTGCGGTGTATTGCGCCAAGCCGGGAACGCAGTCTGGCACTGACGAAGCTGGACGAGGCATTGTTCTGGGCAAATGCAGCCATTGCAGCCGAGGGCGTGATGGACCACGAGGAATAATAAAAGGAGGAAAACAAAATGAAAAACGATGCAATGCTGAACCGTGCAAAGCAGCTGGTGGTGGACTACTTTAACGCTCACGTGGACGTGACCGACGGCAAGAAGCTGACGATGGAGGACGTGTTCATCGTATGGTTCAGCAAAACCCTGCAGAACTGGAAGGCGCTGGTGAGCACCACCGTGTCTGACGGTATGTACTACGAGATTACCCACAACGGCGATAAGGGCGAGACCTATCTGGACACCTACAAGAAGTGGGACAACCAGTGCATTGTAGACTGAGGTGATCGGAAATGGACAGTATCCTTACCTCGGTGAAGAAACTCCTTGGACTGACCGAGGAGTACACGGCGTTCGATGCAGACCTTATCATGCACATCAACAGTGTGCTGATGATCCTGCGGCAAATGGGCGTTGGGCCTCAGGAGGGCTTTGGCATCAGCGATGCAACGGCAACATGGAGCGAGTTTTGCCAGAACAGGGCAGACATTGAAGCGGTAAAGAGCTATACGGCGCTGAAGGTGAAGATGCTGTTTGACCCGCCGCAGAGTTCCAGCACGATGGAAGCGACCAAAAACCTTATCAGTGAACTGGAGTGGCGGCTGTATGCCGAGTGCGACAGGGAGGAGAAACAATGCGGATGCTGAAGTTTGCCGTGGAAGGGCAGCAGCTGGCAAAGCGCGGTGATTTTGCCGGCGTGACAGCCGGAAGCAAAGGCTATCTGCGCTGCTGCTTTGAGCAGAGTGACCCGGAGTGGCTTATGGCCAAGAAAATTGCTGTGTTCAACGACGAATATGCGGTGACTGTGAGCGCGGAAGGTGAGTGCGCCGTACCCGACGAGGTGACGGACGGAAAAAGCTTTAAGGTGTATCTTGCTGGCCAGAATGGCAAGACGCGGATGATAACAAACAAGGTACTGATCGAGCAGGTGAAGTAATATGGTGGATTTGGACAAGCAGTTTGCAGCAATGGCAGATGTGGGCGAAGAAGATACCGCTTACGATTTTGTAATCGATGAAGACCTGCGCATAATTGCCATCCCGGAGCGGGGTGTGGTGCTGGGCGTTGAGGGAGATAAAGACGCGAACCGCATCCGATTTAGAATGAACAAAACATGGCGCGGATACGATATGTCTAAGTTTGACCTGCGCATCAACTACCAGAATGCAAACGGTGACAAAAACTATTACACGGTGACGAGCAAACACACTGAAGGCAATGCGGTGGTGTTTGACTGGATTGTGGCGGCGGATGCTGTAGCGTATCAGGGCGATGTGTTCTTTATTGTGGTGGGCCTTATTACAACTGGCGGAATGGTGAACTGTGCGTTCCACACGACGCTTGGCAAGGCAAAATGCCTGGAAGGCCTGGTGGTAGACACAAAAACTGACATTTCTGAGATCCGGGACTTTATGGCGACGCTGAAGGCGGAAGTGGAGGCATACGGACAGACCTTTGTGAATGCCGCTGCTGCCAGTGCAAAGGCAGCAAAGGCCAGTGAAACAACTGCTGCCAGTTCGGCCAGTGCGGCAAAGACCTCGGAGACAAACTCCGTGACCAGTGCGAAGGTCGCAAAAACGAGTGAAACGAATGCCAGCACCAGCGCAAGCGCAGCAAAGACCAGCGAGACTAATGCGGGTACAAGCGCCGCCAGTGCTCAGGCCAACGCAAAGAAAGCCGAAGCGGCGCGAGATGATGCCAATACCAGCAAAACCGCAGCTGCTGGCAGTGCAGCAGCCGCAAAAAAAGATGCCCAGACAGCATCCAGCGCGGCCAGCACTGCCACAGGTGCGGCCAGCACTGCCACAGGTGCGGCAAGCGCTGCCAAGACCAGCGAGACCAATGCGGGCACAAGCGCATCCAATGCGAAGGGCAGTGAAACAAAATCCGGTGAATACCTGCAGGCCACAAAGGAATATTTCGAGCAGGTGCGCACCATTACGCTGGGCGCGCAGGGCTGGTATGAGACCTCAGACGCCTTGACTGCTGCGGTGCCCGTTGGTGAAAACGGCTGGTGGGCTGTGGTGGGCACCACGGACAGCATCTGGGTATGGGACCGCGACACCAATGCCTGGCGTGACAGCATGGTGACGGTAAACATGAGCGACTACTACACCCGCACGCAGGTGGATAAAAAGCTGACTGACAAAGCAAACAAGACCGCCGATGACCTGAACACGATGATCAACGCGCTGACCACCGATGCTTCGACCCCTACTGATGCGGACTACTATGTGAGCCAGTACGTTGGCGGCGGCACCAGCACCACCTTCCACCGCAGGCCCATGAGTATGCTGTGGGCGTACATCAAGAGCAAGGCGGAAAGTGTATTTGCGGCCAAGAACCACGCGCACAGCTACGCGGGTTCTGCATCTGCAGGCGGCAGTGCTACCAGCGCTGTAAAACTTGACACTGCGACGGCGGGCAGTACTACAAAGCCGGTGTATTTTTCTGGCGGCAAACCCGTTGCGTGTACCTACGAACTGAAAAAGACCGTACCCGCAGATGCAGTGTTTACGGATCATACCTACGGCGCTGCAACCGCAAGTGCGCTTGGCCTCGTGAAAATTGGCTCGAACCTTACCATTGCCAGCGGCCTGCTGAGCCTGACCAAAGCCAATGTCACAGCGGCATTGGGCTACACACCGCCGACAACCAATACTACCTATGGCAATGCCACCCAGCGCGCGGCGGGCCTGATGAGTGCATATGACAAGAAAAAGCTTGACGAGATGTCAGGCAGTGATATCACGGCTTCCGGTGATGGCTATATCCGTTTTGCCGATGGCACACAGATTTGCTGGCTCAAATTCGGCGAATGGCCTCACAAGAATTACAATCCCTATTTTCAGTTTCCTGTGCCATTTGTTGACACAAATTATGGTGCCGGTTATGCTCTTGGCGAAATCATAACCTACAATTACGACGTAAGGTGTTGCGTATTCGACCGTACTACTACTGGATTATGTGTATACAGTGACCATAAAGGAAGTATTGTCGTCATAGGTCGCTGGAAGTAAAGGAGGTGCAGCATGGAAATCAAAATTGGATATGCCCTTGCAAAACCTGTGGAGACACAGGTGCAGTGCGATGCATACACCGCTATGGTGGAAGAAGTAAACTCCCACAATGCCGCCTGCGCTGTGGGCGATACGTTGTGGAGCATCGCGGATAAACCGGGCTGCTACGAGATAACTGACGGTGGAGTAAAGCCTGACCCTGCAGACCAGCCCAAACCGGAGCCGACACTTAAAGAGAAGCTGGAAGCACTGCAGAAAGATAACAAGACACTGAAAGAAGAAAATACGATGATCAAGCAGTGTCTGATGGAAATGAGCGAAATCGTAGATGCTTAAACGAGTTTACAGAAAACTGGAAAGGACTGTTTTTATGATGGCAATGTTGTGGGCACAGGAGATCATGAACTGCGAGACGACCGAGGAAGCAAAGGCAATGTATGCCCGCTGCCCGCGGCTGCTGAAGGAGAAGGCGAAAGCCATTCTGGTGAAGAGCGGCTTTGAGGAAATCGTACAGTAAGGAGCGGAGGACAAGGCGAACGCTGAGGAAATTACGGAGCAAGGGTCTGTAAAGGCTGATACATAAAACAGGAGCTGAAAAATCAAAATGGCACTCTCGAACACGGCGACGCCGATCTACTACGGCCGGTTCCGGGAGGCCGTGATGCGCGGGGAGATCCCCGTTTGCAGAGAGATCAGCATGGAGATGAACCGGATCGACGACCTGATCGCAAACCCGGGCATCTACTATGACGATAAGGCCATCAACGGCTTTATCGCGTTCTGCGAGGACGAGCTGACCCTGACCGACGGCGGCGATGTGAAGATGCTGGACAGCTTTAAGCTGTGGGCAGAACAGATCTTTGGCTGGTACTACTTTGTGGAGCGGAGCGTGTATGTGCCGAACCCCCACGGGGCAGGCGGACACTACGAGACCAAGCGCATCAAAAAGCGTCTGGTAACGAAGCAGTACCTTATTATCACACGTTCGGCCGCAAAGACCATGTACCTGGAATTTTTGCAGGCGTACTTTATGACCGCCAACACGAACACCACCCAGCAGCTGACCACAGCGCCTACTATGAAGCAGGCCGATGAAGTGCTGGCACCCTTCCGCACCGCGTTGGCACGGGCAAAAGGGCCGGTGCTGAAGTTCATGACCGATGGCAGCCTGCAGAACACCACCGGCGCGAAAGCAGACCGCGTGAAGATGGCAAGCACGAAGAAAGGCATTGAGAACTTTGTGACCAACAGCCTTTTGGAAGTGCGCCCCATGACCATCGAAAAACTGCAGGGCCGGCGCGACACGGTGGCTACCGTGGACGAATGGCTAAGCTGTGACATCCGGGAAGATCCCATTGGTGCCATTGAGCAGGGCGCGGCGAAAAACGAGAACTACCTGATCGTTGCGGCAAGCAGCGAGGGCACGGTGCGTAACGGATGCGGCGACGACATCAAAATGGAGTTGCTGAGCATCCTGAAGGGGGAGTACGTAAACCCACATGTCTCTATCTGGTACTACAAGCTGGACAGCATTGAGGAAGTGGGCCGACCGGAGATGTGGCTGAAGGCAAACCCGAACCTTGGCAAGACCGTGAGCTACGAGACCTACCAGCTGGACGTAGAACGAGCCGAAAAATCGCCCAGTGCTCGGAATGACATCCTTGCAAAGCGCTTCAATCTGCCGATGGAGGGGTACACATACTTTTTTCCGTATGAAGAGACCCTTTGCCACCGACCGAGAAGCTACTGGCAGATGCCGTGCGCCATGGGCGCGGACCTGAGCATGGGCGATGATTTTTGTGCGTTTACGTTTTTGTTTCCGCTTTCAAGCGGATATTTTGGGGTAAAGACAAGGGACTACATTACCAGCTACACCCTGAGCCAACTGCCCGTGAGCCGGAGAAACCAGTACGAAGAGTTCATGAAAGAGGGGACACTATTCGTATTTGACGGCACAGTGCTGGACATGATGCAGGTGTATGAAGACCTTGATAACTTCGTGCAGCAGAACCAGTACGACGTGCGGGCGTTTGGCTACGACCCCTACAACGCGCAGGAATTCGTGGAGCGCTGGGGGCAGGAGAATGGCACCTTTGGTATTACGAAGGTGATTCAGGGTGCGAGGACCGAGAGCGTGCCGCTGGGCGAGCTGAAAAAGCTGAGCGAACAGCGGAAGCTGCTGTTTGACGAAAAGCTGATGCAGTTTGCAATGGGCAACTGCATTGCACTGGTGGACACCAACGGCAACCGGAAGCTTTACAAGCAGCGGCAGGACCAGAAGATCGATGCTGTGGCAGCTATGATGGATGCTTACATTGCGTGGAAGCAGAACCGGGATGCATTTGAGTGATTACAGCATCTGAAATACTGTAATTGCAATATAAACCGTAAGCAGAGTTCCCCACTACAATGACTAGACTTTTTGGTACATAAATCCGTCCTGAGTCAAATATAGCTCGGAGGGGTTCATGGGTTCATTTAGTGCATTTTTAATTACCGTAACCAGTGGACTTAGCACCTGTTTTGTAAGATTATCAGATATTTTTAGAATGCTCTTTTCGGATTGAGTAAAGGGGGCAGGATCTTTTTTGAGGAAGGCCGCCTTGTGTGCTTCTCGGATATCCTTTGCGTAAGGGCTAATGGCATCGGAAATTTTGTTTTTCGTGTGCCCCAGCAGTAGGTCTGCCTCTGCAAGAACACTTTCCAGATAAACAGCATTCCAGTTTTGTGCATAATAGACTTCCATGATAGTGCTGATTGCATAGAGCTGTGATGATAAGTCAAGGTTCTGTTTTGCAATTAGAACAGGCTCCTGATTCTTTTTAGCGTCTTTTGCATTGACCCGGTGCTCTAGTTCGGTTGTGTAAAAGTCGATGTCCGCAATCGCACGAATCTTAGAACGCTGGATATTCGTTAGAGTAGCTATGCGCTGGGGCTCGCTTAACATGATTGTGGAATAATTTCCAACGGCATATTTCACAAATGTCAGCTCGGAAAGAAGTTCTGTGCGCTTGGAGTCCTCTAAAAAACTAAGGACATCGTCAAGTTTTCGGCTGATTTCCGACATTTTAGACGAAATATCGGAGAGAAAGTATTGCCCGGTTGCGAAAGAAGCAATGCTAAAGGCATTAAATAGGGCAACGGATGCTGGATTGATTGGATGCAAGGATGCGGTTCCACTAAAATGCGAACTAGCATCAACCACAGTCGTGGCATAGCCTCCGTTGCGAAGATGCAAGAGCACTCCCTGGACACCTTCTGGAAATTTCAAAATGTAGGTTTTGGAAGCAGTATCTGAAACAATGGCTGGGGGAAGAAGTTGAAGCAAAGAATTGGCGGTAACTCCAGTTTGCTCTGGAAACTCAACTTTTCGGAACCGTGTCTTATCACTAAAGTCAAACGGGATATCGCTTGGAACGATTTCGCAGTTGAGGTCTTTTGTAGAAAGCAGTTCGTTACTGGCCATAATGACAGCCTCCTCGTAGTTTGTGAATCTATCATACAGCAGATAATCTATATTTGCAAGGAGCAGTCGAAAAAAGAAACAATGAAATCGCTTTCAATAGAGGATTTCTTATTAGAGAGGAGGTGATTATATGCACAGCTATAACGATGAACTTTACCATTGGGGCATCAAGGGCATGAAATGGGGCGTGCGTCGATATCAAAATAAAGATGGGACTCTGACTGCGGCAGGACGAAGCCGATATGTAGGGAGTAACGCTGAAGGAACAGATGAAAAGTCACAAAAGAGAGTTGGGCTTTCAGACAAACAAAAAAGGGCGTTGAAAATCGGCGCAGCGTTAGCGGTTGCTGCATTGGGAACGTATGGCGGGTATCGCTTGGCAAAGTCTGGCAAGTTAGAGCCATTTGTTGCTGCAGGCAAACAAAAAGCTGCTGAACTTATGGAAGAGGCGGGAAAAGAGCGGAGTTCAACTCCTAAAACTCATGCACATTCAGACTATACGCGAGCGCATGAGAAAAAGAGTGTTCGAGTGCTGAGCGATGAAGAACTTAATGCTAAAATTAACCGGTTGCAAAAAGAAAAGCAGTATGAATCACTGATTGCTACTCCGAGCAATGTGAAAAAGATGCTTGCGACAGCCGGAACGGCCGCATCAGCATTAGGAACCATAAGCACATTGTACAACAACTACAACGCTGTGGCAAAAATCGGAAAAAATCTTATTGCCTCAAAGAAAATCCAGAATCGTATGAGCACGATGAAGGTTCACTCAGAATAAGAAAGGCATCTATGAGAAGTGAAGCAACGATTGGCTCCCGCCTGAAACGGGCGTGGAACGCCTTTACGAACCGGGACCCTCCCGGGAAGAACTACTATGGCGGAGGGAGCAGCTACCGGCCTGACCGGGTACGGCTGAACCGTGCGAATGACCGTACGATCATGACCGCCATATACACCCGCATTGCCATGGACGCAGCGGGCATCACAATAAACCACGTAAGGCTCGATGAAAACGGACGCTACGACGAAACCGTTGATTCGGGCCTTAATTGCTGTCTGAACCTTTCCGGCAACAAGGACCAGACCGGCAGGGCGCTGCGGTATGACATGTTCCTCTCTGTACTGGACGAGGGCGTGGCAGCGCTGGTGCCGGTGGACGTGGATGTGGACGAAGAGACCGGCAAAGAAAAGATCCTTTCCATGCGGGTGGCAAAGGTGAAGGAATGGTACCCCGATGATGTGCGGCTGGAAGTGTATAACGACCAGACCGGACAGAAAGAGGAGATCACCCTGCCGAAAGCAGAAGTGGCCCTGATCGAGAACCCGTTCTATGCCGTGATGAACGAGCCGAACGGCACCATCCAGCGCCTTGTCCGCAAGCTGAACCTGATGGACGTGGTGGATGACCAGCTGGGGTCTGAAAAGCTGGACCTCATCATCCAGCTACCATATGTAGTGCGCAACGAAATCCAGAAAAAAAGAGCGGACGACCGGAGAGCCGAGATTGAGCGGCAGTTGACCGGCTCTAAATACGGCATTGCCTATACCGATGGTTCGGAACACATTACGCAGCTGAACCGCAGCCTTGAAAATAACCTCCTGAAAACCGTGGAATACCTGACCAACATGGCATACAGCCAGTTAGGCATTACCCCGGAGATCATGAACGGTACAGCAAGCGATGCGGTGATGACGAACTATGAGAACCGTACCATTGAGCCCCTCGTGGCAGCAGCCGTAGACGAGCTGAAGCGAAAGTTTTTGACCGAAGAGGACCGGAAGGAAGGCCGCGAGAGTGTGCTGTACTTCCGCGACCCGTTCAAGCTGGCACCGGTGAGCGCCGTTGCCGAGATGGCGGACAAGTTTACCCGCAACGAGATCCTGACGAGCAACGAGTTCCGGCAGCTGCTGGGAATGAAGCCCTCGAAGGACCCGAAGGCGGACGAACTGCGGAACAGCAATATTTCGCAATCCGATGCGGAAATTGCTGAGAGAAACAAAACGATCACGGCTGGAAAGGAAGCCGTAGAAAGGAGTATGGCAAATCAAAATGGCGAAGTTTGATTATGACTGCAGCGGCTGGGCCACGAAGGCAAAGACCAAGTGCTATGATGGCCTGACCATTGCGCCGAATGCGTTCCAGGAATGCGACGGCAAAGTTGTGACCATGGTGTACAACCATGACCATGACAACCTGGAAAACGTCCTTGGCCATTGCCTGCTGGAGAACCGGCCCGGGGGCATGTATTGCTACGCAAAGTTCAACGATACGGATACTGGCCGGACCGCGAAGGCCTGCGTGGAAAATGGCGACCTGAACGCTTTTTCCATCTATGCAAACTGCATTAAGAAGACCGGAAACACTGTCCAGCACGGCATTATTCAGGAAGTGAGCCTTGTGCTGGCAGGCTGCAACCCGGGTGCGCTGATCGACGAGGTGGTGAAGCACAGTGCCGACGAGGACTACGAGGGCGGCGAAGCATTCATCTACACAGACGGCGGCCTGAGCATTGCCCACGGACTGGACCCAGACGGTGAACCGCTGGACGACCTTGTACACAGCGGCGATGCAGCGACCGACGAAGCAACACAGGAGGAAGCCGAGATGGCGGACGAACAGAAGGATGGCAAGACGCTGAAAGAGGTGTACAACAGCATGACACCCGAACAGCAGGAGTGCTGCCATGCACTGATGGGCATGGCCCTGGAAGAGCGTGACGGCGAAGAGACTGACGATGAGGAGGAAGAAACCGTGAAGCAGAACGTATTTGAGAAGGACACGAAGGGCACCATGCTGAAGCACAGCATCGACGAGATCAACAAGGTGGTGAAGACCGCCAAGACCTGCGGCACCATGAAGGCCGCTTTTGCAAATGCCGGCATTGAGGACAGTGAGGTGGACGCTTTGTGCCACGGCATTGACAACATCGACTGGCTGTTCCCGGAAGATCACCTGCTGGACACCCCGCCCCGCATCATTGACAAGCCCGACGACTGGGTGAGCGTGGTGATGGGCGGCGTGAAGCACATCCCGTTCAGCCGCTTCAAGAGCCTGTTCGCCGACCTGACCGAGGACGATGCACGTGCCAAGGGCTACCTGAAGGGCAACTACAAGACTGAAGAGGTGTTCGGCCTGCTGCGCCGCTCCACCGGCCCGACCACGGTGTACAAGAAGCAGGAGCTGGATCGCGACGATGTGGTAGACATTACCAGCTTTGATGTGGTGGCATGGCTGCGCAACGAGATGCGCTACAAGTTGAACCGTGAGCTGGCACTGGCCTACATTCTGGGTGACGGCCGCATGGCAGCAAGCCGTGACAAGATCGATGAGAACTGCATCCGTCCGGTGTTCAACGACGCCGACCTGTTTACCATCAAGGTGCAGGTGAAGACCACTGGCCTTTCCACCGTGGAGGACAAGTACAAGGCCTTTATCAAGCAGGCCATCCGTGCCCGCAAGGACTACCGCGGCAGCGGCACCCCGACTATGTTTACCACCGAGGATGCCCTGACCGAGATGCTGCTGCTGGAAGACGGCATGGGCCGCCCGCTGTATACGGACGAGGCCGCACTGGCCCGCAAGCTGCGTGTTGCCAAGATCGTGACCATTCCCGAAATGGAAGGCCGCAAGGGTGCCAAGGGCGGTGATCTGGCTGCTGTGATCGTGAACCTGGCCGACTATACCGTGGGTGCGGACAAGGGCGGTGCCGTGAGCATGTTCGATGACTTTGACATCGACTTCAACGCACAGAAGTACCTGATCGAGACCCGCTGCTCCGGTGCACTGACCAGCCCCTACAGCGCTATGGCCATTGAGTGGGCTGCATGAGAGACTCCTTCAGTCTCACAGTCAACCTGACGGCGGCGCTGTTCGCCAGCTCCCTCAATGAGGGAGCCTTTTTCAAAGGAAAGGATGATAGAAAATGCTGAACAAGCTCTATGAGCAGGACAAGGACCTGCACGTTGCAAACTATGTGGCCTATGGCAAGACCGCTGACCACAAGCTGTATGCCGACGAAGGTTATAAGGAGACCGTGACCAAGGCCGAGATCGAGGATGCCTTCGTGAAGGGCCGTCTGATGATCGTGGAGGGCGCAAACTATCTGGTGCCTGTGGCCTTTGGTGCGACCGGTGCGATCACCGTTGTGACCGGTGAGACCGTGAAAACCCAGGCATGGGCTGCTTCTGCCGAAAAGTAAGCAGAAAATTCAAAATGGAGTGAAAGTGCTATGAGCAAGTGGTTTGGGAAGCTTGGTTTCGTGGAGACCAAGGAGACAGAGCCGAGTGTCTACTCGGAAATCGTGACAGAGCGTGACTGTTACGGCGACCTGACACGGAACATGCGCAGGTTACAGTCCGGCGACAAGGTGAACGATGATATCAGCCTTGCGAACACGTTAAGTGTCATCGCTGACCCGTATGTTCAGGAGCACTTTTGCAATCTCCGGTATGTGACGCTTTACGGCGGAAAATGGAAGGTGACGGACGCGAGCGTGGAGTACCCGCGCATCGTGCTGACGCTGGGAGGGTTATGGCATGGCAACGAAACTGAGTGAAAGACGCTCCGGGCTGGATGCGCTTTTGCGCAGCATCGTGAAACAGCGGTGCGGCAGTGAAAACGTGTACTACCAGCCGCCTGCAAACCTGCAGATGAAATACCCTTGTATCTGCTACAAGCTGGAAAAGATCCGCAGCCCGAAGGCTGACGACCGCGTATACCGCCAGACCTTCCATTATTCTGTTACCGTGATCGACACGAAACCGGACAGCGAAATGACGGCGGCCATGAGTTTGCTTGCAAAGGCTTCTCATGACCGCCATTTTATTTCAGACAACTTATACCACGACGTATTCAGCGTGTGGTACTGAATAACCCTCTCAGGCGCTGATGCGCCAGCTCTCCCAAAGGGCGAGCCTTAAGAGGAATGATGATCTATAAAGGAGGATAAAACCCTATGGCAAAACTGAATTGGGACGTTGACGGTACCCGCAAGTTCCACGCCGGTGTTTCGCACGGCGTGGTTTACCCCAAGGCCGATGGCGAGGGCTACGACAATGGCGCTGCATGGAACGGCCTGACCGGCGTGACGGAAAGCCCCAGCGGCGCAGAACCTACCGACCTGTGGGCTGACAACATGAAGTACGCCCGCCTGATCTCCGGCGAGGACTACGGCTTTACCATTGAATCTTATATGTACCCGCCCGAGTTTGAACCCTGCGACGGTCTGGGCAGTCCTGTGAAGGGCGTGCGCATCGGCCAGCAGAAGCGCAAGGCATTCGGCTTTACATGGCAGACCAAGGTGGGCACCGATCAGGACCCTGATGCCGGTTACATCATCCATGTGGTGTGGAATGCGACCGCAAAGCCTGCTGAGAAGAGCCACGAGACTATGAACGACAGCCCGGATGCCGAGACCTTCAGCTGGGAGTGCGATACCGTGCCTGTGAACATTGCAGACCTGAAGGCTGCGGCGGTGGCAGAGTTTGACAGCACTGAGCTGACCGCAAAGCAGATGAAGGCCGTGGAAGACCTGCTGTACGGCACCGACAGCGAGGAGGCAAAGCTGCCCACCCCGGACGAGCTGCTCGCTGCAGTAAAGGCTGCTGTGTAAAAACACCCTCTCAGCGCGCAGTCCGGCATTTGCCGGAGCTGCTTGCAGCTCTCCCGAAGGGGCGAGCTTTGTTGAGAGGAAAAAATCAAAATAAACCGATAAGGAGAGATTAAGATGCTGAAAAAGACCATTTCCTATACCGACTATGACGGCAACCAGCGCACCGAGGACTTCTACTTCAACCTGTCCATGGCCGAATTGACAGAGATGCAGATGGGCGTGGAAGGCGGTATGAGGGGCTACATCCAGCGCATTATGGCAGCCAATGACCAGACTGCGCTGATGAAACTGTTCAAGGACGTTCTGCTGCTGACCTACGGTAAGAAGAGCGACGATGGCCGTCTGTTCCTCAAGAATGATGCCATTCGTGCAGAATTCGAGGCAAGTCCGGCTTTCAGCGCAATTTACATGGAGCTGATGTCCGATGCGCAGAAGGCGGCAAATTTCATCAATGGCCTGATGCCTGCTGACCTGCGCAATCAGAACCCGGCTATGGAGATGGCCGCAACCGCAAGCGCTGCGCCTGCACTGAGCGTGGTATCGGAACAGGGCTGATAAGCTCTGATATTTTTCCGCTTTGGCGGAGAGAGGCTGCGCCGGGAAATTTCCGGGCAGTCTTTATTTTTTTACTCCTTCAGGCGCTGACGCGCCAGCCCCTCTAAGAGGGAGCCTTTTAAAGGAGCACATTTAAGAGTACAGGGAGAGTGAAAGAATGCTGGAGCTGCATATTCCCGGTGGAGAACGCTGGGATGAACGAATCAACCAGTTTGCATACGATAAACCGGTGGCGCTTCGACTGGAGTACAGCCTGCTCTCCCTGTCTAAATGGGAAAGCAAGTGGCACAAGCCGTACTTGGACGAAAATGTGAAGAAAACACGCGAAGAAACGCTTGATTTCGTCCGATGCATGACTCTGACAAAGGGCGTGGACCCGACCGTATACACAAGACTGCGGCGGGAAGACTGGCTGGCCATTCAACGATATATGAGCGACCCGATGACGGCCGCGACCTTTAAAGACCGCAAAGGCGGCAAGAAGCGCGCACGCTACCAGACGGCAGACCTGTTTTATGCCGCCATGGCAAGCTACGGCATCCCATTCGAGTGCGAAAAGTGGCACCTGAACCGGCTTTTGGCGCTGATCCGGGCCTGCGGTGAAGAGAACCTGCCGCCCGAGAAGATGGGTAGACACGAGCAGGCGGCGCACATCCGGGCGCTGAATGCACAGCGCAGGGCAAAGTTTCACTCGAGGGGGTAAGAGCTTTTGAGCAAGGTAATTGAGATCCGGCAGAAAGGCGACTTTAAGAAAAGCCTGACCTTTTTCAGCCACATCAAGAGCTGGAGTGTGCGACCGATCCTTGAGAAATACGGAAAGCTGGGTGTAGAACGGCTTGCGGATGCCACCCCGAAAGCCACCGGAAAGACGGCGGCAAGCTGGAGCTACGAAATCAAAATGGATAAGAGCGGGGCCACACTTTGCTGGAAGAACGGCAACATTGTGGACGGAGTGCCCATTGCGGTGATCTTACAATACGGACATGGCACAAGAAACGGAGCCTATGTGCAGGGAGTAGATTACATTAACCCTGCCTTGGCTCCGATTTTTTCTGCTCTGGCCGATGAATTGTGGAAGGAGGTGCGAAATCTTTGAGTAAAGAAGTAGATGAACGCGTCGTAGAGATGCGGTTCAATAACGCATTGTTTGAAAGCAAGGTTCAGCAGACAATGCGGAGTTTGGCGGCACTCAACGAAAAACTGATGTTCAAAGGAGCGGAAAAAGGCTTTGAGAAAGTCTCAGATTCATCAGAGAAGGTAAAATTCAATGCATTGTTGAATGCTCTGGACAATCTGAGCCAAAAATTCTCGGCTGTCGAGGTGATTGGCGTAACTGCGCTGATGCGGATTACAAATCAGGCAGTTGATGCTGGTGAACGGCTTGTCAAAGCATTATCGCTTGATCCTATTATCAGTGGCTTTCAGGAGTATGAAACGCAGATCAATGCAGTTCAGACGATTCTGGCCAATACATCAAGCAAAGGCACTACGTTGGACCAAGTCAATGCTGCACTGGATGAGCTGAATCACTATGCCGACCTGACGATTTACAATTTTACGGAAATGACCCGTAACATTGGTACGTTTACAGCGGCAGGCGTTGATTTGAATACTTCCGTTTCAGCTATTAAGGGTATTGCAAACCTTGCAGCTGTATCTGGCTCGACCAGCCAGCAGGCTAGTACAGCCATGTATCAGCTCTCACAGGCACTCGCATCCGGTACTGTGAAATTACAGGATTGGAACTCCGTAGTCAATGCTGGTATGGGCGGTCAGGTGTTTCAAGATGCCTTGAAAGAAACCGCTCGTGTGCATGGTATTGCCATTGATAGCATGATAAAAAAGGAAGGTTCCTTCCGTGAGACCTTATCCAAGGGATGGCTGACTTCATCTATTCTGACTGAAACTCTTCAGAAGTTCACTGGCGATCTCAATGAGGAAACCTTGAAGTCCATTGGATACACCGATGAGCAGATAAAGAAAATCATGGAGATGGGCAAGACTGCAAATGACGCTGCAACAAAAGTCAAAACGTTCAGTCAGCTGAAAGATACTTTGACCGAAGCGCTGCAGTCTGGATGGACTCAGACTTGGCAAACGATTATTGGTGACTTTGAAGAGGCGAAAGAGCTTTTCACAAGATTCAGTGACGTCTTTTCAGATCTTATAAACAAATCGTCTGAAGCCCGTAATACCGTGTTGGCCGGAGGCCTGAATACCGGTTGGCAGCAGTTGAGCACCGCACTGGGAGACAGTGCTGACTTTTATAGTCAGATGCTGGAAAAGGTCATGCTTGCAAATGGTTCAATCAGTCAAAAACAGATTGATGATGCCGGAAGTTTTGTCAAGGCTTTGCAGCAGGGAGGTGTTTCCGCTGAGCAGCTTCAAAATGGGTTGAAAGAATCGTACAAGCAGCTTTCAGTACTGGGAGCTTTGAGTGACGATGCTTTAAAAGCCAAAAAACTCGATCCTGCTCAGGTGAGGTCTCTGGCAAAGAGCTTTGAGGAAGTTAACCAGAAGGTTGCAGACGGTAGCCTGGATCTTGATATTTACTCCAAGAAAATCGGTGAGCTCTCCGGTCGGGAGCATCTGATCGAGTCCATTTGGAATGTTTTTGAGGCACTTGAAAAAGTTGTGGAGCCGGTAGCACGTGCCTGGCAGAAGATATTCTCGCCCATCACGGCCGATCAGATCTACAACATCGCAAAGTCAATTGACGAGTTTACTGCAAAGCTCAGCATCAGTGACGAGACAGCCGATAAAATCGAACGAACATTCAGTGGTATTTTTGCTGTGCTGAATGTTTGGAAAAATATGCTTTTAACCGTTAGTAAGGTTCTGGGGGAGGTATTCAATGCTGTATCTCCACTTGCTGGCGGCTTTTTAAGTATTACCGCGTCATTGGGCGATTGCTTGGTTGAGATGGCCAATGCAGTCAATAACTCTAAGACGTTTAAGACGACACTGGATGGTATTCACTGGATTATCGGAAAGGTGTCTGAAGGGATGCAGACCTTTGCAGGGGTACTGACTGATGTATCGAATAACGTCTCTGTCGTGTTCGACCCGTTAAAGACCCTTGGCGAGTGGTTTGAAAATTTTATTTCTTTCATCACACCAAAGCTGAAATGGCTTGCTGATAAAATCGGGGAGATTTTTGAAGAACTGGGAAGCGGTGCATCCGGTGCTTTTGGCAATCTGAATGGCAACGCACTTTGGGGTTTTGCGAATGCTGGAATGATTGCCGGGCTCATTGCAGGCATTAAGGGCTTTTTGGAAGCTTTTAAAGATATCGGCTCTACCGTTAAAGACACAATCGGGGGTGTGGCAGAACTTCTTAACAAGTTAGGAGAAGCTGTCACTGCATGGAAAAACAACAAGAACGCAGAAACGCTCAAGACAATTTCGACCGCTGTGGCAATTCTTGCTGGGTCACTTGTTGTGCTTTCGATGGTGAAGCCAGAACGGTTGGCTGCATCTACGGGAGCGATGATTGCACTGTTTGCTGAACTGCTTGTGGCGCTTGCAATTTATGACGAAATTGCGAAAAAAACCAAAAAAGTTGGCAAAGGCACCAGTTCAATGGTCGTTATGGCAGCAGGTGTTCTGATCCTTACGTCTGCGCTGAAGAAGATTTCTGAAATTGAAACCGAAAAGCTTCTGACTTCAGTTATCGCATTGGGCGCGGTGATGGCAGAACTGGTTGCTGCACAAGTTGCAATTTCAAAATGGGCAAAAGATGGTGCTAAGCATGCCATGAGTATGCTTGCAATGGCTGCGGCAGTTCGTGTCCTTGCAGAAGCAGTAGAACAGTTGGCAGACCTTGGCTGGGATGGCATTGAGAAGGGTCTTATTGCCGTAGCAGGACTGCTGGCGGAAGTTGCTGCGTTTTCGGGGCTGAGTAATTTTGGCGGACTGACGGCAGGAAAAGCAGTGGGAATTTTGATCCTGGCAGCAGCACTGAGTGTGTTGGAAAAATCAGTGTCAGCATTCAGCAAGATGCCGGTAGACGAACTCCAGAATGGAATTGGTGTACTGGGTGCGATTCTTGGCGAAATTGCGGTTTTCAGCATGTTGTCCAACCCGGCAGAACATGTGCTTTCAACAGCAACTGCCTTAACTATTTTGTCCGGAGGACTGCTGATTCTATCCAATGCTCTGGCAAACCTCGGCGGCATGACACTTGGTCAGATCGGCGTGGCACTGGCAGCAATGGCAGGCGGACTGATTGAAATGGGTGTCGCACTGACTCTTGTAAAAGGCTCTCTTGGCAGTGCAACCTCGTTCCTTATTATGTCGGTTGTGTTGAATGCTCTCGTTTCTCCGCTGAAATCTCTTGGCGAAATGTCACTTGAAGAGATCGGGCATGGATTACTCGCAGTTGGTGGGGCACTTGGCATTTTCGCGATTGCTGTTGGAACAATGTCGCTTGCAGGTCCAATCGTCATTGCTGTTTCTGCAGCTCTGAGTTTGCTGGCAGGAAGCTTTGCATTGCTGCTTGGAACGATGGCAGCAGTAAGCCTAATGCCTCTTCGGGTGGAAGCACTTGTCGTGGCACTTGGAACGCTTGGCTCTGCAATTGGCGTTTTTATCGCTGGAGTAATCGCAGGGCTTGGAACAGCAGCTGGAAGCATTGCTATTGCAATCGCTGAAATTATTGTAGCGGTATGCAACGCAATTGCACAGGCCGTTCCTGCAATCGGCAATGCACTTGCTCAGCTCATCGTGGCCATTTGCAATGTCATCGTACAGTGCAGTGAGCCTATTGGACAGGCTTTGTTTACGCTGGGCACTGTAGTGATCCAGACCATTATCGATCTGATCGCATGGGCATGGGATGGTGGCGGTGAGGGAGGCGGCATCAAAGGTGCACTGAGTGAACTGCTGGGAAATATTGTTGCATGGCTTTCGGAACATCTCAATCCGATAAACTTGTTTGGCGGCTTGCTTGGCACGATTTCGGGCTTCTTTGGCAAAATCGGAGAATATATGTCTCAGGGACTTGCTAATGGCCTGAATACTGGAGCTTCAGTGCAGATTGCAAACAACGGTGTTCAGACTCTGTGCAATAAGGTGAAGGATTTCTTTCGGAATGCGTTTGGAATCAATTCGCCTTCGACCTGGATGAGGGAGCTCGGCCAGTGGTTTGCACCGGGTCTTATAAATGGACTGAATGGAACAGCATCTATTGCGAAGCTGAATGCTGGAACCAAGGTATTTGGTGAAAATGTAAAATCTGGACTTTCCGGTACGTTTGATGGTTTGAACAGTTGGATGTTCAACAAAGGCAGCGATGCAGCCAGCAGTTTCTATAACGGACTGAGCGCGGCGAAGAACGTCCGAACTGGTTCCAAAGACGACTGGTTTGACGAGTGGTACGAAAAAGAGATCAGCAAGTACCGGAATGTGACTCCGAATACCGTGGCAGATGATGCTGCGGAAGATATTCTTGGAACACTTTTTGGGTCTGGAGATACGAGCCCCACCGGTTCTGGCGGTACAACCACTGGCAAGACCAAAAAATCCTCCGGCTCCGGCACGAAGAAGACCGTGGCCCAGCAGATCGAGGAAAAGTACAAGCCGAAGCTGGAAGCAAACAAGGCGGCACGTGAAGCACTGGACAGCGAGTACGAGCTGTGGCAGACCGAGAACCAATACAGCGCGGATGAGGACACGCTGCTGGCGAAGAAGATGGAGAACGCGGCGGCAGAAATTGCGAACCAGACCGACCGGGTGGCCATTGCACAGGCAAAGTACGACGAAATGCTGAAGCGCTGGGGCGCGGACAAGACCGAGACCAAGGAAGCCTACGCCAGCCTGCTGAGCGAAAAGACCAGCCTTGCGAAATTGCAGGCAGACCAGTACACCGGCCTGTTTGAAGACATCACGAAGCGGTATGACACCGACCTTGGTACACTGGAAAAAGAGTATAACCTCTGGACGGCCCAGAACAGCAACACTGCCTCAAAGCTGGACAAGATCGACCGGGAGACCGAGTACCAGAAGAACGAGCTGGAACTGAAGCAGAAGAAGGAAGCCAAGGCAAAAGAGCAGTGGGAGACCCTGCGGAAGGAATACGGCGAAAGCGACCTGCGCACAAAGGAAGCCTGGAACGACTATCTGGATGCGCAGACCGAGAGTTTGCAGCTTCAAAATGATATTGCCAAGCAGTCGCTGAACAAGCTGGATGCGCAGCTTTCCATCATCAAGGACGAACAGAGCCGGATGCAGAGCCGCATGGACCTGCTGACCAGCATCTACGGCGATGGCAGCCTGAAAGACCGTGAGGACGCCTACAAGCAGGCGGTGGAGCAGTACGGCGAAAACAGCGCTGAGGCAAGAAAAGCAAAGTATCAGGGCATTACTACCAGCATCCTCGGCACGGTGGAGGCACTGCAGAACATGAATGCCGAGCTGGAAAAGACCCGGCTCATCCAGCAGCAGCTGGCGGACGGCAAAGACCTGAATGGCAATCCACTGAGCAAAGACGATGTGAACGACCTGAAAGACCAGCTGCTCTCCTCCCGCAGTTCTATGGTGAGCTTTGCAGGGGCACTGGCAGATGCCATGGGCCTTGAGGACAGCGCCAAAAGCGCGGTGGTAAAGCTTGCCAATGCCATCCAGAAGAACTGGGTGCCCATCAGCAATGCATGCAGCGAGGTGTGGACGAAGGTCTCCGGAGCCATGGGCGAGGAGATGACGAACACCCTGAGCACCGTATTCAAGGCAGCATTCAGCGAGGAAGGCATGGAGATCGGGACGGAATTCGTCTCGGCCATTGCATCCGCCATGCAGGGAGACTACGCTGGTGCCATCATTTCGGCGGCAACGGGACTGATCGATCTGTTGTTTACGGACACCGGAAAGCAGCTGACCGGCGGAGCAGGAGACATGCTGCTGAAGCTGTTTTCCGGAATTCAAAATGGAGACCTTGCTGGAAAGCTTGCCAACATCGGGACAGCCGCGGCAAATGTCGGCAATTCCCTGAGTGGACTGCTGCCCATGTTGGGACAGCTTGGAACGACAGGTGCCGGTGCAGGAATGGCAGTTGGCGGCATTGGCGAAGCACTTGGCGGGCTGGGCGCTTCCATACTGGCGGTGCTGCCGGAACTGCTGATTGTGGTGGGTATTATTTCAGCTATCGCGGCACTGATCGGCGGTATTGCGTGGTTTATCAGCAGCCGGAAGAAGGAAAAGGCCACCGGCGCAAAGGACGTTGGCTCGGAGATCGACAAGGGCATCAGCGATGGCGTGAAGGAAGATGCGCCCATTGTGGACGATGCCGTGAGCGACATGACCGAGAACGCCATGGACATTGCGAAGGGCACACTTGGAACCATCAGCAAAGTGATGGGCGACGACTACGAGTACACGCCCCAGATCGTGCCCGTGGTGGACCTGACCAATGTGCTGGAAGGTGCGGACGAGATCGACAATGCCTTTGCGGCGACAAAATCGCTGAGCCTTGACGGAGACGTGAGCCGGAACCTTGCAAACAAGATCGATGCCGAAGTGCAGCTTCAAAATGGACTGAAGAGCGCCGGAAATGAGGACACTCTACGTGCCATCAACGCACTGGCCGGGCACATGGACGGCGTGGCCGAGAGCATCAAGGGCATGAGCGTGACCATCAACGGCAGAAAGGCCATTGGCTACATCGACGACCGGATGGGACGGCTGACCGCAGCGAAAGTGAAGTGAGAAAATGGCGATCATCAAAGAACTGAGCCCCGGTGATACCCTGAAAGTGTACGAGGACGGCGTTGCAGCAGAGTTTGTGGTGGCCCAGCACAACTACGAAAAAGACCTGAACGGCAAGGGTAAGACCATGCTGATGCGCACCACCCTGCTGAAAGACGCAGTTAAGTGGGGCAACAACGAGAAAGATGTTTCGTGGAAGAACGAGCCGACACTGCGCAACTGGCTGGAAAACACCTACGCAGCACGGCTGAGTAAGGACACACTGAAGACCATCGTGCCGGTGACGATCCGGTATGATTATGGTTCAAGTGAGAGCGGTACGCTGGAAGAACAGCGGTTCTTTGTGCCGAGGGTGGTAGACTTCAGCGGAGATACGGCGCTGTTTACGGGAATCCGAAGATTTTTTGAGGATAGTCTGAGCGGCGGAAGGGCGGATATTACCGAAGGAAGCAACATCTATGACTTGTGGACGTACGTGTTCAGCACTCGAAGCACTAAAAACTACGAGGATGGCGATAACACCCGCGGAGAGGCACTGAGCCTTTACGTGAAGCACGGCAGAGGTGCCGACCCCGGGTCACCTGGGTACATTAACACCTACTGGGATACGACAACGGAACAGTGGGGCGTTTCCAGCTCGAATATTCTCGTATGTTTCTGCGTGGATGAGAATGCCACAGTGGACGATGATGGATGCCTGACAGCCAACAGCGGGCCGAAGATCCAGAGCAACTACTTTGGCATGAACGGCGTATTTGGGCGGTGGGGAAAGTTCGGGCTGCCATACCGCGTTTATGACGCAGATGGCGACACCATTACCGTGACCGAAAAGCTGAACGGCGAAGTGCACAGGACGTTTAGGGCAATTCAAAATGGAGTATACCGGTTTGAAATATCACAGAAAGAGCTGGAAAGCTTTGACTGGAACGCCGACTATACCCTGACGGTAGAAGCCAGCGACGGCCGGACCACTAACCGGAAAAGCTGCAAGGTGAACCGCATCCGTTCATCCGGGTACGTGGTGTATATCGGGCAGATCAAAGGCACGGCGGATGGACGGAGCTACTACTGGACAGAGCGAAACATTCTGGACGATCCGTTCAACGAGAATGCGCCGGTGATCCTTGACCCGGAAGTGACACTGGAAGCCAACGAGATCAGCTCGTTTACCTTTACGGTGCCCGTCTCGAACCCATTCTACGACAAGCTGGAGCTGAAAAAGCCGGTAGTCAGCATAGAAGAGGACGGCCGCGAGATCTTTATGGGCTATATCACCGAAATGGAAAAGAACTTTGAGCTGGACATGGAAGTGACCTGCGAGAGCGAGTTTGGATACTTGCAGGACAGAGACTGTCGGGTGGAGAACAAGTTCTACACGGCGTCCGAACTGCTGGCACTGGCGCTGACCGTGGAGGATGACCCGGAAGAACACGTCGGCTTCAAGGGCGAAGGCAAGGTGTTCCTGCCCGGAAATGTGACCATAGAAAAGCCGGAAAGTGACACGGACAAGGAGACCAAAGCCATCAGCGACTGCTGGAGCGTACTGACGAACAGCCTGACCGGAAAGTACGGCGGATATCTGCGCCTGCGCAAAGAAATCAAAATGGTGGACGGCGTGCGCGTTTACACAAGATATCTGGACTATCTGGCAAAACTGAACGACAAGACTGATCAGGTGATCGAGCTTGGAAAGAACCTGCTGGACATTTCGTACTACATCAAGGCCGGGGACATCGTGAATTCGGTGAAGGCATATGGTTGGTACAAGAGCGGATGGTTCTTCTGGGAGACCACGAACCCCATCTCGCGGGAAGCGTACAACGGAGAATCCATCAAGAAGTACGGCCTGTGCCAGCGCGTCCTTGTTGTGGAAGGAACCGATTCCACGGAAGACAGCCTTTTGAAGAAGGCCACGGACGAGCTGAAAAAGTACAGCGGTTTCACCGGAAGTGTGCAGATCAACGCTGCAGACCTGTGTGATATTGGTGTGGACACCGACCGGCTGGACTTTATGAAGGAGACGTACGTGCTCTCGGAGCCGCACGGTATCGATGACTGGCTGCCCTGCACGAAGGAAGTGATCCTGCTGCATGAGCTGGACCAGAAAGACTTTACCTTTGGTGCGACCACGGCAAAGCTCTCGTCTTTGCAGGCGGGCAACTTTGCGACGGCAGGCAAGGCGTGGAACGCGATCCAGTCCACCATTGGATACATCAACAAGTGAGGAGGATCAATGTACCATTCTCTTATTATAAATGTAGGCGATAACTACATTGACACCTGGGACGACTGGAAGCTGATTCCTTCCTCGCGGCCGGTGATCGCACCACCAATTGAGCGGACGAAGTTCGTGACTGTGCCCGGCAGAGACGGCGCACTGGACTACAGCCGTACCCCTGCAAACCGTCCTACCTACGATGACCGTACCGGAAAAATTGAGTTCTACCTCGAAAACGACTATGCTGGCTGGGACTGGGAGACCGCGTACACGACCATCTGCGAGACCTTGAAGGGACAGCGGGTGCGGTTTGCGCTGGAGGACAATCCCAGCCATTATTATTCGGGTCTCTTGTGTGTGAACCAGTTTAAAAGCGACAAGGGACACTCGAAGATCACGCTGGAGTACAACTTGCACCCGACCATGTACACCCTGAAGGTGGAAGCCGTGGCGCTGAACGTATACGATCTGAAGCTGAACAGAGGCATGGAGTACCAGCTGCTGGTGGGCGTTGGGCCGACGAATACGTTCTACCGCAAGATGAACGTGACCGCGAAACCGCGGGACGTGGTGAAAATTACTCAAAATGGGACCATTCTGGCCCTGCGGAAGGGCACAGCGGTGGTGACGGCAGAGTGCGGCGGTGTGAAAGCCGAGTGCGCCGTGACGGTAGGCGCTTACGAGAGCTTTGCCATTGAGCGGGCACTGGACGGCGTGAGTGAGACGAATCCGGTGGGGAGCATCGTTGCCGGCATGAGCTACCAAAATGTGTTCAACGTAGGCGACAGCGAGAAGGAGATGCTGGAACTGACCGTAGAGATGGGCGGCACGGATGTGACCGGAAGTTGTGTTGTCATGGCAGAGGACAACGCGAGCGCACAAATCAAAATGGCATCGGTGACGGGAAATATCAAGATCACAGCGCATGCTGCAGCAAAGCCGGTGGCGGCGATGCTGTGTGCAGATATCCTGCCTGTGGAGGTAAAGCCGCTGAAACGGGTAGAAGGAGCATTCCGGCTTGGAAGATGAAAGGAAGGATGATATTTGAGTTTGGAAGCGTACTCCATTTTGAAAAATGGAAACGAAAAGCTCTCGGAGCATTTCAAGGTGCGCGAGTTCTACTGCCGTGACGGCAGCGACCCGGTGTTCATTGACACGGCGCTTGTGGAGGTGCTGGAGAAGATCCGTACGCACTTTGGCAAGCCTGTGACCATCACGAGTGGGTTCCGCACGGCAAGCTGGAACGCAAAGCAGAAGAATGCCGCAAAGTTCAGCCAGCATCTGTACGGCAAGGCGGCAGACATTCAGGTGCAGGGCATCAGCGTGGAGCGGGTGTATGCCTACGCGGACAGACTGCTGGGCAACGCCGGTGGCTGCGGCATTTACCCGCCCGGTCTGGGACGCGCCAACGGCTGGGTGCATGTGGACGTGCGCAAAGCCAAGAGCCGCTGGAAGGGGTGAGCGCCGATGGAAAGCATCATTGCCGCCATCCTCAGCGGTGTTGTGACCCTGATCGGCGTACTGATTGCAAACTCGCGTTCCAATGCCGTGATGGAATACAAAATTGAGGAGCTGACCCGGGAAGTCCGCAAGCACAACGGTTTTGCGGAGAAGATCCCGGTCATCCAGAGAGACATTCAGGTGTTGAATCACAGAATGTCCGACATCGAAGTACATGAATACGAACACGAAAGGAGCAACGTATGAATTTCAACATTACTGCAGGCACCATTGCACGTACCGCCGTTCTTCTGCTGGCTCTGACCAACCAGATGCTGAGCGCCATGGGCAAGAGCCCGCTGCCCATCGAGAGCACCACTGTGGAGCAGCTGGTGACGGCTGGCATCACGACCATTGCGGCACTTGTCGCATGGTGGAAGAACAACTCCTTTACGAAGGAAGCCATTGCGGCCGACAAGGAGTACGACCGCCTGAAGGCAAAGAGCGGGAAGTAAAAATGATATTTTGGGCAGGGCAGGAGCGGAAAATGTGGTCCACACACGTATCCAACGCTGAATGTTTCTTCTGCACTGCCTGAAAATAGTTCATCTGGCACTCACCGAAGGCAGGAACTGTCTGTATAACTCAAAATAGAGTGACCGGTAAGATGAAGAAAGCCCCTGCAACGATCGTTTATGGCTCTGAGTGGGAGCTGTGAGCGAAAGTTGCAGGGACTTTTATTTTTAGAGGAAATGCGATATTATAAGAAGATTGATAATCAACAAGAGAACTGGACTCGATAGATGGCGAATGGATTTGGACGGAGCATTGTTTGGGTGGATTTTTTGGCAAAAATATATCGATAATACGAGCAAAATTCAACGGTACGGGGTTTGTGTAACACCATTTCTATCTGATATTTATAAAGCCAATACTATGGAGCTGTTCTCTCGAAGAATCGGGAGGGCGGCTCTTTTTTGCGTTTTAACGCAAAAAATATATGAACTGACTGGAGCTTTCTGCATTTAAAAAAAGAGAAATTGTGAATCAAAAGTGCATAGCTTAAAATTGAAATTTGTGGAAGGTGGTTTACGGGAAATTGTGAAGGAATACGCAGGGCGTGTTTTACTACTTTGGCAGGAAAATAACGATGATGCGTGAAGCAAAAATTGTAGCACAAAAAGCCAATTTTGTCTTGAACTTTTTGCCGTATGTGCTAGAATAAAAGAGAAAGGCATCCTTGTGTCCAACAGATATCTGGATGTGAATATTGGAAAGTAAATTCGGAGGTAATCACAATGGCTGATATGTTTGCACCGCTGGTAGCACAGCTGAAGGCAAATCCCAAGACGATCGTTTTCACCGAGGGCAATGATCCCCGCATTCTGGAGGCCGCTGCAAAGCTGCTGGCCGAGGGCGTGCTGAAGGTCGTCATGGTGGGCAACGAGGCTGAGTGCAAGGCTGCTGCTGCCGCCGGTAACTTTGATATTTCCGCTGCCGAGATCATCGACCCCGAGAACTATGCCGGTTTCGATGAGATGGTCAACACCATGGTGGAGCTGCGCAAGGGCAAGCAGACCGCTGAGGAGTGCACCGCGCTGCTGAAGAAGTCCAACTACTTCGGCACCATGCTGGTGAAGATGGGCAAGGCTGATTGCCTGCTGGGCGGCGCTACTTACTCCACTGCCGACACCATTCGTCCCGCTCTGCAGCTGGTCAAGACCAAGAAGGGCGCACATCTGGTCAGCTCCTGCTTCATTCTGGACCGTGACTGCGGTGAAGAGGGCCTGAAGCGCATTGCCATGGGCGACTGCGCTGTTAACATCGACTATACCGATACCATTGATAAGGCTACCGGCGAGGTCAAGGTCGCCGCTTCTGCAAAGCTTGCTGAGGTTGCTATTGAGACCGCTAAGACCGCAAAGTTGTTCGGCATCGATCCGAAGGTTGCTGTGCTGAGCTTCTCCACCAAGGGCTCCGGCAAGGGCGGCACCGTTGCTTTGAGCCATGACGCTGTGATCAAGGCTCAGGAAATGGATCCCGAGTTGGCTGTGGACGGTGAGCTGCAGTTTGACGCTGCCGTTGCTCCCGAAGTTGCACAGGTCAAGTGCAAGGGCAGCAAGGTGGCTGGTCAGGCCAACACCTTCATCTTCCCCTGCATCGAGGCCGGCAACATCGGCTATAAGATCGCTCAGCGTCTGGGTGGTTATGCAGCTTACGGCCCCATCCTGCAGGGTCTGAACGCTCCCATCAACGACCTGTCCCGTGGTTGCAACGCCGACGAGGTCTACAAGATGAGCCTGATCACTGCCTGCCAGTCTTGAGCTGACTGATTGAAAATAGCCGCCGCATTCACCGTACAAAACGGGCAGAATGTTGAGGCCTCAAAGGCAGATTTCAAAAAATGAGTATAGAAAAGCTGAGCATCTGTGAAAAAGCAGGTGCTCAGCTTTTTGCATTTTCAGTTCCGAAAAATTCTACTCTTTTTGAGGGAAAAGATGAGATTTTTGTTTTCCGCTTTTCGTTGGCGCTATTTTGCAACAGCCCCTTTACAGGTTTGCTCAGTTCTTTTCGATATACACGCTGGTGGAGGGGAACGCAAAATCCACACCGTCGGCCTGCATGATGTCCATAATGTTCAGGTTCAGGTCGTTCTGCATCTGCAAAAATTCCGCGTAGGCGTTGGTCAGCAGGTAGGCGGAGACCAGAATGTTGATGCTGGAATCGCCAAAGTTTGCAAGCTGTACGATGTTGGTACCCTTGTTGGTGTAAGGGCTTGCGTCCAGCATGGTCTGCAAGTCTTTCATCAGCTGTTCCAGCTTCGGGCGGGTGGTGCCATAGGTGACACCCAGATTGAACTTGTAGGGCCGCATGGTGCGCAGGGCGGCGTTCTGCACGGTGGAAGAGCAGATCTTACTGTTCGTCACCACATTGATGGTTTTATCCAGCGAGCGGATGCGGGTGGAACGGAAGTTGATGTCGATCACTTCGCCTTCCACATCGCCCACAGTGATCCAGTCGCCCACCGAGAAGGGCTTGTCCAGCAGAATTACGATGCCGGAAAACAGGTTGCTGGCGCTTTCCTGTGCGGCCAGCGAGATGGTCAGACCAACCAGACCGGCACCGGCGACAATGCTGCCGATGGGAAAGCCCACTTCTTGTGCCAACGCTGCCACGCACAGCACGATCACCAGCACCTTGTAGGCGGTGTCCAGCAAAGAGCAGAGTGTTTTGTTAGAGCGGATCTCCGGGCTGCAGGAAGCCAGCAGCAGGTCGGCCAGATCCGATGCCGCATACAGGCCTTCGCAGACCAGCAGGGTCATGACAAGGCGGAAGCAGACCAACAGCAGCTTGGCAATGCCGGGAATGGCCCAGGGCAGGGAAGCTGCCGCCAGATATACGCCAACCGCAGTGCACATGCGCTGGATGGGTACCGCAAAGCTGCGCAGCAGGATGGGAGTGCCGTTAAAGTACCACTTGCGGGCCAGCAGTGCCGGAATGCCCCTTTTGCTCAGCCAGCGGCGTACCAGCCATGCGGCAAGCAGAATGAGCAGCGCGCACCCTGCGCGCGCAGCCAGTGCAAACCAGCCCTCCAGCAGCACAGAGCCAAACTCAAACGAAAGATCACGAATAGAAAAGATCATGATAACCTCCTGAATTTTATACGATCCATCTATGATACCATACCGCACCCACCCGGGCAAGAGCTTACAGAGAAGGGTGCTTGAAAGAATTACTTTGACATTTTTTGCACAAATTTTAAGATGCCCTCTTGACAAGCTGGGCCTGCCACGCTATACTTTGTGCCAGAAAGTTCGTTTCAGGGCGGGGTGAGATTCCCCACTGGCGGTAAAGTCCGCGACCACCCGCAAGGGTGCTGACCCGGTGCAACTCCGGGACCAACGGTATAGTCCGGATGCAAGAAACGGCAGGCAATTCGTTGTCTACGCGCCCTGTTGCAGTGTTTTTGTTGCAGCAGGGCGCTTTTCTATTTGTCCTTCCCGTTCCAAAAAACAAGATACGAAAAGAGCTTTCGGAACAATTTTTGTAAGGGGCATCTTACCCCGGGAAGGATCATTACCATGAAAAAAAGCACGACTCACAATCTTACTGTTGCCGCCATGCTCAGCGCGGTGGCTTTTATCCTGATGTTCATTGAGTTTCCCATTCCGATGCTCATCCCGTCCTTCGTCAAGATGGACTTTTCTGACCTGCCGGCTCTGCTGGGTGCCTTTGCTCTCGGCCCGGTGTACGGTGTGGTCATCAGCTTTATGAAGAACCTGCTGCACATCGTTATCAAGGGCACTTCCACTGCATGCGTGGGCGAGCTGTGCAACTTCATGCTGGGTGCGGTTTTCTCCGCTGTGGCAGGCGTTATCTATAAGCACCACAAGAGCCGCAAGACCGCCATCATTGGTGCTATTGCAGGCGCTGCAGCCATGGCTGTGTTCAGCGTACCGTCCAACTACTTCATCACCTATCCGGCCTATGTGCAGTTCTACCACATGCCGCTGGAAGCCATCCTCGGCATGTATCAGGCCATCCTGCCTTCTGCAGACAGCCTCATCAAGTGCCTTGTCATCTTCAATATGCCCTTCACGCTGGTCAAAGGCCTGCTGGATGCAGTGCTGTGCATGCTGATCTACAAGCCGCTGTCTCCCATCCTGCACGGCAGAAAGTAACTTGTTCTCCATTTTTTCTTCTTCTCAAATCGTATAACCACAGCAAAACTCCCCGGTCAGGTCCCGCAGTGCGGTTCCCGGCCGGGGAGCTGCTATTTAGAGGAAAATATATCCGCCAGCGGTCGATCAGGCTAATGCCCCTTTGTCCAGCCATCTGCCGCGTACCAGCCGCACAAGGAACAGCACACCGCGCATGGTCAGCTCAAAGCTCATGGCCATCCATACGCCCACCAGCCCAAAATGCGGAGCCAGCAGGGAAGCCAGCGTGAGCCGGATGCCCCACATGCTGACAAGGTTCAGCACAAAGCATCCCGTGCTGTCTCCGGCACCCTGCATGGCACCGCTGGCAACGATACTGGCACCGAACATCGGTTCGGCCAGTGCTTCAATGCGCAGCACCTGTGCGCCCAGCGCAATAACTGCCGCATCTGCGGTGAAAATACCCATCAGGTTTGGCGCAAAAATGTACATGCCAACACCGGTCAGCGCCATGATGCCTATGCCCATGCCGGTGCACAGCCAGGCAAAGTTTTTTGCCATATCCCGACGGTTTGCGCCCACGGCCTGCCCCACCAGTGCAAGGGATGCATCCTGAATGCCGTAGCCTGCCATGTAGCACAGGCTTTCGGCGCTCACACCCAGACTGTTGGCAGCAATGGCGGTGGTGCCAAGGCCGGATACGATGCGGATGAGCAGCACCTGCGCCGAGGAAAGAACTGCACGCTCTGCGGCCAGCGGTGCGCCTACCTTCCACAGGTTCTGCAGGCAGGCTTTGGTAATGTGCCAGGAGCCGGGCTTGCGGATGCACAGCGGGCCGTCCCGCAGCAGCAGGATGGCAAGGGTCAGCACACCGCTGATAGCGGTAGCAAGGGCGGTGCCCAGTGCTGCGCCCGGTACCCCCCAGCCAAGGCCCCAGACGGTCATTGTGCGGCCAAACACCACCATCTCACGGGTGGGATTGATAAGGCAGAAGTTAAAGATCACATCCAGCACGCAGGTCAGCACGCTGATAAGGCCCGGTGTCAGGGCATCGCCGGAGGAACGCAGCATGGAGGAGTAGGTTCCCATGATCATCAAAAAGGGCAGGGAAGCCGACCAGATGGCAAAGTAGGCCGAAGCATCCGCCTGCAGGGAAGGGTCGGCACCCAGCCATCCGGGCAGAAAGCGGCTGATGCCAATGCCGAAGGCCGCAGCTGCAAGGCCCACCACAAGGTTGAAGATCATAGATTGGCGCAATACACCGCGTGCATCGTTCTGCCGGTCTGCACCCAGATACTGTGCCACCTGAATGGCAAAGGACATATATAGACCGGCCAGCATTCCATGCATGAGCCACGTGCTGGAACTGACGATGCCAATGGATGCCGTAGCAGATGCACCGATATGCCCCACCATGGCTGCGTCGATGTACTCCACCGCAGTTACCACGATCTGCTGCAGGATGGATGGGATGCTCAGTGTGAGCACCACCTGCATGGTGTGCCGCAGCGGCACCTGTTCGCCCCGGCGCATCTGCGCCGAAAGCTGCTCAAGAGAGATGGACATGAGTTCTCCTTTTATAGAAACAATAACTTTTTCGACAGACTGATATACTATTATAAGTGCGGTGCTGCAGAAAGTCAATCAAACGTGGATTTTTCTCCGGGAATGATTGATTTTTTATGGATAGCGTGATACACTTCTCTCACAAACATAAAAGAAAGAGGAACTTTGAATATGATCGAATTACTGCTTTCGGTCGTAGGACAGCGCGGTGTCGATGCTCTGGCATTCCTGCTGGCGTTTGCCCTTACGGCTTTGATGGACTCCGTTTTTCACGATAAGCTTCCGCACGACCATGGCCGCGAGTTTGCGGTGAACGGTGCGCTTTCCAAGGGTAAGGCCCGTGGTTCCGGCCTGATCTTCGTGCTGTGCATCGCACTGGTATCGCTGGCATTCCTGCCGTTCAAGGTGGAATACGTCATCTACACCATCCTGCTCATTGCATCCATGCTGTCCGGCTACTTTGACGATGCTGCTGAAACTGCATGGAACGAGTATAAAAAGGGTATCATTGATTTTGCCATTGCCATTGTTGCAGGTGTGACCTACCTCAACTTCAACGGCTGCGGTGTGAATTTCCTGCAGTGGAGTTTCACTCTGCCGTATGCTGTGTACCTGCTGCTGATCGTTATTCTGATCTGGACCAGCATCAATGTGGTCAACTGCACCGACGGCGTGGACGGCCTTTCGGCAAGTGTTGCAGTGGTGACCATCGGTACCTACCTGCTGGCCTATAAAACAGAGCTGGCCGAGTACGGCACCGCAGGCGTTGTGTTCATGGGCGCACTGCTGGCCTATCTGTGGTCCAACGCAAAGCCGTCCAGCCTGCTGATGGGCGATGCCGGCAGCCGCGCAATGGGCTTCTTTATCGCAATGCTGTCCCTCAAATGCGGCCATCCGTTTGCCTTCCTGCTGGCAGCCATCGTGTTCATCGTGGATGGCAGTCTGGGCATCCTGAAGATCAGCCTGAAGCGCTTTTTGCACATTTCCATCCTCAAGAACACCCGCACCCCTTTGCACGACCACGCCCGCAAGAATAAGGGCTGGAGCGACGAGCAGGTGGTGGCCCGCTGGCTGATCATGCAGTGTGTGGCTTCGGCTTTGCTGCTGCTCATTGTCCGCGGCTAAAATATAGCAATCAAAAAAGACGCTTGGTCTTGTCTGAATATGTTTTCCCGGCAGGGAAGCATACAGCAGTGTATCAAGCGTCTTTTATTTTATAGTTCTATCATTCGTTACAGCCCGGCCTTTTTTGCTGCAGCCTGCACGACATGGCCCACCAGCACCGAGGTGGTCACAGTGCCCACACCGCCGGGTACCGGCGTGATGGCATCCACTACCGGCTCTGCTTCGCTGAACTTTACGTCACCGCACAGCTTGCCCTTTTCGTTCACATGGATGCCCACGTCTACCACGGTCTGGCCCTCACGCAGGCAGTCGGCACCCACGGCACCCATCTTGCCCATGGCCACTACTACCACATCTGCTTCCTTGCAGATGGCGGGCAGGTTCTGCGTGCGGGAATTGCAGATGGTCACGGTGGCGTTCTCGCGGTCCAGCATCATGGCTGCGGGCTTGCCTACCACAAGGCTGCGGCCCACTACGACAGCGCGCCTGCCGGAAAGCGGAATGTTGTAATACTTCAAGATTTCAAGGCAGGCCTGCGCGGTGCAGGGAGCATAGCCGAGATCGGTATTAGTGAACACACCGGCCAGAGAATCGTCCGTGATGCCGTCAATGTCCTTTTCCGAAGCCAGCGCCGCACGCACAGTGCGGTCATTGAACTGCTTGGGCAGCGGACGGAACAGCAGGCATCCGTGGATGGCATCCTCTGCGTTTACCTCGGCAATCGCCTTCAGCAGATCGTCCTGCGAAGCATCGGCTGGCAGAAGAAACTGCTTTACCTCCACACCCACCTTGCCGCAGCGGGCGATCACGCCGCGCTCGTAGGAGAGGTCGTCCTCCCGCTCACCCACACGCACCACGGCCAGCGTGGGAGTGATGCCTTTTGCCTCGAGCTGCTCACACAGCGCCGCATTGCGTTCGTTCATAGCGGCTACAACGGGTGCGCCCTTCAAAATCGTTGCCATAATACTTTTCCTCACTTATTCCGCAATTTGTTCGTCACGGATGCAAAAACAGCGTCTGCCCGCGACACAAATTCATCCAGCAGTTTGTCTGTTTTTGCGTCCAACGCAGCAGCGCGCTCACGGTCTGCCATCAGCTTTGTGTTGATGAACACATTCAGGCTTGCGGCCTGCAAGGCTGCCTTGCACAGAGCGGCTGCACAGCCTGCGTCCGAGACGGCCATCACGCTGCCCTTGGCGGCGTATTCTTCCACCAGAGCAATGCCCTCGGCGCACTTTTCCATGACCTCAAGTGGCACGGCACAGGCGGCATCCAGCGCCTTTTCCAGCACGGCGGCTTTGTGTGCAGCCTGCTCTGGTGTGTTCTTGGGCAGGCCGTAGGCCACAGCCAGCGGCGCAAAGGCATCGGCATCGGCCTGCACCAGCGCCTCCAGCTCTTTGCGCAGGAAATCGGCCTTTGTGTTCAGGGCCTGAATGTCTGCTTCCACGGCGGCATATTTCTTTTTGCCGGTGGTCAGGTTGCCCACCATATTGCCCAGCGCTACACCGGCAGCACCCACCAGCGCCGCCGTTCCGCCGCCGCCCGGCGTGGGGGCTTTGCTGGCCAGCTCTGCGAGAAATTTCTCACAGCTCAGCTTAGTCATTTCCATTTGTAAATACCCCTCTCTGTTACATAGGCATCCAGCCGCTGGTCGTGCTCGTCTACGGCAGCATGTTCCACCCGCTGTGCCTCAAATGCAATGCCGATCTTCACCGCGTTTTTGCAGCGGGGAAGATACCGGTCGTAATAGCCCTTGCCCATGCCGACCCGGAAGCAGTCTGCATCAAAAGCCGTGCAGGGTACAAGGACCAGATCAAGCGCTTCCGGCAGCAGAATCTCCGACCGGCTCAGGATGGGGGTGCGGATGCCGTACTGTCCCATCTCCCAGCCGTCCGGGCCGGGCACAGCGGCTGTAAGGGAATACGCCTCGCCGCACACCGGATAGGCCAGCGTTTTGCCTTGCGCCTGCGCCTTTTCCGCAAGGGCAGAAAGGTCGGCTTCGGAACCAAACGCTGCGTATAGCAGGATGGTCTGCGCATTCTGCACGGCAGCCAGCTGCCAGAGGAATGCGCACAAAGCGGCATTTGCAGCCTTGCGTTCTTCCGGGCCGAGAGCCTTGCGTGCGGCCCGGCCCGCTTTGCGCTGGGTCTGCTTTGCTTCACTGACCGTCACCAGAGAACACCTCGCTTCATCTGAAGGTTGACTGACTTGAAAAATATACAAAAACGACACTGCATTTTTATACAAGTATAATAAACACTTCAGACGAAAAAAGCAAGCCTTTTGGCAAAATGGAAGTTGAAGATTCTGCAGCTTTCTGCTATGATAAAAGAAAGCAATTCGGTTCGTGCGCGGAGCAGGGTGGCTTGAAGAGATCCAGAGATCCGGGGCTTTCTCCGGAAATTGAGAGGGGTAGAATATTATGTACAATGAAATGATGGACACCATCGGTCTAGTCAATACCGTTGATCCGGAGTTGGCCGCAGCCATGGATCGCGAGCTGAACCGTCAGCGCCAGAACATTGAACTGATCGCCAGTGAGAACATCGTCTCTCCCGCCGTCATGGCCGCAATGGGCAGCATCCTGACCAACAAGTACGCCGAGGGCCTGCCCGGCAAGCGCTACTATGGCGGCTGTGTCTATGTGGACGAGGTGGAGAACATTGCCATCGAGCGTGCCTGCAAGCTGTTCGGCGCAAAATATGCCAATGTTCAGCCCCACTCCGGTGCACAGGCCAATCTGGCAGTTTATTTTGCTCTGCTGGATCTGGGCGATACTGTCATGGGCATGGACCTGTCTCAGGGCGGCCATCTGACCCACGGTTCTCCGGTGAACATGTCCGGCAAGAACTATAACTTTGTCTCTTACGGTGTCAATGCCGATGGCGTGATCGACTATGCTGAGCTGGAAAAGCAGGTTAAGAAGGTGCGCCCCAAGCTGATCGTGGCCGGTGCGTCTGCATATCCCCGTGCCATCGATTTTGAGAAGATTGCTGAGATCGCCCACGGCTATGGTGCATATCTGATGGTGGATATGGCCCACATTGCCGGTCTGGTGGCAGGCGGCTATCACCAGAGCCCTGTGCCGTATGCTGATGTTGTTACCACCACCACCCACAAGACCCTGCGCGGCCCCCGCGGCGGTCTGATCCTGACCAACAATCCCATTCTTGCAAAGCGCATCAATTCTGCCGTGTTCCCCGGCACCCAGGGCGGCCCGCTGGAGCATGTGATCGCCGCAAAAGCTGTCTGCTTTGGTGAAGCACTGAAGCCGGAGTTCAAGGAATATGCCCGCAAGATCGTGGAGAATGCACAGGCTCTGGCAGCAGAGCTGCAGGCACGCGGTGTCAAGCTGGTGTCCGGCGGTACGGATAACCACCTCATGCTGATCGACCTGCGTGACGAGGAGTGCACCGGCAAGGAGCTGGAAGCACGTCTGGACAGCGTGCACATCACCGCCAATAAGAACACTGTCCCTGGCGAGACCCGCAGCCCCTTTGTGACTTCCGGCGTGCGTCTGGGCACCCCGGCTGTTACCACCCGCGGCATGGGCGTGGCCGAGATGAAGGTGATCGCCGACTGCATCGCCGATTGCATCTGGCACTACGACGAGAAGAAGGACGAGATCAGTGACCGTGTGCTGAAGCTGACCCGGGATTTCCCTCTGTATCAGTAAATATCGCATTGTTTGAAAGAGGAAGCGCCTTCGGGTGCTTCCTCTTCCTTTTTTGCTGGGTTTGTGTTACCATAAACGCAAAGACAAAAGGAGAAATGACCATGAAGCGTACAGGGCTGTTACATCTATATTACGGTGATGGCAAGGGCAAGACCACCGCTGCCATGGGCCTTGCTTTGCGGGCCATGGGCAGCGGAAAGCGGGTGGTGATCCTGCAGTTCCTCAAAGGCGGCAAAAGCGGCGAGGTGCCGCTGCTGGAACAGCTGGGTGCAAAGGTGTACCGCGGCAAGGCGGGGCAGAAATTCGTGTTCCAGATGAACGAAGCGGAAAAGGAAGCCACCCGCCAGCTGCAGAATGCGAACCTCACAGCTGCCATGGCCGACCCTGCCGACCTGCTGATTTTGGACGAAGCGGGCAGCGCATGGGAACTGGATATGGTGGATAAAGCCCTGTTGCAAAAGGCTGTGCTGGAACGCCCGGCAGAGCAGGAATGCGTGCTTACTGCCCATGCTGCGCCGCAGTGGATGCTGGATGCCGCCGACTATGCCACGGAGATGAAGTGCCACCGCCACCCTTACCAGAGGGGAATTTCCGCCCGGAAGGGCATTGAATACTGACCACGGCAGCAGGATACCGGGTGCATGAGTGAAAAGCGCAAAAACCGGGATGGGGTATTTTTCATCTTGCATTTAGCCCACTGGTGTGATATGATGAAGACAAGAAATCATGCGTGCATTTTCTGAGCAGACCCACCACAGAACAGGGAACCGCTCCGCACCGCTGCCGGGCAGTTCCCGACGGCGTTTTGTTTGAAACTGCGGTTAGCGCTTCCTAACAGATTCTGCGTCAACGGGCCGATGCGCGCAGAAGATCTGGAGGGGAATAAAATGGTTGAAACGATCGTAAAAGTAGATGGTATGATGTGCGGCATGTGCGAGAGCCATGTCAACGAAGCCGTGCGCAAGGCCTTCCCGGAGGTAAAAAAGGTGTCGTCCTCGCAGGCAAAAGCCCAGACGGTGATCCACTCGGAACAGCCGCTGGACGAGCAGAAGCTGCGGGATGCCATCAATGCAACCGGCTATGAGGTCAAGGGCGTAAGCAGTGCACCTTACGAGAAAAAAGGCTTTTTCTCGTTTTTGAAAAAGTAAGCAAACCTTAACACACATAAGGGAGGCGTATCTGGATGAGGATTCTGGTTTACGGTGCAGGCGTTTTGGGCTGCGAGCTGGCCCATGTGCTGATGCAGAACAAAAAGAACGTTGTCACGCTTCTTGCACGCGGAGAGTGGAAGGAAATGATCGACCAGAAGGGTTTGGTCATCCGCCACTGGGTGCAGCGCAGGACCACAACGGAACGGATCAAAACCGTGGACACTCTCGCCCCGGATGATTATTATGATCTCGTCTTTGTGGTCGTGCAGGCGGGCCAGCTGCCGGATGTGCTTCCTGTGCTCAAGGCCAACAAGAGCCAGTATTTTGTGTTTGTGGGCAACAACCCGCAGGCAAAGCAGGTGCTGGAATTCATGCAGCGCCCGGCGGATAAGATCGCATTCGGCTTTCAGGGCACGGCAGGCCGCCGTGAACACGACCATGTGGTCAGTGTATATGCCAATGCTGGCATGACGGTGGGCGGTGCCACAACTCCGCTTTCTGGCACCTTCCGAACCCGGCTCAAGACCGCCTTTGACGGTGCAAAATACAAGCTGACCTTCTATGGCGATATGGATGAATGGCTCAAGTGCCACATTGCATTCGTTCTGCCGGCGTGCTATGTGTGCTATGCCTGCAACGGCGATCTGCACCGGGCCACCAAGCAGCAGCGCGGCGCCATTCTGGATGCCGCCTATGAAGCCTGCCTGATGCTCAAGGATGCGGGCATCCCGGTGAACGATGCCAACAACACCGATAATTTCCAGCCCGGCACATCGGCCCGCCGTAAGATGGAAGCGATGGTGTTTACCATGACAAAAACACCGCTGGGCAGATTGTGCGTTTCGGATCACGCCATGCACGCAGTGTCCGAAATGAAGTATCTGGACGAAGCGTTCGATGCTCTGCGCAGGCAGACCGGCACGGCAATGCCCATGTGGGAAAAGCTGCGCAATGAAATGCCATCGTGGGATAGCCTGCAGCAGAACCGGAAAGCAGCAAAATAAAACAAAAAAGAAGCAAAGGCACTGCCGCTCCTGTTTTGGGTGCGGCAGTGCCTTTTTGCTTGGGGCTCATTTATTCCAGAAGTCCTGCAGGGCAGCGGCCAGCTCTTCGCAGCTGCGCAGATAGCGGATATGCCGCCAGTGAGGAGGGAACAGCCGGATGTATTCCTGCTGGGCAAACCGGTCGTCCAGCAAAAGCACCGCACCTCTGTCTTCCGGCGTGCGGATCACGCGCCCTGCGGCCTGCAGTACCTTGTTCATGCCGGGATAGCGGTAGGCATAATCAAATCCGGAGCCGTTCTGTGCGTCATAATAACGGCGCAGCATTTCCTGCTGCGGATTTACCTGCGGCAGGCCCACACCCACAATGGCGCACCCGATCAGGCGGCTGCCTGCAAGATCAACTCCCTCACCAAAGATGCCGCCCATCACGCCAAAACCCAGAAGTGTTTCGGCCGGGTCCGGCACAAACTGAGCCAGAAATTCAGCCCGAGCGGCATCATCCAGACGGCTTTCCTGCACAAGGGTGCGAATGCCCGGGTAACGTGCTGCAAAATCTTCGTGTACCTGCCGCAGATATGCGTAGCTTGGGAAAAAGGCAAAGTAGTTTCCCGTTCGGGCCTGCACCAGCCGGGCCAGTGCATCCGAAACTGCCTGCACGCTGGCTTCGCGGTCGCGGTAGCGGGTAGAGATATTCGGCAGGCAATACAGCCCCAGATTTTCAGCCGGGAAGGGACTGTCCAGTGCGACGGCACGTGCATCGCTGCAGCCCAGAACACTGCGGTAGAACGAGGGCGGAGCCAGTGTTGCACTGAACAGCGCTGCGCTGCGCCCTGCGGCAAGGCTGGCATCCACAAAAGGTGCCGGGTCCAGACACAGCAGCTGCAATTCAAGCTCTCTGCCGCGCGCGGTAAGCTGAGTGACAAAGTGGCTGTCGTATCGTTCGGCGGCACGGGTGATGTCCTGTACAGCAAAATAAAGCTCCAGCAACTGTGCATGTGCTTCGGCATCCGGGTTCGCTTCCAGCCAATCCTGCAAAGGTGCCTGTACGGCCCGCAGCGGACTGAGCAGGGCAGAGGGCGGCTCCTGCAAAAATACAGTACTGTCCTGTGCATACAGCGGTTCGGGCAGTTCCAGTGCGGGGGCAGTGTTTTCAGGCAAAAGACTGGTCTGTGCCGGGTCTGCGGCATCGGTCTGGCTGCTGTGCCGGGGTGCAAGCTGTATGCAGGCTTTCCGGGCTTCCCGCAGGGCTTTGTCTGCTTTGGTCAGAGCGGTCTTTAAAGCACTTTTGCCCTTGCCCAATGCGCGTTTTGCCTCGGTCAGGCTGCTTTTACAAAAGCGTGCAGAATACATTGCTCTGGCTCTGTCGGGCAGATTATGTGCTTCATCGACCAAAAACAACCAGTCGCCGGAAGAATCAAAGAACCGCTTCAGGTGCACCACCGGATCGAACAGGTAATTGTAATCCCCAATGACCACATCGCACCACTCGCTCAGGTCTAGCCCCAGTTCAAAGGGACACACCGAAAAACGCTTTGCCGCCCCGGCCAGCGCTGCGCGGTCAAAGCTGCCGGTACCGTCCAGCAGAGCTGTCAGTGCATCCTTGATGCGGTCGTAGTAGCCGTTGGCGTAGGGACAAAGCTCCGGCAGGCAGGCGGGATGTCCCTCTGCGTCCGGATGCAGGCAGACCTTTTCCTTGGCGGTCAGCGTCACACTGCGCAGAGCAAGCTCTGGCTGGGCCGTATGCAGCCGGGTCAAGGCATCCTCGGCGGCAGTCTGGGTCGTGTTGCGGGCCGTGAGATAGAACAGCTTTTCTCCGTTGCCTTCGCCCATGGCTTTCAGCGCGGGGAAAAGCGCGCTCATGGTCTTGCCAATGCCGGTAGGAGCCTGACAGAACAGCCGCGTACCGCCCTTGCAGTCGGCGGTCTTGCCAGCGCGGCAGGCGCGGTAGATCTCGCCCGCCATAGCCCGCTGTCCGGGCCGGTACTGCGCAAACGGGAACTGCAGTGCCGCAAGGCTCTGAGTACGCTTTACATCCCACTCTATCCGGCGCTGCGCCCACGGAGCATACTGGCACAATAATTTGTCAAGAAATTCATCCAGCTCCTGCTGCGTAAAGCGGCGGATAAAGCGGATGATCTGATCGGTGTCTATCTGATAATAAGTCAGCCGGACGTTCAGTTCCGGCAGGCTTTGCTGTGCGGCATAAATGGCACCGTACACCATGCCCTGTGCCCAGTGGCAGGGGTTCATATCCTCAGTGATCTCTTCCGGCGGCACAGCGGTGGTCTTGATCTCATCAATGACTACCGTGCCAGTCTCATCGGTAAAAATGCCGTCAGCCCGGCCCTCAAGGGTAAAAGTGATGTCCTCTGCCTGCCGCTCTACGGAGAGAAATACCTCAGCCTGATAGCCGTCTCCGGCAGCTTTTTGCAATTTGCGGTGGATGTGGGCACCTTCCAGTGCACGGTCAAACCCCGTAAACCGGCTGTCAATGCTGCCGGTCCGCAGCAGAAATTCCACCAGCTGCCGGATGGGCAGATGAACCGTTGCCAAAACATTTCACCTCTGCTTTTGGGATACATTGACGAACCGGGAGTTTCTCTGAAGACCGTCCGCTGGGGTGGGACCCTGTTGCCGTGAGGCAATAGGGCGGGCGATGGAATGGCCCGAATCGTGTCTGAAGAGAAATTACCGGTTCGTCGACGTAAACTGATTATTTCAGGCCGAACATCTCCATGCATTCTGCTGCCGCTTCATCCACTTTGCCAAAATCCACCGCTGCACGGTAATAGGTCTCCAACTCATCGTGGCAGCTCTTGGCCTGTGCCATCAGGGCACTGGCCTGTTCCAGCAGTTCGGCGGCAGCACGCTCGTTAAAGCGCAGCCGTGCCCGGTACGCTGCCAGATTTTCCCTGTCAAGGAAGCGGGTGCACCGCACAGCCTGCACACTGGGCAGATGCACCGGATGCCAGCGATTATCCGTCAGGAAGGCAAGCTTCAGCTCCGGGATCAGGATATGGTCGATCTTATCCTCCGGGTGCATGGCGCATGGACAGGTAATAATGTGGTAGCCCCGCGTCAGGGCTTCGGCGCGGATCAGTTCCAGCAGCAGGCGGGACACCGCGCCGTAGTCATCCCGGAACACGATAAACTTATCCGCCAATGCCTGTGCAGTGCCCTGATAAAACATTTCACCCTTGGGGGTGACGGCGGAAAGCAGGCGCAGCTCTTCGCTGCCAATGCCTTCCGTGCGCGGCATCACCCGGGTGCACAGCCGTTTGACATAACGGCGCACCTTGTCAAAATTGGCGCTGCAGGCTTCGGCGCGGCGGCTGTCCAGCAAAAGGCTGCCTGCCGATGCAATATATCGTGCAGCGCGGCTGCGCAGCAGGGCGTTGCGGGCAAACAGCGCCTTGACCTCATCGGTGCACTGGTGCAGCTTTTCTGTATCGATGGTGTGGTACAAACTCACCACCACTTCGTCCGCACCGGGAGCATCCGGCTCCACCACATGGGGCGCAGTGGCATCCACGATGGCCCTGTGCTGCCCGGGCAGGATCACGCCGTCCAGACTGTCCGGGTCGCTGGCACAGTGGATGCGCTGCGTCAGTTCGCCGCGCTGTTCGGCAGCACGGGCAAGCCGCTTCATCAGGGTGGATTTGCCGCAGCCCGGCCCGCTTTTGATCAGGTACATCTGCATACCGGGTTCGTGGCGCAGCGGTTCAAAATAGCCCTTGAAACCGGCAGGCGTTGTGGCACCCAGAAAGAAATCAATGGAATCATGTCGTGCAGTTTCCATAATCGAACACCTCTCTTTTTGTTTTAGAGTATGCAAAAGGAAGGTGTTTGGTTCTTGCAGCGGGAATGATTCAGTCTTTGTGATAGGTATGTTTGCACACCGTTTCAATGTTGTCCCGCAGGGCAGTAAAATCAGCAAAGGCTGCAGGCTTGTTCTGCGGGCTGCGCAGCAGAGCGGCGGGGTGGAAGGTACCCATAAACAGGATGCCGCCCTTTTCGTACAGCTGGCCATGCTCCTTGGTTACGGAGAAATCCTTTCGGATCATCCGCTGGGCGGCAATGCGGCCAAGGCAGACCACGATCTTTGGCTTCAGCAGGCGGAACTGCTCCCGCAGCCAGGGCATACAGGCTTCGCTCTCAGCAGGCTGAGGGTCACGGTTCTGCGGCGGGCGGCACTTGACGATGTTTGCAATATAGCAGTTCTTCGTGCGGTCAAGGTCGATGGCAAACAGATATTTGTCCAGCAGCTGGCCGCTGCGCCCCACAAAGGGCAGACCCTGCTCATCCTCATTCTGGCCGGGGCCTTCGCCCACAAACAGAACTTCGGCATCTTCCACACCCTGACCGAACACTACATTGGTGCGGGTCTTGCACAGCTCGCAGCGGGTGCAGGCAAGACAGCTTGATCTTAATGTTTCCCAATCCATGGCGGCTTGATCTCCTCTTGAAACGGTATGATACTTAGTTCACAAATCGGAACAGCTTTTCTCCTAAAATAATAGTACAAAATCTAGGATGGTACGATGCATTGCATGAAATGACGAATCCACTCAATGCCTCTTTTAGTATACGACTTTTCGGCAACATCATCAATACAGTGGCCGACAATCTTTTTAATGACATGCTCATCCACACCGGCTTTCTTTGCCGTGGTGACGAACGGAACACGACCATCATGAGGACGATGCCGGGGAGCCAAGGCCTAAAGCATTCACGACGAATGCGTTGCCCTTTCTGTGTGTGTTTTGGCTGGTGACTTAACGATACCACAGGACGATTCACTCGTCATGGATGTGGAGAAATCATGCGATAATACGTTGCTTTATCAAAAGAATAAACAAAGAGTATCTCCACGTGTTGATTTTAAATCAATCTGCAGTGGTGATTGAAAACGATTACACATGCAGATTTCAAAGCACTTATACAAATTGTATCCGCTTTCTCTTTGCAGAGTGCGGCTGGATGTGTTATAATCAAAATAGTTTTCTGCGATGCATTTTCAGGCGGTAGTGCCGGACGACAGCGCGGGAGAAACCGGATAGCGGGAGAGTGGAACTTTTGGAGTTGGAACAGGCAAAAAAGCGCGTGGAAGAATTGCGCGCTGTGATCGAGAAAAACAATCGGCTTTACTATGACCAGGATGCCCCGGAGCTTGAAGATTTTGAGTATGATGCTCTGACCCGGGAACTGAAAGAATTGGAAGCGCAGTTTCCGCAGCTGGTCACGGCATCATCGCCTACCCAGAAGGTAGGCGGCACGGCCAGCAGCAAGCTGCCCAAGGTGACCCATGCGGTAAAAATGGAAAGCCTGCTGGATGCATTTTCGTATGATGAGCTGCGGGATTTTGACCGCCGCGTGCGGGAAGCCGGCATAGAGCCGGAGTATGTGGTGGAGATCAAGATCGACGGCCTTTCCTGCAGTCTGGAATACGAAAACGGTGAGCTGGTTCGTGCCTCTACCCGCGGCGATGGCGTGGTGGGCGAGGACGTGACCGCCAATGTCCGCGCCATTCGCAGCATTCCCAAAAAGTTGAAGGATGCACCTGAATTTCTGGAAGTGCGCGGTGAGGTATATATGCCGCATGGCGCGTTCCAGAAGCTGTGTGCAGAGCAGGAGCTGCAGGGCGCAGCGCCCTTTAAAAATCCGCGCAATGCGGCTGCCGGTTCGCTGCGCCAGAAGGATGCAAAGATCACCGGAAGCCGGGGCCTTTCTATCTTTGTTTTCAATGTGCAGCAGATCCGCGGCAAAACGCTTACCAAACATGCCGAAAGCCTGGATTACCTCAAGAGCCTTGGCCTGCCGGTCTCGCCGCGCTATCATATCGTGCATGACATTGAGCAGGCCATTGCCGAGATCGAGCAGATCGGTCAGAACCGTGCCAAACTGGATTTTGATATGGATGGTGCAGTGATCAAGGTGAACGATTTTGCACAGCGCGATTTGATGGGTTCCACCAACAAATTCCCACGCTGGGCAATTGCGTTTAAGTATCCGCCAGAGGTAAAGGAGACAACGCTGCGCAGCATTGAGGTCGCAGTTGGCCGCACCGGTGTTCTTACCCCGACGGCCTGCTTTGACCCTGTCTTTCTGGCGGGTACTACCGTTGCCCGCGCGACCCTGCACAATGAGGATTTTATCCATCAGTTCGGCCTTTGCATCGGCGATACCATTCAGGTGCGCAAGGCGGGTGATATCATCCCGGAAGTGATCGGTGTTACCCATCACGCAGAGGATGCACAGCCCTATGAGATGCCCACGGTCTGCCCCTCCTGCGGTGCACCAGTCGTTCATCTGGAGGATGAAGCAGCTCTGCGCTGTGTTAACCCCGAGTGCCCGGCACAGGCACTGCGCAATATCATCCATTTTGCTTCCCGCGATGCAATGGATATCGAGGGCCTTGGCACAGCAGTTGCCACCCAGCTGGTGGAGAAGGACATGGTGCACTCCGCAGCGGATATCTACACGCTGACACGGGAACAGCTGCTGACGCTGGATAAGTTCAAGGAAAAGAGCGCCGATAACCTGCTGAACGCCATCGAGGCTTCCAAGCAGAACAATCTGGATAAGCTCCTGTTCGGCTTTGGCATCCGCAACATTGGCGATAAAGCTGCAGCCCTGCTGGCAGAGCATTTCGGTACGCTGCAGGCTGTCCGGGAAGCAAGTGCAGAGCAGATCAGCGAGATCGATGGGTTTGGCGGCGTAATGGCGCAGAGCGTCGTGGAATTCTTTGCAAAAGAGGGAACGACCGACCTTGTCCATCGTCTGGCCGATGCCGGATTGAATATGCAGTGGAAGGGCGAACCGAAGGGTGATAAGCTGGCAGGGAAAACGCTGGTGGTCACTGGCACGCTGGAAACTCTTTCCCGCAATGAGGCGGAAGCACTGATCGTGAAAAACGGTGGTAAGGCCAGCGGTTCTGTTTCAAAGAAAACGGCCTATGTTGTGGCAGGCGCGGCAGCAGGCTCCAAACTGACCAAGGCGCAGGCGCTTGGCATCCCGGTGCTGACCGAGGCAGAATTTCTGGCAATGATCAGCGACGAAAACATCTGATAAAACCGCTCCAATGGATATCCCCGCAGTTTTGTGCTGCGGGGATATTTTTATGTCCGCAGGTTCTATCCGGCAGGGACAGGCATATACTCATAGCAGGCAATAAGCCTGAAAAAGGAGAGGACAGTGTGGATGAGTATTATCGGGCGATACGCCTGCTTCCCTCATGGCTGGCCGGGCCATTGGGACAGCTGCCAGCACAGACGGCAGCGCAGATCCATGAACTTCGGTTCCGGACAGGCTGTGGTGTTTTTGTTACACTGTCGGGTCGGCAGCTCCCGCTGCAGGACCTGCCGGAGTGCCCGCTGCAGCTGAGGGAGTGTGTATTGGATCAGTTTCAGATCGAAGAGATCTTTCACACCCTGTGCGGCGGCGCGGTACATGCACACCAGACGGAGCTTGCGCATGGATTTCTGACCACACCCTCCGGCTGCCGGGTGGGTGTGGCAGGACGCTATGTGGATCGCGACGGCCAGACGGTTCTGCAGCAGGTGCAGGGGTTGAACCTGCGCATTGCAAGGGCGGTTCCGGTACAGCTGCCGGACGAACTTCTGGTGCAACTGAAAAAGCATTTTATTGGGATGCTTTTGGTCGGCGAGCCGGACAGCGGCAAGACGACGCTGCTGCGTCAGATCGCACGAGAACTGGCCGGGATGCAGCGGCGAGCCTGCGTGGTGGACGAGCGCTGCGAGATCTTTCCGCCGGGTGATTCCGAGAAGATGCCGCCGCTGGATCTGCTGTCCGGCATCCCTAAGGAACGGGCTGTGCAGATGGCACTGCGCACGCTTTCGCCGCAGGTTATTCTGCTGGACGAGCTGGGCACGCTTGCCGAAACTGCAGCGCTGGAACAGGGCTTTTACAGCGGGGTAGACTTTGTTGCAAGCGTCCATGCCGCAAGCGTGGAAGAAGCCGCCCGGCGGCCGCAGGTGCAGGCGCTTCAGCGGCATGGAATGCTGCGTGTATTTGTACTGCTGCACGGCTGCACAGCGCCGGGAAAAGTCCGGCAGGTCTGCACGGTATGATGCGGCTTTTTCATTGGGCAGCGGCTGCACTGCTCCTGCTGTGCGGGTGGCTGACCGGTTCGGCATTTCAGGTCAGAACAGAGCAGCATATCCTGCAGCTGCAGCGCACCGTGGAGCTGTTGCAGCGCATCCGGCAGGAGATTGCTTACCGCAGGCTGGATCTGGAACAGCTGCAGCGGTGTCTCGTGCAGGAAAAGCTGCTGGAAAGCGATGCAGCACAAAAACTGCAGGAAATTCCGGCACCGGAAAGATTTGATGATGCGGAACGCCTTTGCTTTGAGCAGTGCTTTGCCGGCCTTGGCCAAAGCGAAGCGGCGCAGGAATGCGAACGACTGGATTATTACTCTGCCCGTTTTGAAGCATTCCTGCACCAGGCGCAGCAGAAAGCGGCATCCGGGCAGGGCTTACCGTGCAGGCTTGGCCTTGCGGCCGGCGCGGTGGCAGCACTGATTCTTTTGTAGTGGCAGGAGGACGAAAACTTGGAGATCGACCTTGTGTTCAAAATTGCAGCGATCGGTATTATCGTGGCCGTCCTGAACCAGCTGCTGATCCGTTCCGGCCGGGAGGATCAGGCCATGATGACGACCCTTGCGGGTCTTGTGGTAGTGCTTTCCATCCTTGTCAAGCAGATCAGCGCACTGTTCGTTACCATCAAGTCGCTGTTTGCACTATGAGTACATCTTTTTCCATTCTGGGGGCAGTGGTCGTCTTTGCAGCGGCGCAGCTTCTGCTGCGGAAGGATGCACCGGCCTATGCGTTTCTGCTGTCCGTTGGCGCAGCATTGTTTGTGCTGCTGCAGCTTGGAGTGGCGGTGCAGGAGCTGCTTCGTAATGTACTGGCTTTCAGCCGCCGGGTGGACGGGCCTGCATTTGCCTGCCTGCTGCGCTGTGCCGGAATTTTGCTGCTGACCGATTACGCGCGGACCCTGTGCGAAGAAGCTGGTGCGGATACTCTGGCATGGTGCGCCGGGTTTGCGGGCCGATGTTTGGTTCTGGCGGCAGCATTTCCTCTGCTGGAAGAGATCTGCCAGAAGATCTGGGGGCTTGCCGCATGATAAAAAAATTCCTGCAAAAAGCGGCAGCGTTTGTATTGTGCACCGTATGCTTTCTGGCTTTTGCACCTGATGCCGCTGCGGCACAGCTGCAGGGCCTGCCCGGACAGGAGCTTTGGCAGCCTTATCTGGAAAAAGCTCCGCAAAGCGCAGAGTCCTTTGCCAAAGATCCACTCAAAGCTCTGCTCGTGCTCCTGCCGGGATCACCGGCAGAGATGATCCGGCAGATGGCACACTGCTATGCGGATGTTCTGCTGTTTTTACTGTTGCTGATCGTGCTTTCATTTCTGGTGGGAGGAGCAGCCGACAGCGCCTTGTTGGAACTGGCTGCGGCTGTGGGCTGCGGCACTCTTTTGTGGGGAGATCTGATCAGCCTTGCACAGCTGATCTGTGAGCGGATGGAGGGGTGGAAAAACTACCTTCTGGGTTTTCTTCCGGTGTACAGCGGTGTGCTCGCTGCCGGTGGAGAGGTGAATGCCAGCACAGCGGCAAGCGGTCTGCTGCTGACCGGGCTGTGCTTTCTGGCACAGGGTACGGTGCTTGTGGTCAGTCCGCTGCTGCAGAGCTACCTTGCGGTAAGCATGGCGTGCTGCATCAGCACTCAGCAGGGGCTTTCGGAAACGTGCCGTGCCATGGGCGCTTTGCTGCGCAGGGGGCTTGTCTGGGCTGGGCGGATTTTTGCAGTGCTGTTAGGGCTGCAAAGAGCGGTAACGGTTCAGCTGGACCGTTCTGCACTGCGGTTGGGCCAGCTGCTTACCGGCGGCGTGCCGGTGATCGGGCAGGCTCTGAGCGATACGGCAGAAGCATTTCTTGCCGGGATGCAGCTGCTCAAAAGCAGTCTGGGTTTTGCGGCACTTGCCGTGATTGGGGCCGAATTTCTGCCACTGTATCTGCAGCTTCTGCTCCATTTGCTATTCCTTGCAGGATGCAGGCTTCTGTGCGGCCTTGCGGAGAACCGGCGCTGTCAGGCGCTGTTTGACTGCATGGCCGAAGCGGTAAAATGCATGGCAGCAGTAACGGCACTGTTTTTTGAACTGCTGACGGTAGGTGTGGGGCTTCTGATGATGACGGGAGGCGGATAGGAAATGCACGCATTTCAGACGGCGGCATCGGCGTTCTGCATTGCCTGTATCTGTGCGGAAATCACGACGCTGCTGGCGGGCGCAGGCTGGGCGGGCAGATGCATAAAAGCCGTTGCCGGGCTATATATTCTAGTGATCCTGTTCCGGCTGGCCCCGCAGATGAAGCTGGAACTGAAAAGTGCAGCGGCGGCTGCTCCGGCAGCGGTCAGCATCCAGAGTACGGAGACATCGCTCTTGCAGGGAACGCAGGAACGGCTGGAAGCGGATCTTTGCGCAGAGTGTGAGCGGCGCTTTGGTACAAAGGTGAAACTGGAGATCACACTGACCCGGACAGAACAGACCGTTCGGGCAGAAAAGGTGCTTGTGATCCTCCCGGCGGCGTGCACATCCGCAGAGCAGAGCCGGATCGCGGCATATCTGCAGCAGGAGCTTGGCATGGCACCGATACTGGAAGTACAGGAGGGCACCGAATGAAACAAGCAGGGGGCATTTCGTTCGGAGATTCCGTGAAAGATTTTGCCCGGAAATGTAAAGGGAAACAGGGCAGAGCAAGGCTTGCTGCGGCAGTAGGCATTCTGGCAATGCTGCTGATCCTGCTGTCGGAACTTTTTCCGCAGAACACAGCAGCGGGCAGCACAAAAAACACAAAGTCTGCCCAGAGCAGCACGGAATATCAGGCACAGCTGGAGAACCAGCTGGAACATCTGATCTCACAGATGAGCGGTGCGGGCAAAACGACCGTGATGGTCACGCTGGAGACTGGGGAAGAAGCCATTTATGCGCTGGATACACAGTCCGGAGAAATGCAGTCCCAGCAGACCCATGTCCTGCTGGAAGATGGTTCAGCCCTGACCGAAACGGTATGTCTGCCGCAGGTGTGCGGTGTGGCCGTGCTGTGCGAGGGCGGCGGAGACATCCGCGTTGCTGCCCGGATCACCGAACTGGTAAGCGCACTGCTGGATCTGCCATCCAACCGCATTTGTGTGGAACAGCGCAAGGGCTGAGACCCTGCAGCTTTTATAAGGAGGAACGATTTATGAGAGCACTTTCCAGAAATACCCGCAGGGCCACAGCTGTTACATTGGCTGCCGCACTGGTGATCGCCGTATACTTGAACTGGCAGTACGCCCGCAGCGATGTGCCCACGGAACTGCCGGACAATGCTGCAATGGTCGCGGCAGAGGCTGAGGATGTCCCGGTACAGGCGCAGACGGTTCTGGATGAGCTGCCCACAGAGGCCGAAGCGGTGTCCAGCGCCAACAAAAACTATGGTGAAGCGCAGCTTGTAAGCGTTGCCAGTGACAGCGGTGCAAATTTTTTTGAGCAGGCTCGGCTTAAGCGACAGAAGGCCCACGATGAGGCGATGGATTCCATCAAGAAAACGATGAAATCCTCGTCGCTTTCCGCAGAGGAAAAGAAGGAATATACCGCCCAGATGACCGCAAATCTGGAAGATCTGAATGCGGAGAATGAGATCGAAACGCTGATCAAAGCCAAAGGTTTTGCAGACTGCCTGTGCTTTTTGCAGTCCGGCCGGGCAGACCTTACCGTGATGACCTCCGGTGAACCGCTCACAGCGGAACAGGTGGCACAGATCCGGGATGTGGTGCTGAACAAAAGCACTGTGACTGCCCAGAACATCACGGTGGTGGAGGTCAAATAAGAAGGTGCGGCAGAGTTTTCCGAAACAAGTATTGAAATCGCACCCGCTTTGATGGTATAATAACTCTATCAATAAAGAATGATGTTGTCCTGCGTATGGCATTGATCGTTTCAGGCAGGACCATTTCAAACAAGAAAAAGCAGGCTGTGCCCGCTTTTGAATGGAGGACAACACAATGGATTTTCAGAATACAGATCTTCGGGGCGGCAGCCTTCAGATCTCCACCGAAGTCATTGGCAAGATCGCACGCTGCGCAGCATTGGAAATTGACGGCGTTGCCGAGGTTTCCTGCGGCAGACAAAATAAAAAGCTCAAGGATCTGCTGGAAGCATCCAGCATCCAGTCTCCGGTTGTGGTGGAAATGCGGGATGGTACCGCAAACATCACTCTGAACCTGATGATGAGCTTTGGCGCACGCATTCCTGCTGTGGCCGAAAAGGTGCAGGAAAACGTGAAGAACGCTGTGCAGAACATGACCAATGTCACTGTGAGCCGCGTCAATCTGGTGATCGCCGGCCTTGCAGAAACCACTGCAGCAGAGAAGTAAAATAAAATTCAGAATTGGAAGCCGATCCTCTCTGTGCTCTGGCCAGAGAGGCTTCGTGCTGCGAGAGGAACATTATGGAAAATATTTTGCCCCGTAGAGAAGCACGCGAGAATGCATTTTTGCTGGCATTTTCGCAGACCTTTGGTGATATCCCGCTGGCAGAGGCCATTACCAGCCATGAAGAAAACGATGAAGAACACCCTGTGGATGGCTTCAGCAAGCATCTGCTGAACGCATACTACGATCATTCTGCCGAGGTGGATGATGAGATCCGTGCACATCTGCGCAACTGGACCATGGAGCGCCTGCCTCGTGTCAGCCTGACCATCCTGCGTCTGGCAGTTGCCGAGATGCTGTTTGGCGGCGAGAATAAGCCCGGTGTTGCCATCAACGAGGCGGTGGAACTGACGAAAAAGTATGGTGCGGACGAAGATTACCAGTTCGTGAACGGTCTGCTTGGCGCAGTAGCCCGGGATCACGGTCTGGATGCGGAGCAGGCCGAACAGTGAGCCGTTATACGCTTGGCATTGATACAAGCAACTATGCAACCTCTCTGGCAGTGTTTGATACAGCTGGAGAGGTTGTTTGCGCAAAGAAGCGCTTTTTGCCGGTAAAAGCGGGCCAGCTGGGCCTGCGGCAAAGCGATGCACTGTTTCATCATACGGTCGCGCTGCCGGAGATGATGCAGGAACTGGCGCAGGAATTTGATCTGACGCAGATCGATGCTGTGGGCGTATCGCAAAAGCCCCGCCCGGTAGAAGGCAGCTATATGCCTTGCTTTCTTGCAGGTGTCAATGCCGCAACGGCTTTTGCACATGCAAAAGGGATCCCACTTGTGCTGACGACCCATCAGCAGGGTCACGCTGCCGCAGCGCTGTTTGCAGCTAAGGGGGAACAGCTGTTTGCTGAAAAAGTTCTGCTGTTCCATATTTCCGGCGGCACCACGGACCTGCTGCTCTGCGATCAGGTGCGCCGGATCACAACGCTTGGCACCAGCACAGACCTTTATGCCGGACAGGCTGTGGACCGTGTGGGGGTCAGGCTTGGCTTTGGCTTCCCGGCGGGTGCCGAGGTTTCCCGTCTGGCTGCACAGTGCACTGAGGAGATCAAGCCAAAATCCAGCGTGAAGGGGATGCAATGCAGCCTTTCCGGGCTGGAAAACCAGTGCAATGCCCTGCTTGCCGCAGGCAAAACGCCGGAATATGTGTGCAAGTACTGCCTGCTCTGTGTGGCGGATACAGTGGTAAAAATGACCAAAGCTGCACAGAAGGAATACCCCGGCCTGCCGGTGGTATGTGCTGGCGGAGTGATGAGCAGCGATATCATCCGTGCATGGGTGCAGAAACGTCTGCCGCAGGTCTACTTTGTGCCGGGACAGTATTCCAGCGATAATGCCATCGGTGTTTCGATCCTGGCAGCGCGGGAGGCCGGATTATGGCTGAAGTGATTACCGTTTCAGCACTCAACCGTTATGTAAAAACGCTGCTGGATGCCAACGATGCTTTGTTTGACCTTGCCCTGCGCGGCGAGATCGCAAATTTTGTACAGAATGCGCGCAGCGGGCACTGCTATTTTTCTCTGCGGGATGATGTCTGCAGCGTCAAAGCGGTAATGTTCCGCACTGATGCACGCCGCCTTGCTTTCCGCCCGGAAGAGGGAATGCGTGTAGTCGTGCGCTGCCGCGCTACCCTTTATGAGCGCGATGGCGCATTTCAGCTGTACGTGAACGATATGTTCCCGGATGGCATTGGCACCGCACAGCTTGCATTGGAGCAGCTCAAAGCAAAGCTGGAGCAGGAGGGCCTGTTTGCCCTGGAACATAAAAAGCCGCTGCCGGCATTCCCTAAATGCATTGGTGTTGTCACCAGCAAGACGGGAGCCGCATTGCAGGATATCCGCAATGTGCTCACACGGCGCTGGCCATCGGTACGGCTGCTGCTGTGTCCGGTGACAGTGCAGGGGTTTGAAGCCGCGCAGCAGGTGGCCGATGCCATCAAAAAGCTGGATCAGCGCAAAGAGGTGGACGAGATCATCGTTGCACGCGGAGGCGGCAGCCGGGAAGACCTGTGGGTCTTTAACGCAGAGATGATCGCCCGGGCTGCATACCGCTGCAAAAAACCACTGATCAGCGCAATCGGCCACGAGATCGACTATACCATTCTGGATTTTGTGGCAGACTGCCGTGCCCCAACACCTTCGGCTGCAGCAGAGCTGGCTGTACCGGATCGGGCAGAGCAGGAACGGATATTGCTGGATTTGCAGCAAAATATTCGCAAAAATATGCAAAAACGTTTTGATTTATGCTATAATGGTCTGGAACAATACAACTTTGTGTTGGAGCAGGGCCTTGCACGCCGAAACTGGCAAAAAAGTCAGGGTCAGCTGCAGCAGGTGCAGGATGCCATCCGTCAGCAGATGCAGAAACGCCTGCATTCTGCAGAATTGCAGCTGGGTCATGCGGCAGCACTTACTGGTTCGCTGGATCCATACAAGGTGCTGGCGCGCGGCTACACGATGGTCACAGCAGCCAACGGCACTATTTTAAATGCAGATGATCTGCAGCCGGAAAAAACAATCTATGTTCGCAGCGCTTCCCGCCGTGCAAAGTGCAGGGTGGAAGCGGTGGAGGAGATCAATGAGAACACCCAAAAGTTTTGAGGAAGGCATGGAACGGCTGAATACGCTCCTTGCACAGATGCAGAGCGAGGATACGACCCTTGCAGATTCGGTCAAACTGTATGCAGAGGCCGCTTCTCTGATGGAGTACTGCCATGCTGCACTGGAAAAAACATCGCTGCAGATCGACGAGATCGACGCAAAGCTTGCGGGCACAGTGCAGGAGGAAAGCTAATGGACTATCAGGAGCAGTATCAGAATTATCTGGCGCAGGCAATGGCCGCGCTGGAAAAGGCCTGCGGCCGTTTTCTGCCGGAAGAATCCGAGGTGTGCCGTGCGGCACGCTACAGCCTGATGGGCGGCGGCAAACGGATCCGTGCAGTTCTTGTTCTCAGCGTCTGCGATATGCTGGGCGGCAGTATGCAGGCGGCACAGCAGTTTGCAGCTGCTGTAGAAATGCTGCACTGCTATTCGCTCATTCACGATGACCTGCCCTGCATGGACAATGATGATCTGCGCCGCGGCCGTCCTTCCTGCCACAAGGCGTTTAGCGAAGCAACTGCCATGCTGGCCGGTGATGTGCTGCTGACAGAAGCATTTGAGACAGTCGCCAATGCCCCGGCAGATGCGTCTGTCTGTGTACAGGCAGCGCGGGCACTGGGTGCAGGCGCTGGCAGCCGCGGCATGGTCTATGGGCAGGAACTGGATCTGAAATACGAAGCGTTGGCCGCAACAGAAGACCAGCTTCGGCTGATCCACCGCAATAAAACGGGTGCGCTGATCAATGCAGCCATTCAGATGGGTGCGGCTGCGGCCAAAGCGGATGAAGCACAGTGCAGAGCGCTGGAACAGTATGCTTATGGTCTGGGCCTTGTTTTTCAGATCGTGGACGATGTGCTGGATGTTACCAGCACACCGGAACAGCTGGGAAAGCCCATTGGCAGCGACAGCGAAAATGGAAAGACTACCTTTGTGACCCTTTATGGTGCGGAAGGTGCCATGAAGCTTGCACATGACCTGAATCAGGAGACCTGCACGGAACTGCACCGGAATTTTGGCGAAAAAGCTGCGTTTCTGGAACAGCTTGCGCAGCAGCTTCTTGTGCGTAAAAACTAAAAATAATCCATACAGAATAAAGGAAAAAGATTATGCAGCTTATTCAAAACATCCTGTCTTTCAATCAGATCCTTACGGTTTCACTGCTCGGCTGGCTTGTGGCGCAGGTGCTTAAAACCATCATCAATTTTATCCTGCTGGGCAAGTTCCAGTTGGAACGCATGTGGGGTGATGGCGGTATGCCCAGTGCCCACAGCGCAACGGTCTGTGCCATGGTCATTGCAACCGGACGCTGTGTGGGCGTTGACTCTGCCATTTTTGCAGTGGCAAGCGTGGTGGCAATCATTACCATGCACGATGCCATGGGCGTGCGGCATGAGACTGGCGAGCAGGCCAAGGTCCTGAACCAGATGATCGATCAGTGGATCGAAGTGAGCGAGAAGAATGCTCCTTTCCTGCAGAACATGCATCTGAAGGAGATGGTCGGCCATACGCCGCTGCAGGTCGTGGCAGGCGTACTGGTCGGCGCAGCCGTCGGCTTCCTGTATCCGCTGGCTTGAGACATTCTTTTTTCACGCAGGAACGCACTGCAGCAACAGAAAATCTTCATTTGAAGGACGTGTGATTTATGGGAGCATTGCTGCTGGACAGCATCAATCAGCCCAGAGATTTAAAGCAACTGAATGAACAGCAGGTGAAACAGCTGTGCGCGGAGATCCGCCAGTTTCTGCTGGAGAATATTTCCAAGACGGGCGGCCATCTTGCCTCAAACCTTGGCGTGGTAGAGCTTACCGTTGCGCTGCACCGTGTTCTGGATACACCACAGGACAAAATCGTGTTTGATGTCGGTCACCAGTGCTACACACACAAGATCCTTACGGGTCGGCGCGGACAGTTTGATAAGCTGCGCCAGCTCGACGGGATCTCCGGTTTCCCGAACCCGAACGAGAGTGAACACGATGCATTCATTGCCGGGCACGGAAACACGGCGCTTTCGCTTGCGATCGGCATGGCGTGGGCCAAAAAGCTGCATCATGAAGCAGGGCTTGTGGTCGCGGTGATCGGCGATGGTGCCTTTACCGGCGGCATGGTCTACGAGGGCATGAACAACATTGAACAGTTGGACAACCTTCTTGTGATCCTGAACGACAACAAGATGTCCATTTCTAAAAATGTCGGTGCACTTGCCCGCTATCTGACTCATTTGCGCACGACCACGGCCTATTTTGATGCCAAGGATAATGTGCGCAGCTTTTTGGATGGAGTACCGCTGGTGGGCGCTCCACTGAAAAAAAACATCACCGAGTGCAAGACGCTTTTGCGTCGGGCGATGTACCACTCTACCATGTTCGAGGATATGGGCTTCCAGTACATCGGGCCGGTGGATGGCCACAACGTGGAAGAGCTGGAACGCACACTGCGCACCATCCGCAACCGGCAAGGACCACATTTTCTGCACGTGATCACAAAAAAGGGCAAGGGCTATCAGCCGGCCGAGGTAAACCCCGGCAACTATCACGGCGTGTCGGCATTTGATCCGGATGGAATGCCCGACCCGGAGGTGGCACCAAAGGAATCGTTCTCGACGGTATTTGGCAATGCTCTTGTGACGGAAGGCGACCGGAACCCGAATATCTGCGCCATCACTGCAGCAATGAAGTATGGCACCGGCCTGCAGTTTTTTGCGCACAGCCACCCGGAGCGTTTTTTTGATGTCGGTATGGCAGAGCAGCACGCTGTGACCTTTGCTGCCGGGCTTGCAAGTCAGGGCATGCTGCCGGTGGTATGCATTTATTCCACCTTCCTGCAGCGTTCCTATGATCAGATCATCCACGACGTAAATCTGCTGCGGGAGAATGTAGTTTTTGCCATCGACCGCGCCGGTTTTGTCCCAGCGGATGGCGAAACGCATCAGGGCATTTACGATCCCGCTTTCCTGAGCCAGCTTGGAATGCCGCTGTATGCGCCTTCCAATTATCAGGAACTGAATTACTGGCTGCAGCAGCTGTTGAGTGACCGCTTCCATGGCCCACGGGCAATTCGTTATCCCCGCGGTGGGCAGGATGCAGTTCTGGCGGAATTTGGCTGCACCGGCGAAGATTATGATTTCCTGCGCAAGGCGGATGATGCAACAATCGTTCTGGTGAGTTACGCCGACGAACTGGCCGACCTTTTGCAGGCAGAACGTGAATTACAGCAGAAAAGCATTGCGTGTGATGTGATAAAAGCTGTAAAGCTGTATCCCTTTACAGACAAAATGATCGCTGATCTGTCGAAATATAAAATAATCCTGTTTGCGGAAGAATGCATTGCAAACGGAAGCATTGGTGAACATCTGGAATATGCTTTGCAGCAAAACGGATGGAATGGGCGCTTTATCCATTGCGCAGTGCGGAACGCGTGTCTTCCGCATGCCAGTGTGGCACAGATCAAACAGGCAACCGGTCTGGATGCAGCGCATCTTGTACAGGCCGTGCAGATGGCCGTGACGAAAGGAGAAAATTTACTGTGAAGATTCGATTGGACCAATATCTTGTTCAGCATGGTCTGACACAGAGCCGTGAGCGCGCAAAGGCGCTGATCATGTCCGGCATCGTTTTTGTCAATGAGCAAAAGGTGGACAAGGCCGGAGAGATGATCAAGGAAGATGCCAAGGTGGAAGTGCGCGGGCACGACATTGGCTATGTCAGCCGCGGCGGCCTGAAGCTGGAAAAAGCTATGAAGTGTTTCCCGCTCACACCCAATGGCAAGGTCTGCATGGACATTGGAGCATCTACCGGCGGCTTTACGGATTGTATGCTGCAGAACGGTGCCGTCAAGGTTTATGCGGTGGATGTCGGCTATGGACAGCTTGCATGGAGTCTGCGCACAGACGAGCGCGTAGTGAACATGGAGCGCACGAACATCCGCAATGTCAAACCGGAGGATCTTGCCGAGCAGATCGAGTTTTTCAGTGTGGATGTCTCGTTTATCTCGCTGCACCATATTTTCCCGGTGGCACAGGCAATCACAACGCCGGATGCCATGGGCGTTTGTCTGGTCAAGCCGCAGTTTGAAGCTGGACGCGAAAAGGTTGGCAAGAACGGTGTGGTGCGCGACCCTGCTACCCACCGTGAAGTGCTGCACAATGCCATGGGCTATGCTGCTGCAAACGGTTTTGCTGTACGCGGATTGGATTTCAGCCCGGTAAAGGGACCTGAGGGCAACATTGAATACCTGATGTTCGTGCAGAAGAGCGGTGAACCTTCCGTGCTGGACGACAGCGTTGCAGAGCAGGTGGTGGCGGCAAGCCACAGCACGCTGGACCGCTGAGCAGCTCTGCCATCAGACCAGAAAAAGGAGCTTCCCGCATGACGATCTATATTTCGCCGAATCCCGGCAAGACCTCTGCCAACGAGATCGCACTGCGCGCGGCGCAGATTCTAATGAACCATGGTGCAGCTGTTCTGATGTGTGAACAGCCGCGCACAAGCTGCAGCACGGCCGGAGTGGTTTATCTGCCGCTGGAGGAATGCCTTGAGCAGGCAGATGTGATCCTGACCATTGGCGGCGACGGCACCATTCTGCATGAGGCAAATCTTTCGCTTCGGTACGCAAAGCCGATCTTGGGCATCAATCTGGGACGCTGTGGTTTTCTGGCTACCTGCGAAGTCAGCGAGATGGAAGCCAAGCTCTCCGCTGTTGCACGGGGAGAGTTCAGCGTAGACAACCGGATGCTTCTGTATGTCCGCGTTCTTGGCCACGATGGCTGGGAGGGCCACGCCCTGAATGACGTGGTGGTCACAAAGGGCCGCCTGCAGCAGGCGATCGATTTCAGCATTTACTGCGATGATATTTTAGTAGAGCACTACCGTGGGGACGGTGTGATCGTTGCAACGCCCACCGGCTCCACAGCGTATTCGCTGGCGGCGGGCGGGCCGATCTTGGATTCCCAGACGAAGGGCGTTGTTGTAACGCCTATCTGCCCGCACAGTCTGGCCAGCCCGGCCATGGTGTTTGCGCAGGAGCGCAAGCTGAATATCTGTGTGGGACAGGTGGCCGATGATGAAGTGTTTATCAGCTGCGATGGCAGAGCTGGCTGTCCGCTCAAGGCCGGCGCAACGGCTGAAGTAAGGCTCTCCGATCAGGTGGTAAAGCTGATCACCTTCGGAAAAGCAGATCAGTTCCAGGCCATTGACCAGAAGCTTCGCAGCAGACGATAAAGGGGAGGCGAGTTTACGATGGCGCGCAGCCGTAAGGAAGATGTAAAAAGCAAGGGAGAACGTCAGCAGGTGATTCTCCGGCTTGTGCAGGAACACCCGATCAGCCGGCAGGAAGTTCTGCTGGATCACCTTTCCAAAGAGGGATTCGAGGTAACACAAGCCACCGTTTCCCGCGATATCCGGGAGCTGTGTTTGGTAAAAGCTGCCACGGCAGAGGGGTATCGCTATGTCTCCAGCCGGAACGAAAGCTTCAACCCCAAAACGCAGGGAAGGTTTGAAACGATCTTTCATGAATCCGTGCTGGGGGTAGATTACGCCGGACATGTTGTGCTGGTAAAGTGCTATTCTGGCATGGCCAACGCCGCATGCGAGGTTTTTGACGCATTGCAGTGGAAAAATGTGGTCGGCACGCTTTCGGGCGACGACACGTTCCTGATCGTTGCACGGTCGGAGCGTGATGCAAAAACGATCTGCTCGGAACTGACGAGACACATTGGATAAAAATAACGCGGGAGAAAAGATATGCTGAGCAGCCTGCAAATTGAAAATGTTGCTGTGATCCAGAAGGCTGAAGTACATTTCAAGCCGGGCCTGAATGTTCTTACCGGTGAGACTGGTGCCGGCAAGTCGATCCTGATCGATTCCATCAATGCGATCCTAGGAAACCGCACTTCAAAGGATCTTGTGCGCACAGGGGCCTCCAAGGCGGTGATCCGTGCAGCCTTTGAGGAGGTGCCCGGTACGGTGCTGGACAGCCTTGAGAAGGCGGGCTACGAGCGCTCGGATGCACTGATGCTCAGCCGCGAGATCACAGCCGAGGGCAAAAGCACCTGCCGCATCAACGGAATGCCTGCAACGGCTGCGGTTCTGCGGGAGCTGTGCGGAGGACTTATCAATATCAACGGTCAGCACGACTCTGTGGGCCTTCTGAACCCGGCAAGACATCTGGGCATTCTGGATGATTATGCGCAGAACAGCGCGGAGTTTCAGGACTATTATGTCCTGTACCGGGAGCTTGTGCGCATCAAGCGGGAGCTGGATGCCATGATCACCGACGAAGCCGAAAAGCAGCGCAGGATCGATCTGTTGAGCTATCAGGTGCAGGAGATCGAGGATGCCGGACTGACCGCCGGAGAGGAACAGACGCTGGAAAGCCGCCGCAAGATCCTTGCCAATGCATCTGCCATCCGGGATAAGATTGCACAGAGCTATGCATTGCTTTCGGGCGATGACGAGGCCTCCGGCGCAGTCGATCTGCTGGGCGAGGCATCCAATGCAGTGGATGCTGCCGCGCAGCTGGATGATGCACTTGCCGGTGCATCCAGTCAGCTGCTGGATCTGTATTACAATGCAAAGGATGTTGCCGCAGATCTGATCGGTCGGCTGGATTCCTATGATACCAACGATGCGGAGCTGGACGAGATTGAGCAGCGTCTGGATCTGATCTACAAGCTCAAGCGCAAATATGGTGATACGGTAGAAGACGTGATCGCTTTTGGACAGAATGCAAGGGAAGAACTGGAGCGCATCCAGTCCTCACAGGAGCGGCATGACCACCTGCAGGCAGAAAAGCTCCGCCTTTATGCGCTGGCCCGTGAAAAGGCAGAAGCACTGACCCAGACGCGCCTGCGCGCTTTTGAAGAGCTGAACAAGCGTATTTCCGGCACGCTGGATTTTCTGAACATGCCGGGCGTGCGCATGACACTGCGCCATACCCGCGGCCCGCTGGCAAGCCATGGGCAGGACAGCATCGAGTTCTACATTTCCACAAACCCCGGTGAGGCGCCCAAACCCCTTGCAAAAATTGCTTCCGGCGGCGAGCTGAGCCGCATCACGCTGGCCATCAAAAATGCAATGGCCGATAAGGATGCCGTGCCTACCGTGATCTATGATGAGATCGACAGCGGTGTTTCTGGCAAAGCCGCCGGGCGTATTGGTAAGGTACTGCGCCAGAGCGCACAGGGCCACCAGATCTTGTGCATCACCCATACAGCCCAGATCGCTGCACTGGCGGACTGCCATCTGCTGATTCAGAAAAATGTAGCCAATGACCGCACCTATACCGAGATCCATCCGCTGGATGAGGAGGGCAGGGTGGAAGCACTGGCCCGGCTGATCTCCGGCGACCACGTTACCGAGCTTTCGCGTGCCAATGCCCGCGAAATGCTGGGTCTTGGCGCAAAATAAGCCAAAATAAGCCGCTGCAGATAAGGGGTTGACAAGCCCGAAGCATTGTGATAAAGTAGTCTTTGTTAATGGCGATGAAGGGAACAAGTACCTTGAAGTGTTCTGCCCAGAGAAACCCCGGTTGGTGTAAGGGGCCGCAGAGCAGCAGGGGAAATACCTCCCGGAGCTGCAGGCTGAATGCCGTTCAGGTTAATAGGCTGTGCCGCGTGCGAGCGTTACAAACGCAGGAGTGTCTCTCTACTCTGGGGTGTGCACTCGTGAGGTCGTTTCTGTGAGGAAGCGGCAAACAGAGGTGGTACCGCGAATTTTCTCGCCCTCTGCCAAATTCATTTTTGGCAGGGGGTGTTTTATTTTTCCCTCTGCCCACAAACAGGAGGAAAAAATCATGACTCTGTACGAAGAACTCAAGGCCCGCGGCCTGGTGGCCCAGATCACCGATGAAGAGATCATCGACCTGATCAACAATGGCAAGGCAACCTTTTACATTGGCTTTGACTGCACTGCCGACAGCCTGACCGCAGGCCACTTTATGGCCCTGACCCTGATGAAGCGCCTGCAGATGGCAGGCAACAAGCCTATTGCCCTGATCGGCGGCGGCACTACCATGATCGGCGACCCCTCTGGCCGTACCGACATGCGCAAGATGCTGACCAAAGAGGATATCGCCCACAATGCCGCATGCTTCAAAAAGCAGATGGAAAAGTTCATCGACTTCTCTGAGGGCAAGGCACTGATGCTGAACAATGCAGACTGGCTGCTGAACCTGAACTACGTGGAACTGCTGCGTGATGTGGGTGCCTGCTTCTCCGTGAACAACATGCTGCGCGCCAAGTGCTACGAGCAGCGCATGGAGAAGGGCCTGTCCTTCCTCGAGTTCAACTACATGATCATGCAGAGCTACGACTTCTACTACATGTTCCAGCACTACGGCTGCAACATGCAGTTCGGCGGCGACGACCAGTGGAGCAACATGCTGGGCGGCACCGAGCTGATCCGCCGTAAGCTGGGCAAGGACGCTTATGCTATGACCATCACCCTGCTGACCGACTCTCAGGGCAAGAAGATGGGCAAGACCGCCGGCAATGCCGTCTGGCTGGACCCCAACAAGACCAGTCCATTCGAGTTTTACCAGTACTGGCGCAATGTGGGCGATGCCGATGTGATGAAGTGCATCCGTATGCTCACCTTCCTGCCGCTGGAGCAGATCGACGAGATGAGCACATGGAAGGATCAGCGCCTGAACGAAGCTAAGGAAATTCTGGCTTACGAGCTGACCAGCATGGTCCATGGCAAAGAAGAGGCCGAGAAGGCCCAGAATGCTGCCCGCGCACTGTTCAGCGGCAGCGCAATGGATACCGAGCACATGCCTTCTACTCAGCTGACCGAGGCCGACCTGACCGATGGCTCCATCGGCATCCTGACCCTGATGGTCAAGGCTGGTCTGGCAGCATCCAACGGCGAGGCACGCCGTCTGGTCGTGCAGGGCGGTGTTCTGGTGGATGGCGAGAAGGTAGCCGCTCCCACCGTTGGCTTCACTGCTGAGCAGCTGGCAAAGGGTATTGTGATCAAGAAGGGCAAGAAGATCTACCACAAAGTCACTCTGTAAAAATATTGAACATGAAAATGCCGGTGTACTCTGTTTTGGAGTGCACCGGCATTTTTTCACTTGATGGAGGATTGCTCGCTTGCTTGCAGAATTTACAGCTCGTAAGCCTTCTTCAATGCTTCGTAAGCTGCATCCTCATTCTCTGCGTGGACCAGCAGGGAAATATCCAGATCGCTGGTGGTGATAAGCAGTACTTCAATGCCGGCCATTGCCAGAGAATTCAGTGCACGGGCAGCCACGCCGCAGCTGGTGACCATTTCTTCACCAAACAGGTTCAGCTTGGAATAACCCACGCTGATCAGCGGGGAAGCCTTGGCATCCTTGTCCAGATTTGCAACGGAAATAGCCTTCATCACCAGCGGAAGATCACTGCTGGAAGCGGTAAAGCTGAAATCGATGGTGGTGCCATGGGGTGCACTCTGGCTGATCATATCTACGACCACACCGTTATCTGCAAAGATCTGCAGGTAACGTGCGAGACTGTTGCCCTTGAACTCTACATCCTGCACACTGATCATCATGAGGCTCGGCTCAATATTGATCTTCGATACTCCGTACATAAGGATCCTCCGTTCTGCCCGAAAGGCGGGCTTCAACAATACAAAAACATTCAGGTAAGCTGTAAAAACTCCGGGTCGATATTTTCCCGGGCAATGGACTGAATCATTTCCAGGCTGAAATCTGGATACGCCTGCCGTACTCCGTGGGCCTTTGTAAGGGCTTCGGTATAATCGCGGAACAGGTAGGTACGCACATTGGATTTGCCTGCATCATAGTGGGTCACCGTCGGCAGAAGTCTGGGAGAGAGCACGCTGCAACGGACAGTGCCGTCCGGTTCGGTCGTTTTTTCAAGCTGAACCGATAAAATTGCGCCGACCAGCTGATCGGGCTTTTCCTGCGTGCTGATAAAATTGCCCAGAGAATAGGCCGTGAACACCTGCCTGCCGTCTGCTGCAGTCAGCCACTGTGCATTTTGCAGCACATGCGGGTGGGTGCCAATGATCAAGTCTGCACCCCAGTCTGCAAGGTTCTGCGCCAGAGTTCGCTGCGGATCTGCGATGGCATGGCTGTTTTCTACGCCCCAGTGCACACCCACCACCACAAAATCTGCAAGCTGACGTGCCGCTTTTACTTGCTGCTCGATCACATCGGTCTGGCTGGTATAGATCACATTGGCCTGCATGGAGCTGTTCTGCGGGATGCCATTGGTATGCTCTGTGTAGGAAAGATACGCGATCGTTACACCATTGACAGTCTGGAGCGGGATATGACCGTAGTCGCTTTCTCCCTTCCACAAACCGGTGGTCACTACATCCTCCGGCATACTGCCCCAGAAGCGCAGGGTAGCGGCAATGCCGGAAGCGCCTTTATCGTAAGTGTGATTGTTGGAAAGGCTGAACACCCGCACACCCGCCCGGTAAAGCGCGCGGGCGCAATCGCCCGGCGTAGAAAAGCATGGGTAGGAGGATGGCTCCAATTCATCCGTGCAGAGCGTTTCCTGATTGATCCAGTTCACATCATGCTGTGCATAAAAAGGCGCAATATGTTCGTAACAGTAATCGAAACTGTAAGCTTCCTCTCCGGAAGCGCGGCGCTGCGCCTGCTTATAAATGGGTGCGTGGATCAGATTATCCCCTGTTGCAGAAAAGCGGACAATCTGAACCAGCGGTTGCGGTTCCGGCTCTGGCGCAGGCTCTGCTTCTTCCGGCTGTGATACAGTGGCAGAACCTGCAGAAGAGCTTTCCGTGCTCACCGGTTCTGCCGTCGGTATGCTTTCCTGCAGAAAGAACTTTGGCAGCAATGGCAGGCAGAACAGAAACACGATCAGCACCGCTCCGGCTGTCCAGAAAGCCTGCCTTCTGGCGCGGCGTTTTGCAGTCGGTCTGCGCCGGTGCTGTTGCGGGGATTGTTTGCTCATCCGCGTCCACATCCTTCCACCATGTTTCTGCCAAAAGCAGAGCAATCAGGCTTTTTAAAGTGCAGCGATCATATCACCCATATTGTACAGGCCCGGCTCCTTTTTTGCAAGGTAAACTGCTGCATTCACAGCGCCGTTTGCAAAAATATTGCGGGAGTAAGCGGTGTGCTTGAGGGTGATTACTTCATCCGGGCCGCAGAACAGCACTTCGTGATCACCCACGATGCTGCCGCCGCGCACGGAACTGATACCAATTTCCTTCGGGTCGCGCTTCTGGCGGACAGAAGAACGGTCATAAACATAATGATATTCGCCATTGTTTTGCTCATTGATGGCATCGGCCAGCATCAGAGCGGTGCCGCTGGGTGCATCCAGCTTGTTGTGGTGGTGCTGCTCCACGATCTCAACATCGTAGTTCACACCCAGAATAGCCGAAGCGCGCTTGCACAGCTCCGACAGCACATTGATGCCCATGGACATATTAGCGCTCTTGAACACCGGCACCGTGCGGGATAGCTGCACCACCTTGAGCTGCAGCTCTTCCGAAAGGCCGGTGGTGCACACCACGATGGGCAGCTTGTGAGCTTCACAGTAGGGCAGAGCCTTTTCCACAGCGGCCGGAGAGCTGAAATCGATGATCACATCGCCCTTGCCGTCCAGCTTTTCCAGGCTGTCATACACAGGGATGCCGTTCTGTTCGCCATCCTTTATGTCGATGCCTGCAATCACGCGGCAGTCCTCGCGCTGTGCGATCATATCACACAGCACATGGCCCATGCGGCCGCCGATGCCCTGAATCACAATATCCGTCATAATTTTTATCCTTTCCTGCCCGTTTTGCATATCGGCATATCGCAAAATGCCCGGACAGAGCGCTCCGCCGGGCATTTTGCAGCCAAAAACTTATTCTGTAATAAGACCCTCTGCACGCAGAGCCTTTTCAATCTGCTCCTTGTGGGCCTCGCTCGGCTCTACCAGAGGCAGACGGCACTCGCCGGCCTCCCAGCCCAGCACATTCATGGCGTACTTCACCGGAATGGGGTTCACTTCGCAGAACAAAGCATCTGCCAGCGGCAGCATTTCCAACTGCAGCTGACGTGCCTTGGCGGTATCGCCGTCAAAGAATGCCTTGCAGCAGTTGTGCACCAGCTCCGGCTTGACATTGGACACGACGCTAATCACGCCCTTGCCGCCCAGAGCCAGCAGGGGAACCACCTGATCGTCGTTGCCGGAATAAATGTTCAGCTCGTCGCCGCACAGCTGTGCAATCTTGGCTACCTGAGAGATGTTGCCGGAAGCTTCCTTGATGCCGTTGATCAGAGGATGCTTGCTCAGTTCCAGAGCGGTCTCCGGGGCAATGTTCAGGCCGGTGCGGGAAGGCACGTTGTACATGATCACCGGGATGCCTCCGGCCTCAGCCATGGCGGTAAAGTGAGCAACCAGACCAGCCTGCGTGGTCTTGTTGTAATAGGGAGTCACCATCAGCAGAGCGTCTGCGCCGCATTCGGCAGACTTTGCGGCCAGTGCGCAGCCGTGGTCGGTATCGTTGGAGCCAGCGCCTGCAATGACGGGCACGCGGTGGTTGACAACATCCACCGTATACTTGATGGCGGCAAGCTGCTCCTCATCGGTCATAGTAGAGCACTCGCCGGTGGTGCCGCAGATGATGATGGCATCGGTATGGTGCGCGATCTGATCCTCAATAATGCGGCCCAGCTCGTCAAAGTTGATGCTTCCGTCCTCGTACATCGGGGTGATAATGGCAACACCCGCGCCGGTAAAGACAGGATTCTTCATAGCCTAAAACTCCTTTGTATGCGCTTTTGCGCAAAATATACTTAGTCGAAATAGCCCTTTGCGGCCAGCAGCTCTGCCAGCAGAACGCCGCCGCCTGCAGCACCGCGCAGGGTGTTGTGGCTCATGCAGGCAAACTTGTAATCAAACAGGGTGTCCTCGCGCAGGCGGCCGATGCACACAGCCATGCCGTTCTCGGTGTTGCGGTCCAGCTTGGGCTGCGGACGATCCGGCTCGGTGAAGTAATGCAGGAACTGCTTGGGTGCGCTGGGCAGGTCAAGCTCCTGTGCGGGGCCGCGGAAGTTTGCCCATGCCTCCAAAATCTGCTCCTTGGTGGGCTTCTTCTCAAAGCTTACAAACACGGCAGCGGTGTGGCCGTCGGAGACAGGCACGCGGAAGCACTGTGCGGTGATCACCGGCTTTTCGGCGTTCACGATATGGTCGCCCTCAATGTGGCCCCACAGCTTGAGCGGCTCGCGCTCGCTCTTTTCTTCCTCGCCGCCAATGTAGGGGATCACATTGTCCACGATCTCGGGCATACGGTCAAAGGTCTTACCTGCACCGGAAATGGCCTGATAGGTGCACACCAGAGCCTTGCTGACGCCAAAATCCTTCATCAACGGGTGCAGGGCAGGAACATAGCTCTGCAGGCTGCAGTTGGACTTGACGGCAATAAAGCCGCGCTTGGTGCCCAGACGCTTGCGCTGTGCGGGGATGATCTCGATGTGGTCGGCGTTGATCTCGGGCACCACCATGGGCACATCCGGGGTAAAGCGGTTTGCACTGTTGTTGGACACCACCGGGCACTCAGCCTTTGCATAGGCCTCTTCCAGAGCCTTGATCTCATCCTTGGGCATGTTGACTGCACAGAAAATAAAATCCACCTGCGAAGCAACCTCTTCCACCTTGGATGCATCCAAAACTACCATCTTCTTGACACTTTCCGGCATGGGGGAGGTCATGGCCCAGCGGGGACCGACAGCTTCCTCATAGGTCTTGCCGGCGCTGCGGCCGGATGCAGCCAGAACGGTCAGCTTGAACCAGGGGTGATTTTCCAGCAGCGTCACAAAACGCTGACCGACCATACCAGTCGCACCTACGATACCCACTTTATACTGTTTTTCCATTTCCAGCACCTTTCCTTTCGTGAAAGCGAACTCAATAAATATTTCTATTACATAGATTCACGGCTTGCAAACCGGACAGCGATGCAATATAATAGATACTGTTTATACAGATTTTATGATATCATTGATACGGTGTCCGTGTCAATCATCGGAAAGGCAAATTGCACGCTATGTTAAAAAAAGATTTTTGGTATGATTTACCCAAAGAACTCATTGCACAGGAGCCGGCTGACCCCAGAGACTCTGCACGGCTGATGGTGCTGAGCCAGAAAGACGACAGCATCCAGCACAAGATCTTCCACGATCTACCGGAATTTTTAGAGCCGGGCGACCTGCTGGTGGTAAACAATTCCAAGGTCCTGCCTGCCCGCATCGTGGGCGTCAAGCAGCCCACCGGTGCTGTGTGTGAGCTGCTTTTGCTGCGTCAGGTCAAAGGTGACCAGTGGGAATGTCTGGCAAAGCCCGGCAAGCGGATGCAGCCCGGCACCAAAGTGAGCTTTGGCGATGGCAGCCTGACCGCCGTGGTGGACGAGACCATGGAGGACGGCAACAAGTACGTTACATTCTATTACGATACCGAGACCCTTTATGAAAAGCTGGACGAATTTGGCAAAATGCCTCTGCCGCCCTACATCACAAAGCAGCTGGAGGATCAGAGCCAGTACCAGACCGTCTATGCCAAGGAGCTTGGCAGCGCCGCAGCGCCCACGGCTGGCCTGCACTTCACCCCGGAGCTGATGGATACCATCCGTGCCAAGGGCGTGAACATTGCCGAAGTGACCCTGCATGTGGGTCTGGGCACCTTCCGCCCTGTACAGGAGGACGAGATCACGGATCACAAAATGCACAGCGAATGGTACTGCATCGACGAAAAAACGGCGCAGATGATCCGCGATACCAAGGCTGCCGGTCACCGTGTGATCGCAGTGGGCACTACCAGCTGCCGCACGCTGGAAGCCGTTGCCGCAAAGTACGGCGAGATCCGCGCCTGCAGCGGCAACACCTCCATTTTTCTGTACCCGGGCGTGAAGTTCAACTGCATCGACGGCCTGATCACCAACTTCCACCTGCCGGAAAGCACCCTTATCATGCTGGTGTCGGCCCTGTATGGCTACGAAAAGACCATGGCAGCCTATAAGGTGGCTGTGGAGGAACGTTATAGATTCTTCTCTTTTGGCGATGCGATGCTGATTCTTTGATTATTTTTCCCGCTATTCTGTTGTTGATGAGCCTGATCCCGGGCTTTTTCATGAAGATCGCACGGCTGTTTTCCGTGCACAGAAAGGAACAAAAACTATGCCTTCTTTGACGACCTATAAGCTGCTCAAGCAGGAACACGACGCCCGGCGGGGCGAGTTCAAGACCGTGCACGGCACGGTGCAGACGCCCGCTTTTCAGAACGTGGCTACCGCCGGTGCCATCAAGGGCGGGTTGTCTGCTCAGGACCTGAAAGACATTGGCGCACAGGTCATGCTGTGCAACACCTACCACCTGCATCTGCGCCCCGGCGACAAGCTGGTAGCCGATATGGGCGGTCTGCACAAATTTACCCGCTGGAACGGCCCCATTCTGACCGACAGCGGTGGATTTCAGGTATTCAGTCTGGCAAAGCTGCGCAAGATCACCGAAGAGGGCGTGACCTTTGCCTCCCATCTGGACGGCCACCGCATCTTTATGGGACCGGAAGAGAGCATGCAGATTCAGGCAAACCTTGGCTCTACCATCGCCATGGCCTTTGATGAGTGCGTAGAGAACCCCGCACAGCACGATTATTCCAAGGCCAGCTGCGAACGAACGACCCGTTGGCTGAAACGCTGTAAGATTGAAATGGCCCGCCTGAAGCACGAGGGCATTTCCGTGAATCCCGATCAGCTGCTGTTTGGCATCAATCAGGGCTGCACCTTTGCTGATCTGCGTGTGGAGCACATGAAGCAGATCGCAGACCTTGATCTGGACGGTTACGCCATCGGCGGTCTGGCTGTGGGCGAGCCCACCGAGGTGATGTATGAAATGATCAGTCAGGTGGAGCCCCACATGCCCAAGGATAAGATCCGCTACCTGATGGGCGTTGGCACCCCCGGCAATATCATTGAGGCAGTTTCCCGCGGCGTGGATCTGTTTGACTGCGTGATGCCCAGCCGTAATGCACGCCACGGCCACTTGAACACCTGGGGCGGTATCATCAACATCAAGAATGCAAAGTATGAGCGCGATGAACGCCCTATTGATCCTGCCTGTGGCTGTCCGGTCTGCCGCAGCTATTCCCGCGCCTATATCCGCCACCTGTTCAAAGCGGAGGAGATTTTGGGAATGCGCCTTGCCGTCATGCACAACCTGTGGTTCTATAACCATTTGATGGAGCGTATCCGGGATGAGCTGGATGCAGGCACCTTCACGGCTTTCCACGATAAATATGTAAAGCTTCTGGATACCCGAATTTGAGAATAAGTCTTGCAACAGGTCGTTTAAAAAGGTATAATAAGCTTATCTGAATTTTGAGAGGAGATTTTGCCCCATGCAATTTCTGACTACCACTTCCGAAGGCTACATCAGCCTGTTCTTCACACTGGCTCTGATGCTGGTTCTGCTGTACTTCATGATCTATCGTCCCCAGAAGAAGCAGGAGAAGAAGGATGCCGCAATGCGCAGCAGCCTGGAGATCGGCGATCAGGTCACCACCATTGGCGGTGTCATTGGCCGTGTTGTTGCAATCAAGGACGATACCTTTGTTCTGGAGACCGGTGCTGACCGTGTGAAGATCCGCTTCACCAAGACTGCAATTTCCGCTGTTGAAAAGCTGAACATGGACAAGGCTGACAAGAAGTAAGCTTTTTCTTCAAACAATTAAGAGCATATCAAACGCGTCTTCCTGCATAGATTACTGGCAGGGAGGCGCGTTTTTATGTCTGAGAAAAAACTTTTCCCGGCGGAACTCCGGGTTCTTCTGCTGGCCGGGGCAGTCGGCGTTATGGTCACAGCGGGCTGGCTGGCCGCAATGGCAGCGCTGATGACAGCACAGGGTTATTCTGGTGCCGCCGCACCGCCGCTGGCAACAGCAGCCGTTGGTGCAGGGAGCCTTTGCAGCGGTTGGATCGCTGCATTTTGCAAAAAGGAACGCGGCCTGCTGTGCGGGCTTGTACAGGGCCTGTTTTATACGGTATTGCTCGTGGTGCTCAGCGTTCCTTCCGGTACACTTACGGAAGAGCCGCCGCTGCTGCGGTTTGCTGTGCTGATTCTGTGCGGCAGTATTGGCGGATTGCTGGGCATGGTGACCCGGGAGAAAAAGCGCCGCAGCTGAACAAATAAAACAAGGAGGTTCGATCATGTGGGTCTATCAGCAAACAGGAACGCCAGCGCACTTGCCAGAAGCCGCGCAGCAGCTTTCCACAGGTGAAGCTGCGCTTCTGCCGCAGCCGCAGAAAACACTGCCGCCAGAACGATCCGCACCGGAAGTGCCTTCACCGCTGCAGAGACATAACACGGAAACCCGGCAAAAAACCTGCTGGCTGCTCGTCTGTGCCTTTCTGATCGGCTCTGGCTCAGCTGGCGTGCTTCTGGCTTTCTGCGAAAAGCAGCAGCCGGACTGGCTGCAATATTACCTGCAAAGCTGGCGCGGCCTGTTTGCTGCTGCAAATGCACATACTGCGGCCAGCCTTTTCGGAATGGAATATCTTACGCTGGCTGCGGCCGCGACCCTTCTGTTCCTGATGGGCTTTTCCGCACTGGGGCCGGTTTTGATTTTTTTGTTTACGATGTTCTATGGGCTGGGAAACGGGACGCTGTTTGTGCAGCTGCTTTCCGACACGGCACTGAAAAAGGAAACGTGGCTTCTGCTGCTTGCATTTCTGCCTGCGGCAGCTGCTTCTGCAGGGCTGTGCACGCTCGGCACAGATTCTCTGCGGGTGAGCAGCCAGATCCGCGTCTGTTCCTTTTTTGCAGCAGGGCCTGACCGGGAGATCGTCCGGCCACATGGATTCATCCGGCAGTATCTGCTGACGCTGACGTTATTTGTGCCGCTGTGCGGCATTTCTGCAGCGCTTGCAAGCATTGGAAGCAGGCTTTGAACAAGGGCTTTTCTTGCGGGTTTGCTTGTTATATGCTACAATAGAGAATAATAAAACCAAGACAATGTAACAGGAGCTTTTTTGATGAAGGAACCCAAACTGAAAACTGTATATGTGTGTTCCAACTGCGGCGAGACAAGCCCCCGCTGGATGGGCCGCTGCCCAAGCTGCGGCAGCTGGAACACGATGAACGAGGACGTTGTAGCGGAAGCCCCCAAAGCAGGTACTGCCGCAGCCAAACAGGCGGCAGCCGCCCGCCCGGAAGGGGTGACCACCCTGACCGCAAAACGCCTTTCTGAGATCAGCATGACCGAAGAAAAAAGCCGTATTCTGACCGGCATTTCGGAGCTGGACCGTGTACTTGGCGGCGGCATTGTGCTGGGCGGCGTTGTGCTTTTGAGCGGTGAGCCGGGTGTGGGCAAATCTACTATGCTTCTGCAGCTGTGCGGTGCCATTTCCAACCAGCACAGCGTTTTGTATATCACTGGCGAGGAATCGGTGCGGCAGGTCAAGCTGCGCGCTGCCCGGCTGAAAGTGCCGCAGGATAACATCTTTCTGGCAGCGGAGAATGATGTGGACGAGATCTGCGGCCTGATCGAAAAAGAAAAGCCGGATCTCGTGGTCATCGACTCCATCCAGACGATGCGCTGCATGGATATCTCGTCCTCCGCCGGTACAGTAAGTCAGGTCAAGGAAAGTGCGGCCCGCCTGCTGGCCGTGGCCAAAAAGCAGGAGATCCCCATGTTCATTGTGGGCCATGTGAACAAGGACGGTGCCATTGCAGGCCCCAAAGTCATGGAGCATATCGTGGATACGGTGCTTTACTTTGAGGGCGATAAAATGCTGCCGTACCGCATCCTGCGTGCGGCCAAGAACCGTTATGGCTCCACCAATGAGCTGGGCATGTTTGATATGACGGGGCAGGGCCTTGCTGAGATCGAAAACCCTTCACAGATGCTGCTGGAAGGCCGTCCTCTTGGCGTTTCCGGCAACTGTGTGGCCTGTACCATGGAGGGCAGCCGTCCCATTTTGAGCGAAATTCAGGCCCTTGCAACCAAAACCAATTTTCCAGCACCGCGCCGTGCCTGCAGCGGCTACGACTACAACCGCATGAACCTGCTGATCGCTGTGCTGGAAAAGCGTGCAGGGTATTTCTTTGGAAACCTGGATGTATATATCAACATCGTGGGCGGCATTGCGCTGCGTGATACTGCCTGTGATCTTTCTGTCTGCTTGAGTATGGTCTCCTCGCTGCTGGACAGGCCCGTCAGCGATAAGCTGATTGCCATTGGCGAGGTCGGCCTTGGCGGTGAAGTGCGCAGCGTACCCAATCTGGAACAGCGCCTGCATGAGGCAGAGCGTATCGGCTTTGAACGTGCGGTGATCCCGAAACACAGCCTGAATCATCTGAGCCCGGCAGATTATCCTGGAATGCAGCTGATCGGCGCGGCTTATATCACCGATGCGATCAATGCCCTGAAATCTGACCGCTTATAAGAGGAAAAACAATGTCGATCTATCTGGACGAGAAAAATCCCGGCAAGCACAAGCCCTTCGATGATGCTGCGCCGGACATTGTAGAATACGTCCGCTATCTGGAAGTGATCGCGGGCAAAAGCGCAAACACGGCGTTCAGCTACTACTGTGATCTGCGCGGATTCAGCCGTTTTATGAAGCGCCGCCGTGGGCTTGTGCCCGAAGACAGTGAGATGAAGGATATCGACCCCAAAGGGCTGGACACCGCATTCTGGGCCTCCGTAACAAAGGAGGATATCTACGAATATCTGTACTTTTTAAACCGCGAGTGCGGCAACAAAAAGTCCTCAACGGCCCGGCGGCTGGCAAGCCTGCACGGCTTTTATGATTACCTGGTCAATCAGGTCAACCGGCTGGATGCAGATCCGACTGCGGCCATCCACCCACCCAAACAGGATAAGGTACTGCCCAAATATCTGACGGCGGAGCAGTCCATGGAGTTATTGGAAAGCACGCAGACCCAAAGCGATTTTCCGGAGCGGGATTATTGCATGGTGACGCTGTTTTTGAACTGTGGAATGCGTCTGGCAGAGCTTGTCGGCATGAATCTGGACGACATTGATTTGGAAAACCGCCAGATACGCCTGTTTGGCAAGGGCCACAAGGAGCGCATGGTTTATCTGAATGATGCCTGCATGGAAGCATTGCGGCTGTATCTGGGCAAACGCAATACGATAGAGGGACTTCTGCCGCAGGAAAAGGCGGTCTTTATTACCCGACGGCGCAAAGAGCGTATCTCGAACCGCAGGGTAGAACAGCTAGTGACCGGTGCAATGAAAGCAGCCGGATTAAAAGGCTTTTCCACACATAAGCTGCGCCACACTGCCGCAACTCTGATGTATCAGACCGGCAATGTGGATATCCTTACACTCAAGCAGCTTTTGGGCCACAGCAACGTGTCTACCACACAAATTTATACGCACCTACAGGAATTTCAGGTGCGCGCGGCTATTGAAGAAAACCCGCTGGGTAAAGTCAAAAAGCCTAAAGCATCTTCTCGAATCTTGGATACAACAGAAAAGGAAACAGGGGAGACAGCAGAGGATTCAGCTCTGGATGAGGAACTTTCGTCTGTGCCCATGAAAGCCTTTGAGGGTGCGGCTCAGGATGGCATCGGGCTGGATGCTTCCGTGCTTGCAATGAAGCCTGATGCGAACGCTGGAAACGGAAATTCCTGAACCACATAAGAATACCCATAAAATGAAACGATACCGTCTGTGACGCGTCCAAAGTGCGGATATGTCATCGGCGGTATTTTTATAGATATATTTATATAAATATAGATAATGGAATGATAAGCTGTGATCTGGCCAGCGATTTGAAATCGTACGAGCAGATGGTCGTGCGCAGAAAAATAAAAAGGTCAGAATGACCACAGAACTTATAGCAACATAAAAAGAGAATCTGGAAAAATAAAATGCAAGCGCGCATGGCAGCGGCAGACTGTGCAGCTTTGTAATTTGTAAGTCCATAAAAAGATTGTAGCACCAAAATACTAATAAGACACAAAAATATAAAAAACGCAAAAGTTGAATCATACGGTATTACAGATGGCTGCAGATCCGCAGGTCGCGGAAAAAGGCCAGATTCAGGAAAATAGAGGTTTTTCGCTTCCCTGCATTTCGCATAACGTGCATTATACGAAAATTACGCAATCAAAAAAATAAGACCGCCCTTCTCTTCTGGTTATGAGTTCAGCGGTCTTAAAATACTGATGGCTGTATGGTGTTGGGTTCAGAATGTTATCGCTTCTTCTCCCTTTGTGATGCTTTGCTGATACTTTTTAATTTAAAGTGAACCCGGCAAGCTGCTCGGCCTGCGGCTGTGTGCCAAAGTATGCACAGATCGCTTCGTAATAAACACGGGCTGTTTTTTTACAACCTTCTTCGCTGCCGAACTGTGCAACATCTGCTTCATTCGTTACAAAGCATTGCTCTGCCAGCACTGCCGGACAATTTACATCTTCCAGCAACGTAAAGCTTCGCTCTGCACGCACCTCGGCGTGGGTGCTTTCCACCAGTTGCTTCTGATCGTTTTCCAGATAATAAATGTATCGGACTCCCCCGCGCCCACGCAGAGATGCTCCTGCAGCCTGCATTCCTTTGGCAAGCAGCTGCGCAAAGTAAAAGCTTTCCTGATGCCAAGTCCGGCCCGGCACTGCCGGATAGCACTCAAAGCCGGATGCAGTGGAGCCATTTGCAGCTGAGTTGCCGTGGATGGAAAGCAGCAGCTGCGGTGCCTGTTCGTCCGCTCTGGCGGCACGCTGGGCGGGTGTAGTGGTTTCATCAAAGCTGTCACGGGTCTGCAGCGGAATAAAATTAGAGTCCTGCTGCAGCAGCCGGATCAGTTCCGAGGCGGTTGCTGCGGTCATATCTTTTTCTTCGATCACTCCCCTTGCACCCGGGTCTGCTCCACCGTGCCCAGCATCGATCACCACGCGGTAAGGCGGATCACCGACCTGCGGACGGAATTCTTCACCGGCGATGCTTTCCGCTGGCTGAGCTGTCTGCAGAGTCAGCGCTGCATGCCAGAGTGAGCTGCCAAACCAGATGCCCACTGCGCAAAAAAGCAGAATGACCGTATTTTTGAGCACATGAGAAGTCTGTTTTCGTCTTTTTGAGTGCGCGGCATTGGAATATCGTTTTGCCATTTTGGCTTACATCCTTATATTAGCATTCTTTATAGAATACGATCCTGCTCTGCAAATTCCTTCAATGTGAGAAAAAGCTACCCGAAAAATCCTTCGGATAGCTTTTTCTTTATTTCAGCTCTACCACGGTCACGCCGCTTTCACCCTCGCCATAACGGCCCAGACGGAAGCTTTTGACCATGCGGTTGCCGCGCAGATGCTTGTGGATAGCTGTGCGCAGCGCACCGGTGCCATTGCCGTGGATCAGATAAACCACTGTCTGTCCGTTCAGGATGGCACGGTCGATAAAGGAATCCACCTCCGGCAGCGCTTCGTCCACCGTCAGGCCCAGCAGATTGCATTCCATCTTGGCGGAACGCTGTACCCTCTCTACCCTGCCGTTCGGGCGGTTGACATCGCCGGTCAGGCGGGAATAACGCTGCTGTGCTTTAGTCTGCGGTTTCTTTTCCTTGACCAGCTTTTCCGGCTGTTTCAAGCCCTTGAGCGGAACTTTGGTCTTGATGATGCCTGCACGCACCAGAACATCGCCGTTTTTATCCGGCAGGGCCAATACGGTGGCCAGCTGGTTCAGCTCTGCAATGCAGACCTCCTGCCCTACCTTGACCTCTTTCAGCGGCACAAATTCCTTGACGGGGTTATGCACCGCCTCGGAGCCGATAAACAGCTTTTCCGATTCTTTTTTGGCGATCTCGCGGGCGCGCTGAGCTTTCTGCTGAGTGCTCATGCGCTCGTCCTTCTGCAGCTGACGCAGTTCATCAGTCAGGGCGTAAGCCTGACTTTCCACCTGCTGTGCCAGCGCACGAGCCTTGGCACGGGCAGCTTCCAGTTCATTTTCGCCCTGACGGATCAGCTCATCACGCTTTTTCTGCGCGGCTTCCAGCTGGTGGGAAGCTTCATTTTTCAGCTCTTCCACCTCGTTCTGGCTTTCCTTCAGCTGCAGCTTCAGATCATCCAGCTGTCCCAGAACGGCATCCAGACGCTTATCCTCTGCGGAAAGATGCTGCTGTGCCGCTTCGATCACGCGCTCCGGGATGCCCAACTTTTCGCTGATGAGGAACGCATTGGATTTGCCCGGCACGCCGACGCTCAGCTTATAGGTCGGGCGCAGCGTTTCCAGATCAAACTCACAGCTGGCATTGACAACGCCCTTGGTTTCCAGAGCAAACACCTTCAGCTCCGCGTAGTGAGTGGTGGCCATCAGCAGCACGCCGCGGCGGCGCAGCTCTTCAATGATGGCCACAGCCAGCGCAGCACCTTCGGCGGGGTCGGTACCGGCACCAAGCTCGTCCAGCAGCACCAGTGTGTGCGGCATGGCAAGCTCCAGAATGCCGGTGATCTTTTTCATATGACCGGAGAAGGTGGAAAGGCTCTGCTCAATGCTCTGTTCATCGCCGATATCCACCAGGAATTCGTCAAATACGCAGATCTCGCTACGCTCGTCAGCCGGGATCAGGAAGCCGCACTGCGCCATGGCGCACAGCAGGCCCGCTGTTTTCAAGGTGACGGTTTTGCCGCCGGTGTTCGGGCCGGTGATGATCAGCGAATCGTAATCCCTGCCCAGAGCAATATCCACAGGCACGCACTTTTTAGGATCGATCAGCGGGTGGCGCGCACGGATCAGCGAGAAGGAATCGTCGGTGCGGACAGCAGGCTTGAATGCCTTGAGATCCAAAGCCAGCCGTGCCTTTGCCAGCAGAACATCGATCTCCAGCATAGCCTTGTAGCTGTACTGGAACTGCGGCTCAATGGCGGCCACCTGTGCGGTAAAGGCCACCAGAATGCGCTCGATCTCCTGCGCTTCCTGCGCACGGTACTGCAAAATGCGGGCATTGGCTTCCACAACGGCCTGCGGCTCCACAAAGACGGTGGCTCCGGTAGACGAAACATCATGAATAATGCCGCTCACCTCACCGCGGTATTCGCTCTTGACCGGCACAACATACCGGCCATTGCGCATGGAAACCACGCTTTCCTGTAGATACTTGGAAGTATCCATATTGCGGACCATGCTCTCCAGACGGTCACGGATGCTGTTCTCCGTTGCGCGGATCTTGTTGCGCAGGTCGTTCAGGGTATGAGAGGCCGTGTCTGCCATGGCATCCGGTGCCAGAATGGCGCTGGAGATCTGCTGTTCCAGGCCCGGCTGCGGTGCCAGCGCATAGAACAGATCGTCTGTAGGCAGAGCGTCGTGCTCCGAAGCACCATACCAGCTTGAAAGATTCTGAAAATTGCGCAGTGCACCAGCCACCATCAACAGCTCGCCCATTGAAAGTACGCCGCCTTTTACGGCACGGGCCGCCAGCTGACTGACATTCTCCACGCCGCCAAAGCGCGGGGAGCCGTTTTTGATCAGCAGGGTGTTGATGGCATCGGTCTGTTCCAGCGCATAGCGCACCTCGTCCGGGTCGCACTGCGGCTGAGTGGCAAGCAGCATTTCGCGCGCTTCCTTGCACACGCAGCCCTCTGCGGCACGGGCGATGATCTTATCCAGTTCCAGAGTTTTTAAGTAACTTGTTTCCATAGGTTCCCTTTATGCTCAGGGCAGCAGGGTCTTTAAAAAGTCATAGCTTTTCAAAGGCTTGTCCATGTGGGTCAGTGCATAGCGCTCTGCCACTGCGGAAAGCTTTTCCAGACTGCCCACAGAAATTTTGAATGCAAATATTTTTTTGTCGTCCACAAGGCAGATGTGCCGCAGCGCATACAGTGCGCCCTGATCAAGGTTGCAGGTCTTTCCTGCTTTTGCGGCGCAGTCTGCACAGAGCAGATGGCCTTCCTGCACATCCAGATAGAACGCAGCACCATCATAGGCGCTGCAATCGCGGCAGCACACGATCTGCGGCATAAAGCCGCACTCGCTCATGGTGCGCAGTTCAAACACGGCCTTGATCACCCGCAGGTCCGTTTTGCTCTCGCTGATCATATAGAAACAGTTGAGCAGCAGCCGAAGCTCCCGCTGTGCCTCCTGCCCGGTGGGCGAAAGGGTCATTGCCATTTCAGCCATATACATGGCAAGGCTCATGCCCTCAATGCTGGACGAGATGCCGTGAAAGACATTTTTCACTTCTGCTTCCCGCACAGTGTACATGTTGCGGCCCGGCACCAGTGTGAACTCGGAGTAGCAGAACAGCCCGCACGCGCTGAACAGCTTGCTCTTCAGCCGCAGGCTGCTCTGCGCTGCTGCCGAGATCACGCCCAGTTCCGGTGTCAGGATCGTCAGAATGCGGTCCGATTCCTTATAGCGGGTCTCCTTCAGCACCAGACCCGTGGTTACAAAGGCTTCCATTTTCTTGGTCCTCTGCCGGGGCTTCTTCCGGCCGCTGTTGTTTATAATCGAGATAACGAAGAATGTTTCCCGTGCAGGCAAACGCCTGCCAGCTTGCTTGTGCATCCATTTGCAGCACCTCTTCCCTGTTACGGATAGTGTCAGGTTTATTTTAACCGTTCATCCAAGGGAATTCTGTCCTGCTTTGGCAAGTGTCAGCGGTTATTGGTGTTCTGCTTGAAGCCAAAGTTGTTCAGCAGGAACTCGTTATCGCGCCAATCGGATTTTACCTTTACCCAGCACTGCAGATTGACGCGGCAACCCAAAAACTCTTCGCAGTCTGCACGGGCAGCACTGGCAATTTTTTTCAGCATTGCACCGCCTTTTCCAATGACCATGCCCTTGTGGCTTTCGCGCTCGCAGTAGATATTTACATCAATATCGATCAGGTCGGTACCCGGGCGCTCTTTGAAGCGCTCCACCACAACAGCAATGCCATGGGGGATCTCGTCGCGCATGAACAGCAGGGCCTTTTCACGGATGACCTCCGCCACAAGCTCCTTTTCCGGCATATCCGTGTAGGCATCATCATCAAAATAATGCGGGCCTTCCACAGCATAGCGGCTCAAAGCATCGAACAGCACTTCGCAGCCGTCGTTATCACGGACGCTGATGGTGTAGATATCGTCGAATACACCCAATGCCTTCAGCTCTTCTTTGCGGGCTTCCAGATCAGCAGGCTCCTTGACAAGGTCGGTCTTGTTGATGACTGCAATTGCCGGGCCGCCGCTGCTGCGCAGCATATCCACCAGCACCATTTCCGATTCATTCAGTGCGCCGTAAGGCTCAAACAGCATCATGGAAACATCCACATCTGCAATGGAATCGCTGGCAGTCTTATCCATCCGTTTACCCAGTTTGTTGCGTGCCTTGTGCACACCGGGTGTATCCAGCAGCACATACTGCAGCGGCCCGCGGGTGATCACGCCGGTAATGCGGGTACGGGTGGTCTGCGGCTTGGAAGTGACGATGGCTACCTTTTCGCCAACCAGAAGGTTGGTCAGACTGGATTTGCCAACATTGGGACGGCCAATGACAGCCACAAAAACGGAAGAAGTATCATAATGCCCCTGAATGGGTGTAGCGTTACTCAAAATCTAGCTCCTGTCTGTATTGTGCGGCAACCGCACGGTGAATCAATTACTCGGTATAGCTTACGGTGCGCGGCAGGCCCAGCTGCAGCAGAACAGCTTCCTCTTTCTCACGCATCCGCATGGCTTCCAGACCGCCATTTTCGTGGTCGTAGCCCAGCAGGTGCAGCATGGAGTGCACCGTCAGGAACGCCACCTCACGCTGCAGCGGATGGCCGTAAAGGTTTGCCTGCTCCTGTGCACGCTCCATACTGATGACGATGTCACCCAGCATTTTGCAGCCGTTGTTCTCGTCAACATCATATTTGCCGTCTACACCCAGAGGGAAGCTCAGCACGTCGGTGGGCATGGGCTTGTTGCGGTACTGGTTGTTCAGCTCAGCAATGGCGGCGTTATCCACAAAGGTCACGCTGATCTCTGCAGGAGCTTCAAAATGCTCATACTCCAGCACGGCATTACAGGCACGGCGGATGAGAATGCGCAGACCGGAAGGAACCTTGACGGCCTTCTGTGAATTGGTGATCAAAACTTTATTGGACATAAATCAGTCCACTCCTTTCTGTTTTTGATGGCTTTATATGAATTCTGGTGATTTTATTTTTCAGGGTGTGCAGCCTTTTCGTAAGCCTTGATAATTTCCTGCACTAGACGGTGGCGCACAACATCCTTCTCAGTAAAATAGCACTGTGCAATCCCATTTACATTTTTAAGCACGTGCAGTGCATCCACAAGACCGCTGCGGGTGCGTTCCGGCAGATCGATCTGGGTCACATCACCGGTAACCACCACCTTGGAGCCGACACCCATACGTGTGAGGAACATTTTCATCTGCTCCGGTGTGGTGTTCTGTGCCTCGTCCAGAATGATAAAGGAATCATCCAGCGTGCGTCCGCGCATATAGGCAAGCGGTGCAACCTCAATGATCTGCTTTTCCACAAGGCGCTCGTAAGTTTCGGCACCAAGCATATCAAACAGGCCGTCATACAGCGGGCGCAGATAAGGGTCTACCTTCTGCTGCAGATCACCGGGCAGAAAGCCCAGCTTTTCACCTGCTTCCACTGCCGGGCGGGTGAGCACGATGCGGGAAACATCCTTGGCTTTAAAAGCCTTTACCGCCATGGCAACGGCCAGATAGGTCTTGCCGGTACCCGCCGGGCCAACGCCAAAGGTGATGGCATTGGTGCGGATGGCATTGAGATATTCCTTCTGGCCCAGTGTTTTGGGCCGGATCGGCCGCCCCTTGACCGTTACGGTAACAAAATCTTCGGTCAGTTCCTTGACCCGCTTTTCTGCTCCGTCGTGCGCCAGACTGATGCAGTAGCGCACGGTCTGGTCTTCCAGCGGTGTATGATTCTCGATCAGAAGCAGCATTCCCTCCACAGCGCGGCTGGCCGCGGCAACATTGGCCGGTTCGCCTGAAAGCCGCAGCTGCGTGCCCCGGCAGACCGCCGTAACAGAAAATTCGTTCTCCAGCAGACGGATGTTCCGGTCGCAGTTGCCAAAAACAGCTGCGGCGACCTCTACACTATCCAGTTCAATATTCTTTTCTGCCATGTGCTCCTCCTGAAAGGATATATTTTAATGCTTCTATTGTACCACCAAAATCTCGAGAAGAAAACTGTGAAAAGTACACAAAATATTTTCATCCGTTCCATCGGTTTTTTCATACGCCAAGGCAGCTGCCCATGCAAAGCGTCAGCGGCAAAAAAGAAAATGCAGAAACAGGAATGCATCCTGTACAAATGATCTTGTCAAGCCCTTTTGTGCCACAACCACAGAGAAAAACAAAGCATATCTTTGGCCAAAAAGGCAATAGCAAACTTTTCCCCTGCGTGCTACAATAGCAAGCGTTGTGCGGCTTGCACCCGGCCGGCCGCTCCGGAATGCTGAAATCAAAGGAGAAGGAACCATGGAACAACTTTTTCTGATGCCCGGTGAAGAACGCTGCGAACGCTTCAAGGATGGCAACGGTATTCCGAGAGTTCACTACTCCTATCGCTCGATGCACGGTGCATTCTTCGACTGCGAGAGCCGCAGTTTGGAGGAAGCACAGCGCCTGTGTGAGGACTGGCTGGTAGGTCAGGACCGCTGCTACCGCAACTGAAATAGAAACCTCCGCTTCCCTGTCGGTACTGCCGCCGGGAAGCGGAGGTTTTTGCTTTATACAGTTTTATTTCCACAGTTGAGCGCAGACAAGTTCCAGCACACTGCCCGCGATGCAGCGGGCCTTATCCGAAATGAGAAAACAGTTGAAAAGTTCCTCTTTGCGGGGGTCTATATCGGCCACCTTAAAACCGGGCGTTACCGGATAACTGCTGCGCAGAAGTCCGCGCAGAATGCCCGTGATCTGTGTGGTCACAGAGATCATGGCACCATCTGCCGTGCGGATTTGCGCAATGGTCTCACCCGCTTCCACAATATCTCCAATTTTGCGGAGATCCATAAATATACCGGCCGTGTCGGCATGGATCACGCGCTCTTTTCCGTAGCCTCCAACGATTCCGGGAATGCCGGTATCAGGGATGGCACTGCCTTCCCGAATGATGCGTCCCAGCCGGTGGCCGCGATTGGTTTCCACCACCACATCCACATCCTGCCCGGCCGTGAAACCGGGGCCGAGTGCAATGGTCAGGGGTGCCATATCCCGCGTTGTGCCAAGATTCTTTTTGGCAAGGATCGCATCCACAAGGACATCCGGCTTTGCGGGCGCAATGCTTTTTCCTTGCGGGTCTACCAGAACAGGAACGGCATTCTGTTTCCAGACTTCTTCTGCCTGCGCCAGAGTTTCGATTCGTACCGCACGCAGACCTTCAACGGCGGTCTCACCTTCATAAACGGCTTCGCACAGAGAAACCTGCCGCCGGATCGCCGCCGGATGCTCCGCTTCCAGCACCAGCACACGCAGGCCTGCGCTCCACAGCCGGTGAATGGTGCCGGTAGCAAGGTCGCCGCCGCCGCGCACAAGGATCAGTGCATCCTTCTTCATTTGATCTCCTCTCCGGGCTGGAGTCGAGTCAATACGATCTCCATAGACCCACCGCAGGCAGCAATTGCTGCATCATCATTTTTGCCGTCTGCCGAAAAATGCAGCCGTTGATACGCCGGAGCAGCTCCCGTCAGCATTTCCTGTGCAGCCAGAATGGTGCGGTGCTCCATAATACCGCCGCCCACACTGCCCACAATAGAGCCGTCTGTGCGAACCAGCATTTTTGCGCCGATTTCCCGCGGCGTAGAGCCGTGCCGCGCCGCAATCACGGCAAGCACCGCCTGCTGCCCGGCGGCATCTGTCTGAGCCATGGCTTCCAGAAGGGCAGATGAAAAGCCCTCCGTCTGCGGACGCGCATTCTTGATCGATACGATCTGTGCCAGAATGGAAAGTGCGATCTCCTCTGCCGTCTGTGAGCCGATGGAAAGCCCGATGGGTGCGTACAACGCCTCCACTCTTTCGGCATCGATACCGGCTTCCAGAAGTTGACGGCGCACCAGTGCGGCACGTCCGCGGCTGCCCATCATGCCAACATAGGCTGCAGGCTTTTTTAATATCACCTTCAGGCAGTCCACATCAAATGCATGTGCCCGGGTGACGACCACAAAATAAGTCTCTGCGCCGTCAGGTACCTGTGCAAGCGCTTTATCAAACGGCAGGCAGAGCACTTTATCGGCTCCGGCCAGCCGCAGCTGCTGTGCATATTCCTCGCGGTCATCCATTGCAAGGACCGTCAGGCCCAGCAGCTTTGCAAGCTGCACAACGGCTGCAGCCACATGTCCACCGCCGCAGACTACCAGCTGCGGCACCGCGCCAAAGCGCTCCGCAAAGATGTCTGTGCCTGCAACAGAGTGGATACCAGCTGCTGTGCAGCCCTGCAGTTCTGTCAGGTGCTGCAGCAGTACGGTGCTGTCTCCCCTCTGCCACACAGGCCTGCCCTCCAGCAAAAGCAGCTGGCTCCCCGCGGCATCACCCTCTAACTGGGCCACCATCGTCCAGCCACCCGCAGAACGGGCTTTTTGCAGCATTGTATAAAGCGGCATTTTACCCATGCGTCATTCTCCTGTTTTATCTTTATTACTGTTCTACTGCTGCGGCCTGATCGTAACGTGCCGGGTCCAGCCGGTTCTGCCACTGCTCAAATTCTTCCGGCAGCATCCGCCAGGCAAGGCCGCAGCCTGCGGAGATCTCGCGCGGCAGTGGGATGAGCCTGCCCGGAACCTTCTCCGCAAGGCACTGCTTTTCCCATTCCATGGCATCCAGCGTTGTGCGGAATGAAAGAACAATATAAGTTTTTTTGATGCGCATATCAGATCTCCTGTGCAAGCTCCTGAACAGCGGCTGCGGTCTGAAGCACTTCGGCTTCCGTATTGAAATGCGAAAAGCTGAACCGTACCACGCCCTGTTCCACCGTGCCCAGCGCTTTATGCATCAGCGGTGCACAGTGCGCACCGGCACGCACACAGATGCTGTAGTCCTCCCACAGAATATCTGCAATGCGGGCTGAATCTTCGTCTCCGATGTTGAGCGAGATAATGGGAGCATGCAGCGCCATTTCCGGGTCGCCGTAGATCTTCACGTTCGGCAGATCTCGAATGTTTTTATAAAAGAGCGCCGCCAGTGCAGTTTCTTTTGCACACAGCGTTTCCACACCCTGAGCCAGAATCCATTCTACACCGGCACACAGGCCCGCCAGACCCGGAACATTGAGCGTCCCGGCTTCCAGAGCGGTGGGCATCTGTGCGGGATGCTGTTCATCAAAGCTGTGTACGCCGCTGCCTCCCACTACCAATGGCTGGATGAAAAGCCCCGGGCGCACATACAAGCCGCCTGTTCCCTGCGGGCCAAGCAGCGCCTTATGCCCGGTGAAGCATAGCACATCAATGCCCAGTGCCTGTACGTCAATGGGCTGTGAACCCGCCGTCTGGGCCGCATCCACGATCAGCAGCAGGCCGTGCCGGTGCGCAAAACCCGCTGCTTTTGCAAGATCTGTTCCGTTGCCGGTCACATTGGAAGCACCTGTTACGACCAGCGCTTTTGTATTGGGCTGAACCAGCTTATCCCAGTCATCATATTGCAGCCGTCCGCGCTCATCCACGCCCGCAAAACTGAACTGCAAGCCCTGTTCCCGCAGCCGGTAGAGCGGCCGCAGAACAGAGTTATGCTCACATACCGTTGTGATGATATGATCGCCCGGTGCAAAAAGACCACCCAATGCAATGTTCAAGGCCTCCGTTGCATTTGCCGCAAAGGCAATACAGGACGGGTCTGGTGCGTGGAGGAGCTTTGCCATTGCGCACCGCGCAGCATAAACAAGACGGCTTGCGTGCAGCGTGGGCTCATGGGCACCCCGTCCCGGATTGCCTGCCGTGCGCATTGCGTCCAGCACAGCCTGCTCTACCTGCGGCGGCTTGCGCAGGGTCGTGGCAGCGTTATCCAGATAGATCACGGTTTCACCACGTTGCCTGCCTGCGTCAGCTTTTCCACGATGGTGTACATGTTGGTCACACTGCCAACAGCAAGCTTTTCGGTCAGGCCATAGAAATTCAGGCAGGTGCCGCAGGTCATGATCTCCACGCCCTGTGCTTCCAGTGCCTTCAGGTCATCCAGCATGGGCGAACCCTCACAGGTCAGGGACGCGCCGCCGTTATAGAACAGCACTGTTTTGGGCAGCTGATCCTGCTGGGTAAGTGCGAACACAAAGGCCTTGAGCAGGGACTTGCCAAGGTCATCTGCGCCAATGCCCATTTTATCAGAGCTGATGGCAACCACCGTGTCCGTGCGGGTGTCCGGTGCACAGGCCGGTGCTTCTTCAGTGGGTGTTTCGGACGCTTCGCCGACCGTGAACAGCACGCGGTATTCCCGCTCGGCCAGCTTTTCGGCGCTGTACTGATAACCTTTCTGCTGGGCCATTTTGGTAAGGTTCTGCACGGCGATCTCATTATCCACCAGCACTTCCACCTCACCGGCACCCTTCAGTTCAGAGATCGCCTTTTTGGCTTTTACAACGGGCAGCGGGCATGTGTCACCACGGGCATCAACTTTCAGCATCATAATTGTAGGTCTCCATCAGTATTTTACAGTGATTTCCTGTTCGGTTTTGGGTATGATCTCACCCACGATCTTTGCGGGCAGGCCAGCGGCCTGCAGCTCTGCTTCCAGCGCATTTGCTTCTTCTGGCAACACGGCCAGCAATAGTCCGCCGGAAGTCTGTGGGTCAAACAGCACCTCTTCCATTGCAAACGGCACATTTTCAAAAGTGACATATGGGCCGGTATGGTTGCGGTTGCGCTGTCCGGCAGCAGTATACAAAAAATCATCTGCCGCTTTTTCGGCTCCCGGTAGAACCGGCACCATCCGTGCATCAATGATACAGGAAAGCTTTCCGCCCATCATCTCGTGCAGATGGCCCAGAAAACTGAAACCGGTCACATCGGTTACCGCGTGGACCGTATACTTTCGGCTGATCTCGGCAGCGTTTTTGTTCAGCGTTGTCATGGACGCAATGGCACCGGCCATATCTTTCGGTGCCGCTTCGCCCACACGGTTTGCCGTGCAGATCAGGCCCACGCCCAGAGCTTTTGTTAAAATCAGCTTGTCGCCGGGCCTGCCGGAATCATTCGTATACATTTTTTTCGGGTCCACAAGGCCAGTCACCGAAAGTCCGTATTTCACACCTGTATCGGCAATGGAATGCCCGCCCGCAAGGCTTCCACCCGCTTCGGCCACCTTCTTGGCTCCGCCGCGCAGAATCTCGCCCAGAATGTTCAGATCCATGCTCTCAGGAAAGCAGACCAGGTTCAGTGCAGTCTTCACCTCGCCACCCATGGCATAGACATCACTCAGGGCGTTGGCCGCTGCGATCTGGCCGAAGGTATAGGGGTCATCCACCATCGGCGGGAAAAAATCCACTGTCTGTACCAGCGCCACATCATCGGTAATGCGGTATACAGCCGCATCATCCCGGCTGTCGTACCCGACCAGAAGGCTCGGGTCTCTTGCACCGCGCGGCAGCTTTTCCAGAATACGGCTCAGCGCTCCGGCTCCCAGCTTTGCGGTACATCCGCCGCCGGTGCAGAACACGATCTTGCCTTCTTTGCTCATGCACGTTCTCCTTTCTCGAAATGAGACATAGCGCAGGAAATCCGATAAATTTTTTTCAGAATATCAGCCACCTGCCGGGCCAGAGCAGCCTGCTCTTTTGTATCGACCTGATTGAGTACAACATAAAAGCTGCGATCCCCTACAGCCTTCCTTCCACCGGCTTCACTTGCAAGCAGATTTGCCAGAAGTTCCGGTATCAACTGCGCATCCTGCGGAACACAAAGCAGCTCTGCGGCAAGCTCCGCCCGGAAACAGACCTCCCGGAGCGGATGCCTCAACGCAGAAAGCCCTGCTACGGCCAGAACCGTATCGCACTGCGGTAAAAGCACCGGCTCGTGCGCAGCGGGTGCCTTGCAGGGCATCCGTTTTGCGCCGTCCGCTTCAATGAGCACGATATCTGCAAGGGTCATCCAGCGCTCCAGCTGTGCCTGCGGCGGGGCCGTCAATTTGCCGCCGGGTGCAGCGGTTCCGGCCACGGCATAACTGCCGCACTTCCACAGGCGGAAAAGCTCTGCATCCGTCTGTGCCCAGACCCCGCCGGGCGGCTGCATAATATGGGTGGTGGTAGCGGCCAATACCCGCCAGCCCTTGCGGGCGCAGTGCGCAGCCAGATTGTACATCAGTGTGGTCTTTCCGCCGCCGCCCACCAGAGAAATAACATGTCCCTTCTCCGCAAGAAACGGAAAAATTTTTTCGTCGATCATTTCTGCTTTTCTGCAACTGCCATGGCGATTTTTTCCGGTGTGATGGGCAGCTCATAGAACCGGGTGCCGATAGCGTTATAGATGGCATCGGAAATGGCAGGCAGCGGTGTGTTGATGACCACCTCACCAATGGACTTTGCGCCAAAGGGTCCGTTGGGTTCATAGCTGCTCTCGAATTCAACCTTGATCTTGCCCACATCGGTGCGGGCCGGAATTTTGTACTGGAACAGAGAATTCTCTTCCGGGTAGCCATTTTTATCGTAGGTGATGTTTTCGGTCAGAGTCATGCCGATGCCCTGCAGCAGACCGCCCTCAGCCTGCACACGGGTCAGGTTCGGGTTGATGGGCGTGCCGCAGTCCACACAGGCATCAAATTCCAGCAGCTTTACCTCGCCGGTCTCAGTATCCACTTCCACCTCAGCAGCACCAACCATGAACGGCGGCGGCGACAAAGGCGAAGTATGCGTTTCGGTGGCTTCCAGCGGAACCATGTGGCCGAACTGCGAAGCATACGCGATCTCGCTCAGAGACTTTTTCTGTGTGGGATCTTTGCTCTTGAAAACATCTTTTCCATCAAATTCCACCTCGTCCTCGGTGCATTCCAGCAGCTCTGCGCCCAGCTTGCAGATCTGGCCGCGCAGCTTCATGGCACACTTTTCGGTGGCCTTGCCGGTAACGTAAGTGGTACTGGACGCATAGGAGCCGGAGTCATAGGGCGAGGTATCCGTATCAGCTCCGAAGACCGTGATATTGTCCAGCGGGCAGTCCAGCACTTCGGCGGCGATCTGCGCCAGTGTAGTGTCACAGCCGGTGCCCATGTCGGCCGCACCGATCATCAGGGTGTAGAAGCCGTCGTCATTCAGTTTCAGGGTGGCACTGCCCACATCCATGCCGGAAATGCCGGAGCCCTGCATCGCCATGCCCATACCGACAGCGCGCACCTTGCTGTTGCCCATATCACGGGCAGGGTATTTGTGCTCCCAGTCGATCATATCCCGCACCTTGACAAGGCAGCGGTCCAGCGCGCAGCTGGTGTTGACAGCCCCATAGTAGGCGGGCATCACATCGCCCTCCTGTACGGTGTTTTTCAGCCGCAGCTCAAAGGGGTCCATATTCAGCTTATGAGCCAGTTCATTGACAGCAGATTCTACGGCAAACAGTCCCTGCGTTGCGCCGTAACCGCGGTAAGCACCGGCAGACATGTGGTTCGTATACACCACATCACTGATAAAGCGGAAGGCTTCTGCCTTGCCGTACAGCGGGATGGACTTGTGACCGGAAAGGCCCACAGTCGTAGGGCCATGCTCACCGTAAGCACCGGTATTGGAAAGGGTGTACAGATCAATGCCCTTCACAACGCCGTCCTTCGTGGCACCCAGCCGCACATGGATCTCCATTTCGTGACGCGGCGAGGATGCAATCTGGCTTTCCACACGGCTGAAAATGATCTTGGAGGGCTTTTTGGTCTTCCATGTCACAAAAGCCGGATATACCTCACTGACCGCCGTCTGCTTGGCACCAAATCCGCCGCCGATGCGGGGCTTTGCCACGCGCACCATGGATTTGGGAATATGCAGTGCGTTCGCAATATTGCGCCGTGCATGGAACACGATCTGCGTGGAGCTGAGCACATTCAGCCGCCCATAGGTATCAATGGAGCAGTAGGTGCGGAAGGTCTCCATCATGGCCTGCTGGCAGGCTTTGGTATGGTAAATGTGGTCAATGACTACATCGCTGGCTGCAAGCACTGCATCGATATCGCCGGAACCACTCTCATCGTGGGCGCAGAGGTTGCGTTTGTTGTCGGCTCCCACCGGGCACAGACTGGCCCAGTTGTCCTCCGGATGCACCAGAATGGGGTTATCCTTGGCAGTGTGATAGTCCAGCACTGCTTCCAAAACCTCATATTCCACTTTGATGAGCTTGAGAGCCTTATCCACGCACTTTTCGTCCTTACCGGCCACAATGGCCACCACATCGCCCACAAAGCGCACATGGCGGTCAATGAGCAGGCGGTCGCGCGGACTGGCTTCCGGATAGGTCTGGCCAGCCTGCGTGTAGCGCGGCGCATCCTGCGGCACATCCTCCCATGTAAAGATTGCCTCGATGCCGGGCACCTTTTTTGCTACAGCCGTATTGATAGTTTTGACGATGGCATTTGCGTGCGGAGAGCGCAGCAGCTTTACGATCAGGCAGTCCTGCGGGATCACATCGTCCATATAGACGGGCTGGCCGGTGACCAGCTGCATGGCATCCTTTTTACGGAAAGGCTTGTTGATGGTACTCATTCTGCGGCCTCCTTCTGCTTTTTCCATGCCAGAAAGTTCATGATGCCGCGCAGCTGGCCCTCATAGCCAGAGCAGCGGCAGAGGTTGCCGGAGAGATATTCCTTCACTTCTTCCTCACTGGGGTACGGATTCTCGCGGAAGAGGGCCAGCGCGTTCATGATAAAGCCCGGGTTGCAGAAGCCACACTGCTCTGCACCCTGATCCGCGATAAAGCCGCCAAACTCCGCGGCTTCTTCCTGCAGGCCTTCCAGTGTGGTAATGCTGTGGCCGCTGGCACGCGCTGCCAGTACCGAGCAGGACAACACCGGTTTCTCGTCCAGAAACACCGTGCACAGACCACAGTTGGAGGTCTCACAGCCGCGCTTGACGCTCTTGCAGCCGTGGGCACGTACAAAATCGATCAGCAGCATATCTGCAGCCACATCCTCTGTGACCTTGATGCCGTTCAATGTAAGAGTGATCTGCATTTAATTTTCCTCCTGTGCCGTGCGTGCTTCCAGTTCCAGAACAGCACGCTTTGTCAAAACGCCTGCCAGATGGCGGCGGTACTCGGCATTGCCGCGCATATTGGAGCCAGTGACAATTTTTTGCTTTACTTCATCGGCAAAGTTCTGCGCCAGTTCCTGCGCAGAAACACCCGCCTTTGCCAGCAGCTCAAACAGCACAGCCTTGAGCGGCCGCGCACCGATCGCAATGCGATAGCTGCCGTTTTCCAGACGGGCGGCAGCGCAGGTAAGCACCGGGATATCAGTCTGGCTGTTGCGCACGGACTGATAGAAAAATTCTGCTTCTTCCTTTTTAACGATCAGCCGCACAAGGATGTCCCGGTCATAAGGGCGCTCAGCATACTCCTGCAGGGATATGATTCCACTCTTGTACAACTCTACCGAACAGTCCATGGCCATAAACAGCGTGAGCACATCAGAAAAGCCGAACCGGCTGTAGATGCTGCCACCCACAGTTGCCAGATTGCGCAGCTGCACGCCCACGATATGCCGCAGCGCTTCCTTTACTGCGCCATGGGTATACGCAGCAAGACCGGCGTGCTCTTCCAGCTGGCGCAGTGTAACCATGGCACCAATGGAAAAGCTGCCCTCGGTCTCCTCTATGGTGTCCAGTCCCAGACCGGACAGGTCGATGGCTGTACCGACATTGATGTTCTCCATTTTGAGCCAGATCATGCCGCCCAGCACACGGTTGGCCTTTTTCTGGTTCAGCTGCCACGCTTCTTCCAGACTTTCGGCCTGCTTATATTCTCGGATCGTCATCATAGATGCAGGTTCCTCTCTCTTTTTTTCTCTGTTCTTTTATTTTAACACAGATTTCGATATAATACTATTGTGAATTCGTTTCAGAAAGAGTGGTACTATATGAAAGAACTTCTTCCGGTGGGCTGTGTCATCATGGCATCCGGTCTGAGCCAGCGCTTCGGCTCCAACAAACTCCTTGCGCCGTTCTGCGGGGAACCGATGCTATGCCGCGCATTTGCAGCGACCGATACTCCAAAGCTTTCGGCCCGCATCGTGGTGACACGTTCGGACGAAGTTGCGCAGCTTTGCCGCTCCCGCAATGTTCCGGTGCTGCTGCACGATCTGCCCGGTCGAAACGATACGGTGAGGCTGGGACTTTCCGCGCTGCTGGAACAGGTTCCGGAGCTTTTTGGCTGCATGTTCCTGCCGGGAGACCAGCCGCTTTTGTGCCGCGAGACAGTGGAAGCCATGGCAGGCATCTCCGGGTGGGATCAAAGAACTCGGCTGGAACGGCAAAAAGAAACAGAACGGGAGATCTTCCGTCTGGGATTCCGGGTCCGTAACGACCCGTCTCCCCTTACCGGAAGTCCCGTTCTGTTTGAAAAAGGACTTTTTCAGGAACTGCTCACCTTGCCGCAGGGCATGGGCGGAAGTGTTCTGCTTCGGAAATATCCCGCGCATGTTCACACCGTTTACATTGCGGATCGGAATGAATTGGCCGACGCCGACACGCCCGAAGCACTTGCGCAATTGGAAGCGCTGGCCCGGCAAAAGCTTTGAGCTTTATTCTGCCTTGTCATCCTTCGGCAGCAGCACATTCAGCAGAATCGCCACAAACGCAGCCGGAACGATGCCGGACTCGCCGCAGATCAGCTGTAAAGCGTGCGGAGCCTGTGCCAGAATGCCGCTGTTGGCACCCATGCCGTAGCCAACACCCAGAGCCACCGAGACGATGGTAAGCTGACGCGGGGTCATCTTTTCCTTGGTGATGAGCTGGATGCCGCTGACCACGATGGAAGAGAACATCATAACGGCAGCACCGCCCAGAACGGCCTGCGGCATAATGGAGATCAGTGCGCCGAGCTTGGGGATCAGGCCGCACAGGATCAGGAAGATGGCACCGGAGGCCAGAGCCATGCGGTTGACCACTTTGGTCATGGCCACCAGACCCACGTTCTGGCTGAAGGAAGTGTTGGGCAGTACACCGAACAGAGCCGCAAAGGAGGAGCCCAGACCGTCACAGATCACACCGCCGGACAGCTCTTTATCGGTGGGCTCACGATTCATGCCGCCCTCCATGACACCGGAGATATCACCCACGGTCTCAACAGCGGTAACAACGAACATGATCATCACCGGCATAATAGCGCGCATATCAAACACGATCTTGACCGGCATCAGCTTGGGAATGGCAAACCAAGAAGCCTGTGCCACCTTATTCCAGTTGAGCACCCATGCCTTGGTAAACTCTACACCATCGGCAGTGACACCGGTGGTGGGCAGCACCAGACCCATGACAAAGGCCGCAACGTAACCGGCCAGAATGCCGATCAGGATCGCAGAAGAGCTGAGGAAGCCCGTGGTCCAGTGCTTGAAGATCAGAATGACCACCAATACGAACAGGGCAAGCAGAAGATTTTCCATGGAGCCAAAGTCTTTTGCGCTGTTGCCGCCGCCAAAGGAATTGATGCCTACTGAAATCAGCGAAAGACCGATGGAAAGTACAACCGTACCGGTGACGACCGGCGGGAAAAACTTGCGCAGGGGCTTGAGGAAGAAGCCCAGCACGCTTTCAAAGATGCCGCCGATGATGGATGCACCCATAATGGCACCATAGGCCAGCACACCGCCGCCCATGCTGCCGACAACACTGTTGAACACGCCGATAAAACCGGAACTGGTGCCCATGATGATGGGCACGCTACCGCCCACGGGGCCGATGGTGAACAGCTGCACCAGTGTGACCACACCGGCCACGAACATGGCACTCTGCAGCAACGTGACCTGCAGATCTGCAAACTCACCACCCGCAATGCCGCAGGCACTGGTGATGATCAGCAGCGGGGTCAGGTTGCCCACAAACATGGCGCAGACATGCTGCAGACCCAGCGGGATGGCCTGTTTCAGGGACATTTTTGCGTCGAACTGATACGCCGACTCTTCGAGCTTGACTTCCTTCAAATGTTCCACTCTCCTCAAATCTTGACAAAAATCATTCTTTTCGACTGCTTTACCAAAAAAGCGGATTTATTATAGCAAAACTGCGTATCCTTGTAAATTAAGTATGACTTTTTCGTGAACGGCTGTTTCCCGCTGAGAAACACAAAAAGCAGGGCGCTTTGTGCGTTTTTTCCGCTTTGGTCGGAAGAATTTCGCGCAGAACTCCTGCTTTTTTGTTTTGTTTTATTTGATTTTTGTGCGATATGGAAATTTTACAGCGTTCTCAGCCCGTAATCTTTTAAACAGCGCTGGATGCCCTGCTGAGTGGTGTCGAACCGGATGCCGAAGCGTTCCAGTTTTGTGGTGTCCATCACAAGGTTCCGGCCCCAGCTTTCTTCCTCGATCTGCACAGCGATTCCCAGCGTTTCGGCAAACTGCCGGGCGGTGCATACCATGTTTTCAGCATTGCCGCTGCCAAAATTGTATACGCCGCCTGGCAGCGTCATGGCAGGCTCCAGATTTTCGATCACCTGCCGCACATAGGTCACGCCGCGGTGGTCGTTCCGGGAGAAGCGCAGAGCCTCTCCCTTCAGCGCGGCACGCAGAAGATTCAGCGGCAGATTGCCGCGGATGGGCAGCCCATAGCCGGGCAGGTCATACATCCAGCTGGCACGCAGATGGACCGAGTCCGGGCAGAGCTCCAGCACACGCTGCTCTGCTTTCAGCTTGTATTGGCCGTAAATGTTTGCGGGATGCAGGGCCAGTGTTTCCGGCAGCGGCCCCTGCTGCTGCACACCAGCATAGACCTGATCCGAGCTGAATGCCACCAGCTTTGCCTTCGTCTGCTGCGCAGCCCGTGCCAGCCAGACTGGCAGCTCCACATTGGCACGGTAAGCTTCTGCCGGATGCTGCGCACAGTAACTGGTATCGGAAAGAGCGGCGGTGTGCAGGATCACATCCGGATGCAAAGCTTCCACCTGTGCACGGGTGAGAGCTTCATCGGCTGTACAGAAAAAGCCTTTTGGAAGGGCGCAAAGCTCGTACTTTCCCTGCCACTGCTGCAAAATGCGGGAGCCGACAAAGCCGCCTGCACCGGTGATAAGAATTTTTTTCATGATAATTTCCTCCTGTAGGGCAATGAAAAAGTGCCCAGCAGCATGACAGCCTGCCGGGCACAAAAATTTTAAAGGAACAGTTCCAGCACGAACACGACGGCACAGCAGGCCACAGATACCTGAAACAGGCTTGCGCCGAACCAAGCAGCTGCAATGCCTACCACCAGCGCCATGGCACCGGCAGCCGGGCTCTGGGTCGCGTTGACAATGGCCGGGAAGGTCATGACCGCCAGCGTCACATAGGGCACATAATACAGAAACGACTGAATGAAGCGATTTTTGATGGGCTTGCGGATCAGTGTGAGCGGAAGGATGCGGATGGCATAGGATACCAGCGCCATCACTGCAATGTAAATGTAATGATTATGCGTCATGCTCTGCCTCCTGCTCTTCTGGATTTACCGGAAAAAGAACTGCTGCAGCGCTGGAAATGAGCACTGTGAGCAAAATGGTGCGCGTGCCCTCCGAAAGAGCGGAGATACCCGGCAGGTAATTGCACACAAAGCTCAGTGCAAAGCTGATGGCAACAAGTGCAGCTACCACCCTGCTCTTACGCGCCGGAGGAATGATGATGGCAAGGAACATGCCGTAAAGGGCAACGCTCAGCGCACTGACAGCCCGCAGCGGCAGCAGATTGCCCGCAATGATGCCCAACGCTGTACCGATGGCCCAAGCCGGTGCCGCCAGCAGAATGGCACCGTAGGTATAATATGGGTTCAGGCTGCCGGGCCGTGCAATGGTGATGCCAAAAAGCTCGTCTGTCACATCATAACCGATGAGCAGCCTGTGCCAGAAGGGTGTGCCCGGCGCAAAGCGCTGGGCCAGTGCGCAGCTCATGAGCAGATAGCGCGCATTGGCAATCAGTGTGATGATGGCCACTTCCAGATAGGTCGCATTGGCCATGATGATGGCAAATGCAGCGTACTCGCCTGCCGAAGCGTTGTTCAGTAGGCTGACCAGAAAGCCCTGAAACGGGGTAAAGCCTGCCCGGCGGGCCGCAATGCCCAGCGAGAAGGAAACAGCAAAATAGCCCAGCGCAATGGGAACGCCATCCCGCATGCCCTCACAGAAAATCTTTTTGCTGAAAGCCCAAACCGGCCTTTCTGCATTGACAAGTTCCGGGGCAAGGAGCTTACTTTTGGAATTCATCTTTGTTTTTTTACTCCTTTCCTATTTCAAACACCGCTTTTTATTATACTCTCCCGCACACAGAGAAGGAAGGGCTTTTTCACTTTCTTTTCGGCACAAAAGGAAAACGCCGCCTGAAAAGGCGGCGTTCTTCGTCGATTTATGCGCCCGGCACCAGAAAATGCATCGCCTGCGGCAGGACCTGCGTACCGGCTTCCAGCCCATTTGCCGTCAGGATCTGTGCCGGTGACACATGGAACCGTCTGGCAATGCCGAACAACTCCTCCCCTGCCTGTGCATAGTAGATGCGCAGTGCGATCTCCGGGTCCGGAGTCGTCAGCGGTTCGCCCAGCTCAATGCTGCCGATGCCCGAATGTGTGCTCCGGCAGAGGATGGCTCCTTCGGCACGGGCGGTGACCGTCACTTCCAATGTGCCGCCAGTGCAGCTGCACTGGATGTTCTCGGTGCTCAGCCAGCATTCCGGGCTGAACTGTGCACCCGGCGGGGCTTCTACTGCAAGCGGAAAGACAAGCTCCAGTGTTTTTTCGTAGCTTTCCAGCTCGGCAAGACTGTTCTCGGCAAAGGCGGTGGCAACGGCACGCACCGTAAAGGCCCAGCCGTCGCGGTAAGGTGTTACCTGCGCCGGTCCATAAGACACAAAGCAGGCGCGCAGCTGAGCATCCGCATCTGGCAGCGGCCCGGAGACCGTGGAAGATGCTGTCTCGTTCAGCATACAGGCAAGATCTTCTGCTGCCAATTCCTGCGGCGTGACGGCGGTTTCAAACTGCGTAGAAAAGGCATCCGCTACGTATTGCAGCTGGCAGGGCCGCCATGCGTGCAAATGCATCATCACGCTGGCTGTCAGTTGGCCGCTGGCTTCCTGTTCGCCCTCCGCAAGGGCAAAGCCCACCGGCTCCAGCACGCACATGCATCTGCAGTCCTCTGCTACGCCTTCCAGATCCACCACCTGATTGAACGGCAGGGATGCCGCCTGACTTTGCAGGCTGCTTTCGCCTTCCGCACGCCAGGCGCATTGGGCACGTACCTCGCCCTTGACCACTGCCTTGCCCGCCAGCAGCTTTACCTCCCGCACGGCGGCACTGCCGGTAATGTCCAGAATGGCTGCGGGCGGCTTTGCAAACACAAGCTCCCCTTCCACAGTGACCAGCTTTTCCAGCACCGCGGTGCTGCGCACGCCGTTCAGCGTCTGCAATTTCTGTTCAATGCCGCCATCGGCCAGCGCCGTGATCAGTTCCTGTTTATCCTGTGTATGGATAGTAACCACAAGACCATAGGCTCCGCGCACCTCGATGCGGTGCGGGTTTACCGCCCGGCAGTTGAGGTATTCGGTCTGCCCTTCTACCATGGCCATCCAGCTGGTGAAGGAAAATTCCGGCACCTCCAGCTGCTTTGTAAACGGCAGCTTCTGCTCGGTCTGGCAAAGCCCGGCCCCGTCCTCGCCCTGATAAAACACAGTGCAGCGCAGATAGCCTTCCAATGTAAGCCGCCCGGGCTGCAGCTGCTTTTGCAGCACCACCGGTTTTGCAAAGCATTTGACCAGCTTGAACACCGGCGGAAGATAATCTGAAATCAGGATCTCGGTTTCCAGCGGAAGTTCTGCCTTGACGGTGCAGCTCGTGCCTGCCTGTGGCAGCGTATCCCGAAAGATCTTCAGTTCCATGCAGTGTGCTCCTTTCCCTGTCCGTCTCTACTGGAAAGGTATGCACATGCTTTGCAGGATATGCGCGCAAAAAAGGCACCGTGCAAAACGCACGATGCCTTTGGGCCTTTTGAAACAATCAGATCGTTTTGCGCAGGACAGCCGCCTGCATTACATGGTATTTCTGCATCAGCCGGACGGCAGCCGGTGTGATCTTCTCGCCGCTGACCACAATGGGGATCGCAGGCGGGCAGGAAACCGTCGGCATAGCGCAGATACGCCCCACCGCCTGCTCTGTGGGCACCTGCTCCTGCGGAGCAAACACGGCCTGCCGGATGCTGCAGCAGGTGTGCAATTCGTGTTCCAGCTCCAAAAGCTCACGATCGTTTTTTTCCGGGAGCGGGAACGGTCCTGTAAGGTTTTCCACAATGTGGAGAACGGCAGAAGTCAGCCGTTCAAAGTCCTGCGGCGGATTTGCCGGGGTGAACATCAGCACAACATAGCGCGGGTCGGCATATTCGCACTCGACCTTTGCGCTGCGCAGCGCTTCTGCAAGCTCTGTGCCGGTCATGCCCAGTGTAGCAGCATCCAGCGTGACCTTGAGAGGTTCGCTTTCCAGTGCCAGCGGCCCCGGGCAGTGTTTTGCCGCAGCGGCTTCGTTCAGCTCCCGGCGCAGGCGGGTCAAATATCCGCAGCACTGCAAAAGCCGCAGCGGATAACCCTCCGACAGAACCTGATTGCATTTGTCCAGCGACTGCAAGATCAGGTAAGACGGACTGGTGGAACCAAACAATGCCAGTGCATTGCGCACAGCGGCTTCGTCCTGAATGGGGGCATTTTTGCCCAGATGCAGGTATGCGCCGCCAGTGACAACGGGCAGCGTTTTATGGCCGGAGTCGCAGCACATGGCCGCGCCCAGTGCAATAGGATGCTGACCGCCCTGCGGCAGAAAACGCAGGTAAGCACCGTGGGCATTATCCACCAGAAGCGGAACGCCAAAATCCTTGCACACTTCGGCCAGCGCTGCAATATCCTGCACGCCGCCCAGATAATCCGGACTGGTGACATAGATACCAAAAGGCTTCCTGCCCTGCTGTGCCAAACCCTGCAGAGCACCTGTCAGCTTTGCAGCTGACACCGGGCAGCTGCAAAGTGCACCGGCATCCTGCGGCGCAGGCCAGAGCCACTGGATATCAAAATCCAGCAGCGCCGCCGCATACAACAGCGCTTTGTGAGCGTTGCGCGCTGCCAGCAGGACCGGGCGCTGTCCGGCTGCGGGCGCAGCCTGCAGTGCAAGGCACAGCATTGCACGGATGCACTGGGACGAGCCCTCTGTGCTGTAATAGGTATGCACCGTGCCGAACAGCCGGGTAGCGTTGGCTTCGCTCTGGGCAATGATGCCGTCAGCCCCATACAGTTCATCCGCACCCTTTATTTCGGTAATGTCCCACGGCTCAAAGCCCAAAAGGCTCTGGCCCTTGTGGCCGGGCATATGCAGCCGCGAGGTGCCGGACTGTGCGTAACGGCGCACAAAATCCACAATAGGCGTGGTCGTGCTCATTCGCAGGCTTCGCCATCAGCACAGGCGTTACAGGTGGAACCCAGCTCAATAGGCACCTCGATGCCCTTGGCGGCAAGTTCCTGATTCTCAGCGACCTTGATCATGATAGCGCATTCCATTCGCTTTTTGAACAGCTCGCAGCCGTACTCATACACACCGGTAATGTTGCCGGTAGCGTGGTAGGAGTTTGCTGCACAGCCGCCGGAGCAGTACAGCTTTGCCCAGCAGTTCTGGCACTCCTTGCGGGCATAGGCGTTGCAGTGCTTGAACTCATCGCGCACGGCAGTGTTCGTAACGCCCTTCCAGATATCGCCCATCAGGTACTTGGGGTCGCCCACAAACTGGTGGCAGGGGTACAGATCGCCCCAAGGAGTAACAGCCATGTACTCCGTGCCGGAGCCACAGCCGGAAATGCGCTTGTAGATGCAGGGGCCGCCGGTGAGGTCGATCATGTAGTGGTAGAAGGTAAAGCCGCGGCCCTCGCGGTTGCGCTTGATCATTTCCTTGGCAAGGATCTCGTACTGTTCCTTCAGGATGGGCAGATCTTCCTCGGTCAGGGCACTGGGGTCGCCGGGCTTAGACACCACAGGCTCCATGCTCAGCTCAGTAAAGCCAAGGTCGGCCATGTGGAAGATATCGTTGGTGAAGTCGGTGTTGTAGTGGGTGTAGGTGCCGCGCATGTAGTAGTTCTTGTCGCCGCGCTTCTTCACGAACTCCTGGAACTTGGGCACGATGGTATCGTAGCTGCCGCGGCCTGCATAGTCCTTGCGGAAGCGGTCGTTGACCTCTTTGCGGCCATCCAGACTCAGAACGACGTTGTGGCACTCCTTGTTGCAGAAATCGATCACATCGTCATCGATCAGCATACCGTTGGTGGTCATGGTAAAGCGGAAGTTCTTGTTGTGGATCTTCTCCTGCTCACGGCAGTAGGCCACCAGCTTTTTGACCATGTCAAAATTCATCAGCGGTTCGCCGCCAAAGAAGTCCACCTCAAGGTTGCGGCGGGTGCCGGAGTTTTCGATCAGGAAGTCCATGGCACGCTTGCCCACTTCAAAGCTCATCAGCGCACGGTCGCCCTGATAGCGGCCCTGCGAAGCAAAGCAGTAGGAGCAGTTCAGGTTGCAGGTGTGTGCAACATGCAGGCACAAGGCCTTGACCACGGTGTTGCGGTTTTTAAAGTCGAAAGCCATATTCTCATAGGTATCCGGGGTCCACAGCTTGCCTGCTTCCTTCAGGCTGGTCACATCATCGATGCACTGACGCAGATCTTCCTCCGTGACATCCTCGCGGTCTCCATACTTTGCCATCATAGCCGAAACGATCTCGTCAGCAGTATGCTCCGGGTACATGGCAATGATATCGTATGCAACATCGTCCACCACATGCACCGAGCCGCTGCAGGTGTCCAGCACGATGTTATAGCCGTTCAATTGATACTGGTGTACCATTTTACTCTCCATTCCAATTATACAAAAAAATGCCGCCCGGCAAAGGCGGCAGGGGGTTGCAAAAATTACTTGTTGCTGTTCTCGCACTGCTGGTTAGCCACGCCGCAGGAGGTCTTGCAAGCGGACTGGCAGGAAGTCTGGCACTCGCCGCAGCCGCCGGTCTTAACGCTCTTGGTCAGGTCACGAGTAGCAATGGTCTTAATACGTTCCATAATAGAAAACCTCTCTAACTCTCAAAATTTCATCGCGCCGGACAAAGCCCAGTACGCATTTATCTTTGATTATGATAACACGCAAGGGGCTTTCTGTCAAGATTTTTATGCTGCCAACCTGTTCAAACCTGTCCAGCAGGCTGATACTTCGTCAGGACGGTGTGCAGCCCCAGCTCCCGCGCCCTGGCCAGTAAGTACCGGTAGCGGCACAAAAGCGCCTGCCGCTCGTAAATGCGCTGCTCGATCAGGTCTGTATCTACCTCCAGATCAAACATCATCTCATTGCGCCGCAGGCAGAACAGACATTCCTTCAGCTCTTCTTCCAGTTCTGGGTGATAGCGTTCGTGCTCGGTATCCCGCGGGATGCGGCTCGAAAGCAAAGTTTGGGTGTTCTGGGCATGGGTTCGTTCCAGCATAGGCCGTCCTCCTCTTCTTTGTGTATCTTGAAGGTTTGTACATTTTAGTATATGAAGAGACCGGTGCAGAATATGCCAGTTTATGGTAAAGCAGAAACTTCTCCGCTGGTGCGCGCATTTTAAAAAAGTTTGCAATTTTTTCAAAATCACGCTTGACAAGTATCACTTTTCCGCGTATAATAGCACACGTTGAGCGGCTCACACTGCGAAACGCAATCGAATATTGGGGATTTGCATAGTGGTAGTGCGGTAGACTCTGACTCTACTTGTGGGAGTTCGATTCTCTCATCCCCAACCAAAAAGCCATCTGGTTTACACCGGATGGCTTTTTTCGTTCTATATTGCTATACAAAAACAGCGTACCGTCTTTGCGACGGTACGCCCATTTTTATGCAGTTATTACAGAATGCTGATGCGGCCTGCGCCGTAGGGATTCTCGTAATCCAGCAGATAGCCCGGGTAATCGGCCAGCGGGCTGTTTGCGGTGGTCAGATGCGGCAGACCCTCTGCATCTACACCGCCAAAGGTCATGGCATAGGTAGACATCACAAGGTAATCCTCAGACACATAGTCCTTGATCAGCTCTGCGCCATCAAACATGGCAAAGCCATCGCCCAGATTGCGCAGAGTGTAATTCATGCCAGCCAGAGCGTAGGTCTTGCTCTCGTCCAGCGGTTCATAAGTACCGGAAGCCTTGTTGTAGATCTTCACGTTCTGCACGCGCGGAGTGCCGGTGGCACTGCCAATCCAGACATTCTTCTCGTCGGTCTGCACGGTGTTGGGGATATCGGCGTGGATCTCGTAGGAAGCGCCTGCCACATGCAGGAAGCCGCCGTTCTCCTTTTCCGTTCCGGCAAAGCGGGCTGCAAACTCCAGTGCATCCTGGATCTGCTTGCCGGTGACAGACATCAGACAGGCCACATTGCCAAACGGGCTGACCTGCTTGCAGGTCTTGAAGGTCCAGTAGCCGGCTTTCTCATCGGCGCGGATGCCGCCGCCGTTCATGATAGCGATGTCACAATGCAGCTGTTCCACCTCATTGAAGTAGGAGTAAATGCCGTCGGCCACGAAGTCGCCGAGATTCGTCTCTGCCATGCGGATGCGGCGCTTGCCAGTCTCGGGGTCGGAGATGTAGAAGTTCGTATCGGCAACAGCGATCTTCTCACCCAGCATGTCGTCCACAGAAGCGACCCATGCATTCTGGATATCGGCAACGGCACTGTCGGAGCCTTCGTAAGAGGAGATCAGACGGGTGGCAATGGAGCCGTCAGCCTTGATGGTCATTTCGCCAACATTTGCAAAATAAGAGCCGGTCTGGGTCAGGGCGACAGCCTTGCCGGACAGATCCTTCACCCACTCACACTCCATCTTGGTGTGAGAATGGCCGTCGATGAATGCATCGAAGCCGGAGGTGTGCTCGATGACTTCCTTGCTGGTCCAGGGCGAAGAGGAAGGATCAACGCCCAGATGGCCCAGACCGATCACATAGTCAGCCAGAACCTTGGCCTTATCAATGGACTTCTGCACAGCCTTGTACAGCTTCTGGCCGTCGTCACCGCCCAGAATATCATAGATATAGCGGCTCTGGCTCTTATCCATGAAGTAAGCCGGAGTAGACTTGGTGAAGGTCTCGGGCGTGGTGATGCCCACAAATGCGATCACGCGGCCGCCGATGGTGAAGTATTTGACATCCGGCAGAACGCGGTTGCCCAGCGGCAGATTGACCCAGTTGCTGGAGAGGTACGGGAAATCTGCCTCAGCCATTACCTCTTTTGCACGGGCCATGCCGTAGTCGAATTCATGGTTGCCGGGCGTAGCAACATCGTAGCCAGCGGCGTTCATCAGCTGGATGATGGATGCACCTTCGTCCATGGAACCATATGCGGTACCCTGAATATGGTCGCCCGCATCTACCAGCAGGACATTTTTGCCTGCATCCTGATAGCTCTTTTTCAAAGCTGCGATGGCAGCATAGGTCAGTTCCGGCGATTTTTTGTCGATGTAAGTATGAACATCGTTGGTGTACAGGATCGTAATGTCCTTAAAGCTGCCGGGGTAACATGCAGACGCAGCGGGTGCGCCCAGACTTACGGCAGCAACGGCCGTGGTGACACCTGCGGCTCTCAGGAAGCTGCGGCGGGAGATAAGCTGTTTCATGGAAAAACGACCTCCTCTTAAAACTCTCTTTTGTTTTTATCGGGCGCACAGAACCAGCCCGACGCTTGTTATATTAAGCATAACACACAAAACACCCAAGAACAACCCGGAATCGCACAATTTGTTCATAATTCACGGTACCAAGTCACACTTTTTGTGCAACATTATTCCTTTTCAGGGCAAAAACAGCCCGCATCTGCAGCCAGTCGTTGACTGCAAAAGCGGGCTGTTTTCAAAGGGGATTCAAAAATGAATCAGAGCAACGAGCTCAAATCGCATTGTATTCCTTGAGGAATTTCTCAAGGTCGGTACCCTCGATCTTTTTCAAAGCTTCCTTCATGGCAAGGCGCGGGATGAGCGGCAGATCCATGTCGGTGATCTTCTTGCCGTCGCGCAGCTTGACCGTTGCATCGATCAGGGCACGTACATCATAGGTGCTGCCCCAGACCTCGGGCACACCGCGGTCGATGTCCAGCAGGGTGTACACAGCTTCCATACCGGTGCGCATGGAGTATTCGGTGGTGAAGATGGTGTCACGGCCGGTCTCGGCGAACTGACCCAGGAAGGCAAAGTTGACAGCACCCTCCGGCACGATATCAGGACGGTCGCCCATCGCACGCGGCATAAAGAATGCATCGATATACGGCATCATGACCGGGATGGTGTTGGCACTGTGCTCGGCCAGCTCTTCGATCTGATCCTCGGGCACACCAATGTGGTACAGCCATTCCATGCACAGTTCCTTGCCGGTGCAGTCACGCATGGCCTTTTTGACGTAGTTGCCGGGCTTATCACTGAATAGGCCGTAGACCCAGACGCACAGCTGGTTCTTGGGCTGGTTTCGGAACTGCTGCTGACGGTTCAGCGTCCAGCTGAGCAGCCAGTTGGAGTCCTTAACGGTGACGATGCCGCCGGTGACGGTGTGGCCACTGAACGGGTCACGCTTGCAGATCTTCTGGATATACTGCGGGATCTTGTCGTCCAGCGTAGTGATGGTGGCGCTTTCCCAGTTGGAATGTTCGGGGTCGGAGCAGAACTTTTCAGGATTGCCGAATGCGGGGTCCTGTGCAGCGATTTTCTTCCACAGGTCCCAGCCGTTGCCCGGCTTGATGGTGGGATCAAAGCCTGCTGCCTTGTCCTGTGCGCCCATCGTGCAGCTTTCCACGCAGCCGCCGTTGGTGATGAACAGCAGATCATTTTCGGTCAGGTCAATGGTGCTGATCTCACCTGCGTGCTCCACAACCACGCTGCTTGCCTGCTTGCGCTTGCCATTGATCTCAAATTTCACGTCCACGACCTTGGTCTCATAGTGGAACTGCACGCCGTGGTCCTTCAGGTAAGTGACCATGGGCAGGATGATAGATTCATACTGGTTGTAGCGGGTAAAGCGCAGGGCGGTGAAATCCGGCAGGCCGCCGATGTGGTGGATATAACGCTTGAGGTAGAGCTTCATTTCCAGAGCACTGTGCCAGTTTTCAAAGGCAAACATGGTGCGCCAGTACAGCCAGAAGTTGGAGTTCAGCACTTCATCATCAAAGAAATCGGTGATCTTCTTATCCTGCAGCTGCTCGTTGGGGGTGAAGAAGAGCTTCATGATCTCCATAGCACCCTTATCAGACAGGCCGAACTTGCCATCGGTGTGGGCATCCTCGCCGCGGTTGACGGTAGCACGGCACAGTGAATAGTTGGGGTCTTCCTTGTTCAGCCAGTAGTACTCATCCAGCACACTGGCACCCTCGGTCTCCAGAGACGGAATGGAGCGCAGCAGATCCCACATGACCTCGAAGTGGTTATCCATCTCGCGGCCACCGCGCATCACGTAACCGATATCGTATTTGTAGCCGTCGCAGGCACCGCCGGGGATGGGGTCTTTCTCAAACACATGCACATGCTCGCCCTTCATCTGGCCGTCACGCACCAGATAACATGCAGCCGTCAGTGCGGCCAGACCGGAACCAATGATATATGCAGATTTATGATCGACACCCTCCGGCTTTTTAGGAGTTGCAAATGCTTCATAGTTGCCACTGGAATAGTACATAGAAAAGCCTCCCTGCTTTTTATTGCTTTTTTCGGCATCCTTGCGCCGTCCTTATGGCAACAGTATACCCCGCGTCGCCGCAGCAGACAACAAACAAACTTTAGCAGGTGTATAAATTTTATACAATCATTCTGTTTTGCTGGAAATACGTACAAATTGTGACAAAAGCCGCCCTAATAGCGAATCGTTCTGTGATATAGAGTGCTTTATAAACCAGTTTCAGCAAAAAGAAAAGCGCCCAGATTTCAACGAATCCAGGTGCTTTTTGTTGGTGGACGGACTGCAACGCCGGACGAACGCGTGCTTGAAAATATCGCTGCATAGCGTCACAATTGTGCTTTCTATTTTACCGAAATGCATCCATCACTAAATCATTTTGCAGATGCAGGAACAAATTCAATTTTAACCTTCATTCCCATCCCGGCAGCAAGCCGCTGCAAGGTACGAAGAGATGGGTTTGCATTGCCGCGTTCCAGTTTGCTGATGTCGGTCTGTGCAATACCCGTGCGCTCCGAAAGCTGCTTCTGGGTCAAACCGCTTTCTTTGCGGGCCTTGAGCATGGCTTCAATCACGGAAAATTCCGGGTCAAGTGCGTCCCATTCGGCCTTGAATTCAGGGTCTTTCATCTGCTCATTCAAAAAATCGTTGAAGTTTGTCATTTGGAATTCTCCTTTCGGGCAAGATAATCTGCGCGATATTGTTTTGCCAGTGTGATCTCTGAAGCAGGTGTTTTCTGGGTCTTTTTGATAAATCCATTTGTGAGGATCACCTTTTTACCAACCACGAAGAAATACAGCACGCGGGTAATATCTGACCCAAACTTAGTACGAATTTCAAAAATTCCATCATCCAGTGCTTTGGAATACGGTTCCCTTAAAAATGGCCCCTCCTCGCGGAGCAACGCAACGGTACGCAAAACTTTGGCTTGCATTTTCTTATCCAGACTTAGGATAAACTCTTTGGCTGGCTCGGAGCCATCGGCTTTATCATAGAATTCAATTTCATATTCCTGCACGGCTGCACTTCCTTTGAATAGTGGATTTATCTCATATTCAGTATAGCGGATATATCCTCTATTGTCAAGAGTGTATTGCTTTACATATTAGTTCCTTTATAGGACGATAATGGCATTTTAAACTACAAAGGGAGAACACTATGACTTTCTGTCGATTTGTGGTGCCGTGTATATCTGCCGCAAAAATAAAAGCAAGCGCATCCGATACTGTCCAGAAGCAAGATAAAATACGCTCGCAATTTCAAAAACGAAATGCAACCTAAAATGTAACCGGTTACATTTTTTCAAAGAAATACAGCCAGAAATTAACATAACTATGTTAATTTCTGGCTGCTGTTGGTGGAGGCGATGGGAGTCGAACAATAAAAAATGATTGAGTGACGTCAAAAACATATCTGCAACGCGCCTAAACACTTGCTAAAAATGTAGTGGGGTTGGTTTGTAACCCATGTATTTTGCTACGTTTACAAAAAAGAGTGTTACCAAAACTGTTACCAGAGTCAGGCCTGTGCCTTTTTGAATGCCGCGGTGGTAGCGGCAGCAAGATCTTCCCTCTGACCGTCAAGCTCGTGCCGATACACTCCGGCAGTGTCCATGTTCTTGCTATGGCCCACGAGCATCTTCAGCTGGCTGTCAGTCAGGACGCTGGATTCAACACTGACAAAGGTGTGCCGCAGCTCGTAAAGTGAAACTTTCGGCTCAAGCCCATTTGCTTCCTGGTAGGATTCCCAGCGGCGATAGAGCGCGTGTTCTGACGGGATCTGAAACAGCGGGGTATTGTAGTTCAGAAGCATACCTTGAGCCTTCAGAAGCTGCACCTGTGCCTCGTATGCCTCGCGAGCTTCCTTGCCCATGTCAAAAGAGCGGATTGCGTTTTCGTTTTTTCCGGTCGTCTGTTCCCGGTGCACGTTGATGCTGCGCCGAAGGTTGACCGTGTTCCCTTTGATGTCTCCATACCATAAGCCAATCAGCTCTCCGGGGCGCAGGCCGGTCGCAACTGCAAAACGGTAGGCGTAGATATATTCATCAAATACCAGCTTTCCATAGTAGGTGCGGGTGTCTACGCTAAACAGAACCTTCAGGGCGGTGGGCTGAAGAATTGTGCGTTTCCCCATCCTGGCATTCTTCGGGATAGACAGGTCGGGGTAGAGTGTCGTGTACTTGTTCCTTCGGCACCACTTGACAAAGGCGGTTTCCGCAGCCCGGATCGTCATAAGCGTCTTTCGGCTCAACGGCTGGTTTGAGATGGGCTTGCGCTGGTTCTTTTTCTGTGAGCGCTTCCGGAACGAAACGTCAATGGCCTTTTGAAGATCGCCCTCGGTTAACTCGTCAATGCGGATATTCCCACAGGTCGGCAGGATATAGCAGTCCCCGTAACGCTGGCATTGTGTCACATAGGATGTCCCGCAAGTCAGCTTCAGTTCTTCTACCCACTGGGCATAGAGGGCAGCTACCTTCTTTTTTCCGTCTCTGATGCTATCGTCAAGCCAGGCATCGGCCTTTGCGTTGGCTTCCCGCTGGCCGGTGCGGCCAGGCGTGCTGCTGTAAAACCGTTTGCGGGTGCCGTTCTTCTGCACCGCGATGCACCAGCGGCTTTCCTTCTCGACCCAAAACGCCGTGTTGACCCGTTTTTTCATAAAATCCACCTCCATACACAAGGGTACACTTTGACAAGCCTGCCCGGAGGTGGTATCATAGTCTGTGCAGAGGTTCGCCAAAATCTACTGTACAGAGCCGTGACGCCTTCGGGCAAGCGGTTCGGAAACCTCCTTCGGTGCTGGTAACACCGGGGGAGGTTTTTTTATTTGTTTGTGCAAATCAAAATTATGCTATACTTTAGCATAATTTTGATGTATAATGAACGTGAACGAATCTTTTCATTCATACACAGAAAGAAAGGTGCTATCATGTCAGAGCGTCAGAATGCCGTCGAACTTTATCTTGACGAAAAAGACTTCAAAATGAAGTTGAACGGTGTTGAAGTCCATCGCGTCAAAGGCTTCTCCATCCAGTGCGATGCGGGCCATCCCCTCGCAGATATGACGCTGAACATTTCGGTGGACAAACTGAAACTCGGTTAATGGAGTTTACTCCACACATCCAGCGCCTTGTCAATGCCGCGTTCGACAGCCGTTTCGCCGTACTCGATAGCCTTCGGAAACAGATCGCAGGCACCCATCATGTAAAGGTCGATATAGCCATCATCACGCAGTTCCGCAAGCGCCTCTCTCACGTCATCCCACGGGATCCCCGGCAATGCAGCCGACACATCTTCTGATGCAAAATATTTTGCCTGAGACTTCGGCAAGGTTTTGCGGCGCTCCGTGTATGCACGATAAAGTTTCAGCAAGACCTTTTCGGTATCTTTTGTCATCCCGTATTTTCTCCTTCTGCGCCCTCGGTGTTCGCAGCACCGGGGGCGTTTTTGTTTAGTTCACATCAGTTATTCAAAGCCTTTGCGCGCACAGTCGGGCTTGCTGCCTTGAACAGATCATATGCGTTCAAGACATCCGTAATTGCCTGACGCTCTTCGGGGGTGACTGTGTGGTCGATGCTGCCACCATCGCCGCTGTATCGGATAATGATTTCATCAGCGCTCAAAATATTCTTAAACCACTGGATATCTTCATCATCGCCCATAAAAGATGTCAGTTCCCAGTACTGCTTTCCATCATAGCCACGATCCACATCCGTCCAATCAATCGTGTAGGTATATTTATACTCGCCCGCGCGAATCGTAATCGTGTCCAAGTACACATATTTGTTGCCGCTACACAGAACCATGAAAAACATTGACGGATCATTGGTGCTGCCATTTACAAAGAAGGGCAGTATATAGCTTTTGCCTTGATTGCTCAGTCGGTCTTCCGTGGGTGACACATAGCTTCTTGCGTCCTCGACCTTATCGTAACTGATTTTCAGCTTTGCAAGAGCGTCTTTCAGTCCCAGCACCTGCTGGGCTTCTGCCAACACCGCAAAGTTACTGACCTGCGCCTTGCTTGCATCGTCCAATTCGTTATAAGCATTTACAGCAGCCACAATTGCCGGGCGGCGGGCAGTCGTGACGGTTCCGATTTGGTTGATCAGGCTTTCCACCTGCGCTACCGTCGCAGTATTGCATTCTTCAAGAGCGGCTGTGCTCATATATTCTGCTGGGCTGACAGCCATTGCCGGCGCTGCCACAGATACAAGCGTTGCGGCAATGCACAGCGCTGCAGCGGTCTTTTTCATAGTTTTCTTCATACATAACACTCCTTCGCTATATAGACTGGAATGACTCCGATAATCCAAAATTACCCTACCCAGTGCGTCCAACCTACGGCTTTGCCCTCAATGTGCACCTCTTCCAGTTGGGAGCCGGTATAAACCATGGGCGCATAGGCCGGGTTTGCGGGCATCAGGGTCAGCGTGCCGGGGTTGTAATATACCCGCTTGAGGGTAGCTTCGCCGTCAATGCGCACTGCGGCAATCTCGCCGTTTTCAACCTCCGGCTGGATGCGGATATACACCACGTCTTTATCGTGAATGCCGGCATCCACCATGCTGTCACCGTGGCAGGTCAGGGAAAAATCGCACCGGATGTTCTCCGGCACATCCACCATTTTTTCAATGTTCTGCTCTGCCGTGATGGGTTCCCCACAGGCAATGCTGCCGATCAGCGGGATCTTCTTCATCTTTGGCATCGGCTCAAAGCCCGGGGGGATGGTAGGCTTCTTGGGCTCCGGCTGTTCTTCCCAGCCCATCAGGTAGGCGGGGGTGGTCTGCAGCGCATCAGCAAATGCTGCAATTTTTGATTGTGGGATATCGGCTTTACCATTTTCAATCTTACTTATAGAAGATTTATCTTTATAGCCCATCTTGTGAGCCAGTTCTTCGACTGTTAAGCCAAGCTCCGTGCGGCGGCTTTTGATTCTGTCGTATAGAGTTGCCATAAAATCACCAACCTTCGCTCTTATCTTATCATAGAGTGGAATAATATTCAAGTATTTTTTATTTTTTCCTCAAAAAAGGTTGACTTTATTTCCACTCGGTGCTATTATGTGGTTAGTGGAATTCAATTCCACTTTGAAAGGAGGTGACAACCATGACCGACACCAATGCGCTGCGTTCCATCATTGCAGATTCCGGGCTTAAATATAAGGCCATTGCCGAAATTATGGGCCTGACACCGTATGCTTTGCAGATGAAAATTGATAACGAGACCGAGTTTAAGGCCAGTGAAATTGACACTCTGGCCAATACTCTCGGCATGGACATGCAGCAGCGTGATTCCATATTTTTTTGCAAGAAAAGTGGAATTTAATTACACTTTTGCAAGTTCATCCAAAGGAGGTGAAGAAGATGAGCAACAGCAAAAGGCCCCACGCTCCTAAGGAAGAGAAGCGCGGGGCGCAAGAGATTCAGCTGTCGCACTTGGACAATCGTTTTAGCTGCCAGATAGACGGAACGGTTATCCAGAACGTGAAGGATTATTCGTTGGTTCAGTCCAGCAATGGAAAAGCATTGTTAAACTTGACCATCGAGATCAGTGCGGAAGTTGTGTCAACCACGATACAAGCGCAGATGCAACAGCACTTGTAATCCACGAGTGACGTTCCATCGTTTCGGAAAACTTGGACAACAATCCCTTCTGCGGAGGAATCTGGTCATTTACGATCATCTCAACAAGATCAACTAACTTCTGGACTTGCTCTTTGTCCGGTGCATCTTCAGCTTCTGCCCTTTCCCGCAGTTCCTGAAAATTCGTCTGGTAGTTGATGGTCGCTGTATTGGCTGTTCCAATTACAGAACCGTAAGCTGTACCGATATTATAAATATTACTCTGACGCTGTTCGGTTTCTTTTCGCTTTTTCTCGACTTCGGTCATATAGAACGCTTTTATTTCTTCCTGCTGCTTTTGGAAGAACGATGCCTGCGTTTCCGTTACATAAAGCCGTTCATTGACCGGAGTGATAATAACATCGTCTATTTTAATATCGGTTTTTGGGCGAAATCCAACGTACTGACGGTTCGTTGCCGTTTCTCGGTTTGGCAAACCTGGAACGGTTGCAATAATTTCACCATCTCGCTCAATTTGCATATTCAGACCATGCATTCTTAAAAAATTTTCAAAAATCATTTTTCCATTCACCTCCTTTCCGTCTTTTTATTTTACAGCGAAAGTGAAGTGAATACAAGGAGGTACAAATCCACATGAACAACAACAAAAAGCCCAGCGAACCTGCGAAAGAGGAACGCTGGGTGAAGATAGAAAAGGAAGTTCAGGAGCTTAAACGGAGCAGGTCAATCCTCAGCATCGGCTTGTTCCTGCTGAGCGGCCTGTATGGAATCTTGATCCTCTGCATCATCTTTAGAATCATCCGAATCGAGGACACTTTGACCTCGATCATCCAATTCAACGCTCTGGTTGGCGAGCATCTCCAAAGCCTCGGCGATTCGCTCATTCGTATCCTCAACGATTTTGAAATGCTCCTCCGTGCGCTGTCTGAAGTTTTCTGACCTTTCTGCTTCCTCTCGCTGTATTTCGAGCATTTCCTGTTGATATTCTGCCGTTGCAGACCATGAAGATTCTTCCTTTTTGTCATGTTCGCTGGACAATGCCTGACCTGCCAAAAACAGAAGAATTGTAACGATGATGCTGATAATTCCAACCCAGTCTTTTTGGGGGATTGCATTATCCGGAGTTTTTACTTCGGCGATTTTGGCGTTGATAGTTTCAACCGCCTCTGTAGGTAGAAGTGGTTCGACTTCATCCAGAACAGCTTGAGTACTTGCCAGCGGCACGGTTTCGGATTCTTTTTCGCTGTAAGTACTTTCGCTCCATATCGAGTCTAACTGATCCGCAAAAGCCGCAGCATTTGAGTAAAGATTTGTAATGTTGCTTGTTCGGAGTGCGGTGGTGAGATTTAGCACATTGGAATTCAGCATTTCTGTCGATAACCGGAAAGCGGGACTTTCCATTGCCGATCCGTAGAGCGCCGAAATCTGATTGGTGAAATTGAGATCTGCTCTGGCCTGACCAGCCAGATTCTTGGCGAGATTGGATAGTTGATACTCTGGCACACATAATCTGGCATCTTTCGCCAAGCGGTACGCCATGTTGTTCCATTCTGCGGTTTGGTAAATCGATTTCATCTGGTTGCTCACCATGCGAACAGAATCCGCCATTTTCGCTGCTTCGGACACATAATTGCTGAGTTCTGACAGCTGGTATGCTGCCGTCTGAGCTGCAGAGCTCAACTCGTAAAAATTTTGCATTTTATCACCTCCCTTCTGCCCTATTCTACCGCAGAAGGGAGTCACCCACAAGGAGGTACATCTTCACCATGAACGAAATTATCTTATCCACCCAGAACGGCGAACCAGTGGCATCCAGCCGGGAGGTCGCCAAACGCTTCGGCAAGGAGCACAAGCACGTTCTGGCGGCCATTCGTCAAATTTTAGCAGCCGAAAATTCGGCCACTAAATTCTTCCATGAGACCGCATTTGAGTATCGCGGCCAGCGCTTCCCCGAGTACCTCATGAACCGCGACGGCTTTTCCCTGCTGGCCATGGGCTTTACCGGCAAGGAAGCCGTGCAGTGGAAGTTGAAGTACATCCAAGCCTTCAACGAGATGGAGAAGCAGCTGGCACAGCGCCCGCAGCTTTCCCGCGCCGAGTTGATGGCACAGGCCCTCATTGCCGCCCACGACGAGCTGGAACACAAGGACGCTCAGATTGCAGAGCTGACCCCGAAGGGCATCTTTGCGGATGCTGTAAGCGCCAGCAAGAAGAGCATCCTTGTGGGCGAACTGGCAAAGCTGCTGTGCCAGAACGGCGTGCAGATCGGGCAGAACCGGCTGTTCAGCTGGATGCGTGAGCACGGCTATCTGATCCGCGACCCCAAGCGCAGCGACTATAATATGCCCACCCAGCGGGCCGTGGAAATGTGCCTGTTTGAGATCAAGGAGACCACCGTGGTGCACTCGGACGGCCACACCAGCATCAACAAGACCCCGAAGGTGACTGGAAAGGGACAGATTTACTTTGTGAACCAGTTCCTGAATGGCCGGGCAAAGCGGCTGGAAGCGTGAAAGAAGGTGATAATTTGAAGGTAAACATGAAAAAAATTGAATCCCTGATGATTTTACGGGGAGTAAATGTTACCGAGCTGATGCAGGCTGCTGGCCTTGAGCGGGCTACCTACTACTACATCAAAAAGAAGGGCGGCACCAGCCCCCGGACGCTCAAGGCCATTGCCGACACGCTGAACGTTTACCCCCGCGAGCTTTTGAGCGAGCAGGAGAAGGAGCAGCGTCTTGGCAAGGAGACCGCCTGATGAACGGGCGGAACAAATACTGGCGGGAAGCCCGCTGGGACAAGAACCAGCCTGCACGGCTGGCACACATCAAAGAAAAGAGGTCGAAAAAGCATGATGAAGGTCGTACAGGGCACCTTCCGGCAGATTCCGTACTGGAAGCTGCGGGGGCAGTTCCACAGCTGCGGCTACCGCGATCAGGAAGTCGCTGAACATAGCGGCATTGGCCGGTACACTATGAGCGCCCGGATGAACGGGCACCAGCCGTGGACAAGTAAAGAGATCGTAGCAATTTGTGAACTGTTGGACATCCGGCAGGACGAAATCGGGGAGCTGTTCTTCCCTACTGTTGAGAAAGGAGAATCCGCATGAGAATCAAATCTGGCGTTTGGTACTGGCTTGCAATGGGGAGCTTTGCGACGGGCCTGCTGTACAGCATGGGCCTCGAGGGCACCTGTCAGACCGGCGGCACCATTTCGGACGGTGCGTTCATTACGGCTATGGTGCTGATTCTGCTGGCGGTGTTCTTCATGCGGCTGGGCTTTGCAGCCGAAGCGCGTGAGAAGCGGCCCCGCAAGATTCACAAGCCGCAGGCCAATACCGTGAAGAGCGGCAGGAAGGCGGGCTGACACCACCCATGAATAAAGGAAAGCACTTTACCCGCGTTTGTTTGGACTGCGGCAAGGTGATGGAAAATGTTGCTGGCAACCTGCGCTTTTGCGCTTCCTGCCGCAGAGAGCGCCACAACCAATATTGCAGGGATTATAGGGCGCGTAATGAAAACGCTACCAGCGTCATGTGGTACACCGTCTGGGATGCCAAAACCGGCGATCTGCTGGCATCCGGCACGTCTGAGATGTGTGCCCGGCGGCTGGGCTACAAGAGCGCGAACAGCTTTGCGTCTGCCGTCAGCCATGGGCTCAGCGGCAGCCATCGAACTTACAAGTACACATTTGCGCGGGAACGTATCGACCGCAGCGAGGTGGACAGCCTGCCGCCGGTACGCACTATACGAAAAAAGCCCGCCGGTGCGCCAACACCGACGAGCTGCAAGGGATGGTGAGTTTGAACGACTTCATCACCCCGATGATACCACAAAATCGGAGGTTTTTACAGATGGAAAAAAATTATGTTGAGATTCAGGGCCGCTTTTCGAGCGACGGCAGGTTTGTGGGCGGGAACTATGTCCCGGAAGTCATCGACAAGCTGATGAACGATGTCTATTCTACCCTCGGTCAAGCAGGAAGCCTGTACCGCCTGCGCGTCACGGTCGAGGTCAAAGATCTGGGTGCCGAGGTCAAGTTCGGGAAGCCTGCAAGTGAAACGCAGCACTCCCCTGCTCCGCAGCGTTTGACCGCTGGAAAGCTGATTCCAGCACCGGATGCCTCCCCTGTCGCCATTGACCCGGCACCGGAGGTGACAGTATGAACCCGATGTATGATCTCGCCCTTGACGGATTCGGCCCGGCACTTGAGCCGCCGGATGACTACTATTTCCTGCAGCGAGGGGCAGAACAGACCGAAGATCAGGAGGATGAAGAGTAATGGAAAGCACAAGCATTTACGCCGCTCTGGCCGCTGTGCAGAGCGAACTCAAGGCCCCTAAAGGGCAGATGAACACCTTCGGCGGGTACAGGTATCGTTCCTGTGAGGACATTTTGGAAGCAGTGAAGCCTATTCTCAAGGCTCATGACCTGCTGCTTACGCTCTCCGATGAACCGAAGGTTCTTGAGGGGTGGCACTACATCGAAGCCACTGCAAAATTGGAATCTCTGGATGGCGGCTGCATTTCCGTGAAGGCATACGCAAGAGAGCCGGAGCAAAAAACCAAGATGGACGCTGCACAGGTGACGGGAACATCCAGCAGCTACGCCCGCAAGTATGCCCTGAACGGCCTGTTCTGCATCGACGATACCAAGGATGCCGACACGGACGAGTATCATGCGGCAGAAGGTCGAAACCCCGCAGGTGTGAACAAGCCGCAGAAGCAGCCTGCTCAGAAGCGTGAAGCTCCTGCTCCGAAGCGTGAAGCTCCTGCTCCGAAATCGCAGCCTGTACAGGAAAAGTCTTTTGTCTGCGCCTGCTGCGGCAAGCCCTTGCAGCCGGTGACCTATAAGGGCCGCACCGTGGAACCGGCAGAGACCGCCGCAAGCACCAAGAAGAAGTTTGGGCGCGTCCTGTGCTGGACGTGTGCCCAGAAACAGCCGAAGGAGGACTGATCTATGCTGAACACGATTGCAATTATGGGCCGCCTGACCCACACCCCGGAACTCCGCACCACCACAAGCGGCAGGGAAGTCTGCTCTTTTGATATCGCCTGCGAACGCAGCTATTCTGCAAATGGCCAGCGCGAGACGGATTTCTTGCCCTGCGTTGCATGGGGCAAAACGGCACAGTTCGTGTCCCAGTATTTCAGTAAGGGCAGCATGATCGCCGTCAATGGCAGCTTGCAGACCCGGAAATATCAGGACAAGCAGGGCAACAACCGCACTGCCTATGAGATTCAGGTGCGGGAGGCAAGCTTTTGCGGCTCGAAAGCCCCTGACAGCACGTCTACACGGGGGTTTGATGAACAGACGGAAAGTTATTCCCGCGAAGCTAGAAACGCTCAGAGCGCCCAGCAGGCGGCTGAGACCGGCACGGACGATTTTGCCGTTATCAACGATGATGAAGATTTGCCGTTCTGAGCGGCAGAAATGAGGGAGAGAAAAATGTCAGCAACAAGATATATTATGCCGGAAGAGGTGCGCAAGGCAAAGCTTCTTCTCAGTAAGGGTCTGTCAGATGCAGAGATCGCAGCCATTAGAGGTTAAGATCATTGACCTGTAAAAACCCAAGAAAACCCATCGGTTTTTTCAAAAACCATTTGGTTTTCAAAAACGGAAAGGAGGTGGTTAGTGGTGGACGATATCGAAATGTCCCGCCCGAAAGGGCTGCTGATCCTGTTCACATCGTTCAAGATGTTGGATATTCTGCCAGATTCAGAGTTCCGTCATGTCGTGAACGCTATGCGGGCCTATGTGGAAACCGGGAGCGAACCGGAAGGCCTTGAGCTTATCGAACAGGTGGCGTTTGAATCCCAGCGAGAAGCAATGAACGGGAGCATTGAGACGTACCAACGCTCTATTTTTGCAAATCGACAAAATGGTAAAAAAGGCGGAAGGCCCAGAAAAGCCACTGAAACCGACGGGATTGCAGAAGAACTCACAGAAACCCATGGGTTTTCCGAGAAACCCACAGAAACCGATAAAACCTATAATAAAAACAAAAATAATAATAATTCAGATACTAAAGTATCTGATAGTAATAGCGCTGAAGCGCTGCCCCCTACCCTCAAAAGCAGGTTTTCACCGCCTGATGTTGAAACGGTGAAAAGTTACTTTGCGGAGAAGGGCGGAACGGAAGGTCAGGCTATTCGGTTCCATGCCTATTACGAATCCAACGGCTGGAAGGTGGGCCGGAATCCCATGAAAAACTGGAAGGCAGCAGCATCCGGGTGGATATCCCGTGATAGGGATGAAGCAAAAAAGGCGAATGCCCCGCGCAACCGGGCGTTCATGGCAAGCCGCCCGGCAGAGGAAGCCGAAAATGCAAAGAATTTTCTGGCAGACGCAGCCCGGCGAAGGCCGTTGAAAAAGCAATAGCCGGTACACACGCGCTCAGACCGGCATACGCGGCCCTCTGAGCATGGTTTTAGGGTAAACCGGCAAAGTTTTATACCACAAAACGCAAAACGCCGTTCATGGCCGTTTATCGTGCTCTGAACGCATGGAGGTAAAAAGCACTATGAACCTGTATGAGATCAACTCGCAGATTTTGGACTGCATCGATCAGGAGACCGGCGAGGTTATGGACATCGACCGGCTGGAAGAGCTGAACATGGCAAAGGCCGAGAAGGTGGACAACATCGCCTGCTGGGTAAAGAATCTCGAAGCCGATGTTGCGGCCTTTGAAGCGCAGGAAAAGGCTTTTGCTGACCGCAAGGCAGCCGCAAAGCGCAAGATCGACAGTCTCAAGCACTATCTGACCGATGCTTTGGGTGGGCAGAACTTCAGCAGTGACCGGTGCGCGGTGAGCTTTCGCCGCAGCAAGGTCGTCTGCGTGCTGGATGAGGCTGCAGTTCCTGCCGAGTACATGACCGAGAAGACCACCCGCACACCCAACAAGACGGCCATTGCGGCCCTGCTCAAGACCGGCACGACAGTGCCCGGCTGTGAGCTGGTGGAACGTGTAAACCCGTCTGTGAAGTGAGGGGGATGGGACGATGGATGAAGTTAGGCTGATTGACGCAATTTCTCTCGAAAAGGAAATGCTGGAATATGCTCGGTACGTTGGTTGTGAAACCACAAACGAGTGTGAAAGCACCGCCGAAAGCTGTGCGGACATGGTGAGTAGCGCACCAACCATTGACCCGGAAACACTGCAGCCGACATGGCGCAACCCTGAAACGGACCCGCCCAAGGTCGAAACCGAAGTGCTGATTTTGTACCGCAACGATATTGACGGATACAGTATTACGACAGCGCACTATGAAGACGGGAGCGTTTTTTTACAAGATAGCGCATGGTATTGGGAAGACCTTCCCGATTGGGGGACATACGACGAGGAGCGGGACGACTACAAAATCCCGAAAGGCTGGTGGGAATACCGCCACTTCAACCCGGACGACGTTTACAACAACAAGATAGACCGCCCCGTGGTGGGCTGGATGCCGCTGCCGCCGGAGGAGATTACAAAATGAGCGAAAAACGTATGGTCTACGCGGAGGACGTGATCCAGAGAATCCGCGACATGGCCCCGGAAATCCTGGGCGGCTGGTATAACCCATACATGGAGAACGAGTTGGAACAGCTTGTTTGCATTGTTGAAAGCACTCCGACGGCAGCCGTCCCTGATGTCCAGCGTTGGCGCAAGACCGCAGAAGAGCCGCCGACTGAAAAAGATTCTGCGCACGGAAAAGTTCTCGTGAAGTACATGGATGCGACTTTTGCTCAATCAGCAACGTGGGACATCGTGGCAGGTGCACCGGATACTTTTCCTCTTTGGATGCCGATGCCTGAACTGCCGGAGGAAAAACGCTCATGACATTAGGATTTGCGATGTTCGCCGCAACGTTTATGGTTGCTGTTGTTGCAGCTATCATGGCAGTCTGCTATGCGCTTGTCTGGCTGCTGCGCGATCACCCCATAGCTCTTGCAGCAACTACCGCTTTTATGATTTGGATGCTTGCTGTGGCTCTGATCTACAAAGTAGGAGGTGCGCCGTGATTGAAGTCGAACAGCTTTCGCTTTTCACAATGCTGTCCCCTGTTCCGCCTGCCGTAGCAGTCTGCTGTATGGATGGAAGCCGGGTTGATGCTACACCTGCAGAAAGCTGGATGCAGCGGCTTGTGCAGGGCGGTGAGTATGTCGTTCAGGTCGCTAGTCATCCGATGGTGCTCAGACCGGCAGATGGCCCTGCAGACGGCGTTCCGGCAGGACACCGGTATTATCACTATACCATCGGAGAACGCCTGTTCTCGGGCGTATTTGTGGGAAGAGAGAGGGTGAGAACATGAGCAAGGAAAATATGGGCCGGAATGCCGAGCACTATGCAGACCCGACACCGACCGCAGCCATGCGCAACATCTGCCGGGACGAGTACCAGAAGGAAGCCGCCCGGCTTGACAGAATCGGAGACATCGTTCCCCTGCTGCGCCAGATGGCCGGTATCGCAGGGTTCGAGATCATAGGCCGCATCCCGCTGAGGGACAAGGCCACCGGAAAGGAGTACAGGTAATGGAAAGAGCTGAAACGATTATCGCCGCCTGTCGCGATACGATGTTGACCACATTGGAAAAGATCGGCGGCCAGAGCCTTATTTGCTCGTGGACCCGTCAGGACGGCTCCGTCGTGAAGCTGGCGCTGGAAATCAGAACGAGCGATCAGACCACGATCGGAGACACTATCCGTGACATGGATGACGAAGAAATGGCCCGGAAGCTGGTTCCGGCGGTTCTGGCCTTGTGCGACGACGGCGCGCCGTCCGAAGATACCGTCCGCGACTGGCTGGAACGCCCGCAAAGCGATCTCAAGGTCTGAAATACAAACACAGTTACATAAACCGCTGCTGATTATACAAGTAGCGGCACGGAGGATGAATACATGTCACAGCATTACAAGATTGACTGCGACAAGGTGGAGGACCGGAAAGCGCTGGTCGTCGTCCTGTCGATGAACGGCTACACCGTCCGCGTGGGAAAGGAAAAGCGCAGCGGCAAATCTACTTTGACCTATTTTGTGGAGTATTGGAGGGGCGACGATGAATGATCAAGCGAAATCTAACCCTGAAACCGACACTATGAGTCCGGAGGACATGGCCCATTATTTGATGGATTTTTGCCATTGCCATTTGGCGGCTGGAAATGGCTGCCCGGGGTGCCCGTTCGATAAGCCGACCAGTAACGATGGCGATGGAGAATGCCGTCTCGGTGTTCCTTCCGACTGGGACTTTTGAGGAGGAGAAGTGAAGCATGAAAACCGAAAAGAGAATGGTCTGCTTTATCGTGTCAGCAGCATTGCTAATTGTGACGCTGTGGTTTACATCCTGTAGTTCGACATCTGCTGATGCTGAAACTAAAACTGAAGCTGAAACTGCTGACCACCCTTGCTACCATGTCACGGTCTACTCCCCGGCAATTGAAAAAGTTGGCTATGCCGGTAGGCGTAAGCCGAAGTACACCATTACCGTGGACAACTTTGGTGAGCTGGTGCCAGACCCGAAACTTTCTTCAGAGCGAGAGTACCAGCTCCTGCAAATCCCTCTGGAAGATGGACGATTTGAGCTGGTATCCACATCTCTGGTGGAGATCGAGTATTACTGAAGGGAGAGGTACGAGCATGAAAGCAGTCCTTTTGAGTATCCGGCCTGAATGGTGCGACCTCATCATTCGGAGGCAAAAGACCCTTGAGGTGCGCAGGACCAGCCCGAAGCTGGAGACTCCATTTAAGTGCTATGTCTATTGCACGAAAAGCAAATCCAAAATAGGCTGGCTCCTAATTGTCCCGGGCAAAGGATGGCGGCGGTTGGATGGCAATATCATTGGCGAGTTTACATGCGATAAAATCGACAAGCTCGTCCACGTCGGAACGATGATGGACATAAACATTTTGACATTGGACGGGTGGTATAAACCAGCTGGCGAACTGCTTCAAGCTGCCTGTCTGACCGAAGCAGCCGCTAAAAAATATCTGCAAGGTCGTAATGGCTACGGCTGGCACATCTCTGACCTGAAAATTTATAATCAGCCGAAAGACATCATGTGCTTTCACCGTGCTGTCGAGGAAAACGAACTGTGGTGCAAGAAATGCGCAATTGGCAAGAAGAAAGATGTACACTGCGCATTTTGCTATGGACTGGATGGCCTTAGACTCCGTCGTCCGCCCCAAAGCTGGTGCTATGTGGAGGAATTGAGCAATGAATAACCGAAGAACGGCTGCCAGTATTCGCCGCAGCTATACCGGTGCCCGAAGCCGCGCAGAGGGCGCTGGCTTTGAAAGCATCATTGACAATGCCTGCGCCTATTACAGATCCATCGGCCTTGCAGACATCGAAAAGACCCCGGAACCTATGCGTCCGATCGGAAGCCCAGACCGTGCTGGCCGGTTCCTTGCCTGCTACACGAAACAGGCCCAGCCGGACTACAAGGGCGTTCTCAAAGGCGGAAGAGCCATCAATTTTGAAGCAAAGCACACTGACAGTGACCGGCTGACCTTTGATCGTGTGTTGGCCGCACAAGCGCTCCGTCTGAGCCGCACAGAAGCCCTCGGAGGTGTCGCCTTTGTACTTGCTCATTTAGCGGCAGGGCTTTCTACCGCGTCCCGTGGGCCGTTTGGCGCGACATGAAGAGCTTGTTTGGCCGAAAGTACATCACCCCTGCGGATTTGGCAGAGTACCGCGTCCCGTTCGCAGCGCCCGGAGTGTTGCTATTTTTGGAGGGAGTAAAGGAGAAAAAAGATGATCTTCACATGTGCACCTGAAAATGAAAAGCGAGACGGTGTAGACTACCGCGATGTCAAGGCATGGTTTCAACAGTGCAGGGACTACAAGATAGACGTGGATAGGCAACTTGAACGTATTCACAGGATCTATGGCAGCGCTACCAAGATTACGCAGAACCTTTCCGGTATGCCTACTGCGTCAGGAAACGGAGACAAAATCGGTAATGCTGCTGTGGATATCATTGAGGAGCAGACGCGGTATCGAGAGATGGTGAAGCGGCTGACAGCGTTGCAGAACGAGGCAACAAAGCGGGCATATTGCCTTGTCGTTGCTACAGAGTGCGCAAATGCGATCGTAGATTTTTACGTTAATGGAAAAACGCAGGATCAGATTGCCGATGAAACCGGGGTTTCCGGTGTTGATATTGTCAGGAAGCGTATTAACCGGGGTTGCAAAGCTCTTGCAGAGATCTGGCCAGACTTCAGCACTGTATGAATTGTACAAATTGCATAGAAAGGCACCGTTTATTTTGTGATGCCCCGGCACTCCCGAAACGGGGTGAAGTAAGGTAAAATCAGTACAAGCGGAACCGCGCACAGCGGAGCGCCGCTTCTACGCAGTCTCCGAAACGAACCTCCATGATAATTTCCTCCTTTTGGCTTTGCATGCATTTTTCTCTCTTCCGTTTCGCGGACTGCTTCTATGCGATACACTGAAACAAAGGCAGCCTGCCGCTCATGAGAGACAGGAGGCGGTTCGATTCCGCCGTATCGCACCGTATGGCGCATGGACCAGACAACCCGAAAGGCCGCACGTGTAACCTCCCGTGCCAAGAAAAGGCCTTAGAATCCTTGCCAAGGTGTAGCTTTCCTGACAGGATGTGCGCCAACCAACAGCCCCGGCGGCGAACCGGAGCTGTTTTTATATGGCCGCCTGAGCGCAGTTTGGAGCGCGGCGCGTGTGTGTAGACACGGCTGGTTCGATTCCAAGGGCGGCTTTTTACTCTGGTAGCTCAATTGGCAGAGCGATGGTCTCCAAAACCGTAGGTTGCAGGTTCAAGGCCTGCCCAGAGCGCCATGCAATGTACAGTCGGGGGACGGCTGTGCAAAGCATAGCGGGGCATCTGGCCGCGAAAGTTCCAGATGCAGCGGCACCCGCCCGTTTTACGCCTGTCCGTCAAACTGAATGCATGGGTGCTGCTTATTTTTTTTTGATATCTTTGCCGTTCGGTTTTCCGGGCGGCTTTTTGATTTTACGGCAAGAGAGGTGGTGACGTGGCCAACGAAGAAAACCTCATCCCGTTCAACGAACGAACGGAGAGCGAACAGAGACAGATCGCCCAGAAGGGCGGCATTGCTTCCGGTGCGGCCCGCCGCCGCAAGCGCAGCATGAAAGAAGCCGCCGACTACTATCTCAGCCTGCCGGAGACCGACCGCCGCCGGGTGAATGCCCTGCTGCGGGATGAGGTGGACAATGAGGACATCGACAATCAGATGTCGGTGGTCATGGGCATTACTGAAGCCGCCAAGCGCGGTGATGCCCGTGCCGCCGGGGTGCTGCTGAAGATGCTGGGCGAGGAGACCGTGCAGGAGGACCCGGCGGCGGATGCACTGGAAGCGGCTCGCAAGCTGCTGGGAGGTGTGGACAGTGCCATTGACTGAGTTTCAGCAGGAGTTCCTTCGCAATTGCTCCCACCGCTGGAACGTCAAGACTGGGGCCACCCGCTCCGGCAAGACCTATCTGGACTGCGCTGTTACCATCCCCAAGCGCATCTGCGCGGCCCGGGACGAGGGCCTTTGCGTCATGCTGGGCAACACCCTCGGCACGCTGGAACGCAACGTGCTGGAGCCCATGCGGGCCCTCTGGGGTCCGGAGCTTGTGGGCGTGGTGCGCACCTCAGCGTCCGGCAATATCGTGCAGCTGTTCGGCCGCAAAGTGTACGTGCTGGGTGCCGACAACAAAAAGCACATTGCCCGCATTCAGGGCGCAGCCTTCGAGTACGCCTATGGGGACGAGATCACCACATGGGACGAAGGTGTATTTCAGATGCTGAAAAGCCGTCTGTCCTGTCCGCACAGCCATTTTGACGGCACCTGCAACCCGGATAATCCCCAGCACTGGTTCAAGCAGTTTCTGGACAGCGACGCGGACATCTACTGTCAGGCCTACACCATCGACGACAACCCCACTCTGCCGCCGGAGTTCGTGGCTCAGCTGAAAAAGGAGTACGCGGGCACGGTCTACTATAACCGCTTTATCCTCGGCCAGTGGGCTGCAGCGGGCGGTATCATCTACCGGCCCTTTGCGGACAGCATTGCCGCCGGGGATGGGCGTTTCCTCTGGCCTGCGGACAAACCCTGCCGCCCGTGGCTCATCCACATCGGGGTGGACTTCGGCGGCAACGGCTCCCGGCACGCATTCGTGGCCACCGGCATTCTGCCCTACTACGCGGGGGTCGTGGGTCTGGCATCCGCCCGCATCGACCCGAAGAATCAGGATGCAGACTTCCTCGCCGCGCAGCTCATTGAGTTCTGCACCGCCGTGTTCGCACGGTACGGCGAGATCCACTATCTTTTCTGCGACAGCGCCGAACAGACGCTGATCAACCACATCCGAACCCGGCTGCGTGCCTCCCGCCTGAGCTGGCTGGCCGACCGGGTCAACAACTCCGCCAAGATCCAGATCATCGACCGCATCCGCCTGACATCCATTCTCATGGGTGGCGGGCGCTTTTGGTATATGCCGGAAGCCGCCACCCTGCGGGATGCGCTTGCTGCGGCTCTTTGGAGCCAGAAGCACCCCGGCGTGGATGAACGTCTGGACGACGGCACCACCGACATTGATACATTGGATGCGTTCGAGTACACCATCGAACGCGATTACAGGAGACTGACTGCAAGATGAACGTTGCCGCTTTTATCGATTACCTGAACAAAACAAAGCATCTTCACCTCGATGCGGACTACTACGGCAACATCGAAGTCTGGCGGCAGTGGTGGAAGGGCGACGTGCCCGACATCCACGACCAGAAAGAGGACACACCGGACGGCAGCACCATTTCGCGGCGTCTGGCTTCCCTGCGGATGCCGAAGCACGTCTGCGAGGACTGGGCAAACCTGCTGCTCAACGACAAGACCACTCTCCAGATTGGCGATGCATCCACCTCTGCCTATCTGCTGGGCAGCGATGAACAGCAGACCGGCGGCCTTTTGCGGCAGCTGCATTTCTGGGAGAACGCAAACCGGCTTGTTGAGCAGGCCTACTGGTCGGGCACCGGCGCTTTTGTGATGAGCGTGGAGAACCTGACGGTGGATGCCTCCGGCAACGCTCTGCCTTCGCCGCAGGGGAGCATCCGGCTGGACTACGACCCCGCCTGCTGCATCCTGCCCATCAGCGTGGAGCGCGGCGTTGTGACCGAAGCGGCCTTTGTGTCCGAGTGCATGATGGGCGGCAAGCCTGCCGTCTACCTGCAGACCCACACGGTCAGGAACGGCAGCCGCGCCATCACCAACGAATGGTTTGAGGTGACGGACGATATCTCCGGCACTCCGAAATTCGCGAAGATCCCCGAGGACAAGACCCCGCCGGGCACGGTAAAGAGCATCACGGTCACCGGCGCACCGGCATGGTTCAGCCTGTTCAGCCCGGCTGCTGTCAAGAACCTTGACGGCGGCATGGGGCTGGGCATGAGCATCTTCTCCGAGGCGCTGGACGCGGCACAGATGGTGGACTACGCCTTCGACAACTACCGGCAGGACATCCGCCTCGGCGGCAAGAAGATCTTCTATGACCGCTCCCTGTGCCGCAAGTGGGTGGACAAGGAAGGCACCGAGCACGCCGTGCCTCCGGATGCCGTCCACCGGCAGATCTTCTACGAGCTGCCCACGCCGGAAGGCGGCATCGACCAGCCCGCTGCATGGCGTGAGTATAACCCCGACCTGCGCACCGCTTCCAACCATCAGGCGGTGCAGGACGCGCTGGACATGATGAGCTTCAAGTGCAAACTGGGCTGCCACCGCTATAAGTTCGATCAGGGCACCGTGACCACCGCCACCGAGTACACCGGCAGCCGTCAGGATCTGGTGCAGAACGCCAACAAGAACCAGATCCCCATCGAGACGGCACTGATCGGCATTCTGCGTGCCATGCTGTGGGCGGCAAAGAACCTGCTGGGCGCACCGGTGGACCCGGAGACCAGCATTTCCGTCAACTGGGACGACAGTTACATCGTCAGTGAGCAGGAACGCACAAACCAGCTGCGGGAGGACGCCATTGCGGGCCTTGTGCCCCGCTGCCGCTACCTCGCCGCCCGGTACAGCCTGAGCGAGGAGGAAGCCCACCAGTGGACAGAAGAAGCCAAGGCAGACAGCCGCACTGACGAAGCCCTCACCTTCGGGGGTGCCTGATGCTGCCGCCGTCTTATCTCGACCAGATGCCGGATGCCTTTGTGCAGCTCTGGCAGCAGGTCGAGGACGCGATCTTACAGGACGTTGCCCGGCGCATCGGCAAGATGGACGCCGTGACCCCCACCGCTAACTGGCAGCTGTGGCGCTACCAGCAGACCGAAGCGGTGCGCAACGACGTGGTGAAGCTGCTGGCGAAGTACACCGGCAAGAGCGAAACGGCCATCCGCAAGCTGCTTTTGCAGACCGCGACCGAAGCCTTAGAGCGTGAAGATGCGATCTATTACCACTACGACATGGAGCCGCCCCCTTTTGAAGAGAGCGCCGCCCTGAACAATTTGTTAGACGCCGGTGCCCGCCAGACCTGCGGCACATGGCAGAACCTCACCGCCACCACGGCAAACACCGTCACAGGGGCCTTTGAACGCACACTGGACGCTGCATGGCTCAAGGTGAGCACCGGTGCCTTCGACTACAAAACCGCCGTCAAACAGGCTGTGGACAGCCTTGCAGACGACATGCCCATGGTCACATATCCCAGCGGCCACAAGGACAGCATCGAGGTGGCCGCCCGCCGTGCCGTGCTCACCGGTGTAAACCAGACGACTGGCAAGCTGCAGGTGGCCCGCATGGACGAAATGGGCTGCGAATTTGTGGAGACGACCGCCCACGGCGGTGCCCGTCCTTCTCATGCAGAGTGGCAGGGCAGGCGCTTTCACCGGGGCGGCGCGGTGGACTACAAGGGCAAGCACTACCCGGATTTTGAAGCTGCCACCGGCTACGGCACCGGCGCAGGCCTTTGCGGCTGGAACTGCCGCCACACCTTTTTCGCGGTGTTCCCGGAGCTGGGCGACCCGCCCCAATGGACGCAGGAGCAGCTGCGGGAGCTGAACGCCCGGGACATCGAGTGGAACGGCAAAAAGTACACCGCTTACGAGATATCCCAGATGCAGCGCGCCCGGGAGCGGAACGTCCGCCGCTGGAAAAAGCGGTATCTGGCCGAGGACGCCGCCGGGCTGGACACCACTGACAGCGCTGTGCGCCTGAAAGCCGCCCGCCAGAGCCTGAGTGATTTCACCAAGGCCACCGGCGGCAGAGTGGACAGCGCCCGTGTCAGCGTGCCGAAGTTCGGCAGGAGTGAAGCCAGTAGGGCAAGTGCAAAATCTCAGGCGCATCACACCGACTGGCTCAAGTCTATCAATGCGCAGAGTACCAGCCTGAATACCGTTGCAAAATATTATGATGCACGGTATAATAATACCGAAGAATATCGGTTGCTGATGCAATATGCCAACAGCGTAAAAAGTGGCTGGCTTTCGCCGCTTGCAGGTTTTGACCTGTACAAGAGTACGCACGAGCGCATCCAGACCGAGCTTGTTGGCAAGACTACTGCGGATGGTACTGTTATTACCGGACATACCGCCCATTTCATGGAGCGTATGTTCGGCACATTGGTCGACCCCGATAAGTTAAAATATGACCTTAAAATCATCCGGCGAAGCGGTGTTGGCTATGAAGCCATGCGTGATACCGTTTTGAATCCTGAGCGCATCAACCCTGTAAAAACGGATTCAAGAGGAAAGCGAAGCGTGCGCCTTATTGGCAAAGCGATCGTCACGATAAACCCAGACACGGGACAGCTGATTCAGCTGAATCCAAGGAGTGAGCAGAAATGACCTTTTGTTTTGAAGATTTAGATCCTGATTCCAAGGAGTTTTTGAAGAAGCATGTTCCCAGCGCGGTAAACTGCAAAAGTCTGGATGAACTTCTTTTGGAGCTTGATGATTTCATCACATCGACCTTTGACGAGAATGACGAGCCGACAGCTCTTTCTCGTGAGGGCGAAGCAGTGTACGACAGAATCTACTGTTGCACGCCGTAATTCATAATATCAACTAAACCACGATGCACACGCACCGTGGTTTTCTTTTGCCCATTTTTAAGCACTGTGCAAAATTTGCCCAGTGCTTTTTTCATGCCGTTTTAGCTCATGTCGGAAGAGCGCCGGTCTCCAAAACCGGAAGCGGCAGGTTCGAGTCCTGCAAACGGTGCCATGCGGCGGGCGGCGCGTACCCCGCCCACGACCGAATACTGACAGAGAACAGTGTAAAAAACTGAGGTCTCACACACGAAAGGAGTTTCCACCATGAAGCGTGAAGACGTGAAGAACAAGATCCCCGGCATCACCGATGAACAGCTGAACTGGATCATGCAGGAGAACGGCGCAGACATCAACCGGGAGAAGTCTGCAGCCACCGCCCTGCAGACCCAGCTTGACAACGCAAACGCCCAGCTCAAGACCGCACAGGACGGCCTGAAAGCCTTTGACGGCGTGGACGTGGCAGGCCTGCAGGAGCAGGTCACCAAGCTGAAGGCCGACATGAAGACGCAGGCCGAGGGCTTTGCCTTTGATAACGCGCTGGACGCCGCCATCCTGGGCAAAAAGGGCCGCAGCGTCAAGGCAGTGCGTGCTTTGCTGGATCTGGACGCCCTGAAGGGCTCTGCCGACCGCGGTACCGACATTGCAAAGGCACTGGACGATGCCGCAAAGGCCAACCCATGGGCGTTCGGCGAGGACGGTGCAGCCGGTGTGGCCGTGGTCTCCACCGGAGCCGAGCACGGTGCACCGCCCGCCAACGAGAGCGATGGTGTGGAAGCCGCTTTCAAATCCCTGAACCCTGAACTGAACCTGTAACAACGAAAGGAGATTTCTATGGCACATGCAAGTCAGGAGCGTTACTCCGCTCTGGTGGATGCAAAGCTGCGTGCGACTCTGGTCACCCGCGACAATACCATCTTCAACAACCGCTACGAGGGCAGCCCCAAGGCCGGTAAGGTCAAGATCCCTGTCCGCGACACTGAGGTTGCCGTCAAGGCCTACGACAAGGCAAACGGCGTGGATGCCGATGCCGGCACCACCACCTATCTGGATCTGGACATCGACAACGACGAGGCCGTGAACGAGATCATCGACGGCTTCGACGCCGCTTCCGTGCCCGACGACATCACCGCCGAGCGTCTGGACAGCGCAGGCTACTCCATGGCTCTGTCCATCGACAAAAAGTCCATCGAGGCGCTGCAGGGCGCAGCGGGTGCCAACATCAGCGCCACCAAGACCGCCTGCACCGTTTCCACCGCCTACAAGGAGGCTCTGGCTGCAAAGCGCACCCTGAGCCGCAACGGCGTGCCGCAGGCCGGCCGCTGGATGATCGTCAGCCCCGAGTATCTGGAGATCCTCATGCAGGACGACCGCTTCATCAAGCAGGGCGATTTGTCCCAGCAGCTGGTGCAGGCCGGCGCGGTGGGCCAGATCGCAGGCTTTGCGGTGTACGAGTCCAACAACATGGATTTTGAGAACGCCACCCGCGTGGCCACCAAAAAGACCACCACCGAGTTCATCTGCGGCCATCCCAACTGGTGCCACCGCGTCATGGAGTGGCAGACCCCGGTGCACCTGCAGGATCTGGGCGGCTCCGGCAAGTACATCGGCGCATCCGCTGTGCAGGGGCGCAAGGTGTACGGCATCAAGGTGTCCAAGCCCAAGACCCTGTACATCAAGCGCATCGAGGCGTAAGGCCATGCTCTACTGCACCTATGACCAGTATGCGGCGGCGGGCGGTACAGTGCCGGAAGCCGCCTTCGGGGTGCTGTGCAGCCGGGCTTCCCGCATGATCGATGCCGCCACCTTTGGCCGGGCGGAGAGCCACGCCGCCGGGTGCGAGGCCTGCCGGGAAGCGCTGGCGGATGCCTGCGGGCAGATCGTCGGCCTGCTGGCCGCTGCATCTGCGGCGGGCGCTGTGCCTGGTGCTGCCAGCGTCTCAAACGACGGCTACAGCGTCACCTTTGGCAGCAATGCCAGTGTGACCGCAGCCACCCGGCAGGAAGCCTATGAGATCATCCGCACCGCGCTGGGCAGTGACCCGCACGGCCTGCTGTACAGGGGGATTCTGTGATGCAGACAGCTGTTACTGTGGTGAACCTCATACACGACACCGCCACCGAGACGGACAGGCCGGTGTGCTGGGTGTTCCCGTTTTGCAGCTGGCGGGAATGCCGCTCCACCTCCGGCTCCGGCACCGCCAAGAACCCGGAGCGCACCACCCACATCCGCATCCCGGCCAGCGTGTGCACCATGGGCTACCTGCCCTATGCCCAGTGGGCGGCGCTGTCTGCAGCGGAAAAGACCAAGCACTGGACCCTGAAACGCGGCTGGAAGCTGGTGCAGGGCGCGGTGCCTGCCTTGACCGAAGCCGAGTATGCCAAACTCGAAAAAACGCACCTATGCTGCACGGCAGCGGCTGTCTCCGATAACCGGGAGCCGCTGCTGCCCCACTGGCACGTGGAAGGGAGCTGATCGTATGAGCGCACCGGTTTTTGATTTCAAGATCACATTCCGTCCCGGCTTTCAGGCCGACATGGACGCACGGTTCGCAAGGCTGCAGTTTGCCTTTTCACAGAAAGTGGTCGATGTTGTGGACAAATATGTGCCGCTGGAAACCGGCGCGCTGAAGAACAGCGTGAATCAGGCATCCAATTTTAAGGAAGGTCTGCTGGTGTACAATACGCCCTATGCCCGCAGGCAGTATTATCTGCATGAACGGGGCACCGACCTGCACGGCGCGAAGGGCGAAACGGAACGTCACCGCGGTTCCTACTGGGGACAAAACGCCATTGCCGACCACAAGGACGAGCTTGAAAAGTTCGCCCATGATGCCGCAAAGCAGTTTCTGGGAGGGAACAAATGAGCGAAACCGTAAAGCCCACCATTGCCGCCCTGCGGGCATGGCTCAAGACCTGCCCGCTGATCGCCGACGAGCAGGAAGCCACCGGCGCGGCTTTCCGCATTGCCGGACTGGAAGAAGAATCCACCGCCTTTTCCATCGAGGACAGCCCCGGTGATCCCATCATCACCGAGTACATCTCCGGCTGGGAAATGGCGAAGAATTACCTCTTTCTGTCTCGCGGTGAGTACAGCGAGATGGATTCCGTTAACATTCAGAACAGCGGCTTTTTCGAGCAGCTCACCGAGTGGGTCATGCGGCAGGATGCCCGGCACAACCTGCCCGACCTCTCGGCCTGCGGCGGGAATAAAACCCCCACCGGCATTGCCGTGACGAACAGCGGCTACATCGTCACAAACAGCGCGGGCAGCTGTAAGATGCAGCTGCAGATGCGCCTGACCTACTACATGCCAAAATGAAAGGAGTTTTGATATGACTGTATCCGAAGCCATTACCAAGTCCGGCATCACGCCCAGCGCGTCGTATACCGGCATTGAGACGGCGAACGATTTTGTGCTGGCGTTCCAGATCGAGAGCACCCAGACCAATGAAAGCCAGTGGATCGTCTGCGCCGACCATGTGAAGGAGCATTCCGGCTCTCTGAACGCCACCACCGAGGATGCCCAGTACATCCGCACCGGCAACGTCACCGAAAAGACCGGCACCCAGCGCACCCTTGCCGTCAACGGTGACCGCTGCGTGGGCGATGCTTTTCAGGATTTTGTGCTGAGCCACAAGATCGTATACGGTACCGGCAGCGATATCATCGTGCCGTACATCTATTTCAGCCTGCGCACCGGCAAGGGCGAAAAGGGCCGCGCTGCCATCATCGTCACCAGCGACGTAGGCGGTGCAGCCGGTTCCAAGGCCACCTTTGCCTGCGACGTGAAGGCCATCGGCACGCCGGACGAGTTTGACTATAACCCCGCCACCCAGTCCGCTGAGCCTGCCAAGGCCGTCAAGGGCTGATTTTTTTCAAACACAGTCCCCGCTCCATACCCGGAACGGGGATCTTTTATGCCGTGATTAGTTTTCTCCGGGGCAGAACCGGGGCACGGCTCAACTGAAAGGAGCCAGAACATGGTTATTTGTGGACAGGAATTTGAATTTTCCCTGATGAACGCCAACGACCTTGACCGCTTTGAGGACGCCAACGAGCGGATGCAGCGCAGGAGCGCCGAGGAAGCAGAGCAGTTCCAGCGCGGCGGCGTCCGTCTGGGCGACCATGCACGTGCACAGGCACGCATTGCCATGGACTGCATCGACGAGATCCTCGGTGCAGGCTCGTCCGCCCGTCTGGGGCTTAACGAAAACTACATGGCCCCCATCTATGACGTGATCGAGGAGCTGGGCAATGCCTTTGCCGCCGAGAAGCAGCGCTATGCCGCAAAGCCTGCCCAGCCCATGAACCGGGAGCAGCGCCGGACACAGGCCAAAAAGAACAGGCATAAGCCGCCCGTGAGCTATCCCGCACCTCCTGCCGCCCAGATGGTGGAGCGGGTGGATGCGCAGGTATCCGCAAAGCAGAAAACCGAGCGGCTGATCGATGCCCGGCAGGCTATGAATGCCCTGCGGGATGATCCTGATGCCATGCAGCAGCTGGCGGCATACGCACTGCAGATCGCCGCAGAGCGCCATGTCTGATCTGCTGCTGGACGAGTTGCCCACCCGGTGGCACGGACACGAGATCATCCCGGATTTCCGGCCCATGGTCTGGCTGGTCAACGCCTATGTGCGCGGCCAGACAGGAGATGATCCCATCGGTTTTGCGGTCAGCGCCCTCTGGCGTTTTTACAAAGACCCACACTGTTTTCTGAATGACCCTCAGAAGATCATCGACGCCTACGGGTATATGATCGAGTTTTATAAGGCTGGCGAAAAAGCAGCCGAAAGCGCCGCGGCTGAAAACAGTACCGCGCCCTCTTCCGGTCTTGCCTTCGACTACCAGTGTGATGCCGGTTACATCGTGGCGGCATTCCAGCAGGCCTACGGCATCGACCTGACCCGCGAAAAGGTGCACTGGTTCCGGTTCCGTGCGCTGTTCGCCGCCCTGCCGGAAGATACCCTCATGGCAAAGATCATGAGCTGGCGCACCATGGACCTGTCCGAGTACGAGGGCAGTATGCGCGACCGCTACGCCGACCTGCAGGAGCGCTTTGCCCTGCCTGCTGAGCTGAGAGGGGGTGCAGCCCGTGTCGTGTCCGTCGAAGAGCATGACGCTGCGTTCCTTGCGCGGTTCCGGCACTAGCCGCTCCCCGGTGCCCTGCCCCTATTGCGGCCGGGCGCTGCCGGTGTGGGCAGAGCCGCACGCCACAGCTGCCGGTGTGTGGGTCAAATGCAAAAATCCCGCCTGTAAGCGGGAGGTAGAGATCAAGTTATAACAGCCTGTGCCCTTGTGCCCGCGCTCTTTTGGAATGGAGAGAGGTGGACACAGTGGCAGATTTCAGCATCACCGGCGAAGTAAGGCTGAACAGCGACCCGGCGGAAAAAAGCACCAGCAAGTGGACGGTAGCCGCCGGTCAGATGATCGCGGACTTTGCAAAACAGGCATCGTCCAAGCTGGCCGAGGTGGTCAAGAGCGGTGTGGATTACAACGCCACCATGGAAAGCTACCTGACCAACTTCAAGGTCATGCTGGGCAGCGAGGAAGCCGCCGCAACAAAGCTTTCCGAAATTCGCAAGATGGCGGCATCCACGCCCTTCTCGCTGGATGATCTGACCAGCGGCACCCAGACCCTTTTGCAGTTCGGCATCGCGGCAGACGACACCACCGGCGTGCTGCAGCGACTGGGCGATATCTCGCTAGGCAACGCCGAAAAGCTGCAGACCCTGACCCGCGCCTACGGCAAGATGTCCTCGGCACAGAAGGTCACGCTGGAAAACGTCAACATGATGATCGATGCGGGATTCAACCCGCTGAACCAGATCTGCGACGCCACCGGCGAGAGCATGTCCGACCTGTACAAACGCATCTCGGATGGCAAGGTCAGCTTCAGCGAGCTGGAAGCAGCTGTGGAAGCCGCCACCAGTCAGGGCGGGCAGTTCTACAACGGTATGCTGGAAGCCAGCCAGACCTTCAGCGGGCGCATGTCCACCCTGAAGGATAATGTCAGCGCCCTGACCGGTGAGCTGACCAGCGGCCTGTTTGCGGCTCTGGGTGATTTGGTTGTCAAGCTGAACGAGGTGGTGGTCTCCTTCCTCGACAGCGACGAGAAGATGGCCCAGCTCAAGGAGACCATCGGCATTGCAACGGCTGTTGTGGCCGCTGCCGGAACAGCATTCCTGACCTACAAGGGCTATGTAGCCGCCGCTACTGCAATCGAAGTGATCCACACAGCCGCGACCACGGCCATGACCGCTGCCCACAAAGCGGCAGAAGCCGGGGCGACCGGTCTTGCAGTCGCACAGGCAGGTTTGAACGCGGTTCTCAAGGCGAACCCCATCGGTCTTGTAGTGGCGGCGCTGGCGGCTCTGGCGGCAGGCCTCTTGACGGCCTACAAGACCAGCGAGACCTTCCGCAATGCCGTCAACTCCGCATTTGCGTCTGTGAAAAAGATCGCACAGAACGCCATCGGCACGGTGGTGGACTGGATCAATGAGCTGGTCGCCAAAATCAGGGGCGCGGCGGCTGCACTGGCAAACCTGAAAAACGGTGTCGGTGCGGCACAGGACGCCTACAATGCCGCCTACAACGGCTACATGGGCAACTATAACAAGCGCAAGAACGCGAAACAGTGGAACAGCTCCCACAAAGACCTCGAATGGGACGATGACAACGGATGGGTCCCGAAGGGCACAAGCAGCTCCGGCAACGGCAGCAGCCGTGCCGGGAGCCAGACAGCCGCGAACCCCTACCCGGCCATCACCAGCGGAGCCAAGAAGGCCAGCAAGGCCACGAAGCAGGCCGCCGCAGAAGTCGTCAAGTCTATCTCGGACACCACGACCGAAATCGACGGCAAGATCACCCGCACCACCGAAAACATCACCGAAACGCTCTCCAACGGCAAGACACAGCAAAAGCAGGTCATCACCGAGACTTCCCGGCAGATGGTGGATGGTGTGCTGAAGGATGTGAAAACCATCACAGAGGTGGCTGCGGACGGTACCAAGACCGTCAAGCAGACCATGGAGACGGTGCGGGAGACAGCCAAGACAGTCACCTCCACCTTCGAGACGCTGGCAGACGGGGTCAAGACCACCACCCAGACCGTCACCGAGACCCTGACCGACGGCACCGAGACCCAGAAGCAGGTCATCACCGAGGTCTACGACGACGTGGTGGACGGTGCCCTTGTGACGGTGGAGAAGATCAAGACCGTCGCCGCCGACGGCACCGTGCAGGTGGCCAAGCAGATCAAAAAGTCCAGCGCTGACACCTTTGACGGCCTGTGGAAGGAGATCCAGACCGAAGCAGATACCGGCATTCTGGGCACCTTCGATGATCTGTACACCGCCGTCAAGAATCAGGACTGGCTCTCCGTCGGCAAGTGGGTGGCAAACACCATCTACGGCGGTCTGACTGCCAACCAGAAGAAGCAGGTCGATGATTTTGCCCTTGGCATCGTGACTAAGCTCAACGAAGCGCTGGGCGGTGCCCGCGATCAGCTGGTGCAGGGAGCTATCGACCTTGGCGGGCAGATCGTGAACGGCCTGACCGGCGGCTTCTCTGAGGTCTGGCAGCAGGCGCAGGGCCTCGGCTCCACCCTGATAGAAATCTTCGGCGGGCTGAAAACACCGCTGAGCGATGCGGCCCTTGCCATCAGTCAGGGCATGAAAGGCGGCCTGATCTCTGCATTCCCGGAGATCCTCGCTTCGCTGGGCGGCCTGATCGGGTCTATCGGCGGCGCGTTCGTAGCAATGCTGGATGCCATCGCTGCGGCGCTGTTCCCTACTGGCTTTGGCACTCCGCAGGCTCTGCTGATGATCGCAGCGGGCGTAGCCCTTGCTGCCGTCATCGCGGGCATCGTTGCCTCGATCGGCGGCTCTTTCAGTAAGAAAGGTTCGTCCGGGCGCGGCGGCTCTTCCGGCGGGTCCTCCGGCTCCGGCGGCATGGGCAGCGTGGATATCACCACCGGCACCGGCAGTCTGGAAGATGCCATCAACGCCAACACCAAGGCGCTGGAAAAGACAAACTCTGCCCTCGCCGACATGATCCGGCAGGCGGGGGCGCTGGTGCTTTCCGACAACATGCGCCTCGGCTCAACCGTGGCCGCTTCCGGCACTGCACAGGTGGTGTCTGCTGCCAACAGCTACCACCGGGAGACTAACTATTAAAAGTCAAGCCCCAAAATGAAAAAATCCGCCAACCGAC